>Ga0068843_1009915_pt1 | contig 9451 bp, 8 predicted proteins | sample Hof3ISUMetaT_5_FD_73617 | JGI IMG/M metagenome (GOLD analysis project Ga0068843, IMG submission 73617) | Enriched soil aggregate microbial communities from Iowa State university to study microbial drivers of carbon cycling -... | ecosystem: Environmental > Terrestrial > Soil > Agricultural land... | reverse complement strand
CGCAGGGACTTGGAATATTCGCCCATCAGGGTGCGCAGTTTGCCTTCGAATTCCAGCTCGGTTTGCAGTTTGTCGTCTTGGGACAGGTTCTTCAAACGGGCTTGCAGCTCTTTGATAGCTTCTTCGGTGGCGCGATATTCGTTGATCAAGGACATGATTACTACCTTATGTGGGGCGCTGGGTGGCAGGTGACAATGCGGCAATAATAGTCAGGGTGTTTCATCAAGTAAACATTAAACCGGAGTTTATTTAATTAAATTGCAGTGAATTCATGCACAGTTAAATATGCACGGGCCTGTGCTACAGATATTTACAAACCAGCGCTTGTCGATGGCTCAATACATTGTGCGAGGCACCGTTGGGTGGGGCTGCGCGAGCCTTGGTGCGAGCCCCGAGGGAAGGCAGGGTGTGATCATTACTGCAGTTTTGCTGCGCAATCGCTAGAATGGCCGCCTTTGCGAAGTTCTGGAGTTTCCCCCTCATGCGCACTTTTCGGCTGGTGATTTCTTGCCCGGACCGCGTCGGCATCGTTGCCAAAGTCAGTAACTTTCTGGCGTCCCATAACGGCTGGATCACTGAAGCGAGCCACCACTCGGATAATCTCAGTGGCTGGTTCTTCATGCGTCACGAAATTCGTGCCGATTCGCTGCCTTTCGGGATCGACGCCTTGCGCGACGCCTTCGCGCCGATTGCCGAAGAATTCTCGATGGACTGGCGTATCACCGATACCGAGCAGAAAAAGCGCGTAGTGCTGATGGCCAGTCGCGAATCGCACTGCCTCGCCGACTTGCTGCATCGCTGGCACAGCGATGAGCTGGATTGTGAAATCGCCTGCGTGATTTCCAACCACGACGACCTGCGCAGCATGGTCGAATGGCACGGCATTCCCTACTACCACGTACCGGTCAATCCCCAGGACAAGGAGCCTGCCTTTGCCGAGGTCTCGCGCCTGGTCAAGCAGCATGATGCCGAAGTGGTCGTCCTGGCCCGTTACATGCAAATTCTGCCGCCTGAGTTGTGCCGTGAATATGCGCACAAGGTCATCAACATCCACCACAGCTTCCTGCCGTCGTTCGTTGGCGCCAAGCCGTACCACCAGGCTTCCCTGCGCGGAGTGAAACTGATCGGTGCGACCTGCCACTATGTGACCGAAGAACTGGACGCCGGGCCGATCATCGAGCAGGACGTGGTGCGCGTCAGCCACAGCGACAGCATTGAAGACATGGTGCGGTTTGGCCGTGATGTCGAGAAAATGGTGCTGGCCCGTGGTCTGCGTTACCACTTGGAAGACCGGGTGCTGGTACACGGCAACAAGACCGTGGTGTTCTGATCAGCGCATGACAGGCTTGAAATCCGAAGGGCCTGGGCGTTCAATCGCACTGGCCCTTCGCCGTTTCTGCACCGAGGACAATGAGCATGGCCGATCCACTGGACAAAGCCACCTCCAAGGCTCCCGCCACCTTGGGTGAAGGTTGCCTGAGCCGGTACGACCCTGATGAACTGAGCCCTGAAGATGGCACGGAGTTTCCGGGGGCTGCCGAGTTGTGGGAAGAGTTGCAGCAAGACCGGCCTGATTTTTGATCGTTCCCATGCAGAGCATGGGACCGATCACATCGACACCTACGGATACACGTTTTTCATGAGCTTCTTGAGCAATGGCCGGCCCAGCATCAGTAAAAACACAGGCCCACCCACCAACAAATAGAAGTAATAAGTCACCGCCCGCCAGATCAGAATGGCTGCCCCCGCCGTGGATTTGCCGACCATGGGCGCCAGCAACGCCGCTGACGTCAATTCAGCCGCCCCGGCCCCGCCTGGCAATAGGCTGAACTGCCCGGCACTCAATGAAACCATCTGGATCAGAAAGCTCCAGGCCCACTGCAAGTCCGCGCCGAGCCCGCGCAGCGCCAGGTACAGCACGCTGTAACGCAAGATCCAATGCACGCACGTCAAGCCAAACACGGTAATCAGTGTCTGCGGGGGTAACTTCAGGGTGTCGGTAAACGCTGCCAGAAAGTGCAGGAGTTTTCGTGCCCAACGCATACGGGTCGAGGCCTTGACGTTGAGCCGTGCCAGCAGTCGGCCCCCCATTCGAATCAGCCGGCGGTGACATCGGGCCACCCCCACGCAACAGACCAGCCCACCGAACATCGAGAGGGCACTGACCATCAGCAAACCCTCCATGTGCTGGCTGAGGTGCTGGAACAAGGCGTAAATCAGAATGGCACTCAATGCGCAGAGGAAAAACAACAAATCGCTCAGTTGGTCCATCGCAAATACGGCGCTGCCTCTGGCCGGTCGCACGCCATTGCGCGCCAGCAACGCCATGATGGTCAGTGGCCCGCCGCTGCCACCCGGCGTGGCGCAATAGGCAAATTCGGCGGCCATCACCACGCCAAGGCTTTTGACCGGGCCGACCTTGTGCCGCTGATCTCCCAGCAACAGGCGCAAGCGCATCGTGTTGACCACCCAGCACAGCAGGATCATGCCGAACATGACCAGCAAGCTGCTTCGCGGAAAGTCCTTGAGCCGCGACCAGGTTTCGCTGCCGCCCAGGAGCCAGGGAATCAGCACCGCTGCGAGCAGGCCGATGCACAATAGAATCGCCCGGCTCATGCCGCACGTCCCATGCGCTCGCTGTGCAAGGCCAGCCAGCGGGCCTTGGTCATCGGCACGCGACCCTCATCAAGCATGCGCTTGAGGGTTTGCAGCCAGTACGTACGGGAAAACTCGTGACGCATGTCCACCGGGTGCAGGCCCAGGCGAATCACCGGCGCCGTTCGCCAGCGATGTTCCAGTTGCTGGCTGACCACTTTCGATACACCGCGCCGCCAGGCACTGCGCGCACTCCAGACCAGTCCGGGGGCATCGATTGCGGTGAAATCAGGCAGGCGAAAAAGATGCCGGGCGTCGCTGGTGTAATTCAGCGGTAGCTGGCTCAAGGCCTGGCGCGTGCCTTCGCTCATCAACCAGGCGGGAGCGACGAATCCCTGCAGCGGCCAATCGTATCGCTCAAATATTTCAATGCCGGCGTGCAAGCGGGCGAGCGCGACTTCGCGAGACAAGCCGTAGAACTCGCCTTCGTGAGTGTAGATCCGGCGCATGAACCAGTCGCGGGGATTGCTCGCCTTTGGCGCGTCATCGCAGTGGAAATACCCGTGCAGCACCAATTCGTCGCCGCGCTCGAGCCGTGTGCTGAGCTGGCGACAAAATTGCGGGTGGGCTTGCAGGTCGCTGTGTTTGTGGAAGTCCGGTACCACAAGCCAGGTGATCGGCACGTTGCCGAGCGCGTCGACGGCTTCGACAAAGGGCTGGTAATCAGCCCAGGTAGGTGGCGCGACATCATGCAGTACCAGCAGCAAGCCGGGCGCAGTCATGGGTTCAACCATTGGCAGCTCGCGGCCATTGGCTGCCGAGCACGGCGTAATAATGGCCAAGCAAACTGTTGACCACGGTGTCCCAGGCGTAATGCCGCTCGACATGCCGTCGGGCCAGTTGGCCAAGGGCTGCGCTGCCCTGGCTGAACAGATCGCGTACCGCGTTGGCCATGGCCAATGGATCGTTGGGAGTACACAACAGGCCACATTGATCGGTGACGATTTCCTCAAACGCGCCCGCCGCCACTGCCACCACCGGGATGCCGCAGGCCATGGCTTCGAGGATCACCAGGCCAAAGGTTTCCTGGTCGCCGGCATGCAGCAGGGCGTCGGCACTGGCCATCAGGCGGGCAACCTGGGTGGCCGGGCAGAACTCGTCGATGACCGTGACGTTGCCCGGCACGGTGGTCGGCATCGACGAACCGACCAGCAGCAAGTGATAGCGTCGGCCCAGGCGTTTCATGCAATCGAGCAGTACCGGCAGGTTCTTCTCCTTGGAACCGCGCCCGGCGAAGATCAACAGATGGGTGTTTTCGTCGAGGCCAAGCTCGGCCCGAAGGGCGGTATCGCGTGCTTCAGGATGAAAGACCTGGAGATCGACCCCCAGCGGCTGCACGAAAACGTTCTTCACCCCCAGGCCGGTCAGTTTGTCGGCCATGACCTGACTCGGCGCCAATACCCGGTCGAAGTTACCGTATAGCTTCTTGACGTAGGCCTCGACGTTTGGCGTGACCCAGTTGCCCATTCGATTACTGGCCAGCAGCGGCAGGTCCGAATGATAAAAACCGATGACGGGTACATCCAGTTGGCGACGGGCGTCCAGGGCCGCCCAGGCGGTGAGGTACGGATCGCCGACTTCAATCAGCTCGGGTTGCAGATCCTGCAGGACATTGCGCCAGGGCGCGAGACGCAGAGGGAATCGATAGCCTTTGCCGAAGGGCAGGGCGGGAGCCGGAACCGTGTAGATGCCATCCTGTTCACTGAGAATGGCCCCCGGAATCAGCACGCTGTGGCGAATGCCGGGCCTGGTGCACAAGCGGTGATGCTTGGCATCCAGATAAGTGCGCACGCCACCGCTGGCAGGGGCGTAGAACATGGTTATGTCAGCGATATGCACGATGAACATCCCTCCGGTCCGTTGATCTCCTTGGTTGACCTTTATGAAGAATAGATGTTCGGTCGGGGTTTGGTGGGCGGTGACGGAGTTCTCGTCTTCGCGGGCGCGTCGGATCGCCGCCCGCGAAGGGCCCGGATCAATCGCTAGATGCGGAAGCTGCCCACCAACTGTTTCAATCGCGCCGCCTGTTGTTCAAGGTCCGAACACGCGCGCAGTGTCGATTGCAGGTTTTCCACTCCCTCCTGGTTCAGGGTGTTGATTTCGGTGATGTCCACGTTGATCGACTCGACCACTGCGGTCTGTTCCTCGGTGGCGGTTGCCACCGACTGGTTCATGCCATCGATTTCACCGATGCGTTGCGTCACGCTGCTCAGGCGCTCGCCGGCCAGGTTGGCGATATCCACGCTGTCCTGACTGTGGCGCTGGCTGTCGCTCATGGTGCTGACCGACTCGCGGGCGCCGATTTGCAGCTCTTCGATCATGGTCTGTACCTGCTGCGCCGATTCCTGGGTGCGATGCGCCAGGTTGCGCACTTCGTCGGCCACCACGGCGAAGCCACGCCCGGCTTCACCGGCCCGCGCCGCTTCGATGGCGGCGTTGAGCGCCAGCAGGTTGGTCTGCTGGGAAATGCTGGTGATCACCTCGAGAATCTGGCCGATGTTCACGGTTTTGCTGTTGAGCGATTCGATGTTGCTGCTCGAGGCGCTGAGCATATTCGACAGTTGATTCATTGCGGCGATGCTGCGGTCCACCACTTGCTGGCCATCTTCGGCCAGGTTGCGGGCATCGCTGGCCTGGCTCGACGCTTGTGCGGCATTGCGGGCGATCTCCTGGGCGGCGGCGCCGAGCTGGTTGATCGCCGCTGCCACGCTGCTGGTGCGCGACGCCTGTTGGTCGGAGTTGTACATCGACGAGTTCGAGGCGGCGACCACGCGCAACGCCACTTCATTGACCTGGCCGGTGGCCGAGGACACTTCGCGGATCGAACCGTGGATACGTTCCACGAAACGGTTGAAGGCAGTACCGAGGCTACCGAACTCGTCGTTGTTCTGGATCACCAGGCGCTTGGTCAGGTCGCCTTCACCGTCGGCGATGTCCGCCATGGCCCGGGTCATCACGTGCAGCGGCTGAATCAGCAGGCGGATCAACATGCCCAGCAGGGCGATGATGGTGGCGACGGCGATCACCGTGGCAACCACCGCCGAGGTGCGGAACTCGCTGAGCATCGAGAAGGCCTTGTCCTTGTCGATCGACAGGCCGATGTACCAATTGACCGACGGCAGGCCCTTGATCGGGGTAAAGGTGACGATGCGGGTCTTGCCGTCGACCAGGATCTCACTGAAGTCGCGGCTGATGCGCGGGGTATTTTGCGGATACGCCTCGCCCAGGGACTTCATGACCAGGGTTTTGTCCGGGTGGACCAGGATCTTGCCATCGGCGCTGACCAGGAAGGCGTAGCCCATGCCATCGAAATCCCGGGCGCTGAGGGTTTCGATCAAGGTTTGCAGGCTCAGGTCGCCGCCCACCACGCCAACGCCTTGCCCGGCTTTGGTCGAGGCCATGGCCAGGGAAATGATCGTCTGCCCGGTCGCCGCATCGATATAGGGTTCGGTCAGGGTCGGCGTGTTGCTGTTTTGCGCACCCTTGTACCAAGGGCGAACCCGTGGATCGAAACCGTCCGGCATCTTCGCGTCCGGACGGATGGTGAAGTGCCCGGTAGCGTCGCCCAGGTAGGACGCCATGAACGTCGACGTCAGTGCTTTCTGTTCCAGCAGGGCGGCAACGTTTTCTTGTGCCGGGTTGATGGCAATGTTTTGCGAGAGGTTCTCGATCAGCAGGATACGGCCGCTCAACCAGGTCTGGATGTTGCCGGCGGTGACGTCGCCCATTTCGTTGAGATAGTTGTCCAGGTCTTCGCGGATGGCATTGCGCTGTAAATAGTCGTTATACAGGGAGAATGAGGCGAAAGTGGCAATGACGATGAGGGCGGCGGCAAGCAGGATTTTGTGGCTGAAGCGTAGATTTTTGTTCATGGCTTGGGGTTCCGCTAAGGTCTTAATGTCCAGCGCGTGCTTTTATAAAGGGACGCACGATGGGCAATGTTGAAAGCAAGAGAAATTTCCATCGCTCCTTAAGGGAAATGTCCGACAAATTTGTGTCTGTCTGCTTCGTCGTTATTTCTATCGGCCGTGTAGGACCAAAGATTAACCATGGGTGACCAAATGCCTGATTCATTGCAACTTGTTATCGGCGCCGATCTGGCGGGCCAGCCGATCGCCCAGGCCATGCGCCTGGCGAACCGCCACGGATTGATTGCGGGCGCTACCGGGACCGGCAAGACCGTGACGTTGCAACGCATGGCCGAAGCCTTCAGCGACGCCGGAGTGGCGGTATTCGCCGCCGACATCAAGGGTGACCTGTGCGGCCTGGGTGCCGCGGGCAATCCCCAGGGCAAGGTCGCCGAGCGCATTGCCGGCATGCCGTGGCTGAACCACAAGCCTGCGGCCTATCCGGTGACCTTGTGGGACATTCACGGTCACTCCGGTCATCCTTTGCGCACGACGTTGAGCGAAATGGGGCCGTTACTCCTCGGCAGCCTGCTGGAATTGACCGACAGCCAGCAGTCGGCGCTGTATGCCGCGTTCAAGGTGGCCGACCGCGAAGGCCTGTTGCTGCTGGATCTGAAGGACCTCAAGGCGCTGCTCAATCACCTCAAGGACCACCCTGAACTGCTGGGCGATGATGCGGCGCTGATGACCACCGGCTCCAGCCAGGCCCTGCTGCGGCGCCTGGCAACCCTGGAACAGCAGGGCGCCGAAGCGCTGTTCGGTGAACCGGCGCTGCAACTGGAGGACATTCTGCAACCGACTGTCGATGGGCGTGGGCGCATTCACCTGCTCGACGCCAGTCGCCTGGTGCATGAAGCGCCGAAGGTCTATGCGACCTTCCTGTTGTGGCTGCTGGCCGAGCTGTTCGAGCAACTGCCGGAGCGCGGCGATGCGGACAAACCGCTGCTGGCGCTGTTTTTCGATGAGGCGCATTTGCTGTTCGCCGGCACGCCCAAGGCGCTGCAGGATCGACTTGAGCAAGTGGTGCGGCTGATTCGATCCAAAGGCGTGGGGGTGTATTTCGTCACCCAGTCACCGGGCGACTTGCCCGATGACGTCTTGGCCCAGCTGGGGCTGCGCGTCCAGCACGGCTTGCGCGCGTTCACCGCCAAGGAACAGAAATCCCTGCGGGCGGTAGCCGATGGCTTCCGCCCTAACCCGGCGTTCGACGCCCTGTCGGTGCTGACCGAGCTGGGCATCGGTGAGGCGCTGGTGGGCACCTTGCAGGACAAGGGGACGCCGGAAATGGTCCAGCGCGTGCTGGTGGCCCCGCCGCAATCACGCATCGGGCCGCTGAGCGAGACAGAGCGCACGATGCTGATAGCCGGTTCGCCATGCAAGGGGCGGTATGACAAACCGATCGATCGCGAGTCGGCCTATGAAGTGCTGATGGGGCGCAAGGGACTCGCGCCCGAACCTGAAGCTGCGCCGGATAAGGCGGCGCAGGCGCCGAGCTTCACCGAGCAGGCCGGGGAGTTCCTCGGCACGGCGGCGGGGCAGGCACTGAAATCGGCGATGCGACAGGCGGCCAATCAGTTGGGACGGCAATTGGTGCGCGGGTTGATGGGGTCATTATTAGGTGGCAGCAAACGCCGCTGATTGGCGTGCGCACAATTAAAAACTGTGGGAGCGAGTCATGTCCTGGACTTGGCGTGCGCCGCCAGGCGCTCCAGCGCCGCCCGCAGATTCGGGTCGCTGATCCCGTCGGCCGTGGCCTGGATGGTCGCGGCCGCGTCATTGGATAAATCCATGGTATGCCCGGTCGCCCCTTGCTGAACGGTGGGCGGCTGGACCTTGAACAGGATTCGCGTGAGGCTGGCGAACTCATCGAACATCTGCAGTTGCCGCAACAACCGCTTTTGCTGGTAGCGCAGGCGAGTGGCCCAGTGGCCGTCGGTGACAATCAACAGCAAGCTGCCTTCGCGCCAGGAGGCCACGTGACAATGCGCGCGCGCGGCGGGCTGCAACTGGCTTTCGAGCAAGCGTTGCAAATGACCCAGGCGTTGGGCGTGGCCGAGAATGGCCTTGAGTGGCTTGGCTTCGCGAAGCAGGACGGCGGGTGCTCTGGCCGTGAGAGGGCGAAATGCCATGATCAGACACCTGAAGTAACAGAGCCGCCATGGTAGCAGAAAGCACCGGATGCGCCCGACCCATTGCTTTGCGCGCGCTTTACCCATTAAATCAACCAGTAACTTGTGCCGTGAATGGCTTGAAGTTCAGCGATTTGCCCTTATTTTAAATGAGCCCCGTCACAACGCTGTGCCAGCATCGTGGAACAACGCCACTTTCCTCACCACCGTTTCCGGGTAGAATGCTCGTTCGCATGCGGCCATGAGGGCTGCTCGGGCGACTCACGGGGCCGCCCTCCATCCCTTTAGTGTGGAAGATCCTGCCGATATGTTTGCGCCTTTGTTAAAGAAACTTTTTGGAAGCAAGAACGAGCGTGAAGTCAAACGCATGCTCAAGACGGTGCAACTCGTCAATGCCTTCGAAGAGCGAATGGTGGCCCTTTCGGACGATCAATTGCGCGCCAAGACAGATGAGTTCAAGGCCCGCATCGCCAAAGGGGAAACCCTCGACCAACTGCTGCCGGAAGCCTTCGCGGTGGCCCGTGAAGCCGGCAAGCGCGTCATGGGTATGCGCCACTTCGATGTCCAGCTGATCGGCGGCATGACCTTGCATGAAGGCAAGATCGCCGAGATGCGTACCGGTGAAGGCAAGACCCTGGTGGCAACGCTGGGCGTTTACCTCAACGCATTGTCCGGCAAGGGCGTGCACGTTGTGACGGTGAACGACTACCTGGCCCGTCGTGACGCCAACTGGATGCGCCCGCTCTACGAATTCCTCGG
>Ga0068843_1111715_pt1 | contig 9491 bp, 10 predicted proteins | sample Hof3ISUMetaT_5_FD_73617 | JGI IMG/M metagenome (GOLD analysis project Ga0068843, IMG submission 73617) | Enriched soil aggregate microbial communities from Iowa State university to study microbial drivers of carbon cycling -... | ecosystem: Environmental > Terrestrial > Soil > Agricultural land... | reverse complement strand
TGAGGCTTTGAGCATGAGCGATGTATTCGTGCGCTGGGAGGGCAAGCAAACACCTGTAGGAGCGAGCCTTACCGAGGTGATGTATGACCTGCGCAAACACGATCCAGATGGCTTGCTGATGGACAGCGCCACCCTGGCGGATATCAATGAGCACCTGGCCACCGGCGAAATGCTCGATGCCATGGTGATCGAGCTGCAGCAGTTTGAGCGCAAGGCAAACCAGTTCCTGAAGGTGATGCAGATGGCGGCCGAGGGTGTGAAACCCACCGGCGTGGAAATCTCCGACCCATTCAAGAGCCGCGGTACCACCCAGGTGGCCATGCTGTTCACCATGGACGATGGCCAGAGCGTATCGGTGTTCTTTCACAACCCGGACAGCACGCCGAACAAGTTGACCCCAACTGATGAGCTGGTGAGCTGGAAGTGGGTGCTGAACAAGAAGGACATTACGATTACGGTGGCGCCGGAGAAGGGGCAAGACCTCAACCCGCGCGAAGTGTCCCGCCGCATCATGAAGCTGGTGCAGAAGAACAGCGCGAAGTTCATCCAGGCCAACGCCAACAAGGCCGACCGTGATGCCAAGCTGCAGGAGCTGAAAACCGCCGAGGCCAGTAAAACCACCGAGCTGGCCGACCTGGACACCCAGATCGCGGATCTGACCGCCCAACTCGAAGCGAAAAAGGCCGCTCCTACGGCCAGCGCCCCGGCGGCGACCCCAGATGATGAGACGTCGGTGGAGCTGAAAGGCCCGGCCGGTCCGGTCACTGTCGCCATGACCAAGTATGTCGACACTGGCGAATGGGGCGTGAGCTGGGCCAGCACCCAGGTGGCCACCGCTCCAAGCAAGGCGGAAGGCGTGGCCATTGCTGAGCGCGTCATTGCGTCGGGCGCCGAGAACATTGCCGACATGCGTGCCGCTGCAGCAGAGCCAGCCCCAGCCCCAGCCGATGATTCTGATGCCAGCTACATGGCCAAGTCCCTGGTGGCGGCGGAAACCCTCAAGGGCCAGATCGTTGCCTTGGGCGGTACCCCCTACTCCGCGGCCGACTTCATGACCAAGGTGAATGCCGGCGAGTGGTCGGGCTTCAGCCTTTCCGAGCTACAGAGCAGGCTGACCGAGTTGAAGTCGGATTTGGTCAAGGTTCAATCGGGCAATCTGACGCCGCGCCGCGTGGTCGGAAAAGGGGGCACCAAAAAGGGCGCCATTGCATGGCTTACCGGCCGCATTGACGAGGTAACAAAGGCCCTGGCCGCCGACGGCTTTATGTACACGGTGAACGTGAGCAATTACACCTCTCACTTGCGCGACCAGCTCAAAGCCCTGCAGGGCTCCTCTGAGCCAGACAGTGGCGCGAGTGCGTTCCCGACAGAGTGGCCAGTAGACGCGAAGTCGATGGCTACGGCACTGAAGCGCCTGGCTACCGATGCGCCCGCGCCTATCCGGATCATCCGAGCTACAAAACAAGAATGGCAAAGTGTGCAGGTCATCACTGAGCGAGGTGAGTTTGCCACGTTCACTACCATCGTCGCCTTGAAGACGTCCGAGGGTGGCGCGCCGTACTGGTATACCGCCGTGAATGACTCCGACACGCCTACATCCCCGCTTGATCGCCAGGACCGCGATTACTTTTCAGCATTGGTTAAGACCATAAACGAGCTACCCCGGGCTGGCGTAGAGCCCGCCATTCCGGTCGCGAAGCCGTCCGCGGGTAGCACCATCCTGGAAGACTATGCAGACGTTGCAGCGCTGGGATCGGCCACCGTGCTCAGCGTGGGCTCTGAAAATGTCTACTTCGACAAAGACGGCAAGCAGTACATGACGAAGTTGCTCAATACCGACGACTACGAAGGCAAGGAAGGCCAGGTGGTGGACCTATCTGGCGTCGTTGATCCATCTGCAGCACCGGCGGCACCCGATCGCCAGGCATGGGATGCCGCTTTCATCACCGCGCTGGCGGATCTGCTGGAAAGCTCCGAAAGTGACGCGCAAGGCGTGGCCATGGCTCATACAAGCGCTCTCCTGGTGCTGTTTGCCGAGGGCAAGACGCCAGAGGAAGCCGCCGAGGCTATCAAAGCCGTCGCAACCGTAGCGCCTCAGACGCCAGAAGAAGAAGCAATGTTGGCCGCCCACCTGGCAGAGCGTGCCGAGCAGGCCGCCCAGAGCGCTGCAGAGGCGCAGTTGTCCGCCGAGCCTGGCGCTGATGAGGATCAGGGCGAAATCGCGCCAGAAGGCCGGGAGAACACCGTGAAGACGGCTAAAGGCACCAAGGTGGCCACCGGGTTCAAGATCATTGAAGCCCGTAACCTGGTGATCAGTCACGAAGCCGACGGCACGGTAAACCCGGACTACCCGGCCGAGATTCAGCCGCGCGATCGAGCTCGCACCACTTCGCAGGCCTGGGTGCAGAAAACCGCCCGCAACCTCGATCCGGACAGCCTGGGGCGCACTCAGCGCGCAGACAGTGGCGCGCCGATTGTGGGCAAGGATCGCGTAGTGGAATCCGGCAACGGCCGCGCCATGGCCATCCGTGAGGCCTATCGCATTGGCCAGGCCGATGAGTACCGTGAGTGGCTGGTGGAGAACGCCGACTACTTCGGCGTGGACGTGGCCAAGATCAAGCGCATGAAAGCGCCGGTGCTGGTGCGTGTGCGTATCAGCGACGTAAACCGCGTGGAGTTCGCTGTGGAGGCCAACCAGGACGACAAACTGGCCATGACCGCCACCGAGAAAGCCCGTAGCGATGCCAAACGTCTGGACTCGGCCATGCTGGCCAAGCTGGCAGACGGTGACCTCAACAGCGCGGCAAACCGTGACTTTGTGGCGGCCTTCCTGCAGTCGCTGGGCGATGCCGAGGCGGCGCAGTACCTGACCACCGACGGCAAGCCCACCAGCGGGCTGATCAGCCGCCTACAGGCTGCCCTGTTTGCTGGCGCCTACTCTGACGATCGCTTGCTTGAGCTGACTGCCGACGTGGCCAAGCCCGAGATTGCCAACATCGTGGCCGCACTCAACAGCGCCGCCCCGGACTTCATGCGCGCCAAGGAGCAGGACCGCGTGGGCGCCGAAACCGCCGGTGGCCAGGTAGTGGACTCGGTTGAGCTGTCGCTGAACCAGGAAGCGGTGAACGCCATCATTTCCGCGACCAACGTGCTGCGCCAGGCCAAGGAATCCGGCATGGGCCTGGAGGAGTTCCTACGCCAGGGCGACATGTTCGGCGGCACAGATCCGGCCGTAGCGGCTATGGCCCTGTTTATCCAGGCGAACAACCGCAGCGCCAAGCGCATGGGAACCGCGTTCAAGGCCATGGCCCAGTTCGTGGAGAGCGAGAACGCCCGCAAGCAGACCGCCAGCCTGTTCGGTGATGAGCCGGCAAGTTTCTCGGATATCGTCGCCGCGGCGAACCGCAAACTTGAACAGGAGTACGGCGAAGGCTTGTTTGCGATCGAGCAGGGCGATATGTTCGCAGCCCCTGCGCCAGCACAAGCCGCTGCGCCGGAACCAGCGCCCGCCCCGGAGCCAGACGAGGACGACCAATTGCAGCAAGCTAAAGCCTACTTAGACAGCCTGATCGAAGGCAGTGCCGATCTGGGAGCGCCTGCCCAGGTGCTGGAACGCCTGGAATCGATCTATGCGCAATTCGGTGAAGGGGAGCTGAAAGACCTCTTTGAGGAAGCGTCGAACGCTTTCCGTGACTACGCCCTGAAAGTAACGGCAAGCGCGTTCTAGCGCCCTGCCCTGCCAACGAAGCCCGCCGCGCGCGGGCTTTTTTGTGGGCGATCAGTCGTAGTGGTACCGGCACGAAATGATCGTGAGGGTTCCGGCTTCAAAGAAGTAGACAAGGCGGTGCTCTTTGTCGATGCGGCGGGACCAGTACCCGGTGAGGTCGCCTTTCAGCGGCTCAGGGCGGCCAATGCCTTTAAAGGGGGTGCGTAGGATGACGGCAATCAGCTTATCGATTTCCCGATGCTTCTCAGGATCCGATTCGCTCCAGTGCTGATAGTCAGCCCAGCCGTGAGGCAGGAATGAAACGGTGGCGCTTTCGCGTGCTTTAGTCTTGTTCTGCTGTTTCTTGTTCTGCGACATCTAGTGGGATCTCCTTGGTGAAGGCTTTCCCGGCTTTGTGCAGAGCAATGGATTCGCGAAGGCGCTTGGCGTTGGCCGCTGTGCCCAGAAGGTACAGGGTTTCTTCCATTGAGTTGAAGTCATCCAGTGAAAGCATAACTACAGGCTCACCGCGCTGTCGGGTGATGATGGCCGGCTCATGGTCGCGGCAAACATCATCCATTGTCTGCTTTAGGCCGGCGCGAGCCTGGCTAAAAGTAAGTACGTGCATCTGCATAATTTCCTTCTCGACAGTGCCGAGACCTGACCAGGCACAGCCTGGGTAGGAGGATTCCCGCATCTTCGCGGGTTCGATTAGCTCAGGTAGACAGGCATCTGTGGCCTGTCGTCATTGAGAGCGGAAATGGTACGTAACTTTGTACAATCTTGTCAATCGGGGGCGTTCATCGCTCCTGCAGCGCCGTGGGCGCCTTGGTGCTTATAGTGCTAAAGGCGCCATAGTGCTAAAAGTGCTTTACAGGGCGCAAATCAAGCACTAGAGTGGCCCCACACAAACCAGCCAGAGACACGAACATGACCAAAACAGCCGACCAATACACCCAGCAAGCCGTTGAACTGTTCGAGGCTGGTTTTACTTCCAAGGCTGGCCAAAAGCGCGCCTTTGAAGCGCTGGCCCATGCTGCGTCGCTGCTGCGCAATGATGTTCACGCCATCTGCTTCGACCTGCGCGGTCCAGCTCAAGGTAGCGAGTTCCCTGAGCGGGCGTCGTCGGCCTACTGGATGAACTTCGACCTGCATCTGTGGAATGAGAAACGCCGCGCTGAGCTGCTGAGCTACCTGCCAGAGGCAGAGGCGATCGCCAACCAGTTCGACGACCTGGCTGCCTTGCGCAAGGCCATTAAGGACGCCCCAGTGGTGACGGCTGAGCGCAAGGTCGATGAGCGTGAAGTTCGGATTATGAAAAGCATTCGTGAACTGATGGAGCTGCGCAAATCCCAGTACGAGCGCGGACTGAACCTACACGACCTGTTCGGCGGCCTGAGCGTTTCCGGCAACGTCCATTACGTCACAAACCAGCACGGCACCACCTTCCTGCGCACCTTTTACTACCTGTACGGCGCGCTCACACCGCTGAAAGTGATCTTTGCCGTCATGGACACCAAGGCCCGCGAAGCCGAAGGCAAGTAATCGCCAGTCACCCGTTTAAAGCCCCTTAACCTGGGGCTTTGCCAGTACCAACATAAGGAGATTCACCCATGCCAGCACCAAAACGCCCAACTGCCGCCCAACTGCAAAAACAGTGTGATGCCTGGAACGCCGCCCACCCGGAAGGGACCACCGTTGTCTATGAATCGATTCGTGGCCAGGGCGAAACCTACCGCGGTAAGTCCGCCGGTGAAGCCCAGGTGCTTGGCGGTCACTCAGCGGTTATCAGGCTGGAAGGCAAGAGCGGATGCGTGAGCCTGGACCACTGCATGGCCTTAGCTGAGTAGAGCCACCTAGCGACACCAAACCCCCTTCACTGGGGGTTTTCCAGTGAAACAACCCCAATATTTCAGCCAGAGATATCCCGATGCACGATCACAACCCGTTTTGCCCTGTCTTCGACACCACCGACTGCGCACGCTGCAACGCTACCGGTACGTTCACCACTACCAGCGGCCGGCAAGCCAAGTGCTACGCCTGCGCCGGCACCGCCAAGGTGCTCAACAAGCGCGGGGAAATGGCGCGCGAGTACATGCGCCGTAAGTTGCTGGTGCCGGCGCACCAGGTGAAGCGCGGCGATGTAGTGTGGTTCTACACTGACCATTTCTGCGAAGGCGCCCAGGTTACCCAGGTTGAACATATCGGCCGCGTGGTGCGGATCTACGGCCAGCGAGCCGGTACCGGCCTGGTGATGATTGCGCGCCAGATGGATACCGACATGGTGCAGCGCGCGTATTCACAGCAAGAGCTACTGGCGATCCGCGCAGAGGTCGAGGCTTACCAGGCGGGATTGACCAAAGCAGGCCAGCCCCGTAAACAGCTCGCCACGCTGGCCGCCTGACCCAGCCCGGCCCGCCCCGTGCGGGCCACCCCTGACAAGAGAACGTAATGCTGCCCGATGCCAAGCACCTGCATACCGATCCCCAGTACCTGGCGGATCTGATCGCCGCGAACGGCATGACCATCAAGGCCACGGCCGCCCAGATCGGTGTCAACTATTCCGTATTGCGTAGCTGGCTCGCTGGGACCGCCCAGTGGCCGTATACGGCGCAATTCGCCATAGAGGGCCTGGCGCCAGGCCTGGACGTTCATAAGCGCCCAGACGCTGCCAAGCGCAGCACTGATGCCGAGTACTTGCGCCACCTGGTGGACGCAACCGGCTTCAGCCTGCGCCCGCTGGCGGATCGGCTAGGCATCGACTACAGCACTCTCAAGCGCTGGTTGACCACGGGGCCCCGCCCAAGCAAGTGGCCGTACAGCGCGCAATACGCCCTGGAACGAATGAGCAAGCCATGACACCACAAGAGCGCCAACCCCGTTACGCAATCCAGCTAGATCTGTTTTCCGCTCCTGCAGCCCATGTCGAGGCCGAGGGCGAGACGTTCGAACTGATGCGCCCGCATAAATGGGCCTGTCAGCGCGCTATGAGCTCATTGCCGCTCGTTGATATCGAGGTTGTGCCGCATGAATGCCGCTGGATGTGGGCGGCCTGTTTGAATTCCCGCAACGGATCAGGACAGGGCTACGCGCCTTTGCCGAAGTGGGGGAGATTCGCCCCGTCGAAGCGGGAGGCTGTCGAGCGAGCCGCGGACGAGGTGCGCGCATTCATGCACCGTGCAACCAAGGATGAGCAGGCGCGCATAGGCAAATGGCTGGGCGAAGTGCTGGCGGCGGTTTAAGCCGTCGGTTGATCTGATAGGCACTTGTGCCTATTCTCTTGCTTTAGGCACTTGTGCCTATCAGGCCTTCTTTACGTATGTGTGGAACATGGACAATCGAGCACGTTATCTGCGCTTACTGAGCGCGCATGAAATCACCCAGGCGTACAGCGCTGTGTTGATAACCGCGGTCACTCAGCGGCCTTGTTCTGAGCGCACGGTGCGCTCCTGGCTAAATGACCCTGAAAAGCCCAGCTCCAGACCCTGCCCAAAGTGGGCGGTTGATGCGCTGGAGAAGGGCATAGGTTACATGCTGCGTGCGGTGGAACGTCGAAATGAAGCCCAAGCGCCAAAGGCACCTTAAGCACTAAGGCGCGAACGGCATTAAAGCACCTTAAGCACCAAGGCGCGATTGGCACCAAGGCGTTTTAAGCACTAAGGCGCGTTTCCGGCAAATCCGTAAATGGTGCAAAGCCCCTGAAAATGGGGCTTTGGCGCAACCTGATAATCGATCAATGGCCCGAGGGGCATAACTCGACTATCAGGGAGTGCACTACATGACCGATCTACAAACGCGCAGCACCGATGACGTATTGCAGGAAATCAAGCGAGTAGGGGAGGTGGTCGACACTGCCCGGCGCGTCATTCTTGTGGGTGGTGGCCATCGGTCCGGCCTGGTAAGTCAGCTCAGTTCACGACTACGCGATTGTGGCCTGGTGGTCACCGAGGCTGAGCCTCACGACAGCCTTGAGTCGATCGCGCCGGACAAAGTTGGTCCCCTGTTCAAAACCTTCGCGGATATCTTGGCCTGCCCATCCCTCAGTCACCTGTTTGGCGACGTGGTGGAGCCGGCGCCCCCTGCGCAACATCCGCTTGTCAGCACCTTCGGGGATACCCTGCGCAGTCTCGCCGGGGCTTTGCGGCCAGATCCGCCGGCGCCTGAGCCTGCCGCCTCTATCGAGAGCCCGACCCTTGCCGTGCAGATCGAGGACGACCAGCCGGCGCTGGCGCCCTTGCCAGATCCGGCCCCGGCGTTGCCGGTACCGGATATCCCTTACCGCAGCGTGCTGATGGGCTACCCGGAAACCTGGACGGTTGGCGACGTGTTCGAGGATCACCCGCGCTACACGCTGATGCACAAGCGCCGCAAGTGGGTGCTTGAGTCGTTCGACGCCACCGACGTGGAGCTGCGCAGCCCAAATACCACCTCGGTCGAGCTGATCACCCTGGAAACCTTCCAGACGCGCTATGTGTTCCATTCCCACGCGCAAACCCCAGCCGAATAAGTCCCGCGGCGCCCCCGAAAATACCGGCACACTCATTCAGCCAGAAGGCCAAAGACATGACACAGGAATACATAGGCATCCAGCAGGGGACCGCGTGGAGCGCCCCAAACGACGGCGAGCTCGGCTACTGCGTGAAAGGCGCCGACGGCAACGTCAGATGGTGGGATAAGGCGACTTTCGAATTCACTTTCATCAGTCTGGGCAACATCAGCCACTTGCCGCCGGACCAACAGAGTGTTCTGGGCGAGCGTGCGGCGCTGGCGGTGAAACTCACCGCATACACCGGGTTCATGAAGTCCCCCGCGTTCGAGGCCGTGCCGGCACACGAACAGCAGCGCCTGAAGATCCAGGTTGATGCCATGAACATCTATCACGATGTGTTGATGGATCGCATCGCCGCGTTCTGACTCCCCCGCGGGGCGGAAACCGCCCCCATTTAGGCCATTTCCAGCGCCTCAAAATACGGGCTTGCACTCCCATTGCAGGCCCAGGAAATGGCACTAAACCCCATCGAGAAAGCCCGGCTCAGCGCCAGGCTGTTACAGCTTCGCGAGCAGCTTGAAAGCGGGACGCTCAAGAGCATTGAAATTGCCCGCGTCACCGCCGAAGCCCTGGCCATCTACACCCAGTTGGGTGGCGTGGCACCAGAGGCTCAGCAAGCCCCGGCCGCCGGCGATGCCAGCCAGGCCGCCGAGCTGGACGCCCACGACGGGCTCAGCGACGACCCCAACAGCGACAACTACCGCTACAAGGACACCGGCTATATCTCCGGCAGCCGTAAGGAGCTGGCCGCCGCGTCAATCAAGACAGCCCGTGACGCTGGCCAGATGCTGCGCGTTTCCGATATCGATTTTAAGGCGATCGAGGAGAACCCGCGCCAGGCGCGCGAGCTGATCAAAAAGTCCAACTTGTTCGGCGTGGTGGACTGGGAAGGCCTGAAGGCTGGAGGCATGAAGCCCGAGGTCGGCTATCTGATCGATCGCGTCTATGCGGCCGTGGCAGTAATGCCGGCCGAGGACAACCCCGAGGCCCGCAAGTCCTACGCCCTTGGCATTGAGACGCTGCGCACGCGCCTGGAGCAGGCCAAGACGGTGGAGGACGTCACCGCCACCATGAACGAAATCGGGGAGGAGCTTACAGGCACTCGCCTCAATGCCGAGGAGTCCGCGCAATACAGTGCCTTGCGCACCAAGGGCCAGGAGCTCACCAGTCGGCGCCGTGCGATCGAGGATGGGCGCAGCGCGCTGCAGGACGCGATGAACACCGCTGACAGCGTGG
>Ga0068843_1108720_pt1 | contig 9493 bp, 1 predicted proteins | sample Hof3ISUMetaT_5_FD_73617 | JGI IMG/M metagenome (GOLD analysis project Ga0068843, IMG submission 73617) | Enriched soil aggregate microbial communities from Iowa State university to study microbial drivers of carbon cycling -... | ecosystem: Environmental > Terrestrial > Soil > Agricultural land... | reverse complement strand
TTTTGCCCGGTGGCCGGCATGCCCCAAGGCACGGAGCCCGACTATCTCTGCCCTCCGGGATACTATTGTCCCGCCGGAGCCATCAATCCGACCGCTTGTGGCGCCGGCACGCACAACCCCCTTTCGGGTTCCATCAGTGGCGCCGCATGTGTTCCGTGCCCGGCCGGCTACTTCTGCGACGCCGGAACGTACGACTACACGTTGAACCAGTGTCCTCCGGGGTATGCATGCGAGGAAGGCACGGCCGTGAACGCTCCAGGAGCGATCGTGCCCGTGGCCACGTCGCGGTGCGACGCCGGCACGTTCAACGCGCTCGTTGGTGCCACCGACCCCTCGGACTGCGAGACGTGCCCTCCAGGCAACTACTGTCCCCGCGGATCCACCGCACCGATCATCTGTCCGGCCGGATACTTCTGTCCGGCGGGAACGCAGGATTACTGCGCCGCGGGCGGGGTGGGCGGGTGCGACGCCACCCCTCCCCAGGCGTGTCTCCCCGGAACGTTCTCCCCCGTGCGTGGGTTGTCCGACAGTTCCCAATGTGAGACCTGCCCGGCCGGAAGCTACTGCCCGGCCCCGAGCGTGTACCCGACCCCGTGTCCTCCGGGCACGTACTCCTCGAGCTTTGGGGCGGTCAACTCGGGTACGTGCGTGCTGTGCGACGCCGGGAGCGCTTGTACCCTCGGCGGATTGCTCGCGCCGAACTCCAACTGCAGCGCCGGCCACTACTGCCCCCAAGGAACCGTGTACCCCTCCGACACTCCCTGCCCGCCGGGCAAGTACACCGACTCCCTCACGGCGTCCATGCCGACCGACTGCATGGCGTGCCCCAAGGGATACACATGTGGTTTCGGGACGGGCGGGTTGGCGAACCCCCCGGTCCCCTGTAAGGCCGGCCAATGGTGCCCTTCCGGAGTGAGCGCCGGGACGAACTGCCCGGCAGGTACCTACTCCAATGCCACGACGAACACACTGGCGAGCGACTGTCTCCCCTGCCCGGCCGGGTCATCTTGCGCCGCGGGAGCCACCACCCCGACGACCCTCTGCCCGCGCGGACGTTATTGTCCCCGTGGTACTTCGCAGGGCTCCGAGCCGTTATGTCCCCTGGGCAGCTACGGTCCGAGCATGGGCAACGCGCGTGTGGAGCTGTGCGATCCCTGTCCGGCCGGATCGTGGTGCGCGGCGGGCGTGTCGTCCCCGACGTCTTGTCTGGCGGGCAGGTACTCCAACGCCACGTCCCAGGGCACCGTCGCCGCGTGCAAGCCCTGCCCGGCCGGTAGCACCTGCCCGAACGCCGCGCAGACCGAGCCGTACCCCTGTGGCACCGGCAGGTACTCCAACACGTCCTCCACGGTGACCGTGTGCCCCACCTGCTGGGCCGGGTGGTTCTGCCCGAATGAGACCACCAGCTTCAATGGCATGATGGGGTACCCCTGCCCGGCCTCGGCGGTGTGCGAGGCGGGTGTCGGGGCGGCTCCATTGACGAACGCGTCGCGCCTCTGTCCTGTGGGCCATTACTGCGCGGGCAACAACGCTGTCGCCGTCGCTTGCCCCGCGGGGACGTACAACCCTTCCGTGGGCATCTCCACGCTCGGAGGGTGCCTCGACTGCCCGGAGGGGCATTGGTGCGCCGGTGGGGAGATGACGCCTTCGGGCAACTGCAGCGCGGGGTATTATTGCACAGGCCGCGCTTCGACGCCCACGCAGTTTGCCTGCCCCGTGCGGACGTACCGTTCCGCCTTGGGTGGTACTTCGCTGTCTTCGTGCGCTTGGTGTCCCGGCGGGTACATCTGTGACACGCCCGGTCTCGCCATTCCGGTGCTCTGTCCTGCGGGCCAGTATTGTCTGCCCAATAGCACGCACGGTATCGACTGCCCCAAGGGCACCTACGGGCCCGCGAAAGGTCTGCAAGCGGCCGCGTTATGCTCCGGGTGCCTTCCGGGCATGTACTGCGCCTCGCCCGGCCTGGTGTACCCCTCGGGCAACTGCACGGCCGGCTTCTACTGCGGGAAGGGTGCGGATAACCCCACGGCGTTCGACCAGCCCGCCGTGGGGGGTCCCTGCACCTTGGGAGGCTATTGTCCGACGGGAAGCGCCAAGGCGACCCCGTGTCCTGTCGGGCGGTACGGCAATGCCATCGGCCTGGCGGACGCCTTGCAGTGCACCCAGTGCCCCGCCGGATCTTACTGCCAGGGCACGGGCACCAACAATGTCACGGGCACCTGCGCTCCGGGCTACTACTGTCCGGCGGGCTCCGAGACGGCCCAGGCAGTCAAGTGTCCCGCGGGTTTCTTCTGTGAAGGCGGGAATGCTTCGCCGGCCCCTTGTCCTGCCGGCCAGTTCCAGATCTCGGCGGGAGCAGTCGCGTGCACGCTCTGTCCTGCAGGATTCTACTGCGACGCCGCGAACGCCACCAACTTCCGCGACTGTCCCGTGGGGAGCTACTGTCCCGAGGGCAGCGCGGCCGACACTCCTTGTCCTCCGGGCACCATCGGCGAACGGCCTTTGCTGAAGACCCGGGACGAGTGCACGCCGTGCCCCCTGTCTTACTACTGCACCGGCGGCACCAACGCGAAGGTGCAGTGCGGTCCGGGTGTCTACTGCCCCGGCAACCAGACGAACGCCAACGGGGTCTCCTGCCCCGTCGGCAGCTACTGTCCCGCAGGCTCGAGCACGCCGACTCCTTGTGGCGTCGGATACTACCAGCCGTTGACCTTGCAGTCCCTCCCGGGGTCGTGCGTGCTCTGCACGGCGGGGAGCTACTGCTCGGAGCCCGCGGGAAAGTCGCCGGCGGGATTGTGCGCCGCGGGGTACTACTGTCCCCAAGGTAGTGCCTCGCCCAGCGGAATGGGCGCCTGCCCGATCAACACCTATTGTGCCGGGAACAACAGTGCGCCGATCAGCTGCGCCCCCGGGCGGTACAGCGATGGCACTGGTGCGTCCACTTGCACCGCGTGCCTGCCAGGGTACTACTGTCCCGGAGCCACCTCGCGCACTTTGTGCCCCGGGGGCTCCTGGTGTGCGGCAGGCGCCGTGAACGCCACGGGGGACCCACCGCGATCTGGCCAGTGTCTTGCGGGGACGTACGGTCTCCCAGGTCTGAGTGCTGTGTCCCAGTGCACGCCGTGTCCCGCCGGAGCATACTGTGCGACGGCGGGGTTGGCCGACGTGACGGGCGCCTGCGCCCCGGGGTTCCTGTGCGCCGGCAGCGCGATCAACCCCTACGGCAGCGTGGCCGCCACTCCTTCCGTGCGCGTGCCCTGCCCGGACGGTACTACTGCCCCGCGGGTGGTGTGGCGACCTCGTGTCCGCTGGGGAGGTACATGGCGTACAACAACACCCTCGCCGCCCTGGGCGTCGGGGCCGGGTACGTGAGCAACTGCACGAGCTGCCCGCCGACGATGTATTGTGCAAAGCCTGGCGCGACGGCGCCCACGGGCCTCTGCGCGGCAGGATGGTACTGCGGCGGAAACTCTTCCAGCGCGACCCCTTCCCCCTCCGACCCCTTCTTCGACGCGTCCCAGAACGGCCAGTGCGTCGCAGGACAGTACTGCCCGCTCGGCAGCTCGGAGCCCACGCCCTGCGCCCCGGGCACTTACAGCTCGGTGGCGGGTGCTTCCAGCTGCTCGAACTGCTCCGAGGGGTACTACTGTCCTTCGGGTCCCGTGATCGGCTCGGTGGAGCCTGCGCCTCCGGGGAGACTCTGTCCTGCGGGAAGCTATTGTCCGCCCGGTTCGGCAGACCCGCCGCCGAAGTGTCCTCCTGGAACATACTCCGGTGTCAGCGGATTGAAGGCCGTGTCGGAGTGTACGGACTGCGAGGCAGGCCTCTACTGCGCGGGCATGGGCAACACCGCGCCTACGGGTAACTGCACGGCGGGGTACCTCTGTGTCCGCGCCTCGTCGACCCCGGCGCCCACCGATGGAACCAAGGGGTACCTGTGTCCTCCGGGAACGTTCTGCCCGAGCGGCACGACGTACGCGCGCCCTTGCACGACGAACTACTACTGCAGCGGCGGCAAGGGCGTCGAGGACGGACTCTGCGGTCCGGGTGCGTACTGTCTCTCGGGCGACTCCAATCGCTACGCGCGTGCATGTCCCGCAGGCAGCTACTGCAACGGCACGACCCTCGGCGTCCAGCCCTGCCCCCAGGGCACCTTCAGCGACCTCATCAACGCCACGTCCATCGAGGAGTGCCTCCCGTGCCCCGGAGGGATGTACTGCAACCGCACCGCCAGCGTGTCTTCTTGGGCCACTCCGTGCCCGGCCGGGTGGTACTGCCCGGAGGGGACCGTGTCGCCGTGGAGCCACCAGTGCACCCTGGGACACTACTGTCCCGGCGGCACGTCGTCCCCGGTGCCCTGCAACAACGGCACGTACCAGGACACGGTCGGGTCGAGCATCTGCAAGACCGTCCCCGCCGGGTACTACTCCTACACCGAGGATGTGTCGGCGGGCATCTCCACCTACACGCTCTGTCCTGCAGGTAGCTATTGTCCCTCGGGCTCCAACTCGCCCGTGGCCTTCCGCTGCCCCCCCGGCACGTACTTCAACTCGACAGGCGCCAGTTCGATCTCCCAGTGCACCAAGTGCTCCCCCGGGTTCTACTGCGATACCTGGGGCGCGACGACGGGGTCCGACCCCTTGAAGCTCTGTGCCGAGGGTTACTACTGCGGCTTTGGCGCGAACACCTCCATGCCGACCGACGGGGTGACCGGGGACATCTGCCCCCTTGGCGCCTATTGCGAAGTGGGATCGGCCGCGCCGACACCGTGTCCCCCCGGAAAGCAAGCCGCTTCCCTCGGGTCGAAGGCCGCGGTAGACTGCGTGCCCTGCTCGCCCGGTTTCTACTGTGCCTCGAGCGTGAGCGGCGTGGCGCCCTGCAAAGCCGGATGGTGGTGCATCTTGGCGGCCACGACACCGACTCCGACGGACAACGTGACCGGAATCGCCTGCCCGCCCGGCACGTACTGTCCGGCGGGCCACCAGACCGAGCCGTTGAAGTGTCTGCCCGGATCGTTCAACCCGCAGTACAGCCAGGGCAGCTGCAGCTCGTGTCCGGCGGGATTCGTGTGCTCGGGCCTGGGGACGATCACGCCGACGGTGTGTCCTGCCGGCGCTTACTGTCCCGGCGACAACGCCGTGGCGACCCCTTGTCCTCCGGGTACCTACTCCACCGCGGAGGGCTTGACCGCCGCTTCGCAGTGCGCGTCGTGCCCGGCCGGTCGCTACTGCGATGGGTCCGACCCGACCACCAGCACGGGCGGCTGTAACGCGGGCTTCCTGTGCGCCTCGGGGGCGGCCGACCCGAGCCCGGTGGCGTCGCCTTGCCCTCGGGGATACTACTGCCCCGCCGGGATCACCACCCCGACACCTTGTCCTGCCGGCCGCTACGGCGCCGTCGTCGGACTACAGAACGAGCTCGCATGCACCCTGTGCGACGCCGGGCGATTCTGCGCGGTCCAGGCGTTGAGCAACTACTCCGGCTCTTGCGCCTCGGGGTACTACTGCCCGGTGGGCAGCACCACGCCGCAGGAGAACCTGTGTCCGGCCGGATCGTTCTGCGCCGGGGGCAACGCGGCCCCGACGCTCTGTCCTGACGCCAGCTACAACTCGCAGCAGGGCCAGAGCAGCTGCTCTCCTTGCGCGCCCGGGTACACGTGCACCAACGGCTCGACCACCTCGCAGCAGGCCCTGTGCCCCTTGGGCTACTACTGCGCCCTGGGCCTTCCGCCTACCCCTTGTTCTGAAGGCAGCTACGGGCAGATCCCCGGCTTGCACTCGGATGACGAATGTGCGTTCTGCCCGGCGGGCAAGTATTGTCGCTCTGGTCAAATCACCGGCAACTGCACGGCGGGATACCTTTGTCGCTCGGGCAACTCGGTGGCCAACCCCCCCGGACCCCTCGATGTACCAGGTCAACGCGAGAACGGAGGAGAGTGCCCCGCGGGATTCTATTGTCCCGAGGGCATCGAAGATGGCATCGCTTGTCCGGTGGGCACATCGCGCCTGGCGACGCGCGGCACGCAGAAGGCCGACTGTGGTCCTTGTATTGCGGGGTACACCTGCTTGGCGAACATCCCCGTCCTCTGCCCGCAGGGCTTCTACTGCCCCATCAACAACACGGCCGCCTTACCTTGCCCGCCGGGGACGTACGGTCCGGCCCAGGGAGGGTTCAACCTGTCGTCTTGTCTGCCGTGCCAGGCCGGGTACACGTGCAACAAGTTCAACATGTCGGACTACCTGTTGGAACCCTGTTCACCGGGCCAGTTCTGCCCCACGGGCTCCGAGAACTCATACCCTTGCCCGGGAGGAACGTATCGCCCGGAGGTTGGGGGCACGTCGCCCGATGACTGCCATGTCTGCCCCGCGGGGTACTCGTGTCTCCAGGGCAGCGTGACCGCCGAGCCGTGCTTGCCGGGCACCTTCTGTCCGTTGGGGTCCACGGTGCCCACGGGGTGTCCTCCGGGGTACTACTGCGCGTCGGACCTGAGTAGCGACCCGATCATCCCGCGTATATGCGCGGCGGGATTCTATTGTCCGGCCAACAGCACGATGATGCTCGAGTGCGTGGCGCCCTACTTCTGCCCCGAAGGATCTCCGTCGCCCTCCAGTTGCCCCAAGGGTATGTACAACGTCAGCACGAACGACCGAACGTCCCAGGAAGCCAACTGCGCCTTCTGCCCCGCGGGAACCTACTCGATCGACCCGGACAATCCTGTGTGCGAGCCGTGCACACCCGGCTACGTGTGCCTCCAGGGAACCAACACGGCCACGCCGACGAACGTGACGCGCGACAAGGGGTACATGTGTGGTCCCGGCCAGTTCTGCCCGGAGGGTTCGACGGATGTGCAGTACTGCCAGCCGGGCACGTACAACCCCAGCTGGGGCGGCGGAACGGCCGCGGCGTGCTTGCCCTGCCTAAACAACTCGTTCTCCGCGGTGGAGGGCGCGTCGACGTGCGTGCCCTGCGGCTCCTCGGCGTACGCAGGACTGGGCGCGACGAACTGCATCTGCAACGGCACCTACCGCGCGTACCAGCTGAGCGAGGGCACATGCAAGTGCAAGCCGGGCTACGAGTACTACGACCACAGCCACACGCTGTTCGAGGGAGACTCGCCCTTCGACTGCACGCCCATCGTGTACAGCGAGTGCAGGCAGCGGAACCGCAACAGCCAGGGCAACTGCGTGAGCGACGATGTCGAGGCGTGCGAGCGCGCTTGCGCCGGCTCCGCCTTGCGCCTCGCCAACGCGATGTGCGACAAGTCGCTTTTGTCCCAACCCGACGGCGTGCTGGACGTCGTGACGCAAGTGTGCACCTGCGCGAACGTCCCGATCCTCGCCTACTGCGACGACAGCTGCAAGCGCAACCAGAGCACCCTGACGCTGAGCAGGGACCTCGGGGTGAGCATTGTCAACCGTGGGGATAACACGGCCACTTCGTTCACCGCGGAGGAGCTGCTGGAGAATGCTGGACTCTTCGCGCCGCAACTGGCTTGCACCCGCAGCAGCGGCTGCCAGATGACGAGCATCGTGACGGCCGCCTCGGGCCACCGTGCGCTCCTGGGTGCCCCGCCCGTGATGTCGCTCCTCGCGGGCCTCCAGGTCTCCACCGTGAGCATGTGCAACTACTCTTCGGAGCCTGGGGCCCGGAGCGCGTTCAGCACGTTCGCCTTCGAGGAGGACGAGATGATGGAGGAGCAGCAGGAGGAGGGAGTGGAGCGCGAGCATTACTCCCTGTTGTCCCTGCTGTCCAAGGACACCTTCCTCGGCTCGGGGTCGTCGCTGAAGCCCTCTGGACGCCTGCTGCGTCCCGGCGCGCGCCTGCCCCGTTCCTCGCGCTTCGGCGCTGCCTCGCTGTCTTCTCCCTCCGGTCGCGCCGGTCGCGCGCTGCTCCAGTCCTCGGCCAACCCCTACCTGGTCGCGCCCACCTTGGACTACCTGCAGACGCTGCAGGGCTACTACAACCCCACCTTGTGCCTGCAAGAGGGCGAATCGGTCTTCTGGCAGATCGATGACCCCGCGCACTACCCCGTGTATCAAAAGGACAACTTCCTCAACTCCAACGGCGACTTCGACTATGGAGTCTTCGAGCAGCTCCGTGCCCAATTGGCCGTGGGAGCGCCGATCGCATCGTTCGCCTTCACGTTCTTCGCGACGGGCACGTACGTCTTCGCGGATGCCGCCAATGATGAGCACCTGACGATCATCGGCGTGCTGCCGCTGGCCCAGCCTTGTCCCGCGGGCAACCGCGTGCTGCCCACCTCTGCCGCATCGTTGAAGCCCCTCGGAGTCGGCGCGGTGCTCTCGCCGATGACCGCGCCGGACCTGACGTTGATCTGGGCGCTCCTGGGCGCCTTCCTGGGCTTGGTGGTCGTCCTGGCCATCACGGCCAAGCTGAAGCAGCGCAGGGCGCAGCGGTACCTGGCGCTGGCCGCGGAGGATGACTCGCAGGCACGCAGTGATTTCAAGCAGTTGTACCTGGAGATCCGCGAGCAGAAACGCCTGCACCGCGCCTTGTTCTCCAAGCAGCGCGACCATTTCCGCTCGGAGTGCGACCGTATCTGCGCCGAGACCGAGCAGGTCAAGGCCCTGCTCGCCACGAAGATGACCGATGGGCGCGGCTTCGTCGACGCTGCGATCCACCTGTTGCTGCAGGAGCTCACCGCGCGCAACTCGTATGGCAACCGCCAGGCCAGGAGGGAAACCGATATGTTCTCCCAGTTGAACACGCTGAAACGCATGTTGGACGACTGCAACGAACTGGCGGAGCAGCAGCGCGTGCTGGAGATTCCCACGCAGCAGGTGCAGGAGCAAGTGGATTCCGTATCGACCAAGCTGGGCGACGTCATTCGCGAGGCCGAGAAGGAGCGTCTGCGCAAGAGGCACCTCCAGTCGAACGCCGGTATCATCGGCGACGAGATCGTGAAGAAGCTGACGGAGCACGCGTTCGAAGAGGAAGGCCGCGAGAACGGATTCCTCCAGAAGCTCAAGCAGTTCCACGAGCAGGCCACCGAGTACCGCAACAACGTCGCGGAGCTGCAGGCCGAGCTCGACGAGAAGGTCAAGGTGTTGCAGGAGCGCCGCAACCATGCCGCCGCCGAGAGCGCCACGCTCAAGGCGCAGCGCCGCGTGAGCGACCTGGCCTCCGGACTGAGCATCGACCTGGAGCGCCTGTTGGGCCTGCTGCCCGGCCTGCACGAGGAGCTGAAGCAATCGCGCGAGAGCACGGTCGAGGACGAGAACGAGGCGCTGGAGGTGCTGGAGCAGCGCAAGCTCGACGTGGAAGCCCAAGTGCAAACGGGCATCTTCCGCGACCTCGAGGAGGACTTGGCGGCAGCGATCAAGTTCTTCCTGCTCCAGGCCAGGCGCGAGCTGCTGCCGATGCAGGCGGCGTTCGACCAGGCGGCCATGATGGCCGGCGGGCAGGGACTCACGCTCGGACGCGCGTTCGGGCAGGCAGAGTTTGGCACCACGGGCTTCGGACCGGCCGGCGG
>Ga0068843_1006522_pt1 | contig 9497 bp, 6 predicted proteins | sample Hof3ISUMetaT_5_FD_73617 | JGI IMG/M metagenome (GOLD analysis project Ga0068843, IMG submission 73617) | Enriched soil aggregate microbial communities from Iowa State university to study microbial drivers of carbon cycling -... | ecosystem: Environmental > Terrestrial > Soil > Agricultural land... | reverse complement strand
AGGTTCATCGCGAGCATGCTCGCTCCTACAGAAGACAATTTTTGCCGAGACGTTGATCCGTGGTCACCACGAATTTGTAGGAGCGAGCATGCTCGGGATGGTCGTCAACGATGACGTTGGGCACCTGACACCCCGCGGCGATCTCAGGTTCATCGCGAGCATGCTCGCTCCTACAGAAGACAATTTGCCGAGACGTAGATCCGTGGTCACCACGGATTTGTAGGAGCGAGCATGCTCGCGATGGTCGTCAACGATGACGCTGGGCACCTGGCACCCCACGGCGATCTCACGTTCATCGCGAGCGTGCTCGCTCCTAAAGTGGATCGGGTCTAGCCGCGGGAGTTATTTGGCTGCCATCAAGCGATTGACTTCACTGCGCACCATGTTCGAGAACTCCGGTGGCGACATGCCGTCCAGTTCGGCGCGCACCCATTCGGCCCATTTGCCCTTGCGCTTGGCGCGCTCGCCGAACAGGCGTGCGGCTTCGCCCTTGGCTTTGCCCAGGTTGTTTTGCCAGAGTTCGAACAGACGGGATTTCTCATCTTCCAGCGCGGCGCGCTCGGCGAGGGGTTTGTCGGCCAGATTGAAGCTCATGGGTATTTCCTGCTACGAAAAATAGGCTACATCTTACACTGTAGGAAGAATCGTCCTGCTCTGGTTTTTCTGGCGGATCGAGCCTGCAGGCAAAATCCCTGCAACTTTTTCTGGCGCCAGGCACTCCATTGTTCATTGTCCAATCACCGCAAGGAGTACTTCAATGGCCCGCAAATCCGCCATGCAAGCCGCCGAAGATCAAATCAAGGATCAGGCCTTCAGTGAGTTGCAGTCTCTGATCGAGGAGTCTGAAAAACTGCTCAAGAGCAGTGCATCACTGGTCGGTGAGGAAGCCGAAACCCTGCGTGGGCAAATTGCCCTGAAGTTGCAACAGGCACGAGACTCGATCACCAGCGTTCGCCAGCGGGCAATGCCAGCGGTCGATGCCACCCAACACTACATTGGCGGCCACCCGTGGCAAACCGTGGCGGTCTCCGCCGGTTTTGGTTTGGTTGTGGGCTTGTTGTTGGGCCGACGTTAAGCGGCCCCGCCGAGTAAACACGATTGACTGTAGCAGCCGGCGTGCTGGCGACAGCGCTCAAGGACGCCATCGCCAGCAAGCCGGCTGCTACAGAATCCGTGTTTCAACGCGAAATTCCAGCCAATTCCCGCAAATTCGCCAACGTATCCGCGTCCACCGGAATGCCGGCCGCGCTGGACTTCGCCCGCTGATGGTGTCGCCGATCACCCGGCAGACGCTTGAGCCCCACCCCATGCATCTGCCGCACCAGCTCCTGGCTGCGTTCGGCGAAATCCTGCCCAGCCGCCTTGCCCGGATCAATCACGATCAGCAACTGGCCCGTCCACGGTGTCTTGGCGCCCGGATGGTTTTTCCAGTCGAACTCGAAGGAAAAATGCCCCCCCGTCAAGGCGGCCGCCAACAACTCCACCATCATCGATAACGCCGAGCCCTTGTGCCCGCCGAACGGCAGCAATGCGCCCCCTTCGAGAATCGCCTTGGGGTCCTGGGTCGGTTGTCCGAGGCTGTCGACCCCCATGCCGGGCGGCAACTGCTCGCCCTTGCGCGCGGCTATCTGCACATCGCCATGGGCGATGGCGCTGGTGGCCAGGTCGAAGACAATCGGATCGCCGTCGGCCCGTGGGGCGGCAAAGGCAATCGGGTTAGTGCCGAACAATGGCCGATCGGCGCCATGGGGCACCACGCACGTCATGCTGTTGACCACGCTGAGCGCGACCAGCCCTTCATAGGCGAATGGCTCGACGTCCGGCCACAAGGCGGCGAAGTGATGGGAGTTACGGATGGCCAGCACCGCGATGCCGGCGCTGCGGGCCTTTTCCACCAGCAAGGCACGGGCAGCCGCCAGGGCCGGCTGGGCAAAACCGTTGCCGGCGTCGACCCGGACAAAACCCGAGGCAACGTCTTCGACGACCGGCACGGCCTTGCCATTGACCCAACCGCTTTGCAGCGTCGACACATAACCGGGAATGCGGAACACGCCGTGACTGTGCGCCCCATCGCGTTCGGCGCCGGCGCAGTTTTCGGCCAGCACCCGGGCGACATCGGCCGAGGTTCCGTGGCGCAGGAAGATCTTCTCAAGCAACGCCGTCAGCTCGTCCAGGGACAGGGATGGCGAGACAGCGGTAGACACAGGATCGTGAGACGCAGACATCTGAAGCTCCAGACTAATTATTGGAGGGGGCAACAGCGTTCGAAGGACCAACCCGTGATTAAACAACGCGGTACGCGCGCGCTGTCAACCTTTCACTTGAACGGGCGCTTCGGCACAGATTACCGCGAGTGTTGTCGGCGAGTGCACTAACTATCTACCACCTGCGCCAATTCGCCGGCTTTTAGTCTTCAGGCTCCATCCACAGGCGCCATTGATCCGCGCCTTGATCGAGTACCGATGATGAGCAAACCCACCGCCGCGCTGTTTTTCCCCCAGGCCCTTGCGTCTGCCGCCGACTGGCCTGACCTGGAAAAAAACCACGGATTGACGCGCAAGGATCTCCAATGGCTTGGCCATGTGAAACTGGCCACTCACACATTACGCATGGGTCAAGCGTCGCCGATGATCGCGCAGAACCTCCTGCTCGCACCGGCAGGCGCGCCTGCGGTCGCGCTGACGGGGTGTTTCGTGTTAAGCCCGACACCCGACGATAACGGTCAAATTCTCTATGCCCCGTATTCAGGCATCACGAAGTTCGCCAGTCGCGCGGCATTGACCGCACACCTCAAAAGCCTGCTGGCAACCGCGAGCGAAGAGCATGAATTACTGGCCCTCATGTCGTTGTCGGCGCGCAAGACCCTCGGGGCGGCAACGGACATCGAAGTGACTTTCCAGGCGATTGACGGTGACGTGTTTGAAGCCTGGAGCGCCGCTATCGACAATGCCCGGCGCGACAACGACCAGGCTGTTCTCGGCGAACTGAAGCAACTGCCGACACTCGCTGCGTTGCTCGAGACGCTATTGAACCAGGTACTGCAAGCGGCGTTTCCCGGCCTGGAGCAAAGCAGGACCCGGGTCAGCTTCCATGCCGAAACATCGACCGACACGACACCCGGACAAAACAATGTCAGCGCCCGCCCCTGGGTCAGTTCCATGTCCTTGAGCGATGCAGCGCTCTCGTACTTTCGCCACCAGCGTTGGCCGGCTGGACAACGCCCCGTATTCTCACATCCACAAAGAGCACCGCTGGCCAATGACCAGCAGCATTGGGCGAACGCCGTCGAGAACGTTGCCAATACCCTGGCAAGCCAGCTGTCCAGCCGGTTGCAGCATTTCTGGAACGCGCCCAGTGTCGATGGACGTACCCGGCGCGATTTCTGTACCCAGGCCACGCTGGAAACCGCGCGAGCGCAGGTGCTGCTCAAGCGTGAAGCGCAGATTATCAGCCCCGGGCAAAGCCAGGTCCTGCACACGCTGATTGAACCGACCACGCAGGACGCCAGGACACTGACCCTGGAAACCATACGTCTATGGGAGTATCCGGCCAACTATGTAGAGCTCGCCGGCTCCTTGATGATCAGCCAGGAACATTCGACCGCTTTTCTCTATACCCCCGTCCAGGGGCTGCAGGTCCTGAAGGATTACCAGGACCTCAAGGACACCTTGCTCAATAAATTCAATACCGCCGGCCTCGAAGACGAACTCTACGACCTGCTGAGCCTCGAAGAACGAAATCGCTTCATCGGATTTCACCAACCGCAAGTGTCTGGCCAGGCGATTTCCGGTTCGATATTCAAGCAACTGTTTGAGGCAATCATCGGCAAGCAATTGCAGAACATGGAATATGCCTTGCAGGTTTTCCGTCACAGTGACGGCGCCGTGGATATCCGCGCGTTGTTCGACAAGGCACTGGACATCCGCTCGATGATCAGCCGCCAACTGCTGACGCTCGATACCCAGGGTCGATGGAGTACACGGCCCGTCGTGTCTGGCAGGCAACAGCCGTCGATGGTGCCGGCAGATACCGCCGCGACCTACCTGAAGTCCTTGCGCGATGTCCAATCATTGATTCACACGGAGTTTGTCGCCCAACCCGTTGGTGCCCTGGCGCTACAGCGGCTGTACCTGGAAAAAATGCGCCCGGAACTTGCCCATTCGCTGTCCTTGGGCGTGCGCGCCGAAGCCACCTTGCGCGAGCTCAACGGCACGCTTCGTAACGTCGACTGGAACATCGTCGACTCGGTTTTCAACCCGGATCGGGCCGACCGCAAGAGTCGCCGCGCAGTCAAGGGTTTCCACCCGGACGCGTACTCGCTATTCGTTGAATGTTCCGGCAGCAATGAAGCACTGCCGCTGGCCCATTGCATACTGATGACTGAGCGCGGCGGGCTGGACGACAGGCATTCCGGGCACGCCGTTTTATGGACACCCGCCGCGAGCCTGGAAGTCTTTGAAACGGTCGCGATTGCTCGGCAGCAGTTGAACCGGCGCCTGCTCCATCCGCAAAAACGCCTGGAGTTGCTGGAGAACCTCTCGCCGCCGCAACGCAAATTCCACCAGCGCTACTCGCTCCACAGCCTGCGCCTGATCAAAGGCAATGTCCTGCATTATCTGGGACAGTCGGCCATTGACCACTTCCTGGCATATTGCGACCAGATGCGCTCGCGCAAACTGCAACTGCCGTTGGCCAGCACGTCGCTCAAGGATCTGACGCAAACGGTCATCGACAGCAATTTAACCAGGGCTGCCCAGATCGCCCAGGCCATCATCCACCAACAGACCCTGCCGGCCTGGCTAAGCACGGCAACCGTCGAACAGCAACGCTTGCACATTGAATTGCTGCAGCGGTACCACGACAACGTCACCGACGACAAAGACTACCTGCACGGGATGAAAACGCTGGAGGAGTATGTTCGTCAAACACTGAACACCTTGCTGAAGTCCCGGTTCCCCGGCAAGCCCCATGATCCCGACCTGATCGAGATCACACCGAATCTGGCGCTGGCCGGTCCCGCGCAATCACTCACCGCTTTTGCCCTCAATCACGTCAATATCGCCCAGGGCAGTGGATTCCGGATCGCCTCGAAGACGACCCAGGCCTTGGCTGAAGGCTTGAACCAGACAGCGGTCAGGCAGCTGCTATTGTCCCTCGACATCCCCAACGCATTCGCAAAGCGGGTCAACGATACGTTGTCGGGCGCCGAAGCCGCCGCGCGAAAATTGCGTTTTGTCCGACAGGTGCCGTGGCAACTGATGCAACATGCCCACGCGCTCAAGCTGCAGCAGAGCCTGTCGGCCAGTGCATTCGACTTGATCACCCAGGTACTGGACATGCCGGACAGCATCGCACGCGCTGCGGTCGAGGGTGCCCATGCCATCGCCAGGCCACTGGAGCTGATCAAGACGCAAGGGGCGGCGGCGGTCAAGGCCCTCGGCCTGTACCTGATCGGACCGGGGGGCGCGATCCAGGGTCCGCAAATCCTGTACACGCCTTACCACGCCGGTTCGGTATTCACCGAATTCGCCAACGAGGCCGACGTTGTCGCGGCGATCAACTCACCAGGAATGCTGCAAGACCTGATCATCCGCCGATTGCCGGAAAGTGCCCAGGCAACGTTCAAAAACCTGCTCCAGTCCACCGTTGGCCTTACCAGTGAAATCACCCTCGCGTCCAACCCCATCGAGGGCAATCTGCTGTCCCGGTTGTTCACTGACAATACCGACCTGCTGTCGAACATGCTCAAAAGCCAGTCCGACACCACCGCCCAGGAGGATTGGCAGGCGGTCAAGCATCTGTTCAGTGCCGGCATCAACCTGATAGCCACCCATTTGCCCGGCAAACTCGCCTATGTCCAGTTCTTGTGGCAAAGCTACAAGGACTTCAAGGACTCCGCGGAGAATCTTCAGAATCATCACTGGAAAGGCGCGGTAAAGGCGTTTATCGATGGCGCCGCGCAGATGGCGACCCTCGGCCGACTGGCACTGGAAACGCCAGCCATTGCTGCGCCGACAACCGCCACCCCCGTGGAAAAACCGCCAGCGGCCCTGACCTGGAACCACATCCGGCCGACAGCGCCGGAACGCACCGCGTTGCAGCCTTTCGAGGCTACGACCGTGGCGTTGCACGACCTGACCAGGCAAAACACCGATGGCACCTACGTTGATCGGGTTACGGGACAGCGTTACGCGGCCGTAGCCGGCAAGGTGTATCGCGTCGCCAAAACCGGGATCAACTGGCACATCGACAACGGCCGGCAGACCGGCCCGACCCTGTTGTCCACGCCGTCCCGGCAATGGGTGATCGACCCGGACTTGCATACCGTGCACTTCGGCAAGGCGCTGTCGACCCTGCACAATAGATACGAGGTCGCGCGACAGGTACGCAACACCCTGAACATCGAAGCCCGCGGCATGGCAGAAATCCGAGCCCACCATCCGGAAAAAGCCCGGATGATCGTGCAGGCCATCGATATGGCGCGTTATTACGCCTTCAACAGCCTGCACAATCTGGTGCAACTGCGCAAGCTGTTGCCCGGTACGCGACTGGATACCTTCCTGAAGCGGTTTTTTGATATCGACCACGTCGACCACACGCTCCTGGACAAGATCAAGCAGGTCATCGTCCCCATCTGCAAAGCGCTGGTGGATCCCAACGAGGACCTGATGAACAGCGATCGTTTCATCGTCGGTTCAAGCAAATATGAGCAACACAAACTGATCGCCTTCGTCATGGACAAGGATGACAAAAAGAACGTGCATTTCACGGAACGGTTCTTCGACCAACAGCTTGACTGGTACAAGTCCTGTCTGACCGAACCCTTTGACGTCGATGGACATAGCCAGGCCGCCACGTTGATTCACGAATTCGCGCACCTCTACTGCAAGGCCGTGGATATCGCTTCATTGGAGGCCAGGCGGCCGTTTCTCGATCTGATCGCCCCCATTACCGGTTTCGGCGCGGCGATGAAGAATCGTCAAATGGAGTTCCAGCGCGAAGCGCTGTCATTGGGGTCAGTCAAGGAAGCGTTGTTTGCACGCTGGAACAGTGCCTTGAACGTCTGGCAGAGCCTGGACTCGATTCCAGGCCTGGATCATGTCGGCAAGGAAATCCTGGCCACGACGAAAACCCGGACCCTGCAGCAGGCACGGGACGCATTCATGAACCGTGTGGACCCGCATCCCCGGATCGACACCATCCTGCGCAACGCCGACTCGATCGCTTTTCTGGTTTGCGAGATGGGACGCCAACTGGACCCGGAGCCGGCGACGTCCCCTTGAGACACAACGAGGCGCAGGGCTCGGCCCCGCACCTCTGCTTGTTTTCATGCGCTTGGCTGCCGGTCCTTAGCGCAAGACGTTCGCCGTGCCGCACAAATTTCTTCGTCTTTGATGGGTAATTGCCATGACGGATGTTCTCGTCGACTGCCCTCAAGGTTAGAATGCAGGAAATCAGGATGAGTCAATGACCGACACCTCTCTCTCGCAAGTCCAATATGACGCCATCACCGAGGCCGCCGCGCAGTGGTGCATGCGCCTGCACGCGCCGGACTGTACCCTGGCCGAACGACAGGCGTTCGAGCAGTGGCTGGATGTGCATCCGCTTCACCTGGTCGAGTACGAGGCCATGCTGGACATCTGGGAGGTGGCGGGCGATCTGCCGCGTCCGCAAACCCACCTGGTGCCAATGGTTCACCAGAAGCGCCGGCCATCCTGGCGCACCTTCGGCATGGCCGCGGCCGTGTGCGCGCTGGCGTTGCCTTTGGCGGCTTACAGCGGCTGGAACCTGGGGTGGCTGCCTGATTCCTATCAACATTTCGAGGCCACCGATACTGTGCGCCTGGTCACTCTGAAGGACGGCAGCCGGGTCGAACTGAACCTGGGCAGCGAGTTGACCTACAGCAACTACAAGGATCGGCGTCAGGTCACCCTGGGCAAAGGCGAGGCATTTTTCAGCGTCAGTCACGACACAACCCATCCGTTCGTCGTCAAGGCGGCCGAAGGCAGGATCCGGGTCACCGGGACCCAATTCAATGTCTGGATGTATGAAGACCAGGTGAAAGTGAACCTGGTCGAAGGCTCGGTACTGGTCAGCAGCAACGATGACCTGCCCGGCGACGGCTTGCGGCTCGACCCGTCGATGCAGGCGAGCTACCGCCATGGCGACTATACCCCGCGGATCAGCCAGACCTACGACAACGACAACTCACTGGCCTGGCGTAGCGGCAAGCTGGTGCTCGATGATCTGGCCTTGAAGGATGCGCTTCCCTTGATCAATCGGTACCTGGAAAGCCCCTTGCTACTGGCCGATAACGGCACTGGCGCGATCCGCATCGGCGGTATCTACAACATCAGGGAGCTCAATACCCTGGTCTCGTCCCTGCCCAAGGTGTTGCCGGTCTACCTGACCCGCAACAAGGACGGCAATCCGGTCCTCAACGCCATCCCGCAACAACCTCCGAAAGGCTGAAGGCCGCAAACCTTGCGGGTGCGGCCTGCATGCGTCGATCAACAGGTTTTCAGCTTACCGGTCAACCACCTTTGCCGCCTGTTCGCGGATGCTCAGCGTCTGGTAGTTCGGGTCGGCGAGGATCTGTTGCTCGGTGAACGGCAACACACTCAATTGTTTCCGGGAAAAAGCCAGCGTCTGGTCCCGGGAGTATTTCGAGGCCGGATCGCTCGACAGTGAGAACGCCAGCAGCCCCCTGGCCTGCGGCCCCTTCTCATCGAAAGTCACCACCTGCAGGTAACTGGTGCCGCTGACCACTTCGCGCTTGCCGTCGGTTCCCGGTACGCTCTGGATCGCGTTGTAGACACCCAGCGTCCCCGGCCCGCCATGTATCGGTGTCTGCCGGCCACCGCTGCTGACCACCTGAATGTCCCCCCAGCGAGTGCCCTGGCGCAGTCCTGCGGCATTGACCTGCGCCACCGAAGCCATCATCGCCTGGCGCAACGCCGCCGCCACGTGCGGACGGTCGATCGCCAGGCCACGCGGGGTGTGTTGCGGGTCTTTGGGGTCGAACGCCACCTGCCAGACCTCCGGCGCCTGCTCCAGCGGTTCCATGACATTCTGGAAATGCACGAAACCCAGGCCGCTATCCAGATTGGCCTTGCGATCCCAGGCCTTGAGACTGGCACACAGCGGTGCCAGGGTTTCCCCGTCGGCGCCCAGGTCCGCCGCGCAGAACCGCAGCAGGTCGGGCATCACTTGCGTCGCCTGATACACCTGGTCGTCCATGACCATGCGCTGCAGATCCGCCGCCGTGACCGGTCCGGCCTTGGCCAGGGCGCCCAGGCGCTCCAGGGCAAAACGCGAACGCAGTCCCAGTGGCTGGCCGTCCTGGCTGATCAAGGGCGAGAAACCGGTCAGCGGTTGCGCCGGGTTGGCCATCCACGCCGAATCGTTGGCGTGCTGCACGAAGTCCTTGCGCATCAGTTGCGGCAACTGGTGCGCGGCATAAATACCTTTTTGTGCCGCTTGCGGGTCGATGTCAA
>Ga0068843_1013988_pt1 | contig 9524 bp, 7 predicted proteins | sample Hof3ISUMetaT_5_FD_73617 | JGI IMG/M metagenome (GOLD analysis project Ga0068843, IMG submission 73617) | Enriched soil aggregate microbial communities from Iowa State university to study microbial drivers of carbon cycling -... | ecosystem: Environmental > Terrestrial > Soil > Agricultural land... | reverse complement strand
TAGCCGAGGAAACCATTTCAACATCAACCCTGGTGAATTCAATCGGTTGAACGACCTCGGTCCGCGAAGCCGCGGCCAATACGCTGGTCACCTCGCAATTGCCTGCCTCGTCAGAATGGGCTCGCCGTCGGCCGAACGATCAGCTCGCTTACATCCACATCCGCAGGTTGCTCAATGGCATAGGTAATTGCTCTCGCTATGGCGTCGGCCGAAATCGCGATCTTGCGAAACTCTTTCATCTCTGCGCGCCCCCCTTCATCCGAGATGCTCTCGGCCAGCTCGGATTCCGTGACGCCCGGGGCGATGACGGTAACCCGGATATCGCCGCCCACCTCTTGCCGCAAACCTTCGGAAATGGCCCGCACGGCGTACTTGGTGGCGCAGTAGACCGCCGCAGTCGGGCTTACTGCATAGGCACCAATTGAGGCGATATTGATGATCTGCCCCGTCCGTTGGCGCTGCATCAGCGGCAGCGTGGCAGCGATTCCGTGCAGAACTCCGCGAATATTCACGTCAATCATACGGTCCCACTCATCCACCTTGAGTGCCTCGAGTTTGGAAAGTGGCATCACCCCCGCGTTATTGACCAGCACATCGACCCGATCGAAACGGGTAACGGCGAAGTCGATGAAGTCCTGTACATCCTTTCTGTCTGTGACGTCCAGGGCACGGAATTCAGCCTTGCCGCCGCTGGCGTTGATATCGCCGGCAATCTTTTCAAGTCGGTCGGTACGACGCGCGCCAAGCACCACTTTCGCACCTTGGCTAGCCAGCAGTCGCGCGGTAGCCTCGCCGATACCGCTGCTCGCACCGGTGATTGCGATGACTTTGTCCTTGATGTTCAACATGATCGGTTTCCTCTTCTGTTCGCCCGGGATGGGGGTGTGGAAACAAGGTTAGGGACGGGCAACGCGTTTGCGTTAGTCGAATACTGCGTATCCTTTGCCCAATTCTGCGGTGACACCTTTGCACCAAGGCTTAGCTCACCAGTGCATAAGGCATCTGTTGCCGCGCAGACTTCAGGGCTCTGGCCCACCAGTACAGCTCTACCAGCATTCGAGCCATTGGAATCCTGGCTTGATCAGGCTGATGCATGACGCCATCCCCATCGGTTAGCACCCTGGGATCAGGGATGGACACGAAATGGCAGATCGGTACCGCGTGTTGTCCGGCCAGTATCTGGCGAAGCTGTTCCATCGCGTACAGCCCACCCGACGTTGCGCCGTAGCCGATGAAAGCCACCGGCCTTGCGTGCCAGCGAACCGAAGCGCGGTCAATGAATGCTTTCAGCGCGCAGTGATGAACATTGCGTTCCGATGCAATGATCAGGAACGCATCAGCTTCGGCCAGATGACGAAGGCCTTCCTCAGCGACCGCGTTGTCCGACCTGACCATGAGGTCGGCGGGCTCTACCAACCTGAGTTCGAACTCGGCACGTTGCGCTAAAACATCAGCAACCCATTTCACCAGCGCAAGCTGTAGCCCTTCTTCATCCTCACCACTGTGAATCAGGACCAGTTTCATCTCGCTGTTCATCTCATCCTCCAGACTTGCTATCCAAGTGGTGGCGCGCCGTTGGCTGAATTTCACTTCCACCTTTCAGGCTCTGGATTAGAGTAAGAGCGGCAACGCGGCTGATATAGCCGGTTTTGGGGCATACAACTTGTGACGTGAATTCATATGAGACGGTTGGACATAAACTGCTTCGCCGAAATGAACGTGTTCGTCAGGGTCGTTGAAGATGGCGGCTACACGGCTGCCGCCAAGAACTGTGCAATGACCCCATCGGCGGTCAGTAAGCTGGTTTCAAGGCTGGAAAACCGACTGGGCACGCGTCTGCTCAATCGCTCGACAAGACGGCAGTTGCTCACTCCTGAAGGGGCCGCGTTCTATGAACGCAGCCTGACTATCCTGGCGGCGCTCGATGAGGCAGAGCAGGAGGCGGCAGCAAGCAGCGCACCTCAGGGAACCGTGCGGGTCAACTGCAACGTCGACATCGGGCGGTTGTACCTGCTGCCCCTGTTGAAGACGTTCCTGCGCGACCACCCTGGGGTATCGGTGGAGGTTTTCCTCAGCGACGAAGTCGTCGACCTGATCAGCGCACGAGCTGACGTGGCTATCCGCAGCGGCCCGCTCAAAAGCTCCAATCTCGTGGCCAGGCGCTTGGGTGAGACAAGAGGCCTTATCGTGGCATCACCGGACTACCTGGCGGCACGCGGCGTACCAAAAATTCCAGCCGATCTTGTAGACCACAACTGTCTGGGGTTCACCTTCGGTCAGCCGATGATGGAGTGGAGCTTCGTGAGCGATGACGGCCGACTGGTCCCGGTATCCGTCACCGGCAACGCACGGGTCAGTGACGGCAATGGAGTACGAGAACTGGCAATCCTCGGGCTCGGTCTTGCACGTGTAGGTTTTTGCCAGGTCGAGCAAGATCTGGCGGACGGCCGGCTTCTCCCGGTTTTAGAGGACTTCATGCCCATTGCGAAGACTGAAGTGCATGCGGTTTACGTAGGGCAGGGAGGACAGTTGCCCACACGCGTCAGAGCTTTCATGGATTTTCTGGCGGCGAACCTCAAGATCCACTAATCGCACAGGGCTGATAAGGCGCAGCCGCTTCCCTGAGCAGGCGGGCGATCTGAGCGCGTCCAGGCGCAGCACTTGTAGGGCATGTCACGCTTGGCGGTAGGCGCTGGGCGTGACGCCCACTTCGCGACGAAAAACCTGGGAAAAATGGCTGGGGCTGGAATAACCCACTTCCAACCCGACCTCAATAACGCTGCGATCGGTCTCAAGCAACAGATGGCGGGCGCGGCTCATGCGCAGGCGGATGAAGTACTGCGATGGCGCCAGTCCCGTGGCTCGTTTAAACATGCGACTGAAGTGATACTCGCTCAGTTCGGCGATATCAGCCACATGCGCAAGGCGGAATTCATCGGCCAGGTGCTCGTTCATCGCATCGATGACGCGTCGCAGCTTGTAAGCCTGTAGGGCATTACTGCGTCGCGCAGGGCTGTGCGGATCGAGATAACGGCGTATCAGGTGAACGGTCAGCGCCTGTGCCAGGCTGTGTACGAACAACAGGCTGGGCTTGCGCTCCTCGATCAACTCGACGCGCAGCTGATCAAGCATGAAATTCACCCGCTCATCCCTGGCACCGGATACGTCGAGAAAGGTCACCGCAGCAGTGTGTTCGCCCAGTAGATCACGGGCAGCCTGGTCGATCAGTGGAAGGCCGAGATACAGATGCATCACTTCGAAGGTGTCGCACCCCAGCGTCTGCCAGCGCATCTCGTAAGGCTCGCTTGTGTTGGTGAGAAAGAAGTCGCCAGCCTGCACCTGGACGGCTTTCCATGCCCCACCGAGGGAGCGTTCCTCGACCCGAGCCGTTCCTGCCAGGACCAAGACCAGCAGAGGTTCTACCACGGCGGGCACCAGTATCGGCTCGACGGTGCTGTGATGGCTGAACAACTGCACCAGCACATCCTGCATCTGCGGGAGCTGCGGCAACACCTGCGGTGTACCCGGCAGATGATGCGGCATCGATTCGGCCGTGATGCGCTGGGCATCGAGCGGCGTCAGGTCTTCATATTCGGGCGGATGCACGGGAAGCTCCATCGAAAAAGCTGGCGTCGGTAGCGTAACGCAGCCTCGGCGTGCTCGAACAACGCTGCTCGCCAGGGCACACCCGGGTCGCAAGCGCAGCCGTGAGCGATGACTGCCCGGACCGGGCGGCGAATACTTGCGAATGCGGCTCTTCGCGGGCTTCTATCAGGCGCTGTTAACGTTAGCGCAAAACTGCGACAGGTTCGGCAAGCCTGCGAAAGCTCAACCCTTCCCATTGCGCGACAGTGAAGCCGTCGATAACGACAGCGCCTCACGGGCGCTGAGCCGCCGAATGTCTCGTCGGCTCGCAAGGCAGGAGAGCACCATGACTGACATCAACCACAGTATTGCCAACGAAGTCGAAGGCAAAGTCGCGCTGGTCACCGGCGCCGCCAGTGGCATCGGCAAGGCTATCGCACTGTTGCTGCACGCGCGCGGCGCCAAGGTCATTGCTGAAGACCGCAATCCCTGCGTCGAAGAACTCGCCCGTCCCGGTTTAGTGCCACTGGTGGCCGACATCACCGAAGACGGCGTTGCCGAGCGCGCAGTCGGTCTGGCGGTCGAGACGTTCGGTCGGCTGGACATTCTGGTCAACAACGCGGGGATCATCATCAACAAGTTGGTCATCGACATGACCCGCGAAGACTGGGAGCGTATCCAGGCGGTCAACGCCACCGCGGCCTTCCTGCATTGCCGCGAGGCGGTCAAGGCGATGATGCCCAATAAATCCGGGGCAATAGTCAACATTGCCTCTTACGCCGCCTATTTCGCATTCCCAACCATTGCCGCCTACACCGCCTCAAAAGGCGCACTGGCCCAGTTGACCCGCACGCTGGCGCTCGAGGTGATCGAGCATGGCATTCGCGTCAATGCCATCGGGGTCGGCGACGTGGTGACCAATATCCTCAACGATGTGGTTGACGACGGCCCCGGCTTCCTGGCCCGGCACGGCGAAGCCGCACCCATTGGTCGTGCCGCGCAGCCTGAGGAAATCGCCGAAGTGGTGGCATTTCTCGCTTCGGATCGCGCCAGCTTCATCGTCGGCTCCGTGGTCATGGCTGACGGTGGCATGACTGTCACCGCTGGTTGATCTGCTGAACTGGCAGCCTGGCCACTGGAGCAATGAACCGCCTCCACCGTTCAGGGTGACCTGGCATGCGGGGGAAATTCGCTGAAATCGGTGGTCAGGTCGAATGCAAACGGCTGGTCAAGTGGCGTGCAATGGCGCAATCAGCCATTCATTCTCTCGCCCGCTCCCCGCCAGGCTATCCATCACATGCACGCTATACCCCGGCATATCCTTGGCGTGATGCTTGGCCTGCGAGGCCATCTCCGCCAACTGGCTGGCATCGAGTTGCCCACAGGCCTGCGGGTGCAAATGCACCACGCCAATCGAGAGCGATAACAACGGAAATTCCTGGCGCACACCCTGGCGATTCGGGGCGATGAAGCAGCCGGCTTCCAGGTGTTCGCTGCGGTAGAAGCGCCGGCACTGCCCCTGGAAGTCCTCCAGCAATTGGTTCAAGCGCTTGCGCCAGTCGTCCGGGCCCAGCACCAGCAGGAAGTCATCGCCGCCGATGTGGCCGACGAAGTCGCGGGAGGGATCGATGCGCTCGTTCAGGCATTGCGCCAGGCACAGCAGCACTTCATCGCCACGGCCATAGCCGTAGATGTCGTTGAAAGGTTTGAAGCTGTCGATGTCTACGTAGCAGATCACCGATTCGCGCTGCTGTTGCAGCAGTCGGGTCAGGCATTGCTGGATCGGGACGTTGCCCGGCAGCAGGGTCAGCGGGTTGGCGTAGCGTGCTTGCTGGATTTTCAGTTCGGTAATCAGCTTGAGCACATCGATCACCCGGCCCAGGCCCAGGTAATGGCCATTGAGGGTGATGATGAAATCTTCTTCGATGCGTTGTCGGGCGCGGCTGGTGATCAGCCGGCTGACCTGCTGCAGCGACTGGCTGATCTCGACGGCCAGGAAGTCATCGCTCATCAGGCGGCTGATCGGTTTACGGGCGAACAGGTCGGTGGCAAACGGCTTGAGCAAGGCGTCCGAGAGCGAATGCCGATGCACGATCCCGCAGGGCTGGCCTTGCTCATCCAGCACCGCCAGCGAGTTCAGGTTGGCCTGGCGACGGAAAGCCTCAAGCACGGTGGCGGTCGCGGTGTCGCGGGCCACCGCGGGCTGGTCGTTGAGCAGGGCGCTCAGGTCGCTGCCGTCCTCACCCAATGCCACGACGCTGCTGTCGCGCCTGGGCATCATGGCGTGGGCATCGCGCGGCGGACACTCCTGTGGCCGACAGAGCAAATAACCCTGGATCAGGTCGATGCCCATTTCGGTCAAGACCGCCAGCTCTTCCGGCAGCTCGATGCCTTCGGCGATTACCTGTGCCCGCGAGGCTTTGGCAATTTGCAGGATCGAACCAACGAACTCGCGCTTGAGGGCATCCTGGTGAATGCCGTCGATGAAGTGCCGGTCGATCTTCACGTAGTCGGGACGCAATTCGGACCACAGGCGCAAGCTTGAATAACCCGCGCCCAGATCGTCCAGCGCAATGGAAAAGCCCATGGCGCGATAATGATGCAAGGCGGTATGCAGCAGCTGGAAGTCGTCGGTCGGGGTCTGCTCGGTGAGTTCGATCACCACCTGGTTCGGGGCAATGCCGAAATCCTGCAGCAGTTGCAAGGTGCGACCGGGCTGGTGCGCCGCTTCGAGCAGGGATTCCGGAGAAACGTTGAGGAACAGTTTGCCGGGCAGTTGCTGTTCGTTGAAGCGCCGGCACGCACTCTGCCGGCAGGCGATTTCCAGTTCGCTCAGGCGTCCCGCCTGGCGAGCGACGGCGAACAGGGCGACAGGGGAGTGCAACGGGCTGTTGGAAGGGCCGCGGCTCAGGGCTTCGTAGCCCAGGATGCGACGTTCCGAGAGACAGATGATGGGTTGGAACAGGCTGTGCAAACCGCCTTGAGCCAGGATTGAACTCAGGGCACCCAGCTGTTCGGTTGTGGTCATGGCGATCTCTGGCGAAAAAAAAGGACCGGGCGTGCTCTTGGATGAAGAGACGCTACCGGTCCGTTATTTCACGACAGAATGATGACTGTTTGATGACGCTCCGGGGAGCGTCAGCATTAAATTGCCATCAGCTTAGTGCTTGGCTACCGCCGTATTGAGCTTCAGGTAATCCAGGAGGATGCGCCCGGTTTCGCTCAGGTAGGCATCGTCCTCCGGCTTGGTCTTGTCGTCCTCGGCCGCGATAGCGTCTTCGTCTTCTTTCTTCAGCTCCTTGAGCGGTTCTTCGCCCTTGGCCTTGCGGCGGATGTTTTCCATCGCCAGCTGCTTGGCTTCGATATCGGCGTGCTGGGCACGACGCTCGGCTTCGTTGAGGCTGACGGTTTTTTCCGTCATCAGCTTCTGCGCCAGGGCCAGTTTGTCGCGGATGAACACGAACTCCGCGTCCTTGGCCGTGCGTACGTCATGCTCGGACTTGAGTTGGGTGATGTACGGTTTGAACGGGTCGACCGCCGGCTTGATCGCCGCACGGATGGTGTCCCACGGCATGGCTTCCGGCAGTGCGCTTTCGCCGATTTCCTTGGTGTCGATGATCGACGGGTAATCGATGTCCGGCAGTACGCCCTGGTGCTGGGTGCTCTGCCCGGAAACCCGGTAGAACTTGGCCAGCGTCAGCTTGAGCTCGCCATGGTTCAGCGGCTGGATGGTCTGCACGGTGCCTTTGCCGAAGGTCTGGCCGCCGATGATCAGTGCGCGGTGGTAGTCCTGCATGGCGCCGGCGAAAATTTCCGAAGCCGAGGCGGACAGGCGGTTGACCAGCAGCGCCATCGGACCTTTGTAGAAGGCACCAGGGTTTTCGTCTTCCAGGACATCGACCCGTCCATCGGCGTTACGCACAAGTACGGTAGGCCCCTTGTCGATGAACAGGCTGGTCAGCTCGGTCGCTTCCTGCAAGGAGCCACCGCCATTGTTGCGCAGGTCGATGACCACGCCGTCGACCTTGTCCTTTTGCAACTCGGTCAGCAGCTTCTTGACGTCGCGGGTGGTGCTCTTGTAATCCGGATCACCGGCACGGAAGGCCTTGAAGTCCAGGTAGAAGGCCGGGATCTCGATGACACCGAGCTTGTAGTCCTTGCCATCCTGCTTGAGGTTGAGGACCGACTTTTTCACCGCCTGGTCTTCAAGCTTCACCGCTTCGCGGGTGATCGGCACGATCTTGCTGGTCTGGTCGTTCGGCGCATTGCTGGCCGGGATCACTTCCAGGCGCACCACGGTGCCTTTCGGGCCACGGATCAGCTTGACCACTTCATCCAGGCGCCAGCCGACCACGTCGACCATCTCTTTGTTGCCCTGGGCAACGCCGATGATCTTGTCGGCCGGTGCGACCTGCTTGGTCTTGTCGGCAGGGCCTGCCGGCACCAGGCGCACGACTTTTACCTGATCGTTGTCGCTCTGCAACACGGCGCCGATGCCCTCAAGGGACAGGCTCATGTTGATATCGAAGTTTTCCGCGTTATCCGGCGACAGGTAATTGGTGTGCGGGTCGTAGGACATGGCGAAGGTGTTGATGTACGCCTGGAAAATATCTTCCGCGCGGGTCTGGTCCAGGCGCGCCAGCTGATTCTTGTAGCGCTTGGTCAGGGTTTCCTGGATCTGCTTGGAATCCTTGCCGGCGATCTTCATGCGCAGGACTTCGTCCTTGACGCGTTTGCGCCACAGGTCGTCGAGTTCCGCGGTGGATTTGAGCCAGGGGGCGTCCTTGCGGTCGACCAGCAAGGTTTCCTTGGAGGTGAAGTCGATCTTGTCGACGCCCTTGTTCAGTTCGGCAAGGGCAAAGTCCAGACGCGCCTTGACGCGGTCCAGGTAGCGCTTGTAGATGGTGAACCCGGCGTTGAGGTCGCCGCTCTTGAGGAAGTCGTCGAACTGGGTCTTCCACTTGTCGAATTCGCTGATGTCGCTGGCCATGAAGTAGCTGCGCGACGGGTCGAGCAATTTCAGATAGCTGTCGTAGATGATCACCGAGCGCGCGTCGTCGAGCGGCGGTTTGCTGTAGTGGTGGCGCTTGAGCAACTCCACGACGTTCAGACTGGCGATGACTTCGTCACGGTCGGGCTGAAGCTTGTCCCAGCTGTTGGCGGCAAAAGAACTGCTCGACATCGGCAGCAGGCCGAGACCGATGAAAAGGGCGAGGGCAGTGCTGGGGAACAAACGCTTCATGTTGATTCGACGCGGGGACAATTGATAACGCATATTAGGCCGTCTTTGAAGTCGCCGGTTCCACAAGAGCCGGTCGCATAATGCAAAAAGCCCGGCGCTACAGCTTCGGGCTCAGTCCAGACTCACTATGGAGGCACTGTGAAAGCATTGCAAGGCGTTGACGGTCAAGTGGTGTGGGTTGAAGAGCCCAGTCCTGCCTGTGATGCAGGGCAAGTTCGTATTCGGGTGGCGGCAGCGGGTCTCAATCGTGCCGACTTGTTGCAGAAGGCCGGTCTTTATCCGCCACCGCCGGGGGCCAGCCAAGTGCTTGGTCTAGAGTGTTCGGGGGTGATCAGCGAGGTCGGGCCGGGGTCGGCCTGGCAGGTGGGCGATCGGGTTTGCGCCTTGCTGGCCGGGGGCGGGATGGCCCAGGAGGTGGTGGTCGACGGGCGGCACGTGTTGCCGGTTCCCGACGAAATGTCGTTGGCCGAAGCGGCTGCGTTGCCGGAAGTCTACGCAACCGTCTGGTTGAACTTGTTTCAGCTTGCGCAACTCAAGCCCGGTGAAAAAGTGCTGTTGCACGCCGGGGCAAGTGGAATCGGTTCAGCTGCCATTCAGCTGTGCAAGGCCTTCGGCAATCCATGCTGGGTCAGTGTCGGCTCCGCTGAGCGGTTGGCCTACTGCGAAGCGTTGGGTGCCCAGGGCGGCGTGGTGCGTA
>Ga0068843_1009228_pt1 | contig 9758 bp, 11 predicted proteins | sample Hof3ISUMetaT_5_FD_73617 | JGI IMG/M metagenome (GOLD analysis project Ga0068843, IMG submission 73617) | Enriched soil aggregate microbial communities from Iowa State university to study microbial drivers of carbon cycling -... | ecosystem: Environmental > Terrestrial > Soil > Agricultural land... | reverse complement strand
CCCCAAGGCACCCCCTTTGAAAATTTTAATAAAATGCACGCCTCGAAGCAATAAGTCTATATACCCCGTATACTTACAAACCGAGGGACCGTTTAATCCCAGACAAACCGCGCAATACGCAGAGAACGTTAATTATTAATTCCTAAGATACCCTCAACGATACCCTTTCCTGAGAAGAATCATTCCGTATAGGGGTCGTTGAAAAGCGGATCCTCAAGATAGGTAAAGTAATCCGATAGAGCCATTGCTAAAGCCCTACCGCAGTAGCAATCGTGAGAATAAAGGGCGGAAATAAGGGCATTTGATGACATCGCCTCTGAATGATCAAAAAGGCCAAATGGAATAGTAGACCACCCACTAAGAGCAAACAGTAAAACAGCAATTGCTGCTCCCATAAAAATACGGCCAGAGGCTTGAGAAGGAATAACTGCCTCCTTACCAGCAAGCTTCAAACCATCAGCTAATGGTTGAAGGAGCCCAATAAGGCCCACAACATTGGGACCGACCCGGCGCTGAACTGCGGCCATAATTTTACGCTCAGCTAACGTAAAATACGCAATAGCAACAAGCAAGCAAACAAGTTTAACTACAGCAAGGAGTAGCGTGGTTAAAATATGCAAAGTGAGTAACATACCTTAGTCGTGCATATTCAGTACGTCGTTGATGTATAAGGTAACCAGAATGGTAAACACATACGCTTGTAGGAAGGCAATAAGCAGTTCTAGGAACATGATCGCCGTCACAATAATCCAAGGAAACGCAGCGAGAAGTACCATAACGGTACCAGAGCTAAGCAGCGCCCACGAGAAACCAATAAGAATTTTAAGAAGGGCATGCCCCGACATCATGTTCGCAAAAAGTCGAATGCTTAGACTGAATACGCGAGCAACGTAGGATACAGCTTCAATAAAAATAAGGAACGGTGCGATCATTAGCGGCGCGCCGGAGGGTAAGAATAGGTCTGCAACATGCCACTGGTGTTTAACGACCGCTAGGTGGTTAATGGCAACAAAGTGCATCATTGCTAGGAAGAAAGTCACAACAAAGGAGCTTGTAATCGTAAAGGAGTACGGAATCATTCCAACGAGATTTGCGACCAGTACTGTGAAGAATAGGTAAAACAGTACACTAAAGTACTGCTGCTTACGGATGTAAAGGTTCTCCTTTACCATAGAGCAAACTAGTTGGTAAAGGGAGCGTAAAGCAAAGTCGTAGTTGCTAGTGATTTGAATGCTATAGCTAGCGAACCAAGCCGCCATTAAAGCAACGTTAAGCCCTAGAAGTAAAGAAAGGTTTGTTAAGCCCCCGCCAATCAGTGGCAGGGAAAGGGATAAGACGTCGAACTGTTCTAAGGGATCAAATAAGGTCGGTAGTCGTACTGTAGGAACGGAGGAGGGAATAAGAATTACGGAAATTAGCATGGGGCGAAGTTGAAAACGAAACAAAGGTAAGGAACAAGTAGGGAAGTAGCAAAGAGTAACAGCACGCTAGATAGAATCTAGCTTAAACCACCGGAACATGTTAGCCTGTAGGCGGCTGCTTCTACGCAAATCCGCCTCGTCAGGAGCGTGTCGATAGATAATCGTACGTGTCCCGCGGTGGTACTCAAAATTTGTTGGATAAGAAGATGTCGAACGTCGAACACGGCGCTGATACGCCTCACGACGCGAAAGGGTGGGACGGAAGAAGTGTTGGAAACGCGCGATACGATCCCACTCTAGATGAATAATCGCATTCGCCGGGATCCGATATGTGGCATCCTTTTGTAATACGCCGTTCACACGCAGTAGGCCAAATGGCGCAACCACGCGCGCCCAGAAAATAGAGGGCACCACTTTTAGGTGAAGCAGTGTTACGTCGAGCCGGTCACCGAGACCACGTGTTGCTGAAACGAAGCTACTGATGGCGGGGCGGGTTCGACGATTCAATTTGCGGAAATGCCTGCGAGCCGCGTTACGGTCTGGTAAATTGAATAGAGAGCGGTGCAGTCTCTGATTATAAATTCGAAGCTGCGATCATTTACGCCCACGAATATAGCGATTCGTTCGTGTTGAGAAGAGTGATTTGCGCACTCGTTGCAATCACTTGTATTTTTTTTGCTCACGAGGGAATTGACGTCGGCGGAATTCGCGCAGGCGAGTGCTAAAAGTAGCACGGTTATACATCAGCGCCTCTAGCCAAGGCGCCCGATTGCGCTCCTGCGGATAGAACCTAAATGCGTTACGGAAGCCTTTGCGAAAGAAGACCTCATCAGACTCGCGCCACTCCAGCCTACGTGCACGGCGATGAATTTCCTTTCAAATTACCTTTGGTAACTGCGGTAGCGGAGGCAACTTCAAGGCCTGCCGGCGCGGACGCTCGGGCAGCTCTCCTCTCGCAGCTCGCGCCGCAGCCTCTTTTTGTTTGGCGAGCGCCTCCTCGCGCCTCTGCTCTCAAGGCTTTGCTTTTTCCTCTTTAAACTCCCTCCAGAAATCGTTGTATTCATAGTTTGCTAATCACATCGCAGGAATCGGTTTGCGGCGTAAAGTTTTAGAAATTTTTAAGCGTTGACGAACAAATGGGCGTGCTGCTGCCCTTACTCGGGACAACAGTTTAAGCTCCGTCAATTTCGGTTGTGGACGAGGAGCAAAGGCGTGCCGCTCACGCTTGGCCTTAGAGTAGGGAATATCTTTTCCTCGCTCATCAACATCGGGTACATACTGGCCGATCTGCTGCTCAACAGCGCGAATTTCACCTGCTAGGCGGCCGGGTTTGTTACGTAAGTCAAGCCCGACAATTTCTGCAACCCAGGGATCGCGCATTCAACGGCTCGTTCCTCGAATTCAATAGCGAACAATACGTTCTTTCTTCATCCGGCGCAGTGTAAGTTTATCTCACAACTTAGTTCGGTAACTGTCGAAAGGTGTTTGCTGCCTATCGCGAGTTTCTTCCGCGCAGGCTTCAGTAACAACGCCCATCGTCGAATGCACAGCACCACCGTATACGAAAGCATGCGGACCAGGTAATGCGGGCGTAAGAATGCGCTGCTCTAAGGTCAGCGGATTTGATGCGGATAGGGGGCGAACGTTGGCCGCCTTCGGCAGCTCGACGGCGCGCTCTAGGAGTTTAATGAAAGAAGCCAGCCACAGGTGACGATATTCTTCCCGTTTAGCAACTAGCCGCTTATGAGCCCCAGCGACATCCTTGGTTAATCGAGAGATCTCAAGCCGCTCGCGGGGCTTAAGACTTGTCGCAAGCTTGCCTTTTAGGTGGGACAGACGAGCTTTTCGTTCTTGCTGCCTTCGAAGGAGTGCATCGCACCCCCTTAGTGTCTTTTCGTGTGCATCCGACATCCTAGCCAGTGTCCGGCGAATAGCGAACGCGCCCCTTGACAGCGCTTGCTGTAACCGCTCCGACGCAAATACGGGGCGTCGTCGGCGCTTAGAACCCAAGGGACCAGGGCTACGACGATTTGCGGGGTTCAAGAAGGGTAAAAAGGTGTGCGGCGGCAATACTAGGGCGGCCCGAAACGTGAAAGACGTTGATCTAGCGGCGGCCGTGCGCGACAAAAGAGCCGCGCGAGTACTTTGTACAGAGAGGCCGTGGTGACGTACCGCATTAGTTGAAATCGACCACCCGCGGGGGTTTGCAGTACGGCGATTAGTTAAAATAATCTGCCGTTGTGTAGTTACACGGCGAGCGCGTTCGCCCTGTTCCACAATAAGGAGCTGAGGCGCTACACGAGAGCGCGCCGATTTTCGCAGGCGCGAAAGTACTGGCTGCCCGCGCGTTAAAGCTGCTCCAGCAAATGCTGGGCGAGAAAAACGCCGAGCGCTGCGTGTTAAGTATGTGGGAGCATCCCGCGAAACTAGCCGAGATACTGTTGTGCGATATGTGGCAAGCGCATCCAGCTGCCTTGCTAAACTCGCCGCAACCGTTCGCACCAAATACTGGCGACTTCTCGGGGACTTTGTGCGAGTTAGACGTGTATCTAGGAAAGGGCACAGCATACTAGGACGTTCCGTACCCGTATAGCTCGTTTTTCCGCGAGACTCTACACGGGGCGTAACACGATACCGGCTAACGACAGAGGTAAACGGTGCCGCCACGGCGTCCTCGTCGGAGGAAACAAAGCGTGATTGCTGGCGTAACCGCTTACCAACAAGAGGCAATCCTCGGCTGCCAGTAGAAAAGTTTCGAGCGAAGAAGCCTATTGGTAGTGGGCGATGACCGAAAACAAGGGGCGCACACTCCGCCTCCGGTGATCTGCGCGTTCCCTGAAGCATAGTCTCGAACCGCGAGGTCACTCGCGAATACCGAAGAGAAAGTAACTGACGAGCACGAGTTTCTTGTGTAGTTTGTTGTGCGGTAGTGGTTCATGAAGCAATTCCGCGCGGACCAAAGCGTAAGCGACGAATTTGTTTCGTTTTAAGCAGGAACAGACCGTACTCTTCCGCGTTTTCTAGGTACAGCGCATGTTTTGCTGGTAAGAAGTTACGTAGTCAGTCCCCGCGGAACCGCAGCTTGTTGCGTTTACGCAACAAGCGCGCTGGTTGGAAGCGGAAACGAAGCGCGGCACGTTGTGGTTGCTCTGTGCGTTGTGTAAGGGCGAGCTCATCCATGAGTTTTCCAAGGCGAACACGTGCAGCTGGGTTACGATCGCGGATAGTGAATCGGACGTCGAATGGGTCAACATTCAGATAGATACGCAGACTTCAGTAAATATTTCTAACCAAATGTCGGGCGACATCTAAAGTAATTTTTCTATGCTCCTGAGAAATTTGCTTCGAAAACATAAAGTTAATTAATTCTGGCACAAGTCGAGTCAGACTCTCGACGTACTGTGCTGTTAACTTGTAGCGCGCCTCCTTCGACGCGATATCTGCTTCAAGCTCTTTCGCTTTTGCGCCGGCAGATTTAATAATTTTCGTTGTAGGATTTTGGAAGTAAAGTGGGCTCATACCGCTGTGCTCTGGCAACGAGTCCGCTAATGTACGGCCGATGTACTGTGCGCCTTGGTTGTGCAAGGCTACTTTTTGAATCTGCCACAAGTTAGCACGCCCCCGCTTTCGCAATAAGGCCGCCGTCTTGCGACGAGTTAGTCCACGACGTGCGCGTTTTTCAAAATGCAGTCGTCGCCGTAGAGAAGATGTATTCCTTAATAACACGGAAGAAAGTGTCAGTGCGCGGCCGCGACGACGGGCAAAACGCTGTTCACGCGCGGCAACAAGGGTATTGAAAACCAACTTTTCGCCAATAGAGGAGGCGCGCCGGCGGCTACTATTAACAGTCAGCCGTCGGCGTTCACCGTAAGCAGCAGCAAAAAGCTTTGGCGCTGCTACTAAAAATTTCCTCATTCTAGCGCGTCGGCGACGAGGGCGCAGACGACGGAAGCTACCCAGCCCCTTACCCTCAGATCAGTGAGTTTTAGCGAGCACTGCTTGTCGGGGACTTGTAGTGCGATAGCGTCGGCGGCGCCCGCGCATACTCTTACGACTGTCCCGAACTTTACGACGCAAGCGCCGCACTCGGCGAGTCGGTAGGACAGAGAACCCGCGCAATGCTCAACGGCCACGACGCAGTACACTCTTGGGCAATGCTCAAAGCTCTCCCGCGGGAGAAGCTGTTTTTGTAATTGCAGCCCTGTCAGACAGTCGCGTCGCTTTTGCACCAAGATGGCTCAGACCTCAAGCAACTGTTAAAGCTGCTCGAGGGCGCCGTCACGGCTTAGCACGAGCGCTCCTTCTTAACCGCTTACGCCAACGCAACTTTCCAGGACGAAGAGAGCGCTCCAAGGGCATTCGACGTTGAATTACGGCCTTTCGTAAATCAATAAAGGCGCGCTCACTTCTTCGGCGACGTAAAGCGCGTCGAAGCACACCGACACGGAGCGCACGTAACGAGAAGGTTAAAGCATTAGACTGCTGCTTAACATTGCGGCTGCGCTGTTTATATAAGAGAGTGGCCGGTAAGGGCATGAAGCGGTACTTACCCGCAACCACGGCAGAAGTTTGCTGCACGGAGGCCACTGCGGCACGGCGGTTAAGAACTTCCCGCCACGGTGTGGATAGAGTAGCGATCTTTCCTAGTTTTCTGATAAGAGCACGTTGCCGCTTAAGCGCCGATTCCACGCAGGTAGATAGACGCGCCACGCGGAAGTCAGCATTATACTGTGGGCGAGAACGAACGAACCGTAAAGTTGCAGCCCGTCGGAAACGAGACGGGCTTACACGCTTAACAAACGCGTGTAGCATGGAATCGAAAGAACGTTTACGGCGCCCAGAGGCAGGGAAGCGTAGACGAGCACGTCCGAAATCAATCGCGAGATTTGGACTGTACCGACTGCGGCTCGTTGGAATGTATCCCTGCTGTGCGCGCTGCAGGAAGTGTTCCGCACCTCGCAACCAGCGTTTGTATAAATGGCTATTTTCGCGTGTAAACGCGCTCGTGGTGGCGTTGGGTACAATATCAGAGGAGGCAGCAAGGCCCCTGGATTTAATAAAGGCCGATTGCTTGATGTTCAGTCGCTGCGCGACAGCAAACTGACGTACTTGTTTTTGCTGTACTTGAGAAACCCCTAACTGAACAGCGCGATCAAGCGCATGAACAGAAGATAAAATGGACCGTACAACTGACAATAAATACTGAACACTCTGCACGGATGCTACCGGGGTTAAAGCGGTAACTGTCCCGTAGACATGAGTCGCTCACGCACGGTAATTATTTAAAATTGCACGTTGAAGAGCTGCGTATCGCGGCAAGGAGCCGGCTTTTACCTTTAATGCTGTTCAAATTGAGGCGGGGATGTGGTTGAAAAGCTTTGTAGCATACGCGGTATCGACCGAACTTTGGTTCCTAGGGTCTAAAAACTCCCAACGACGATCTGCTCAAGCAGCCGAGCTCGGAGTAGCGTCTTCTAACTCACGTAACTCGCGAGAAGAGCGGGACAGCGTCACAAGGCGCGCTCCCGACCTAACTAGACCTGCTGAGCGGCGTACGTTACGCCCTTTATAGCAGACAGTCCATCGCTGAACAACTGCCGGCGCACCGCGACGTGGGGTGGGGTAATTAAAGTTCCTTCACGGAATCTTTCGAGAAATCATGTGGCGTTCTACGCGCAACGCGGGACGCGCGCGTACCAGGGGGGAAATATTGATAGCTGCACCTTTCTGTAACCGGGCTGCAGGGTCTAGCGCCTGCCGATAGTAGTACTTAGAGTTGGGGAGACGGCGGTTGTACGGATGCACAAACGGCACACCGTAAGTAATTGGCCGCCACCAGCGAGAGAACCTAGAATGCAGGCGATAGCTTCTGCGTAAGCGAATATAACCCGAGCTTGCGGCAGATCCTTGATAATATTGTAAATGAATAAAACTACGGTCTCAGTAGCGACGCTGCGGTAAATGACGACGTAGCAGTGCGCGATTTAATTTATGTCGCTCGCGACGAACACGTACGCTAGGCCACGACCGGCGAAGAAGAACACCATCCTGCCGAGGAGCGGCCCACCGACGCCGACGTGTTTGGTATTGAGGCGATCAAGCCGGAAGTCCGCGCTCAACTTGCCGCATAAGGCGTGTACTGCGCGCATGCCAGATGCTAGTGCGCCGCTTTTCAATATTGCTAACCGTAGGGGCGGATAATAGGCGGTGACTCCTACGGCTGGCGAAAGATTGTGCAGCGATGCGAACACTACGCGCGGCCGGTCGCACCCTTTGTGCGAAGGCAACACGTAGCGCCGAAGCAGTCACTCCACCGAGACGTGAGGGGGCCGTTAACTTATCAGTGGTGGCAGCTAAGACTACGATTTTGCGCACGTAAGCTGAAGGCCGAGCTCGGCCTTTTGTTAAGTACCCTTTTCGAACAATCCTGTGGCGATGCCGGCGGGCGCGCACCATAGACCGATTAGTAACCCAAAAGGCAGGCGCCAAATCAACCCAGCGATGGCGGCGGCGAGCCCAGTAACGAGGCTTGTCGTCAGCCTGCTTGGCTACCTCGTAGAACCCAGCGGTACTATCCTGCGCTGGCATGTCGTATCGATGAGCACTAGATAGTGCTCCAACTGGTGGTAGCATAACATTACGAACGCCAGTAAGCGTGCGGGGTGTACGCAGATTATTCTGGACAAACGCGCCCAGCCCACCCTTCCGGCGACGCTGACGTGTAACGGTCGTACGAGGCAGTCGCAGACGAGGCCGAGAGGCGTAAATGCGGCGCGCAGTAAGCCCCTTCTTTTGACTTCAAAGAGAATACTGCGCTCGCGTCCGTGTACGGACGTTGGAAACACTGTAAACCGGCAGCGGAAGGGTTTGACCCCTCGATAATCATGTGCCTGCAGGGTGGGATTCTCAAGGTGTCATCAGGCTCAGAGGGGCCGCTACAGGAGCGCCGCTTGTTAGCGCGTAAACACGAAGCCGCGGGCTACTGTTCCGCTTAAACCGATTTCACTGGCGGCAGGCGATCAGCTGCTGGTAATCTTGTAAAATTTTAGGGTTAGCTACATACTGCAAAAGTTGCTGCCGCACACCTCGCGCAGATGCTGACATTGTGCGTACGGCGGGTTTGGAAAGAATTGAATTTACTGTGCGGGGCGAGCGAGAAGTACGGCGTGTAGCGCGATATCGCCTCTGCGTAATGGACATCCGACCAAATGTGTAAGCGTAGCCCTGTGCGCGTGCAGTTAAGAAGCGTGCATGAGCAGCAGAGCTGCTCGTATTACTTAGGAAGCGCTGGCTAGCAACAGCGCTATACCTTTGAACACGCACTGCGAAATTTCGGCGCGTAGCACGAGCACTCAGAACGCGGGCAGCAAGTGCACGGCGTAATGTTAGACGCCGACTCGCCCGGCGCACAAGAACTCTGTCACGACGACCGACTCGGTAGCGCCGTTTGCCGAATAGACCAGCGTATCCGCGGCGGCCCTGCCGCCAAAAACGGCGACGAGGCTTAGGGCCGCGAACCGGTCTGGAAAAGCCTGTGGCAGCTCGCTTATTTTGGCGGTGTAGTCGTGCACGAAGGGCTTTGGTAGTTGTGCGACGTAACGTTGCACCTCTAGCAACGAGATGCATGAGGGTAGTTGCGGAAGCTTCAACGGCCAGTAAGCGCAACTTACGAAGACCATTAATAGTAGGACGCCGCCCTCTACGCGCCCCGTAAAGCCGCTGACGTACAACTGCACGGACCTGATTGCGAGAGCTCGGCGCCCTTACAGATCCTGCCGGCGTCACACGCCGCGCAGCAACCAGCTGAATAACTTTTCGTGGGGTGCGCGTCACAGCGAGATTAATAGCGCGCAACACGGAGCTTCGGAACCGCTGCTCTAAAAATGTCGGTTGTGCATGACGAACTAAGGACGTATAAGGACGCCCGACGAGGCGTTGTCGGAGGTTTCGCTCCCTTCGAGAGTAAGCGCGCGTTGGTGCTGCAGAAAGCACACTTTGTCGATATACATACTTGCCCCGGTAGTACGAATAAAAGGGGCGCCAGCGTGAGACGTATCGCTGCGCCCTAGGCCACCCTCAGTAGCCCTTACGTCGACCCGCCCGGCGTGCCCGTCGGCGTTTATTGAGTGATTTAAACCGAACAGTTCGGCGACCACGGGGTTTAAACCGCAACCGACGAACCTCTAGTTTTCAGGGACGGGGCTTCCTACGAAAGAATCGCCCTTTGTGTCGAGTTCTTAAAAAATTCGGGCGAAAACGCCTAGGCTGTTCAAGGCCCCTTTTGAATTGCACGGCATCCTTTCTACGATTAGTACTTGTCATTGTTTTAGGTTTTTT
>Ga0068843_1002961_pt1 | contig 9852 bp, 8 predicted proteins | sample Hof3ISUMetaT_5_FD_73617 | JGI IMG/M metagenome (GOLD analysis project Ga0068843, IMG submission 73617) | Enriched soil aggregate microbial communities from Iowa State university to study microbial drivers of carbon cycling -... | ecosystem: Environmental > Terrestrial > Soil > Agricultural land... | reverse complement strand
TGATGGCCTTCACCCTGGCGTTTTTCGTCATGGTTTATCCGTTGTATGTGTGGGTCGCGGCGGCGCCTTCGATCGAGCGCCTGCTGGTGATGCAACTGCTGCTGTGCACGGCGATTGGCGGGTTCTTCGGCCCGGCTCCGACGGCGCTGGCCGAACAGTTTCCGATTGAGGTGCGCTCCACCGGCGTGTCGGTGGCCTACAACGTGGCGGTGATGGTGTTCGGTGGTTTCGCGCCGCTGATCGTCACCTGGCTGAGTAAAGTTCTGAACACCCCGGTGGCGCCGTCGTTCTATGTCTTGTTCGCTTGCCTGCTGACCCTGCTCGGTACTTACTGTTTGCAGGAGGTACCACGCGCGAAGAAATCCGTTGCGCTCAACCTGGGAGTGAAACCGTGAGTCCGTTGGCCATTGATCCGATTGTCGCCCTCGACGCTGATGGGCTGTCCCGAGTGATCCATGCCCGCAAGGTGTCGTGCCGCGAGGTAATGCAGGCCTACCTGTCGCACATTGATCGCTTCAATCCGGCGGTCAACGCGCTGGTCTCGCTGCGCCCGCAAGACGTGCTGCTGCGCGAGGCCGATGAGTATGATCGGCAACTGGATCGCGGCGAATCCCGAGGCTGGATGCACGGCATGCCCCAGGCGATCAAGGACCTGGCGGCCACCGCCGGGTTGCGCACGACCCTCGGCTCGCCGCTGTTCGCCGAGCAAGTGCCGCAGCACGATGCGATCAGTGTGGCGCGGGTTCGCGACTGCGGCGCGATCATCATCGGCAAGAGCAACGTCCCGGAATTCGGCCTCGGTTCGCAGACCTACAACAGCGTGTTCGGCACCACCACCAACGCCTACGATCCGGGCCTGATCGCCGGCGGCAGCAGCGGCGGGGCGGCAGTTGCGCTGGCCCTGCGCCTGCTGCCGGTGGCCGACGGCAGCGACATGATGGGCTCGCTGCGTAACCCGGCGGCGTTCAACAACGTGTTCGGCTTCCGCCCGTCCCAAGGGCGTGTGCCCCATGGGCCGATGCCGGAAGTGTTCGTCCAGCAACTGGCCACCGAAGGGCCGATGGGGCGCACGGTCACCGACGTCGCGCGATTGCTCTCGACCCAGGCCGGCTACGATCCGCGCGTGCCGCTGTCGCTGGCCGATGAACCACGGGACTTCGGCCTGGATCTGCACCAGGACTGCAACGGCCTGCGTCTCGGCTGGCTTGGCGATTACAACGGCTATCTGCCGATGGACGACGGTGTGTTGAGCCTGTGCGAATCGGCGCTGGCGGATTTCAGCACCCTGGGTTGTCACGTTGAGGCCTGTCAGCCGGACTTCTCCATGGAACGCCTGTGGCAGACCTGGCTCACGCACCGGCATTTTCTGGTGCAGGGCAGCCTCGGCGCCGCCTATGCCGATCCGCAAAAACGGTCATTGCTCAAACCCGAAGCACAATGGGAAATCGAGGGCGGTCTGCGTCTGACCGCTGCCGAGGTCTATCAGGCGTCGGTCGCGCGCAGCGAGTGGTATCGCGCGTTGAGCGAGTTGTTCGAGCGTTACGATTTCCTGCTGCTGCCCACCGCCCAGGTGTTCCCTTTTGATGCACAGCAGCTGTGGCCGCGAGTCGTCGGTGGGCAAACCATGGACACCTATCACCGCTGGATGGAAGTGGTAATAGGCCCGACGTTGGCGGGGTTGCCGAGCATCAGCGTGCCGGTCGGTTTCAACCCGGCCGGGTTGCCGATGGGCCTGCAAATCATCGGCCCGGCCCAGGCGGATCGGGCGGTGCTGCAACTGGCCTATGCTCATGAACAGCTGACCCGCTGGGTCGAACGGCGACCGCCGGCATGCCTGCAATCGGCCTGAGCGGCCCGCATCTTGCTGCACGAAGTGATCTTTCATCCGTATCCATGGAGGTCGAACACATGGGCAGCAAGGCAGACACCGGTAGCGTGCGCTCGGTCGAACGGGCGCTGGCCATCGTCGAGTTGCTTGGCGAGCATCAGGCGTTGGGGCTGGAAGAGTTGCACTACCTGACGACTCTGCCCAAGGCCACGGTGTCGCGCATGCTCGCGACCTTGCAGGAGCAGGGCTGGATCTATCGCGGCCTCAGCGACCGCCGCTACCGGTTGTGCGCCAAACGGCTGTTCGGTGATCGACAGCAACGCTTCAAACGCCACCTGGTGGAAAGCGCCGCGCCGATGCTGCTGGAGCTTAGCGAGCGCACCGGGCTGGTGGCAGATCTGTCGTGCTTCGACGGCGAACGGGTTGAAGTGATGGAAAGTGCGATCCCGCAGATCTTGCGCAAACGCTATCCCACCAACTGCCAGATCGTCGGCCATCACGCCAGCCTGTTTCATTCGGCCATGGGCCGGGCCTGCCTTGGCGAACTCGACAGCCAGGACGTGAAACGTCTGGCCGAGCGCGAACAATTGGCGGATGACGGTGTATTGCAGGCCACCGAACAAGCCTTGCATCAGGGCTTCGGCCAGCGCACTGAAGGTTATTGGGAATACCCGGTGCGCCTGCCGTTCCTGATTCGCGCGGTGGCGTTGCCGATTCGTGCGCAAGGGCGGCTGGTCGGCAGTATGGCGCTGCACTGGCCAATGGATCAGGCGCCGGTGGAACGGGTGCTGAGCCTGCACCTCAACAGCCTCGCGTCGACCATCGGCGAGGTGCAGCAGGCATTGGCCTGAGTGTTTGCACAGACTGACAGTTTGCAATAACGCCAAGGCCAGTTAAGGTTCGTGCACGTTTATCGGCCCCACGAGTTTTCAATGTTCAACCGTTCTCTGTGCAACGCCTTCGCCGGCCTGCTGCTGGGCGCCGCTGTGCTGCCGGCTCAGGCCAATTGGTATCTGGACGGCGAGTCGTCGCGGCTGTCGTTCGTCAGCACGAAAAACGCCAACGTATCCGAAGTGCAGCGCTTTCTGGTGCTGCACGGCAAGGTCGATCCCGACGGGCGCGCCGTGGTCGAGGTCGAGCTCGACTCGATCAACAGCGGCATCCCGCTGCGCGACGAGCGCATGCGCAAGGAGCTGTTCCAGATCGAACAATTCCCCGAAGCGACCATCACCACCCAGATCGACCTGCGCCCGATCAACGATCTGGCCCCCGGCGCGCAGCTTGAATTGCGCCTGCCGCTGACCGTCAATCTGCACGGCAAACAGCACGAATACCCCGCCGAGCTGCTCGCCACGCGCCTCGATGACCGACGCTTTCAGGTGGTGACCCTGGAGCCGCTGGTGATCAGTGCCGAGGATTTCGATCTGCTGCCAGGGCTGGAAAGCCTGCGCAACATGGCCGGTCTGTCGGCCATCAGTCTGTCGGTGCCGGTGGGTGCGGTGCTGATCTTCACGGCGCGCTGACATGCGCGGCGCGGTGTTTCCGTGGCGTGATGGCAACCGCTTCGAGCTGTTGATCGACGGCCCGCAATTCTTCCCGCGCATGCTCGACGAGATTGCCCGCGCCCGCGAGCAGATCGAACTGGAGCTGTATCTGGTGGAGGCCGGTGCCTGTGCCGAAACCATCGTGCAGGCGCTGGTGCTGGCGGCGGAGCGGGGCGTGCGGGTGCGTTGCCTGTTCGACGATTACGGCAGCCTCGCCTTCACCCTCACGTTGCGCCGGCGGCTGACCGGGGCCGGGGTCGAGCTGCGTTTTTACAACCGGCTGAACTGGCGGCGCTGGGTCGGCAATTTCTATCGCGATCATCGCAAGCTGTTGCTGGTCGACCAGCGTCTGGCGGTGGTTGGCGGCACCGGGGTCACCGACGAGTTCTGGACGCCGGGCCACGACACCAGCGAATGGCACGAGGTCATGGTGCAGATCACCGGCCCGCTGGTGCTCGACTGGCAACTGCTGTTCGACCGCCAATGGATCGCCAACCGCCATCGCCGGGCCTGGCGGCCCAACGCGCATTTCGGCCTGCCACGGCTGCCGCGCGTGCCGGACATGGGGGAGGGCATGGGCCGCGTGGCCTACGCCGACGCCCGCCAGCATCGCGACATTCTGCAATCGCTGTTCCGCGCGCTGAACAGCGGCCAGCAGCGGATCTGGCTGGCCACGCCGTACTTCCTGCCCACCTGGAAAATCCGCCGTTCCCTGCGCAAGGCCGCCGCCCGTGGCCTCGACGTGCGCCTGCTGCTGACCGGGCCGCGCACCGATCATCCGTCGGTGCGCTACGCGGGGCATCGCTACTACCCGCGCCTGCTCAAGGCCGGGGTGAAAATCTACGAATACCAGCCGTGTTTCCTGCACCTGAAAATGGTGCTGGTGGACGATTGGGTGAGCATCGGTTCGTGCAACTTCGATCACTGGAATCTGCGCTTCAATCTTGAAGCGAATCTGGAAGCGCTGGACCCGTCACTGACGGCAGCGGTGGCGGCGAGTTTCGAGAAGGACTTCGGCCTGAGTCAGCAGGTGAGCCTGGAGGAGTGGCGGAAACGGCCACTGTGGCGGCGGGTGAAGCAGCGGGTGTGGGGCTGGGTAGATCGGGTGGTGGTCAACTTGCTCGACAGACGCGGCTAGTCGCTGCCCCCGATTGATCGTTCCCACGCTCCGCGTGGGAATGCAGCCCGGGACGCTCCGCGTCCCAAAGCGGACGCAGAGCGTCCATTGAGGCATTCCCACGCAGAGCGTGGGAACGATCGAGCGGAGAGGGGATTACAGCAACTCAAAGCTCTGCTGCGTCACGTCCTGGGAATCCAGGCCGATCTGCACGTTGAACTTGCCAGGCTCGGCCGCGTACTTGAGCTGGGCGTTGTAGAACTTCAGGTCATCTTCGGTGATGGTGAAGTGCACGACTTTCTGCTCGCCGGCCTTGAGCATGATTTTCTGGAAGTTCTTCAGTTCCTTGACCGGACGGATCATCGACCCGGTGACGTCCTGGATATACAGCTGCACCACGGTTTCGCCGTCACGCTTGCCGGTGTTCTTGACCATGACACTGGCGTCGAGCTTGCCGGTGGCGTTCAGGGTGGTCGAAGACAGCGCCATGTCGCTCAGGCTGAAGTCGGTGTAGCTCAGACCGAAACCGAACGGGAACAGCGGCCCGGTGGTGTCATCGAAATACTGCGAGGTGTAGTTGCCCGGTTTGCCCGGCGTGAACGGCCGGCCAATGCTCAGGTGGTTGTAGTAGGTCGGGATCTGGCCCACGGAACGCGGGAAGGTCACCGGCAGTTTGCCCGACGGGTTGTAGTCGCCGAACAGCACGTCGGCGATGGCGTTGCCGCCCTCGGTGCCGCTGAACCAGGTTTCCAGAATCGCGTCAGCCTGTTCTTTCTCTTCGAGGATCGTCAGCGGACGGCCGTTCATCAGCACCAGCACCAGCGGCTTGCCGGTGGCTTTCAGGGCACGGATCAGCTCGCGCTGGTTTTCCGGGATGTTCAGGTCGGTGCGGCTCGACGATTCGTGGGACATGCCACGGGACTCGCCCACGGCAGCGACCACCACGTCAGCATCCTTGGCGGCTTTCACCGCTTCGTCGATCAACACGTTGGCCGGGCGTGGGTCATCGACCACTTCCGGGGCGTCGAAGTTGAGGAAGTTCAGGTAGTCGAGAACCTTCTTGTCGCTGGTGATGTTGGCGCCACGGGCGTAGATCAGGTTCGCCTTGTCGCCGATCACATTGCTCATGCCATCAAACAGGGTCACCGATTGCGCCGGACGACCGGCGGCCGCCCAGCTGCCCATCATGTCGATCGGGGCCTTGGCCAGCGGGCCGACCAGCGCGACTTTGGCGGTTTTCTTCAGCGGCAGGGTTTCGTTCCGGTTCTTCAGCAGCACCAGGCTGCGACGCGCCACTTCACGGGCGTCGGCGCGGTGCAGGCGACTTTCGGCGTAGGTGTCGGCCGGATCGTCTTCAGCCTTGCCGATGCGAAGGTACGGGTCCTTGAACAGGCCCATGTCGTACTTGGCGGCGAGGACTTCACGCACGGCGTTGTCGATGTCTTGCTGTTCGATCTCGCCGGACTTGAGCAGCCCCGGCAGCTCTTTGCCGTACAGGGTGTCGTTCATGCTCATGTCGATGCCGGCCTTGATCGCCAGCTTCGCCGCTTCCCGACCGTCGCGGGCCACGCCGTGCTTGATCAGTTCGAAGATCGCGCCGTGGTCGCTGACCGCCAGGCCTTTGAAGCCCCAGTCCTTGCGCAGCAGATCGTTCATCAGCCAGGTGTTGGCGGTGGCCGGGATGCCGTTGATCGAGTTCAACGCCACCATCACGCCGCCGGCGCCAGCGTCGATGGCTGCGCGGTACGGTGGCAGGTAGTCCTGGTACATCTTCACCGGGCTCATGTCGACGGTGTTGTAGTCGCGACCGCCCTCGACCGCGCCGTACAGGGCGAAGTGCTTGACGCTGGCCATGATGCTGTCGGCTGCGCTCGGCGTGTCGCCCTGATAGGCCTTGACCATGACTTTGGCGATGCGCGAGGTCAGGTAGGTGTCTTCACCGAAACCTTCGGAGCTGCGGCCCCAGCGTGGGTCGCGGGAGATGTCGACCATCGGCGCGAAGGTGATGTCGAGGCTGTCGGCGGCGGCTTCCTTGGCGGCAACGCGCCCGGACTGGCCGATGGCGTCCATGTCCCAGCTAGAGGCCAGCGCCAGCGGAATCGGGAAAATCGTACGGTGACCGTGGATCACGTCGTACGCGAAAAACATCGGAATCTTCAGCCGGCTGCGCATGGCAGCATCCTGCATCGGACGGTTTTCCGGGCGGGTGATCGAGTTGAAGGTGCCGCCGATGTTGCCGGCGGCGATCTCTTTGCGGATCAGCTCGCGGGGCATTTCCGGGCCGATGCTGATCAGGCGCAACTGGCCGATCTTCTCGTCGAGGGTCATCTGTTTCATCAGATTACTGATGAACGCATCCTTGTTTTCCAGGGGGACCGGGGTCGTGGCGGCCAGTACTTGATGACTGGCCAGGCTGACGAACAGGCCCAGCAAACACAGCTTCTTCATGAATAGTTTTCTCTAGGGCCTAAACGGCGTTACAACACCGGCCAGCCAAAATGTAGGGAGCGACTATTGTTGTTCGGGTGCTGATTCAGAAAACGACAGCCGAATGTACGTCGAACGTTTCGGCGACGTGATCGCGCAGGGCCTCTTTTTAGCCCATCGGCCCGCCGCAATCCAGTGGCGGGGGCGATTATGCCCCAACCGTCGGCTGAGAATGTTTCGCGATTCATTATTCATGAAATGTGCAAGGGAGCACCCGTCCGATGAATGTCAGTCCTGTCTACCGCTCGCGTTTGCAGGTCGCCACCCTGCTGGTGCTGGCCACGTTGTTGACCGCCTGCGGCATCAACAACATCCCCACCCTCGACGAACAGGCCAAGGCTGCCTGGGGCCAGGTGCAGAACCAGTACCAGCGCCGCGCCGACCTGATCCCCAATCTGGTGGAAACCGTGAAGGGCTATGCCAAACACGAGGAAGCAACCCTGACCGCCGTGATCGAGGCCCGGGCCAAGGCGACGTCGATCCAGGTCGATGCCAGCACTCTCGACAATCCGGAAAAACTCAAGCAGTTCCAGCAGGCCCAGGATCAGCTGACCGGTGCCTTGAGCCGGTTGATGGTGGTGTCCGAACGCTATCCGGACCTGAAAGCCAACCAGAACTTCCTCGCCCTGCAATCGCAACTCGAGGGTACGGAAAACCGCATCGCCGTGGCGCGTCGGGATTTCATTCTGGCGGTGCAGAAATACAACACCGAAATCCGCACCTTTCCCGGTCGCCTGTGGCACAGCGTGATGTACAGCAATTTGCCGATACGCGAGACCTTCGAAGCCACCAGCCCCGGCGCGGACAAGGCCCCGGAAGTGAAGTTCTGAGCCGGGGATGCCCATGCGTGTGTTGAAGATGGGCCTGGTGCTGATGCTGTGGCTGTTTGCCGTCAGCGCCCGGGCCGAGTTGACCTTTCCGGCGCTGACCGGGCGGGTGGTGGACGATGCGCAGATGATCGAGCCGTCGGTGCGCACGCAACTGAGCCAGCAATTGCAGGCCCACGAGCAGGCGACCGGCGAACAGTTGGTGGTGGTGACGTTGCCGAACCTGCAAGGCGCGACCATCGAGGACTATGGCGTCGAGCTCGGCCGGCATTGGGGCATCGGCCAGAAGGACAAGAACAACGGCGCACTGTTGATCGTCGCCCGGGACGAGCGCAAATTGCGCATCGAAGTCGGCTACGGGCTGGAGGACCGGCTGACCGACGCGCAGAGCTCGGTGATCATTCATCAGGTGATCACGCCGTCGTTCAAGGCCGGCAATTTCAGCAAGGGCATCAGCGACGGTGTCGCGGCGATGCTGGTAGTGCTGGGCGGAAATCCGTTGGACGAGCCGTCCACGGTGTATGAATCGGCCGGCGATCCTGCGGACGACTTCGTCTCGCGGCATCCGGCGTTGTTCGTATTTCTGGTGATGTTGTTCATCGTGACTGTTTTTGTCTGCCAGATGCTCGGTATCCTTCCCGCCGGCCGGGGCGGCTCCGGAGGAGGGGGCGGCTTTGGTGGCGGTGGATTTGGCGGCGGCGGAGGCGGAGGCGGCGGGGGCTTCAGCGGCGGCGGTGGCAGTTTCGGCGGGGGCGGGTCCTCCGGCGGCTGGTGATAACAATAATGAGCAGGCACTTCACGACATGGCATTACTGACTGAACACGAACAACGCAAGGTCGCCGAGGCCATCGCCCGGGTCGAGCGCGACACCGACGCCGAACTGGTGACGGTGCTCGCGGCCCGCGCCGACGACTACGCGTACATCCCGCTGCTGTGGGCCAGCCTGCTGGCGCTGGTGGTGCCGGGGATCGTGCATTACCTGACCGGCTGGCTGACCATGCACAGCCTGTTGCTGGTGCAGTGGGTCAGTTTTGTAGTTCTGTGCCTGGTGTTTCGCCTGCCCAGGGTCACCACTCATCTGATCCCGCGCCACGTCCGGCACTGGCGCGCCTCGAACCTGGCGCGGCGGCAGTTTCTCGAACAGAACCTGCATCACACGGTGGGCAGCACCGGCATGCTGATTTTTGTTTGCGAAGCGGAGCGGTATGTGGAGATTCTGGTGGACGAAGGAATTTCCAAAAAACTGGATAACAAGAGCTGGGACTCGATTGTTGCGGCGTTTACCGAGCAGGTAAGGCAGGGGCAGACGTTGCAGGGCTTCGTGACCTGTATCGAGGCGTGCGGCGAGTTGCTCAAGGTGCATGTGCCGGTGACGCAGGTGAGGAATGAGTTGCCCAATCGCTTGGTGGTGTTGGGGTAGTCTCGGCAGTTTTATAGGTCTTGAGATCGCAGCCCTCACTGTAGAGACCGGTACATCCTTTACACATTAGACCGGGGACATCGTTTACACCTTTTACAGGCTTGATACGCGGTTGGCACCGCGCTCAAGCCTGCCTAAACAGAAGTTGCAAAGGTACAGCTCCCACACGTCATCAGCCACTTCCTTCAGCGCGATGTCCTCGCCGATCAGCGCCTCGCCCAAAAACATTCGTTGCCCCTTCCACTTGAACTCGCCGTTCGAGCGAACCTTGCGTACCTCAACCTCAGGGCCATATTCGACCGCGGGCAAGTAGCCCGGATACGGGCGCAACGAAGGTCTGTATACGGAAGCCGGCGGTTTCATGCCCAGTGCGGTGTGTGGTCGATCATGGTTGAAGTCCTGAACGAACTCTTCAAAGGCCAGCTGCTGGCGTACGAGATTTTCCGCAGGTGTTCGCAGTACCGCTGCTTTGAGGGTGCGGTGCATCCGTTCGTGTCGACCGTTCTGGTCAGGACGCCCTGGTGTGATTGTCTCGATATGGATGCCATGCCTGATGAACCAGACGGACAGCTTCGACAGCCGCGCCAAACCGGTCGATGCGAAAGGCGCCCCGTTATCTGTGCGGATT
>Ga0068843_1000811_pt1 | contig 9944 bp, 8 predicted proteins | sample Hof3ISUMetaT_5_FD_73617 | JGI IMG/M metagenome (GOLD analysis project Ga0068843, IMG submission 73617) | Enriched soil aggregate microbial communities from Iowa State university to study microbial drivers of carbon cycling -... | ecosystem: Environmental > Terrestrial > Soil > Agricultural land... | reverse complement strand
GCGAGCAAGCCCGCTCCCACATTGGTTTTGTGTGAACACAAAAAATATCCACAGGAGCGTGGACCATGCGTTGGGCGACGTATTTCGCCGTGTTGGCGTCTGTCTTGAGTGTTGGTCTGGCCCTGGGGGTCAGCATGCCGCTGGTGTCGTTGCGCCTGGAGGGCTGGGGCTACGGCTCGTTCGCCATTGGCGTGATGGCGGCGATGCCGGCCATTGGCGTGTTGCTGGGGGCGAAGGTTTCCAGTCATCTGGCCGCGCACTTCGGCACGGCGAACCTGATGCGCCTGTGCCTGTGGGCAGGGGCGCTGTCCATCGGCTTGCTGGCGCTGCTGCCGAGCTACCCGATCTGGCTGGTCCTGCGGCTGATGATCGGCGTGGCTCTGACCATCGTCTTCATCCTTGGCGAGAGCTGGATCAATCAACTGGTGGTCGAGCAGTGGCGTGGGCGACTGGTGGCGCTGTACGGCAGTAGTTACGCGTTGAGCCAACTGTCCGGTCCGTTGCTGTTGGGCGCGCTGGGCACTGATCGCGATTATGGTTTCTGGGTCGGTGTTGGCCTGTTGATCGTATCGCCGCTTCTGCTGCTGGGCCGCAGCGGTGCGCCGAGCAGCGAGGCCAGCAGCGTGACCTTCGGCGATCTGTGGGGCTTCGCTCGCGAACTGCCGGCCATCGCCTGGGCGGTGTCACTGTTCGCCGCGTTCGAAGCGATGATCCTGACGCTGTTGCCGGTGTATTGCCTGCAACAGGGCTTCACCGCTGAAATCGCGCTGGCGATGGTCAGCACTGTGGTGGTGGGCGATGCGCTGCTGCAATTGCCCATCGGTGCACTGGCCGACTACCTGTCGCGACGGACCCTGTTCACCGGCTGCGCCGTGGTGCTGATGCTGTCGAGCCTGGCGATCCCGATGCTGCTCGACACCTTGCTGATCTGGCCGCTGTGGGTGCTGTTCGGCGCCAGTGCCGGTGGTCTGTTCACGCTTTCGCTGATTCTGATTGGCGAGCGTTACCGCGACGATGCGCTGGTGCGCGCCAATGCGCATGTCGCGCAGCTGTGGGGTGTCGGTTGTCTGATCGGGCCGTTGATGGCGGGCGCGGGCAGCCAGTGGATCAGCGGACATGCGTTGCCGTGGCTGATGGCGGCCGGCGCGTTCGGGCTAGTGATTCTGCTGTCGCGACAAGGGGTGTTCGGCAAGGTGCCGGAGCCCGCTTGATGAGGCGGCTGGAGCGGGTTGCTACAGCATCCGCTCCAGTCCCACGGTGGTGCTGAACCACGCATTGAAGCGCCGCCACCAGTTGCCGGGCTCCTTGGTCAGCGTGTGCATCTGGCCATTGTCCTCGGTGACCCACACCACTTTTCCGTCCTGCAGTTTCGCTTCGTAGCTGAGCGCCGGCGCCATGCCCTGCAAGGCCAGTTCGCGCACGTGCGCCGCCAGTTCGGGGCTGTCCACCAGCACCCCGACTTCGGTGTTCCACAGCACCGAGCGCGGGTCGAAATTGAACGAGCCGATGAACGATTTTTTTGCCGTCGAAGATCATCGCCTTGCTGTGCAGGCTCGAATCCGAGCCGCGATAGGACTTGCTGTAAAACAGGTGCGGGCCGCTGCCATCGTTATCCCCAGGCTGGCGCCGCAGCTCAAACAGCTTCACGCCATGTTCCAGCAACGCCTTGCGATACGGCGCATAACCGCCGTGCACCGCCGGCACGTCGGTGGCTTCCAGCGAGTTGGTCAGCAGGCTTACCGACACGCCCGCATCGGCGCGGCCGGTCAGGTAGACCAGCCCCGGTTGTCCCGGCACGAAATAGGCAGAAATCATCACCAGTTCTTTGCTGACACCGGTGAGCTCCGGCGCCAGTTGTGTGGTCAGCAGCAGCTGCGAATCGGGCTCGCCCTTGGCCAGCACCTTGCTCGGCGCATCCCACAACGCCTGATTCCAGGCCCAGATCAGCTCCCGGCGCCAGACGTCCATGCGCGGAGCGGTGCGGTAAGTCATCAACTGCTGATACAGCGCGTGATTCTGTTTGCGGGTCTCTTCCAGGGATTCTTCCAGGCGCGTGCGGGTGTTCTGCAGGTCTTTGGCCGTGGGTTTGCTGGAGAGGAATTCGTCGATCGGCTTGCTCAGGGCACTGTTCCAGTACTGGTCGAAACTGTGCCCGAGCTGTTCGGCGACCGGCCCGACACTGAGCATGTCGATGTCGGTGAAGTTCAGGTTGGGCTCGGCATCGAAGTATTCATCGCCCAGATTGCGCCCGCCGACGATGGCCACACTGTTGTCCGCCAGCCACAACTTGTTGTGCATGCGCCGATGTTGCAGCGACAGGTTGAACAGCCGCCCGGCCGCCCGGGTCACGCCGGTGCTGCGCCCCAGGTGCAGCGGATTGAACAGACGGATCTGGATCTGTGGATGCGCCGCCAGTGTGGCGATGATGAGGTCGAGACCGTCGCTGGTGGTGTCGTCCAGCAGGATCCGCACCCGCACGCCACGGTCGGCAGCCTTCAACAATTCTTCCACCAGCATTCGGGTGCTGATGCCGTCATGGACGATGTAGTACTGCAAATCGAGGCTGCTTTGTGCGTTGCGGATCAGCTCGGCGCGGGCGGTAAAGGCTTCGGTACTGTTGGACAGCAGGCGAAAACCGGACTGGCCCTTGTAGGGCGCCGCCTGGGCCTGGATCGAACGGCCGAATGCCGATCCGTTGGCTGGCAGGGTCTGGCTGGGTTCTCGTGGAACATCCAGTGAGGCGCACCCGGCGAGCAGCAGGACGAACATCAGTGCAAATGGCAGGGAATGTCTTGAGCTCAAGTCGGATCGTTCCGGGTGTGGGCGAGGTCAGGAGTATGGCACGGCGTGCGCAGCGTGTTATCCGTTCGACGGTCAGTCAATCCGAGCCCTGGACCAGAGCGGCTTGTAGCTTATGACTGTCGGGAAAGCGAGAGTTCTTAAACGAATTGACGATTTTTCCGGCTCACATCAGCTACGCCTTGCAGCGATTTTTCCGGTGCGAATCGCGCCGTCGCCTTACATCGCTGCCGGGAAACAATTGGAATAATGACAACGCTGATTTTGAGGCAGGAAGTTTCCTGTTTTACAGCAGAAGAAGCGCAGCTGGCTGTCATCTTTCGATTCTTATGGAGTGAGAATTTTCATGCGCAAGACCTTTCGTGCAATTGCTGTCGCAAGCGCCCTGTCACCGGCCTGGGTCATGGCCGACAGCGCGGATCTGACGATCACGGGCACCATCGTTCCGACCTCCTGTACACCGACCTTCGCCGGCGGCAACACCGTCGATCTGGGTGACATTTCCGCCGGTTCTCTGAACCGGGATCGGCAGACCGAACTGCAGAACCGCAACATCACGCTGAGCGTCAGCTGCTCCGCAGCCGCGCCCATGGCGATCAAGGTGCATGACAACCAGTCCCATACGCAGCGGCCCGGGATTGTCATCGACGGCTACGACTGGTCCATGTACATCTACGGCATCGGTGAAGTGGCCGGGGCGAAGATCGGTGGCTACGGCCTGCGGTTCGGCACACCCACCGTCGACGGTCAGCCGTCGATGATCCTGTACAAGCAAGGAGACATGGCCAACTGGGACACTCCCGATACGGCAACGCTGGTCGGGAAAAACACTGAGGGCGGCAACCTGCGGTATTCGTGGGGGGCTTCGCTGGCGGCAGGTCCGACGCCGGGCATTGTCCATACGTTCCCCATGACCCTGGTTCCCGTCATCGGTCCGTCGTCGAGCTTGCCGATCACCTCCGAGTTCGCACTGAACGGGTCGGCTACGTTCGAGTTGCTTTACCTCTGAAGGAGCGCGCGTGATTGTGCCGGGTTTGAGGCGCAACAGGGTTTTGCAGTGACTCCCGACAGGCTCGGCCTTTGTGTGGCCTGTCATTTCCTATCAACCTGATCGGCTGGCTCGTGGCCCGGCGTTGCTGCCGGCTGCGCGCTCGCCTGTGGACAACGACATGAACGCCTTCGCGCGCAATGCCATCACCGCTGCATTGCTGGTGCTCTTATTGGGGTCCGGGTCGATCCGGGCGGCGGGGATGGTTCCCGAAACACCGGTCCTGGTGCTCGATGAAGGACTGGGCGAGGCGGGGATCAATGTGTTCAACAGCGAGCCCCATCCGGCGCTGTTGCACACCTCTGTCGAGGACGTGCCGCAAGACACCGAACCCTTGCTCCTTCTGACACCGCCGGTCGCCCGGGTCGAGCCCGGGGCCACACAGCGTGTGCGATTCATTTTGCGCAGCGCCGAACCGCTGAAGACCGAGCGTCTCAAGCGGGTGGTGTTCGAAGGCATCGCGCCGCAGGATGCGACGGGCAAGGCGCAGGTCAGCCTGAGTGTGCGCCAGAACATCCCGGCGATCCTGCGTCCGGCGAAATTGCCGATCGACCGTGAGCCCTGGAAACATTTGGTCTGGTCACGACAAGGCTCCGAGATAACGGTGCGCAATCCCAGCCCGTATGTGGTGCGGCTGGGCCATTCGGTGATGTTGTTGCCTGGTGACAAAGAGATGGATCTGGGGCGCACCTATGTGTTGCCTGGCGAGCAGCTGACCCTGAGCGGGACGGCTGAATCGAGCCGTTCGCAGCTCCAGGTGCGACTGTTTCCCGTCACTACGTACGGCTTCGCCATTGCGCATTTCGACGCTCCGTTGGTGACGGATTGATGCAGCGATATTGTCTGGCCGGCGCGGCGCTGATGATCATTCTGAGTGCCGCTCCGATCGCCAGAAGCACCGAGCGTGTGTCCTTGCAGTTCAATCAGGATGTACTGAAATCACGCGGGCTGGACCCGCGTCTGGCCGAGTACTTCAGCCAGGCGCCGCGCTTTCGCGAGGGCGAGCAGGCGGTAGCCCTGTCGGTCAACGGCGTTCCCAAGGGGCGGATGCAGGTCGTATTCGATGCCGAAGGCGAGTTGTGTTTCACGCCGTCACTGTTGGAAAGGGGCGGCATCAGAGCCGCCACTCGAATCGAGTCGGCGGGTGGGACGGGATGCGTGCTGTTCGTCAGGTACTTTCCTGGCGCGATAGTGCAAACCGATCCCTCGCAGGGGCATGTCGCACTGCTGGTGCCCACCGAGGCGGTGATGCCTGATCGCCCGGCCCGCCGCAGTTTCCTCAACGGGGGCGCGGCAGGCCTGTTCAACTATGACGCCTTGCTGCTCGGCAGCCGTTTTACCGGACAGTCTTCGCAGTTCCGCAATCTGAATACCGAGCTTGGGTTTAATGCTGCGGACTGGTCGTTTCGCAGTCGTCAGGTGTACAGCGATTTCGCCGGTCAGGATCGCCTCGAGCACCTGTATGCCTATGCCTCGCACACCTCGGAGCGCTATCAGGCCAACCTGCAGATGGGTCAGTTGAACATGGCTTCCCCGTTGTTTTCCGGTGAGGCCTTCAATGGCATTCAGGTACAGCCGGAACTGGCCCTGATGGCGCTGGACGATGACAGCTCCGGTGCGCGGGTAGAAGGTATTGCCTATTCCGCCGCACGAATCGAAGTCACGCAAAACGGTGCGCTGATCTACACCACGGTGGTCCCCGGTGGCCCGTTCACCCTGGTCGGTTTGCCGTTGCTCAGTCAGAGCGTGGACCTGGAAGTGACGGTGCATGAGGAGGACGGGCAACAGCGGCGCTTCATTGTGCCGGCGACGCAGCTGCGAGGCGCAATGACGGGGCGAGCGGCTGGTTATGGGCTGGCGGCCGGCCAAGTGCGACGCTATGCCGATGATGAACGTGATGCGCCGTCCTTCGCCGCTGCCAGCAAGGACTGGCGGCTGGGCCAGCGTGGGCAGGTCACGGCCGGCGCCATGCTCGGCACAGGTTATGAGTCGGTGGGCTGGGCGATGCAGGGCAGCGTCGGCAATCGACTGGTACTGGGGGGCCGGCAGTTGGTTTCCCGGGCGCAGGATCAGGCTGCATCCGGCACGCAGTTGCAGTGGACGGCCGGCGGTCCTCTGAATGACAGGCTGTCGGCGAGTGTTGCGCTGACCCGGCAGACTCAGGGGTTTCGCACTCTCTCGGATACCACCTGGGACTCGCGCAATGATCAGCCTTTTCAGCGGATGCGCAATCAGCTGACAGCAAATCTCAGCACCAGCAGCCCGCTGTTCGGTGGCTTTTCCGCCAGCTATTCGCGGTTCTCCCTGTTTGACGGGACGGCCACTTCAAGAGTCGCCCTGGCCTGGTCGCAGAGCATTCGGCGAGCCGGTGTGACATTCACGGTTGAGCGCGATGTCGCGGGGGATTCGAACGATGCTCGCGGTACGGCAGCCTATCTGAGTGTCAGTCTGCCGTTAGGTGTCCGGCAGACGTTGCGCAGCTATGTGCGCAACGACGACGCGAGCGGCACTCGCAGCGGCCTGCGGTTCAATGAGCAACTGAGCGATACCCTGGCCTATAGCATCGGCGCCGAGCGACCGGATGAAGGCCGCGCCGGGTTCAACGGGCGGGTCAATCTGTTGCCCCGCTACAGTCAGATGGACATGGGCTATTCCCGCAGCGGGGCCGGTAACCAGAACTATGACATCGGCCTGCGCGGCGGTGCGTTGCTGCATGGTGAAGGCGTGACCCTGTCGCCTTATCCGCTACGCGAAACCTTCGCCTTGCTCAAGGCCGGCGACAGTGCGGGAGTCAAGCTCAATACCCCGCGCGGCCCGGTCTGGACCGATTATGCCGGGCACGCCGTGGCGGCGAGTCTGCCGGCGTACAGCAAGGGACGGGTCGAACTCGACACGGCCAGCCTGGGGCGCAATGTCGATGTGCACAACGCTTACCAGGAAGTCGAAGCCGGGCGTGGTGCGGTAGCGCACCTTGCATTCGAGATGGTCACTGCGCGGCGCCTGCTGTTACAGGCGCGCACTGCCGACAACGTGCTTCTGAGCAAGGGGGGAGCGGTTTTCGACGCGCAGGGACAGTACATCACCAACGTGCTGGAAGCCGGCACGATCTTTTTGCCCGATGTCCTGCCCGACACGAATTTGCATGTGGTGTTGCCCGATGGCAGTCGCTGCCGGTTGATCTACAGCATCGACGAACAAGCCGACACGCAGTCGCTGTACGAAACGGCGCAAGCCACCTGCCAAGCGGTTTAAGGAGTCAGTCAGCATGCGGCGTTTGAAAACCGGCACGATCGGTCTGGCATTGCTCAGTACCGCATTTATTGCCGATCAGGCAAAGGCGCAGGCGGGCTGTGCAGTCAGGCTGGGGCAGCCTTCCGTCGATTTTGGAGCGATGACGCGCGGTCAGTTGCTGCAACAGCCCATAGAGAATGACCAGTTGAGTTTCGGGCGCCGACGGGTACAGATCACCGTTCAGTGTGAGCGGACACAACCGTTGCGACTTGACCTGGTCGCGCCAGCGGCGGAAGCCGTCGACTATCGCTTTGGCGCCGGGGTGTTGAGGGTTCAAGTGGTGGCTGTCCGGGTGGATGGCAACGCTGTGCAGTGGCTCGGTTTTGAACCGGGTGCGGCATCCGGTGCGGCTGTCTGGCCCGCCGGGCAAAGCCTGATTCCGGCGCGAGCGGGCGTAGGGCTGGAGGGACAGCGCATGGACGTCGAAGTGGAACTTGAAGGGCGGGTCAGGTCAGCGCAGACCCGGGTTGCCGATCTGACCCGGTTCGGGATCGATTTGCGCTTTCAGGCGCACTGAAACTCGAGCCCTGTAGACATGGCGGTTCAAAGCATCCGACCACGGCAGCGTAGGATCCCGCCACCAAGCTCAAATTACCTATTAAACCAGTCGTGATTTCGTTGTTTAAGCGCTCCCGTTTCCTACAGATTTATCTCTCATAAGCCGCAATCATCAGCCCGCTTACTTACATACCAGGTTTGTAGGGACTGAACTGTTCATCAAATGGAAGATTACGGCTTATGAAAAAGACATACCGTCTTGCAGTACTGGCGGCGGCGCTGCTGCCAACAATGGCAATGGCAGAAAGCGTTGACCTGAATGTCATCGGCACCATTATTCCGACCTCCTGCATTCCGGCCTTTGCCGGTGGCGGCACGGTGGATCTGCGCAAGATTTCGGCGGCGACGTTGAATACGACCACACAGACCCTGTTGGCCGGTCGCGATGTGTCCCTGCACATCAATTGCGACGCACCGGCCCCCGTGGAAGTGTCGGTGCGTGACAACCGGGCCGGCACCAAGTTGCCCGGCATCAGTGATGGTGCCGGTCAGAGTGATCCGGCACTGTTTTTCGGGCTGGGCGAAATCAACGGTACGCCTATTGGTGGTTTCGCCTTGCGCCATGGCATCCCGGAGACCGACGGCAATGCCCAGACGCTGCTGACCCGGACGCTGGCGGCCCCGGCATGGCGTGTGCCGACCAGCACGCTGGTCAGCAATGCGCCGCAACTGTACTCGTGGGGCGCCAGCGCTGCGACCGGTCCGGTTGCCGCTCGTCATCACGGTTTCCCGATGCACCTGCTGCCGATCATCGGCCCAAGCAACGCCCTGCCGATTGCCAACGAAATCCCGCTGGACGGCTCCGTGACGTTCGACATGTTCTACCTCTGATGACAGCGTCCCGGTGTCTCTCAGGCACCGGGACCGGCTGGCACACGCGAGCGCGGTCCGGCATTTGCCGGGCCGCATCCAGGATTTCACGGATTATCCCGATGCTCATTTCTTTCAAGTCTGCTCTCAAGACTGCAGCGCTGTGCCTGTTCGCATGGCTTTCAGTGCCGCTGGCCCACGCCGCCGGAATGGTTCCGCAGACGCCGGTGCTGTTGGTGGAGGAGGGTATGGGTGAAGCGGTAATGAATGTGCGCAATACCGATACGCGCCCCGCATTGCTGCACACCACCGTCGAGAATATCGAGGACAGCGACGATGTACTGCTGGTCTTTACCCCGCCCATCGCTCGTGTCGAACCGGGCGGCATTCAGCAAGTGCGATTCATTCTGCAAAGTCAGCAACCGTTGAAGACTGAACGCCTGAAGCGGGTGATCTTCGAGGGGATCCAGCCGGCCAGTGATGCCGCCGGAGCGCGGGTCAGTCTCGGTGTCCGTCAGAACCTGCCGGTGATTCTGCGCCCCGCCGGATTGCCGGTGGAGCGCGAGCCCTGGAAACGGCTGACCTGGTCAATGGATGCCGCTGGTGTGCAGGTCGTCAATCCGAGCCCCTATGTGGTTCGGCTGGCGAAAACCATTGTGCCTCTGCCGGGCACCCGCTCGGTTAACCTGCCGAAGACCTACATCTTGCCCGGCGAGCGACTGCGCGCCGATTTCCCCTTGCACGCCTCGGCTCAGACGATGGTAGTGAGGATTTTTCCGGCCACCACCTACGGCTTTGCGGTCGACCATTACGACGCGCCGGTAACCCGCTGATGAAGGTCTGCGTTCGTTGGGGCGTGTTGCTGCTGGCGGTCAACGGCACCGTGCTGGCGGCCGAGTCACTGGAGTTCGACGCTCAAGTGTTGAGGGAACGCGGCATCGACCCTGCGCTAGCGGCGTACTTTCGGGAGGCGCCGCGCTTCGCCCAAGGCGAGCATTCCGTGGCGCTTGAGGTCAACGGACAGGCCAGAGGCCGTGTGCGGGTGTCATTCAACGAGCGCGGAGAATTGTGCCTGCAACCCCAATGGCTGAACGCTGCCGGAGTACACCCTCCACCCTCAATGGCCAAGTTGCGACCGGAGCAGTGCACGACGTTGGTGGAGGGATTTCCCGAAGCGGTCGCGCATCTGGATCCGGGACGCGAACGGATTGATCTGCTGGTACCGACCGACCGTCTGATGCTGCCGGAACGAGCGCCCAACAACTTCGCTCATGGCGGAGTGGCCGGCGTTTTCAACTACGACGCGTTGATGGTCGGCAGTCAGCATGAAGGTCAACACGACAGGTTTCAAAGCCTGGGCTCAGAGGTCGGCGTGAACGCCGGGGATTGGGTATTGCGCAGTCGGCAGTCTTACACGTCGACCTCCGGCAAATCGCGG
>Ga0068843_1012318_pt1 | contig 9950 bp, 8 predicted proteins | sample Hof3ISUMetaT_5_FD_73617 | JGI IMG/M metagenome (GOLD analysis project Ga0068843, IMG submission 73617) | Enriched soil aggregate microbial communities from Iowa State university to study microbial drivers of carbon cycling -... | ecosystem: Environmental > Terrestrial > Soil > Agricultural land... | reverse complement strand
CTGCATCCGGCGACATTGTCCATCTCCAAGCAGTTGCTGCCGGTTTACGACAAACCGATGATCTACTACCCACTGAGCACCCTGATGCTGGCGGGTATCCGCGATATCCTGATCATCTCCACACCCCAGGACACTCCGCGTTTCGAGCAGCTGCTGGGGGATGGCGCCCGTTGGGGCCTGAACATTACCTATGCCGTGCAGCCTTCGCCCGATGGCCTGGCGCAGGCATTCATCATCGGCGAAGACTTTATCGGCAACGACCCCAGCGCCCTGGTCCTGGGTGACAACATCTATCACGGCCACGACTTCATCAACATCCTGCAAAGTGCCATGGCGCGCCAGTCCGGGGCGAGTGTCTTTGCCTATCACGTCAATGACCCGGAGCGTTACGGCGTGGTCGAGTTCGACGGCCAGGGCAAGGCGATCAGCCTCGAAGAAAAGCCACTCAAGCCCAAGTCCAACTTTGCAGTCACCGGTCTGTATTTCTATGACCAGGACGTTGTCCAGATGGCCAAGAGCATCAAGCCATCGGCGCGTGGCGAGCTGGAAATCACCGATATCAACAGCCTTTACCTGGAACAGGGCAACCTGTCGGTAGAGATCATGGGCCGCGGTTACGCCTGGCTGGATACCGGGACTCACGACTCGCTGCTCGATGCCAGCCTCTTCATTGCCACGCTCGAACGTCGCCAGGGCCTCAAAGTCGCGTGCCCTGAAGAAATTGCTTTCCGGCAGAAATGGATCGATGCCGATCAGTTGCAGAAACTGGCGGCACCCTTGGCCAAAAATGGCTACGGCCAATACCTCAACCGTCTTTTGCAAGCGGGTTAATGCCTGTCACGCCTTCCAATGCATTGCCAAGGGTGTCTAGCCCTGGGTATAGTCAACACAAGCAGGTCCTCATGACCTGCTTTCTCAATCTCTCGAAAAAGATCAGCCCAATGCCTGCATCCCTCATCAACGCGGTAGTCGATTCAGCGGTCAACGCTGGCGTCGTGCCGTGCGGGAACCAGCAGCTTGTGCAGATCAGTCATTACCCCCCACCTGTCAGTAGCACGTCGGTGTGCGCAGTCGTAGCACCGCCGGGTGTTGGCATTTCGGGCTGATCAGCGTTTTCTGCTGTTTCCCTGCCTGCCTGCCAATACGCCCGTAAAAAACTACTGGATTTCAGCTTCGGCTGAGTTGGCTTCTTGCCTGACTACAGGTGGTATTCATGTTTGTCCTTTCGAAAAAATCCGCGCTCGCGGCGGCTTCCACGAGCCTGTTCGTTCTGCTGTGGAGCAGCGGGGCGATCTTCTCCAAGTGGGGGTTGGCCCATGCGTCACCCTTTGCCTTTCTGTTGATTCGCTTCGTCATCGCGTTGTGCGGCCTGGTGTTGTTGATGCCGTTGCTCAAGTTGAAGTTGCCCAAGGGCGGCAAGGCGATACGGTATGCGATGGCCACCGGTATGGTGTTGCTGGGGGCGTACCAGATTTTTTATCTGCTGGCGCTCGACCTCAAGGTTACCCCCGGTGTGATGGCGACCATCATGGGGGTGCAACCGATTCTTACGGTGGTGCTCATGGAGCGTCAGCGCTCAGCCAGCCGGATGTTTGGCCTGTCGCTGGGCCTGGCCGTGGCCGGCATGTCGCTGGCCGGGATGCTGTTCGGCCTGCTCGCGCTGGCAAGCATGACCTTGGGTTCGATCATGCAGAAACGCATCACCGACAATCCCCTCGGCACGCTACCGGTGCAGTACCTGGCCGGGCTGCTGTTGTGCGGGGTTTTCGTGCCGTTCCAGCCGTTTCATTTCGATCACGGCAGCGGTTTCATCGTGCCGGTGTTGTGGATGGGACTGGTCGTGTCGGTGCTGGCGACCTTGCTGCTGTACCGCTTGATTGCCCGGGGCAATCTGGTGAATGTCACCAGCCTGTTCTATCTGGTACCGGCGGTGACCGCCGTGATGGATTACCTGATATTCGGCAATCGGCTGGCGACGTTGAGCATCCTCGGCATGTTGCTGATCATCGTCGGTCTGGTGTTTGTATTCCGTAAAGCCGCGTAAACCCTGTAGGAGCGAGCTTTATTTCAGGCATTCGCCTGTTCGGCACGCACCGAGTTCATGAACGCCTGCATCGCCGACGACTGAATCCGATGACGCCGGGTGATCAGCCCGTAGGGCGGCAGGCGTGCTTCGAACTTGATCGGCAGCACCGCCAGCAGGTCTCGACCGGGATAGTCCTCGACCACCGAGACCGGCGTGACACCGAGCATGTCGGTCTGCTGGATCAACGAGAGCAACGTCATGATCGAGGTGGTCTCGACGATGCTGCTGGGGATATCGACCCGCGCATTGTGGAACACCTGATTGATGATCGCGCGCATCGGGCTGGGTTGTTGTTGCAGCACCCAGGTCATGTTCTGCAATTCTGCCCAGCCCAGTTGCTTCTCTTGCGCGAGCGGATTTTGTGCACCGGCAATCACACACAGGGCTTCTTCGCCCAGGCTGTCGAACAGCAGTTCTTCGGCCCGTGCTCCGGGCGGGATACGCCCCAGTACGATATCCAGTTGATCCTGCAGCAGCGCCTGCACCAGCACGTCGCTGGTGTCGACCTGGATGCTCATGGACAAGCGTGGATGGCTTTGCTTCAAGGTCGCGATGGTGCGGGTCAGCAGCCCCGAGGCCAGGGCCGGGATGGCGCCAACCGCGACCCGGCCAAGGTTGCCCGATTGCAGGGCCACCAGTTCTTCGCGCATGCCGCTGAGCTCGGCGAAGACCATGCGTGCGTAGTAGATGACGGTTTCCCCGAACGGGGTCGAGCGCATGCCCCGAGGCAGACGTTCAAAGAGTTCGACGCCGAGCAGATCCTCAGCCTCGTGCAGCATCTTGGTCGCTGCCGGTTGAGTCATGCCGATGTGGTCGGCGGCGCGACGCAACGAGCCGAATTCCTCCAGCGCCAGCATCAGGCGCAGCTGGCGCAGACGCAGTCGACTGTGGATGACATTGGCATCAGGAATTCGGGACATGGACCGTACTCGCAATAAAGACTGCGGCAAGCCTGACAACAAATGTCAGGCGTTGCCAGCGTTGCTGTGTCACAGCACCGATTTTGCCTTGGCGACCTGGGGTTTGCGCAGGCCCATCAGGGTTTGCAGCGCCTTGGAAATCAGCGGCCAGAACAGCATCAGCAGCGCCGCCGTGGTCAGGCTGCCCACCAATGGGTTGGACCAGAAAATCCCCAGGTGCCCGTCAGAGAACAGCATCGACTGACGGAAAGCATCTTCAGCCTTGTCGCCCAGCACGGCCGCCAATACCAGCGGCGCGATCGGGTAGCCAAGTTTCTTGAAGAGATATCCCAGCGCGCCGAACCCGAGCATCAGCACCACGTCGAAGAACGAGTTGTGCACCGAGTAGGCACCGATGGCGCAGACCATGATGATGATCGGCGCGATGATCGAGAACGGAATGCGCAGGATCGAGGCGAACAGCGGCACAGTGGCCAACACCACGATCAGGCTCACCACGTTGCCCAGGTACATGCTGGCGATCAGGCCCCAGACAAAGTCGTGCTGTTCGACGAACAGCGTCGGCCCCGGGTGCAGGCCCCAGATCATCAAGCCGCCGAGCATCACGGCTGCGGTGGCCGAACCTGGGATGCCCAGGGTCAGCATCGGCAGCAAGGCACTGGTGCCGGCTGCGTGGTCGGCGGTTTCCGGGGCGATCACGCCTTCGAGTTCGCCTTTGCCAAAGTTGTCGCGGTTCTTCGAAAAGCGCCGAGCCAGGCTGTAGCTCATGAACGACGCGGCGGTCGGCCCGCCCGGCGTGATGCCCATCCAGCAACCGACCAGGGTGCTGCGCACAATGGTCCACCAGTAGCGCGGCAACCTGGCCCAGGTGCGCAGGATCACCATCGGCGTAATGCGCGCATGTTCGCCACGGAACACCAGGCCTTCTTCCACTGTGCAGAGGATTTCGCCGATGCCGAACAGGCCGATCACCGCCACTTCGAAACTGATACCGGTCATCAGGATCGGCTGGTCGAAGGTCAACCGCAGGTTGCCGGACACGGTGTCCATGCCGACCGCCGCCATGGCGAAACCGATCATCATCGCCACCACGGTCTTCAGCGGCGGGTTCTTGCTCATGCCGATGAAGGTGCAGAACGCCAACAGGTACACCGCGAAGAACTCCGGTGAGCTGAACGACATGGCGAACGCGGCAATTTTGCTCGACAGGAAGGTCAGCAGCAACACGCCGGCCAGTGCACCCATCAGTGCGCAGCTGAACGCGGCGGTCAGGGCTTCGGCGGCGCGGCCTTCGCGGGCCATCGGGTAGCCGTCGAACGTGGTCGCCACCGATGAGGGCTCACCGGGGATGTTGAACAGGATCGAGGTGATCGAGCCGCCGAACAGCGCGCCCCAATACATGCACGACAGCAGGATGATCGCCGACACCGGCGACATGGTGAAGGTCAGCGGCAACAACAGTGCCACGCCATTGGGGGCGCCGAGGCCGGGCAACACGCCGACCAGGATGCCCAGTAGCACGCCGATCACCATCAGGCCGATGTGGCCCGGGGTCAGGATCAGGTTCATGCCTTGCAACAGGGAATCGAATTCGCTCATTTGACGTTTCTCCCGGCCAGGGCAATCCAGTCGCCCATCGGACCGGCATCCAGCGGGACCTTGAACCACAGTGCGAAGATCAGGTAGCTGGCCAGGACCGCGCCGAGCGATACCGTGGCGATCATCCATTTGCCGTAAGGTTTGGCGCGCACCTTGTCACGCCACATGAACCAGGCGATGAAGCACGCCGAGGCGACATAGATGCCGGTGAACGGCATGGCACCGACGAACAGCGCAATCGGGATGAACACGGACAGCACCTGCCTGAACGCACTGCGACTGACAAATGCAATGCCCAGCGCCTGCCAGCGCACCAGGGTCAACACGCCGTTGGCCAGGCTCGCGGCGCTGAGCATCAGGCCGATGTAGAAGGGGAAATAACCCGGCTCGGGGCCGGAATCACCCCAGCCGATGCCTTGTTCGACGCTGCCGAACATCACCACCACGCCGATCAGCGCGGTGAAGACAGCCAGGCCGAGCTCGATCCAGCGGGTGCCGACCAGCGCCGATGAATCCGAAGAATGGGACATGCAAACACCTCCAGCAGATGACGGCCGCCCGCACGCGAGCGGCCGTGACACTTCAGTTTTTCAACCAACCGGCTTCTTTGAATACCGGAGTGACGCGGGCGGTGTCTTTTTCGATGTAGGCGGTCAACGGCTCGCCCTCGAGGAAGGTCGGCACCAGTGCGTTCTGCTTGACGTAGGCCTTGAACTCCGGCGTCTCGGTGACTTTACGCATCAGCTCGACATAGAACGCGCGCTGCTCGGCGGAAATATCGCCGGGCATGAACACGGTGCGTGGGAAGCGGTACTGATCGATGCCCAGGCCTTGTTCGTGGCAGGTCGGCACATCGGCCCAGGACTTGTCGCCGGCGACTTTTTCTGTGTAGGCCATGCGCTCTTTACTGAAGACGCAGAGCGGTTCGACCTGATCGCCACGCCATTGACTGATGCTTTCGCTGGGATTGTTGACGTTGGCGGCGATGTGTTTGCCAGCCAGTTGGGTCGCCGCTTCGCTACCGCTCTTGAAGGGGATGTACACCAGTTTGCTGTTGGTGGTCTGGTTCAGCAGCAGGGTCAGGGTCTGGTCGACATCCTTGGACTGGCTGCCACCCATGCGCAAGTTCGACGGATCGGTCTTGACCGCTTCGTAGAAGCCCTTGGCGTCTTTCCATGGGGCGTCCTTGTAGCTCCAGAGAATGAAGTCATCCTCGGCCACGGCGGCAATCGGGGTCAGCTCCTGCCATTGGTAGCCGAGCTTGGACACCAGCGGCAACAGGTAGATGTTGTTGGTGCCGATCACCAGCTTTTCGGCATCGCCCTTGTTCATTTTCATGTCGAGAAAGGCTTCGGCGCCATTGCCGCCGCCCTTGTTGAGGACGATGGTATTGACGTCGAGGAACTTGTGCGTGGTGATGATCGACTGGATCAGGCGACCGAGTTGATCGGTACCGCCACCGGGACCACCGGCGACGACGATTTCCACGTTCTTGTCCGGTTGCCAGGCGTGGGCCAGGGCCGGAAGGGCGCCGGCGGCGACCAGCGTGCAGCCAAGAAACAGACGGGAGGTGCGACGGACGAATGCATTTCGCATGGTGCAAGAGCCTCGTTTTTGTAGTTGTTATGAGTGACTTGTTGGCGTGGAATGCTGCAAGCCTGGCCTGAGTGTGGGAAGACGGCGCCGCCGCGTCTAGTCAAAACAATACATACACCGATAGCCTGGGGTTATAGGTCAACCCGGAAAATTCGGCGATCAACGCTGAACGCTTTGACCAGGGCCATTTGCCAGGAAAATCGAGGCGCGCGCCGTCAGGTGAAAGCTCGCTGAAAGCAGGCTATGCCATAACCTTAAGCTATCACCTGATTTCAAGTTTTGATTAGACGGTTATCACCGGGCCTTCGATAGTGCTTACCAACACCGCCTTGTCTTGTAGGAGCGAGCATGCTCGCGAAGAACGTCATGACACCACGGGCATTCTGACGCCCCCGCGTCATCGTTGACGTCCATCGCGAGCATGCTCGCTCCTGCAAAGGGCAACGTTGGCCCACACAAAAATAATAAATCGAGGTACGCACCATGGCTCGTCCCAGTGCTTCCCTGCATCTGCCGACGGCAGATGCGCTCCCGCAGGCCACTGCGGCAAAAGCCAGCAGCGTGCGCTGGCGGATCTTCGCGATCGTCTTCGCGCTGACCATGGTCAACCTGATCGATCGGGTATCGCTGTCGATCGCCATGCCGACCATCGCCCACGAATTTTCCCTTTCTCCGAGCATGCAGGGCTTGATCCTCAGCAGCTTCTTCTGGGCCTACGCACTGCTGCAGATTCCCGGAGGCTGGTTGATCGACCGCTTCGGCCCGCATCGGGTCATCAGTTGGTCCACCGGGTTGTGGGGGGCATTCCAGGTGCTGGCGGCGTTCGCCACTGCCGGCTTGTCGTTGTTGTTTGCCCGCGTGGCGCTGGGGGCCTCGGAAGCTCCGCTGTTTCCGTCCGGCGGCAAGCTGATTTCCTTGTGGCTGGCGCCGAGCGAACGCAGTCGCGGTGCGGTGCTGATGGACAGCGGCAGCCCGTTGGGCGTGGCGCTCGGCGGGTTGATCATTGCCTACCTGATCGCTTCGCTGGATTCCTGGCGTCTGGCGTTCGTGATCGCCGGTGTCGCGACCCTGGTGCTGGCCTGGCTGGCACGGCGTTATCTGCGTGATGATCCGGCCAGTCACCCCCAGGTCAATGCCCTGGAGCTGGACAAAATCAACGCCGGACGCGCCACGCCGGCTGCCGAGGCCGCCCGTGCACCGGTCAAGGGCCTGGGCATCGCCGCCCGTTCACTCAGTGGATTGCTGATCGGTCGTGCCAGTTGGGCGATGGTGTATTTCGGCCTGCTGACCTGGGGCCCAAGCTATCTGGCGCAAGCCCGGGGTTTTGATATCAAGGGCATTGGCGCGGCGACCTTCGTGATTTTCGTCTGCGGCGCATTGGGCTCGTTGACCGGCGGTTTTCTCTGCGACGGCTTGATCCGCAAAGGTGTCAGCCGGGGTGTCGCGGTCAAGAGCCTGCTGGCGTTTTCCGGCCTGGTGGCCCTCGGCGCGTTCCTGCTGTTGCCGACGCTCAGCAATCCTTTTGCGGCGGTGGCGCTGTTGGCCATGACCGCGTTTTTCCTGATGTGGGGCAGCCTCTACTGGAGCTTCCCGGCGCTGCTGGCGGCACCGGCGCGGGTCGGCCTGATCGGTGGCGTGATGAACATGGCCGGCAGCACCGGCGGTATCGCGGTGCCGATCCTGGTGGGCGTGATCCTGCAGATGACCGGTGGATTCGCCCTGGTCCTGGGGTTCTTTGCAGCGTGCTCGGCAGTGTTTGTGCTGGCGACGTTGTTCATCAGTCTCGACGAGGTGCGTCATGGGTGAGCGTTGGAATGGACCGATCATCGATGCCCATCATCACTTCTGGGACCCCTCGATCAATGACCATCCGTGGCTGGCGCCCGACGCTAACATTGCGTTTCGCTACGGCGATTACAGCGCGATCAAGCGCCGCTATTTTCCCGAAGATTACTTCGCCGATGCCGGTGAGCACCGGGTGGTGCAAACGGTGTATGTGGAGACCGAATGGAACCCCCGGGACCCGATTGGCGAAACCCGTTTCATCGAGCAACTAGCCGCCCGTTACGGCGTGCCCAATGCAATCGTCGCGCAAGCCTGGCTCGACCACCCGGACGCCCCGGTGCTGCTGGCCGAGCAGGCCACCTACAAGTGCGTGCGCAGCGTGCGCCACAAGCCCGGCGGGCCGACCTCCCCCGAACAGTTCGGCCGGGTGCGCAGCCTGATGAGCGACGAGCACTGGCGGCGCAGCTATGCCGCGCTGGAGGGGCTGGGCCTGCACTTCGATTTGCAGACTCCCTGGTGGAACCTGCCCGAGGCTGAACGGCTGGCCCGCGATTTTCCCGGCATCACCCTGATTCTCAATCATGCCGGATTGCCCAACGACCGCAGCGCCGAAGGCCTGGCAGGGTGGCGCGCGGCGATGGCGCGACTGGCGCAATGGCCGAATGTGCAGGTCAAGATTTCCGGCCTGGGCCAGGCTGGCCGAGCGTGGCGCGCCATCGACAACGCCTGGATCGTGCGCGAGATCATCGCGATGTTCGGTACCCGACGGGCGATGTTCGCCAGCAATTTTCCGGTGGACAGCCTGTGCGGCTCGTTCGACGACATCTACAGCGGTTTCAAATCTATCGTCGCCGATCTGCCAGTGGCCGATCAGGAGCGGCTGTTCTACAGCAACGCGCAGCGCATCTACCGCTGCGAACCTTGCGCCATTGACCGGGCGCTGCCTGAATCCTTGAGGAGTGAAGCATGAACAAGACAACCATCGCGATGGTCCTGGGTGACCCGGCGGGCATCGGTCCGGAACTGATCGCACGCTTGCTCGGCGAGCCCGAGGTCCGTCGCCAGGCCAACGTGATCCTGATTGCCGACGAGGCGGAAATGCGCCGTGGCATGCGCATTGCCGGGGTGGAATTTCCCTACCGTCGGGTGGAGTCGCTGGAGCAGCTGGCCTTCGTTGATGACACACCGCTGTTCTACGATTTTCGCGGCGACACCCTCGGTGAATTTCCGCGCAGCGAGGCCAGCGTCATTGGCGGTCGCTACAGCCTCGACACGTTGGAAAAGGCCCTGCGCCTGACCGAGGCCGGGACCACCGATGCGATATTGTTCGGGCCGTTGAACAAGACCTCGCTGCACATGGCCGGCATGGCCCACAACGATGAATTGCACTGGTTCGCCGAGCTGCTGGATTTTCACGGGCCGTTCTGCGAGTTCAACGTGCTCGACAACCTCTGGACGTCACGGGTGACCTCTCACGTCGCGTTGGCTGAAGTGCCGGGGATGCTCAGCCAGGAGCGGGTGGTGGAAGCGATTCAACTGATCGACACCGCGTTGAAGCGCAACGGCCTGGCAACACCTCGCATCGGCGTCTGCGGTTTGAACCCGCACAACGGTGATAACGGCTCGTTCGGCCGTGAGGAACTGGACATCATCGGCCCGGCGGTGCGCAAGGCCCAGGCGCTGGGAATCGCGGCGGAAGGACCGTACCCGGGGGATACGATTTTCCTCAAGGTCCAGGGCGACGCCAGCGCCTTTGACGCGGTCGTGACGATGTATCACGACCAGGGGCAGATCGCGATCAAGTTGATGGGCTTCTCCCGTGGCGTCACGGTTCAGGGGGGCCTGCCGATCCCGATCACCACGCCGGCCCACGGCACTGCGTTCGATATCGCGGGGCAGGGCAAGGCGAATGTCGGCGCGACTCGCCAGGCGTTCGAGATTGCTTGCCGGATGGGTGGCAACAG
>Ga0068843_1005697_pt1 | contig 10004 bp, 9 predicted proteins | sample Hof3ISUMetaT_5_FD_73617 | JGI IMG/M metagenome (GOLD analysis project Ga0068843, IMG submission 73617) | Enriched soil aggregate microbial communities from Iowa State university to study microbial drivers of carbon cycling -... | ecosystem: Environmental > Terrestrial > Soil > Agricultural land... | reverse complement strand
GGAGGCATACACCACCCCCTGTAGGAGCGAGCATGCTCGCGATGGCTTCAAGGACAACGCGTTTCCCCAGGCAGCACGCGTCATCGTTAACGTCCATCGCGAGCATGCTCGCGCCTACAACATTTCGGCATCGATCCGAAGGTCGGCGTGGGTGCCAGCCTTATCACAATCAAAATGCCCTGGAGGCATACACCAAACCCCTGTAGGAGCGAGCATGCTCGCGATGGCTTCAAGGACAACGCGTTTCCCCAGGCAGCACGCGTCATCGTTAACGTCCATCGCGAGCATGCTCGCGCCTACAGGTTATCCGCGTTGTTCCAATCGCTCGCGCACGAACTCGCTGGCCTTGCGCGTCAACTGGTCCAGATGCCGGTCCCGCTGTTTCTCGGCATCGAGCATCGCCCGCTTGCCGTGCTTTTGCAGCAGGTAGGTATGAATCTGCCGCACCTCCAGCGAGCTATAGATCGGCGCCACATCCAGCAGCGCCATCAAGCCGTCGCTGCCATGATCGCGGGTGTTCATCAATACCTGGGTGGCGCGCACGCCCACGACCTGAAAGCCCATCGACTCAAAGTACGGCACCTTGGCCACTGCGCACGCCAGCTCGGCATGCGGGTAACGGCCGACCATCTCGCGCAGCAGCCTGCGCGCAATCCCCTGTCGGCGATGACCGGCATCCACGGCCATATAGGCCACGCTGCACGCGTGCGGATCATCCTTGACCGGCAGGTACAACAGGAAACCCGTGACCTTGTCCGGGTCGTCCAGGTCCGTGGCGACGATCAATTCCACGGCTATCCCCTTGGCCCCGTTCAATGCCTCCAGATACAGGTGCACCTCGTAGCCAATCGCGTACTGGTAGATGTTGTACAACAGGTTGCTTGGCGCGATGGCGACCATGCTGATGTCGGTCAGGTTATCGACCACCATCTGCAGGATCTGACTGTTGACCGACTCGGGGCACGGGGTTTTGTAGTGGGTGATCTGGGGCATTGCGGAATTTGACTCCGAGGAATGGGCGCGGCTGCCTATCATAGCGTGCCGGGCCACGTTACTCGCCTGTCTTGAGCGATTCATGAGCCACGCGCATAACCCTGGCGCTGAAAACCGCTAAAACTTTTCCCTGATCGCGCAGGTCAGTCAATGGATGAGGGCTGTAATCGCCAAACAACCATAGGAAACGCACCGATGCTCGACGTCATGACGATTTCCCGACGAGAACTCCTGATCGTGGGCGTGGTCACCGCAGCGGCCGTGATCCTGCCTCCGTTCATTTCTGCACAGGCATCGGCCGCCAACGCGGCGCAGCCGGTCAAGACCAGACTGTCGATCTGGGTGAACGGTGCTCGGCAGGAAATGGAGTTTGACACCCGCACCACCCTGCTCGACCTGTTGCGCGAACACCTGCAGCTCACCGGCTCCAAGAAAGGTTGCGACCACGGCCAATGCGGCGCCTGCACGGTCATTGTCGACGGCCGGCGCATCAATTCCTGCCTGACCCTGGCGGTAATGCACGAGGGTTCGAAGGTCACCACCATCGAAGGGCTCGGAACGCCGGACCAGCTGCATCCGATGCAGGCGGCTTTCATCAAGCACGACGGCTATCAATGCGGCTATTGCACGCCCGGGCAAATCTGCTCGGCAGTCGCGGTGCTGGGTGAAATCCGCGACGGCATTCCCAGCCACGCCAGCCCGAATCTCACCGAACCACCCAGGCTGATCGCCAGCGAACTCCAGGAACGCATGAGCGGCAACATCTGCCGCTGCGGTGCGTACTCCAACATCATCGAGGCGATCACCGAAGTCGCGGAGGCCAGCGAATGAGACCCTTTAACTATCTGCGTGCGCAGTCACCGGCCGAAGCCGCGTCGCTCTCTGCACAGGTCCATGGCTCGCGATTCATTGCGGGCGGCACCAACCTGTTGGACCTGATGAAACTGGACATCGAGACGCCGACGCAACTGATCGACGTCAACCACCTGGCACTGGATCGCATCGAAGCCACGCCCGAAGGTGGCTTGAGAATCGGTGCGCTGGTCAGGAACACCGACCTGGCCGCCGACCCGCGCATCAGGAAAGATTATGCGGTACTCGCGCGCGCCCTCCTCGCTGGCGCCTCTGGCCAGCTGCGCAACATGGCCACGACCGCCGGCAACCTGCTGCAACGCACCCGCTGCCCGTACTTCTACGACACCCATCAGGCCTGCAACAAGCGCCAGCCCGGCAGTGGCTGCGCCGCCATCGGCGGATTCAGTCGGCAACTGGGCATCATCGGTGTCAGCGATGCCTGCATTGCCACCCATCCCAGCGACATGGCCGTGGCCATGCGCGCACTCGATGCCCAGGTTGAAACGGTTCGACCCGACGGCACGACGCGCGTCATTGCCATCACCGATCTGCATCGATTGCCCGGCAATACACCGAACATCGAAACCGCCCTGGCGCCCCACGAGCTGATGACCGCCGTCACGTTGCCGGCGCCGATTGGCGGCACGCACATTTACCAGAAAGTCCGGGACCGCGCCTCCTACGCATTCGCCCTTGTCTCGGTGGCCGCGGTGATCCAGCAGGACGGCTCCGGCCGCGTGGCCCTGGGCGGCGTCGCGCCCAAGCCGTGGCGCGTGGAGAGCGCTGAAACAGCGATGGCCAAAGGCGCAAAAGCGCTCTCGGAACAACTACTGGCCGGCGCCACCCCCACCCATGAAAACGCCTTCAAACTGACACTGGTCGAGCGCACGCTCGCTTCGGTAATGGCGCAAGCGAGGGCCCAGGCATGAAATTCGACACCCCGGCCACCACCAACCCCATCGACCAAGGCAAGGTCATCGGCCAGCCCACCCCGCGCATCGAAGGGCCGCTGAAAACCACAGGCCAAGCGCCCTACGCCTACGAACACCATGACGCCGTGCCGAACCAGGCCTATGGCGTGGTAGTCGGTTCGGCCATCGCCAAGGGGCGCATCGCGACGATGAACCTCGCGCCCGCCGAGTCGGCGCCCGGGGTGATCGCCATCGTCACCGCCGCCAATGCCGGCAAGCTCGGCCAGGGCAAATACAACACCGCCAGGTTGCTCGGCGGGCCCGAGATCCAGCACTACCACCAGGCCGTGGCCCTGGTGGTCGCCGAAACCTTCGAACAGGCACGCGCCGCCGCAGAACGGCTGGAGATGACCTACACAAGCACCGACGGCGCCTTCGATCTGGCCAGTTCACGCGGCTCAGCGGTGGAACCCAAGGAGCAGATGGAAGACACCCTGCACGGGGATTTTGAAACGGCCTTCGCGGCGGCACCGGTGCAACTGGACGCCACCTACACCACGCCTGACCAGGCCCACGCGATGATGGAACCCATGGCCTCGATGGCCGCCTGGGACGGCGACCGCCTGACCCTGTGGACCTCGAACCAGATGATTGACTGGTCGGTCGCCGACCTGGCGACCACCCTGGGCATACCGAAGAAAAACGTGCGCCTGATCTCGCCGTACATCGGCGGCGGGTTCGGCGGCAAACTGTTTATCCGCGCCGACGCGCTCCTGGCCGCCCTGGGGGCGCGCATGGCCGGCAGACCGGTCAAAGTGGCGCTGGCCCGACCGCTGATCTTCAACAATTGCACCCACCGCCCGGCGACCATCCAACGCATCCGCATCGGTGCCGGCAGCGACGGCAAGATCACCGCCATGGCCCACGAAGGCTGGTCCGGTGACTTGCCCGGCGGCAAGGTGGAACTTGCCGCGCAACCGAGCAAATTGCTGTACGCCGGGGAACATCGTCGCGTGACCATGCGCCTGTCGACACTCGACCTGCCCGAAGGCAACGCCATGCGCGCACCGGGTGAAACGCCGGGCATGATGGCGCTGGAAATTGCCATGGATGAAATGGCCGAGAAGCTGAAGCTCGACCCCGTGGAATTTCGCATCCTCAATGACACCCAGGTCGATCCCACGAAACCGGATCGGCCCTTTTCCCAGCGCCACCTGGTCGAATGCCTGCGCACCGGTGCCGAGCGTTTTGGCTGGGGCCAGCGGCATGCGCAACCGGCCACCCAGCGCGAAGGTCGCTGGTTGATCGGCATGGGGGTTGCCGTGGCCTTTCGCAATAACCTGCTGGTGAAGTCCGGTGCTCGAGTCCGCCTGAATGATCAGGGAATCGTCACCGTGGAAACCGACATGACCGATATCGGCACCGGCAGCTACACGATCATTGCCCAGACGGCGGCGGAAATGCTGGGCGTCAGCCTGAATAACGTGGTCGTGCGCCTGGGCGATTCGAGCTTTCCCGTTTCGGCGGGCTCCGGCGGGCAGTTTGGCGGCAACTGCTCGACGGCGGGGGTGTATGCCGCCTGCGTCAAACTGCGTGAGGCGGTTGCGCAACGCCTGGGGGTGAAGGTCAACGAAGCGCAATTCGCCGATGGCGAAGTGCGCGCCGGTGGTAAAAGCGTGCCATTGCGCGATGCGGCGAAGTCGGGCGAAATCGTCGCCGAAGACAGCATTGAATTCGGCGAGCTGAGCAAGCAGTACCAGCAATCGACCTTCGGCGCGCACTTCGTCGAAGTCGCGGTCGACAGCGCCACCGGGGAAACCCGCGTGCGCCGAATGCTGGCGGTGTGCGCGGCCGGGCGCATCCTCAACCCGACGTCGGCCCGCAGCCAGGTGATCGGCGCGATGACCATGGGCGTCGGCGCGGCGCTGATGGAGGACCTGGTGGTGGACAAACGCCTGGGCTTTTTCGTCAATCATGACCTGGCCGGGTACGAGGTGCCGGTGCATGCCGACATCCCCCACCAGGAGGTGATTTTTCTCGATGAGACCGACCCGATGTCCTCGCCGATGAAAGCCAAGGGGGTTGGCGAGCTGGGTATTTGCGGGGTCAGTGCCGCCATCGCCAACGCGGTGTACAACGCCACGGGAATTCGGGTACGCGACTACCCGATCACGCTGGACAAGCTGCTGGATAAGCTGCCTCCGATGATTTAAGCGCCAGGATCAGGGCGCCGGGAGCACCGGCGCGAATCCGCAGGCCTCATCCCCAGCGAGCTTTGTGGGTGCTGGCCTGCCGGCGATGGCCGCCACTGGATTGCACCGGCAGACCACGCACCCTTCCCGCTGGCAATCGAAGCCGAGTGGGCGGGTCAGCTGATTTTATTCACCGGCAGATAAGTGCCCGTCAAATGCACATCGACGTGATTTTTCGGCCGATAATTCGCGATCGTGATCACCCGTTGCTGCACGGTGTCATCAATGCATTCCTGACCGAACGGGGTCTTGCCGATCGGCCGGAAATAGCGGGCGTTCAACAGTCGGTAGGTACCCCCCAGGAAATCCTGATAGGAATCGGTGATCTCGGGAAGCGCATTCGGTGGCCGGGGGATTTTTTTTGGATTGAGCTCCAGTCCGCATTCCATCGCCTTGTTCGCCATCCAGCGTAATGGAATGTCGGACAGCGAATTATCGGCATAACCGCCCCCCACATTGGCGTGCGCGCCGCAGAACCAGACCTGCTCCATCACTTGATTGGGCTTGGCAATCGGGTCCCATAACGTGCATTCGTAATTGGCCCGATGTTCGTCGATGGCGACGGCATGGAAGGCATTGCGCACAATCCCGCTGAGCTCGGTGTCGTGAAACTCATAGTACTTGTGGTTGAACCACTCGGCCGACTTGAACGGAACACCCAGGGCGCCGACCGTGTCCCAGACACCCAGGAAATGGATATCGATTTCCCGGGAGTAACTCTGGCGGAAGAACCTGGCGTTTTCCGTATCCGCGCTCGAATCACGGGTGCGGTACAGGGTGTAGGCCTCATCGATACGGTCGATGTGTTTTTTCGTCAGCAGCCCGACGTTGCGGATCAGCCCCACCAGGCTACGCGCTGAGTAGGCACCGCGGCTGAAACCGAAAATGAACACCTGGTCGCCCTCCTCGTACTGCTTGGCCAGGGCGATATAGCCATCCTTGATCTTCTTCGACAGCCCGACGCCAAAGGCCCCGCCCTCGAGCTTGTCGTACCAGTCTGTACCCACCCCCGCGACATAGATTTTCTTCTGCACCGTGCCGTCCTTGTGGCTGGGGAGGATCGCGTCATGCAACTTGACCACGTTGGTGCTGGCGTCGCCATCGATCTCCGGCGCCTGATCAGGCAGGTTCCAGGTGCCGTCGAATGCGACGATGATTTTCTTTGGCATATTCATCTCCCGTCACTGTTCACTACCCCCGCACGCTCGCTAGCGCTGTGGCGCGACCATGCGAAACTGGATATTGATCTCGTTGGAAACAAAACTGTCGGCCCACTCGCCCTCACCGATTTTGAACTCGTTACGCTTGAGCGTCAGCTCGCCGACGAAGATCCCGATACCACCCTCGTCCTTGAGCAGGACCGGCACCTCTACACTTCGGGTCACACCCCGCAGTGTGAGATTGCCGGTAATCAAGTAGCGGTTATCGCCAAGGTTCTTGACCCGGGTCGATTCGAACGTCGCCTGCGGATAGCGGGTGGTGTCGAACCAGGCCGGCTTTTGCAGCTCGGCATTGGCATCTTCACTGCCAGCATCGATACTGGCCAGCTCGATGCTCAAATGGGCGCGGGCTGCCTCGGGATGGGCGGTATCGAAATCAAGGTTTCCGACGAACTTGCTGAAAGTGCCATAGGCTCGGGTACCCATCTGGCTGTAGGTAAACCTGATGGTGCTGGCCTTGGTATTCACATCCGAGTATTCAACGGCGACACCCTGCACACAAACGCCCAACGCAAGCATGGCGACCAGGCACGGGAAACGCAGGAATCGAGGGTTCATGGAACACTCCGGGCCGGGGCGCCCTCTTGGGAAAGTGTCGACCACACGCATGCCAGCTGTAGGAGGACTAAAGCAAAGAACGGCCGTTTATGCCACTGACCTTACGGATTTGCGACCACTTGCCGGCGAAGGCGATCGCAAGGACGCCTGACGCCGGCTGGGAAACATCCATGTACACGACTCCGACCGCTTGATCGTTCCCACGCTCTGCGTGGGAACGAGCAGAGCGCGGCGAGTCACCGACCGATCACCTACACCAACCTCTCAATCTTCTGATGCTGCCACACCAATTTGTAATACAACGTCTGCAACGCCAGCATCCCCAGATATGCCACCGGGAACGCCATCCACACCCCTTGCAACCCGAACCGCGCATCCAGCAGATAGGCCACCGGTAACTGCACGCCCACCACGCACACAATCGAAATCGCTACCGGCACCATCACCGTGCCGCTGGCGCGCATGATGCCGCCGATGATCGCCTGGAAGCCAAACACCAACAGGCTCCAGAGCATGATGTGCAGCAAGTGCTCGGCCATGCTGCGCGTCGCGTCCTCGGTGAGGAATGAGCCCAGCAACCAGTGCGACAGCAAATGCCCCAACACCACCAACCCACCGGTCAAACACACGTTAATCATCAACCCCGTGCGCAAGATTGGTCCGATGCGCTCGATGCGCCCTGCCCCGATCGCCTGCGCCCCGAGGATCGATGCCGTGATCGCGATCGACAGCGCGGGGAACTGCACGTAATTAACGATCTGCGTTACCGCACCATACGCCGCCGTCGCCTGGGAACCGTGCTGGTTCACCAGCGCCAGAATCACCAGCTCCGACAGCGACAACACCACCATCTGCAAGCCGGTGGGCAAACCGATGCGCAGCACCTTGCCGAGGATCGCCGTGTCCAGCTTCATCGCCGCGAAAAACTCCCGGTCCGGCGCCAACGGGTGGCCCTTGCGAATCAAGCGCCACGCCAGCCACCCCATCGCCGCCAGGTTGCCCGCCAATCCGGCAAACGCCGCACTCTGAATGCCCATCGGCGGCAGCCCCAACCAGCCGCGAATCAACGCCGGGGTCAGCGCCAGGCCGATGCAAGTCGATACCACCAGCGCCAACAACGGCGACAAGGTATCACTCACCCCGCGCAGCAACTGCGTGAACAATACGAACACCAACAGCGTCGGCATGAACCACAACATCACATGCGCATACGCCACAGCGTCGTCGAGCACATCACCCGGCGTCCCCAACCCCACCAGCGAGGATCGCGCAAACATACTTCCCACCACCGCCGCCACCAACCCGATCAACAACCCCAACAACAACGTCGACCCGGCAATGGCCTTCACCAGGTGTGTCTCCCGCGCCCCCCAGGCCTGCCCGATCAACACGCCAGCCCCCGCGCCCAGGCCGATGACCAGGGCGATGAAGAAGAACACGATGGGGAACATGCCCGACACCGCCGCCAAAGCCTGGGTACCGAGCATCTGGCCGATGTAGATGCTGTTGACGGTGCCGGACGTGGATTGGAGGAAATTGGACAGGACCATGGGGGCAAGGAACAGCAGGTAGGTTTTCCAGAGGGAATGTCGGGGCTTGGGTGGGGTTTGCATGGGGTGGAGGTCCATCTCGACGGCTGACGTGTTGATTGAGGATAGCTTCGGTGGCTGCGACCAGCGGACGATGACCATCTCAGGTCTGTGTTTGGATTTCCAGCGAAGTGATGTGAAAGGCCTGGTATTTCATCGTCACGGGTCCTACCTAAAGTTCGGAATCCCTCACCTACCTGGCTGAGGCCCTACGGCTTATATTCAGCACCGTCGCCCAAATGGCGATTCGGGTTTGGCGACCTGATTACAGGGAATGCGAAGGCTATCCGCTTTATTGCAGGTATCATCGCACCCGAATGACTGGCTATACCGCTGTGCGATGGTTGTGATTTGATGGATGTCATTGGTCGACGCTTGCGGGCACAGGCGGCGCGGTGAGTGAAAGCGGGCGCTACAGGCGCCCGCATCTTTGTCCGATGAGAAAGAATCAATGAAGTTGCCGTTGCCTCTGCAGTTCCCTTCTCAGCCAGGTGCTTGCCGGTTCTACGCCCGCTGGACATCGCACTTCATAGGCGCGGCCACTCATACTGCTTTTAGTGGCCGCAAGTTCGATGAAGTCTTCTGCGCTGGTCACTATGTCCTTGCCTTCAAGATAATCCAGCTTCTTCTCCAGGTGCGCGCGCGCGCGGGGCCCCGGGTATTCGCTCCCGTTGCGCACGAACTTACACTCACTGTGCTCGACAAAGTCCAGCAAGCCCTTTATTTCATGAGTGGTTTGCGGTGTGGGTTGTACCTGCCCACTAGCGACAATGGCGATGAGGCTGATACCCGCCGCCATCGTCCATTGGCTGATAAGCCGCGCCGCGCCCACCATCCGCATCCGCATGATTGCTCCCGATCCTGAAAGTGAAATGGATGGACCTTTGGCCGCCTGGTACAGAGAACACCAGCTAAAGCATCCTTTCCAGCCCGATCGTGCTGCTAAGCCAGGAATTGAAGCGTCGCCACCAGCTCCCTGGTTCCTCGGTCAACGTACGCTGTTTGCCGTCATCCTCGGTGACCCAGACCACCTGGTTCTTTTCCAACACTGCGTGATAACTGAGCGCGGGTGCCATGCCTTCCAGGGCCAGTTCGCGCACCCGCCCGGCGAGTTGCGGATTGTCCACCAACACCCCGACTTCGGTGTTCCACAATAACGAGCGGGAGTCGAAATTGAACGAGCCGACAAACGCTTTCTGCTGGTCGAAAACCATCGCCTTGCTGTGCAGGCTGGAGTCGGAACTGGCCGAGGATCCGCTGTGGAACAGGCGTGGTCCGCTGTCGTTGTCGCTGTCGCCGTTGTCGCCGGGCTGGCGACGTAATTCGAACAACTGCACCCCATGCTTGAGCAGGGTTTTGCGATAAGGGGCATAAGCCCCGTGCGCGGCGGGCACATCGGTGGCTTCCAGTGAATTGGTCAGCAAGCTGATCGACACGCCGGCGTCGGCATGACGGGTCAAGTACACCAACCCCGGTCGGCCAGGCACCATGTAGGCCGAAACCATGATCAGTTCCTTGGTGACCCCGTCAAGCTCCGGTGCCAACTGGGTGGTCAACAGCAAGTACGGGGCTGGCTCGCCCTTGGACAAGACCTTTCTCGGCGCATCCCACAGCGCTTTGTTCCAG
>Ga0068843_1006854_pt1 | contig 10403 bp, 14 predicted proteins | sample Hof3ISUMetaT_5_FD_73617 | JGI IMG/M metagenome (GOLD analysis project Ga0068843, IMG submission 73617) | Enriched soil aggregate microbial communities from Iowa State university to study microbial drivers of carbon cycling -... | ecosystem: Environmental > Terrestrial > Soil > Agricultural land... | reverse complement strand
CCAGCAGCCGGTTTTTTCCGCCATTTGTGCCAGGGCCTTGACGACATCACTGCTGGGGCCGCCCAGCGCGGCCGCCTGGAACAGGCGCATATCGAGTTTGAGAATGTCGGGTTGCAATGCCAGTACCCGATCGAGCTGAGAGTACCCGGCGCCAAAATCATCGATGGCGATCCGAGCACCGGCTTGCCGGTAACGCGCCACCACGTGTGCCAGGCGCTGGATATCGCCACCCAGTTCAGTGATCTCGAAAACGATGCGCTGCGGGTCCACACGGTGCCTTTGCAGCTGTGCGAGGCTCGGCAACGGTTGGTCGGGGCGCAGGCGGCTGATCCAGCGTGGGGAAATGTTCAGGCTGAGAAACCAGTCAGCGGGCGCTTCGTGCAGGCGACTGAGCGCGTTGTCGCGTAGCTGACGATCGAGACGACGCAGGGCAATGGCGTTGGTTCGGGGATCGGCGAACAGCGGCCCTACCGACGCCAGTTGGCCGTTGGCCTGACGCAGTCGACCCAGGGCTTCCACGCCGGCGATACGGCCGGTAGCGGTATCGATGAACGGCTGAAAGCAGGCCAGCGGTTGCCCGTCGATCACGCGGCCTCCTTGGATGGATCTTGTTTTTGGATTGAGCCTGGTCGCCGGGTAGGCAGGCAGGATCGAACCCCTCGATGAAGAGGTTCGATCCGCTGGGTACTGCAAGAATGTAGCCAGAAACTGACAGGGTCAGTGTTTGCGTGGAGAACCTTGCAAAACCAGCTTGACCAGAGGCCCCAGGGTGGTGCCCAGGCGAATCAGCCGGGTCAGGCTGCCCAGCCCTGAGCCGCTCCTGGTGCCCTTGCCGGTCAGGAAGCCGAGCAGGGTGACGGCCGCCATGCCCCACAGCGGTGCATGCTTGATGCCAAACCCGTCCTGCAGGTTCTGGCCCATGCCGCGCATCCTTTGCAAGGGCAGCAGCAGTTGCGCGGACTCATGGCGAATTTCCTGGCGATGCATTTCCATGCGCAGGCGGATCAGGGCCTTGCGCATTTCGGTGCGCGAGCTGTTTCGAGGCAGTTCAGGCAGGTTCATGGCAGCAACCGCTCCCGATCATTGGCCAGTTCTTCCAAGGTGCCGTGGAAGGGCGAGGATTCATCGAAGATCGCTGCCCTCAGGCGCATCCCGCAGAAGATGCAGGCAAGGGTGTAGAACACGCAAAGCGAGATGATGGCGGGCAACCGATAAGTGTCCCAGAACAGGATCAGTACCAAGGTCGACAACCCCACCAGCAACAGCAAGGCGAACACCAGCGCCAGGCCTGCAAACAGCAACAGGCTGACGGTGCGGGCTTTCTGTTCCTGCAGTTCGATGCCGAACAATTCGACATGGCTGTGCAGCAGTCCGAGGAAGGCGGCACCCAGGCGCCGCGTTGAAGAACTTGAGCCAGTCCCGGACAAGCCGGGTTCATCGATCGCCATGATCAGCGCCGAGTGGCCAGCAGGCCAATCAGGAAACCCACGCCGGCCGCGATCCCGACCGATTGCCATGGGTTGGCCTGGACATAGTCCTCGGTGGCGGTCACGGCGGCCTTGCCGCGTTGGCGCAGGGAGTCTTCGGTCAATTTCAGGGTTTCCCGTGCACGCAGCAGGCTGTCGTGGATCTGCTCGCGCAACTCATCGGCCTGGTCACCGGCCAGGGAGGCGGTGTGTTCCAGCAACCGTTCGGTATCGCTGACCAGTGTCTGAAAATCGCTCATCAGGATTTCTTGAGCAGTCTTTGCCTTGATGCTGGCCATTGGTGATCTCCATAAGTGGCGTCTGAATGTTCGAGTATGAGCCTTGTGCGAAGGTTCAGTACAAATGACTGGTACAACTTTTGCTGTGTCGTGGTGCGCCAGCCTGCGCCGTTGCGCTGTTGCTGGGCAAGTTTCCAGTTAAACCTTAACAAAACCCGCGCAAATGTCCCGGTCGTGTCGGCCTTGACGAACCCGATGCGCCAAAACGGTTCATCGGGAGAGAGTTGCTCGAATCGACAAGTCTCAACTTGGTGCATGGATTGCCCGCGCGAACTGCTTTGGTGCTTTTTTCAGCCTTAAGGTCTGCCAATCCATGGAAAATCTGCAAAGCGCTGTGGACACCCTGGTCCATAGCTCCAATACGTTGTTCATCCTGATCGGCGCGGTCATGGTGCTGGCCATGCACGCCGGCTTCGCCTTCCTCGAAGTCGGCACGGTCCGGCAAAAAAACCAGGTAAACGCATTATCGAAGATTCTCAGCGATTTTGCCGTTTCGACACTGGCCTACTTCTTTATAGGCTATTGGATTTCCTACGGTGTCACCTTTATGCAACCGGCGGCCGTGATCAATGCCGATCATGGTTATGGCCTGGTGAAGTTTTTCTTCCTGCTGACCTTTGCCGCGGCGATCCCGGCAATCATTTCCGGTGGTATCGCCGAGCGTGCCCGGTTCGTCCCGCAATTGTGCGCGACAGCGTTGATCGTGGCATTCATCTATCCCTTCTTCGAGGGCATGATCTGGAACGGCAACCTGGGTCTGCAGGGCTGGCTGCTGGAACGCTTCGGTGCCAGTTTCCATGATTTTGCCGGTTCCGTGGTGGTGCATGCCATGGGCGGTTGGCTGGCGCTGGCTGCCGTGCTGTTGTTGGGCCCGCGCAATGGGCGTTATCGCGAAGGAAAGCTGGTGGCGTTCGCGCCGTCGAGCATCCCGTTCCTGGCATTGGGCTCATGGATTCTCATTGTCGGCTGGTTCGGCTTCAACGTGATGAGCGCGCAAACCCTGCAAGGGGTCAGCGGGCTGGTCGCGGTGAACTCGCTGATGGCCATGGTCGGCGGCACGGTAGCGGCGCTGATCGTCGGGCGCAATGACCCGGGCTTTCTGCACAACGGCCCACTGGCCGGCCTGGTGGCGATCTGTGCGGGTTCCGACCTGATGCACCCGGTGGGCGCGCTGGCCACCGGCGCCATTGCCGGGGCGTTGTTTGTCTGGTGCTTTACTGCGGCGCAAGGCAAATGGCATATCGACGACGTACTGGGGGTGTGGCCGCTGCATGGCCTGTGTGGCGCCTGGGGCGGGATTGCCTGCGGCATTTTCGGCCACGCAGCCTTGGGTGGACTGGGGGGGGTGAGCCTGGTCAGCCAATTGATCGGCACTGCGCTGGGTGTGGTGGTGGCGCTGGTCGGTGGCTTTGCGGTGTATGGCGTGATCAAGGCGTTCCATGGCCTGCGCCTGAGCCAGGAAGAGGAGTATTACGGCGCTGACCTGTCGGTGCACAAGATCGGCGCCGTCAGCCAGGATTAGCCGTCTGTTATTGGCTCGACGGCGTTTCGGGGCAGGCCTAGAATAAGCACTCAATTTCCTGGTAGAGCGCTCATGCTTCCTGAATGTCAGCTGTTCGGCACGCTTGGGTGCCATCTCTGTGAAGTGGCCGAAGCCATGCTCATGGAGTTTGTCGAGCGTGGCTTGCTGGTGGAGCTGGTGGACATCGCTGACGACGAAACCTGGTTCAAAGCCTACAGCCTGCGGATTCCGGTGTTGCGTCGGGTTGATACAGGTGCGGAACTGGGTTGGCCCTTCAGTGCCGATGAAGTGGTGGCTTTCCTGGGTTAAACGATGGGACGCGTTCCGTGCGTCGAACAATCCCTTGGCTTAACAGGTGCGATTCGGATACTGTATGCGCATACAGTTATCCGGATTGCTGTCTGCCGTTGCCGGTTTTTTTGGCTTTGAGCGGGGCAACGGCGCAGGTAAGAGGGATGAGTCGTGGTCAATGTCGAACAATTGAAGAACAGCGTTAACCGCATGTCGGTGGATGTGGTGCGTGAAGCCGTCGCTGAATTGCGCCTGGACGGCCTGGTGACGGAAGGAAAAACGCCGTTCAACAAGCTGCATTTCAATACCTGTTTCGCTGAAATCGAAGCCTTGTTTCAGCGCGCAGGCTATCACCGGCAGCTGGATGTCGTGGGTTACCAGGGGTTGTTGTATGCCCTTTATGATCCGGGTCGCTGGGAAGCGGTCGATGTGCTGCGCTGGCTCAAGGAGTACACCGAGGCAGCCGGGCGCACGCAGATACCGGCGTGAAGATTCTGCGCTAGGTTCGATTGCGCCACTGTTGGATAATGCCGCTCTGCATTCCAGGTAAGAGCTTCTGTATGTCCACTTCCTCATTTTCTGCTGCACACAACCAGGCCAGCACGCTGTACTTGCCGCCTGGCCCGTGGCAGACCGTTTTCGATTGCCTGTGCGAGCACTTCAGCGCCATCGGTCGTGAACAATGGATGGACAGAATCGCTCGTGGTCGTGTCCTCGATGGGCAGGGCGCACCCATCGCCCTCGACCTGCCTTACAAGGAAGGTCTGCGCATTCACTATTTTCGCGAAGTGCCGGACGAGAGATCGATCCCGGTGGTCGAGTCGATCCTGTACGCGGACGAGCATCTGGTGGTGGCGGACAAGCCACATTTTCTACCCGTGACCCCGGCGGGTGAATACGTCGAACAGACGTTGCTGCGTCGCCTTATTCGTCGCCTGGATAACCCGCATCTGGTGCCCCTGCATCGCATTGACCGGCACACGGCAGGCCTTGTGCTGTTTTCAGCCAACCCTGGGAGCCGCTCGGCCTATCAATCATTGTTCCCGACGCGGCAAATCGAAAAGCGTTACGAGGCGATTGCCCGGGCGTTGCCTGAGCTGACGTTCCCCCTGGTTCACAAGAGCCGGCTCATCGATGGCGAGCCTTTCTTCCGCATGCAGGAAGGCCCGGGCGCGAGCAACACCGAGACGGCTGTCGAGGTCAGGGAAAAAAACGGTGATCTCTGGCGCTATGGGCTTTATCCGGTAACGGGCAAGAAACATCAGTTGCGGGTGCACATGAGCGCACTGGGCGCCAGCATCTGCAATGACCCGTTTTATCCCCGGGTGCTAAAGGACGTCGAAGACGACTATGCCAATCCGCTGAAGCTGCTGGCCCAAGGGCTGAAGTTTGTCGACCCGGTGACCGGCGAAGCCAGGGAATTCGAGAGCGCGATCACGCTGCAGTGGTGAGCCCCGGATCGAAGAAAATCGAATTTATGCGCAGGCCCGGGGTCTTTTGATCAGGCGCCACCCGTGTGGCGCTCCATGTCCTCGGCACAGCCGCACAGTCCTCAGGGGCCACCGAGACCTGCCAAGCAAGGAGATATTCATGAAACGTACCGTTTTCGCTGGAATGTTGATTTGCGCCGCCATGTTGGCTTCTCCCGTATTCGCCGCAGATAACGACCTGTGTACCATCAAGCTGCAGGAACTCAAGGACAAGGTCACCAGCTTGCCCGCCACGTCCGAAAACACCACCATGGAAATCAAGCGGATGCAGGCCAGCGCTGAAGCGGCCCGGGCCGCCAGGGATGACAAGAAATGCATCACCGAAGCCACGCAGGCACTGGCACGGGTCGATAAACTGAACAATGAGCCCAACCCATAGCGCCGGTTTTTGCATACAAAAATGCCCCGACATGTCGGGGCATTTTCACGTATCCGGTAGTCGCCGCGAAGATTACAACTCTTTAACGGTACGAACCTGATCCTTGTTGATGCGGTTCTGCTTGCCATCCAATTGTTCGAATTCGTAGAAACCCGAATCCTTGTCGTAGCTTGGCGTGTCGACGGCCTGGATTTCGCGACCGTCATTCAAGGTGATCACGGTAGGCGATGCGCAACCGGCGAGGGTAGCAAGGCCCAATGCAAGCATGAAAGTGGCCAGGGTCCGTTGAGTCATGGAAATTGTCTCCGAAAATGAATTCTTTTGGTTACTGGGCTTGAGACGTAAACAGCGCGTGCAAGTTCCTTGTTACTCAGTCTGACACAGTGTCCGACGTGCTTAACAGTTCAGGCGTGTTGAGGTTGGCCAGGCGCGGATCGTTGTCCGGGCACTCCAATGCAGTAGCGCCCAACTTGCGCATGAGTCGACCCGGGCTGCGTTCACCTTCCTTCCAGGCCGTTTCGAAATCAGCGCGCAGTGCCACTGGGATGATGCACAGCAACGGCTCCCAGTGACCGTCATGTCGCAGCATCAAGGGTTTGTCGGGATGCTGGCTCGCGGCTTCGCGCATGCTGCTTAGCAGTGCCTGGTCAATGCGCGGGACATCACAAGGCAAGACTAGCAGATGATTGTGACGGGCCGCGTTGAGGCCGGCACGAATGCCCGCCAACGGTCCCGGAAAGTCACCTTCGTCGTCATGCACCAACTGATCGGCGTAGGGCGCATACTTTTCCAGGTTCCTGTTGCACGAGACGATCAGGTCATCGGTTAGCGGGCGCGTCTTGTGGTGTAGATGGGCAATCAGCGGCTCGCCATGCCATTGCAGCAACCCCTTGTCCTGGCCGCCCATGCGTTGGCCGCGCCCGCCTGCCAGGAGCAAAATGGAGCAGGGTGGCAAGGCTGGGTTTAACGTCATGGCAGGTCTCCATCGGAGCGGCGAAAAATGGGGTCGCTGTGATATAACACCGGGCTGTTTCCCCTACAACTGGACGAGCCTATGAAAGCCAAGGCTGATGTACCTTTCGTGCCGCTCAATATCGCGGTGCTGACGGTCAGCGATACCCGTACCCTGGAAACCGATACTTCAGGCCAGGTCTTCGTTGACCGCCTGACAGCTGCCGGACACAACCTGGCAAGTCGGGTGTTGCTCAAAGATGACCTCTACAAGATCCGCGCGCAAGTTGCCAACTGGATCGCCGACGAGGTCGTACAGGTGGTGCTGATCACCGGCGGCACCGGCTTCACCGGTCGTGACAGCACGCCGGAAGCAGTGAGCTGCCTGCTCGACAAACAAGTCGATGGTTTTGGTGAGCTGTTCCGCCAGATATCGGTGGCGGACATCGGCACCTCGACCGTCCAGTCCCGCGCCTTGGCCGGCCTGGCCAACGGCACGCTGGTGTGCTGCCTGCCGGGGTCGACCAATGCCGTGCGCACCGGTTGGGATGGCATTCTTGGCGAGCAGCTGGACGCACGGCACCGTCCGTGCAATTTCGTTACGCACCTGAAACAGGCGGCACCCTGTGAATCCCGCGGGTAAGCCGGGCAAGGCCGGCACCTTGATGCCGGTCGAGGTGGCCCTGGCACGTTTGCTGGACATGGCGGACGCCTCACGGATCGTCGAGCGCGAGCGGTTGCCCTTGGCGCAGGTCCAGGGCCGCGTGTTAGCCGACGACCTGCTGTCGACCCTCGATCTGCCGCCCTGGCCCAATAGCGCGATGGATGGATATGCCTTGCGCGTGGCTGACGGGAATGCAGGGCCGCTGGTCGTCAGCCAGAAAGTGTTCGCCGGCCAGGCCCCGGTTGCATTGACGCCGGGCACCTGTGCCCGAATCTTCACCGGAGCACCTGTTCCGCCGGGGGCCGATTGCGTCGAGATGCAGGAGAACGCCGAAGTCCTGGCGGATGAACGCGTACGTTTCAGCGAACCCCTGGTCATCGGGCAGAACATTCGTCCACAAGGGCAGGAAACCACCCTTGGCGAACTTGTCCTGCCGGCGGGTACGCGGCTGGGGCCGATCGAGCAAGGCCTGGCAGCGTCGCTGGGCTGTGCCGAGCTGGAAGTGATTCGCAAGGTGCGCGTGGCGGTGCTGTCCACCGGGGATGAACTGATCGAGCCGGGGCAGGCGCTGGGGCCAGGGCAGATCTACAACAGCAACCGAGTCCTGCTCTGCAGCTGGTTGCAGCGCCTGGGTTGCGAGGTGATCGACGCCGGCATCCTGCCGGATAACCTGGACACCACGCGCGCGCGCCTGGGCGAGTTAGGGGCTGTCGACCTGATCCTCTCGACCGGTGGCGTATCGGTGGGGGAGGCCGACTTCCTGGGGATCGCCCTGAGAGAAGCCGGCGAGCTAGCGTTGTGGAAGCTCGCGATCAAACCCGGAAAACCCCTGACCTTCGGGCATTTCCGTGGTGTGCCGGTGATCGGCCTGCCGGGCAATCCAGCCTCCACCTTGGTGACCTTTGCCTTGCTGGCAAGGCCGTATCTGCTGCGCCGCATGGGTGTCCGGGAGGTGGAGCCACTCAAGGTGCAAGTGCCGGCGGGGTTCGACTGGCCCAAGGCCGGCAATCGACGCGAGTACCTGCGTGCTCGCCTGGAGAATGGCCGGGCCATCATCTACCGCAATCAGAGCTCCGGTGTGCTGCGCAGCGCCGCCTGGGCGGATGGACTGGTCGAGGTCATGGAGGATCGGTCCCTGGTGGCAGGGGAGAGCGTCTATTTCATCCCGCTGAGCGAAGTGTTGGGCTGAGCCTGAAACCGCCGCCCGGTGATACAAGCCCGGTTGACCACGCCGGGTTTTTCCGCACCGCGGGTCACTGGGCCAGCAGCAGGGCTACCACCTGGTCGAATCGGCTGTTGGCGATCCAGCCCAGCAGCCCAAGGACAACGGCTGTTCCGCCCGCCGAATAGGCCAGCCGGTGCCTGATGGACCTGACATCAGTTCGAATCCTTTCCAGATCGCGTCGCATGGTTTCGAGGTGTGTCTCAAGCTCGTTGACGCGAGGTTGCATATCGACTTCTCCGCTGGATTTTGCGTTGCTGACAGGTTCAGCCTGATGATTGGCCCGATTCATTGCGAGCGGCACCACCGGAGTCGCCGGTGACCTGATGTCATGACCTTGCATGGCACATCCTTGTGTCTGTCCTGCTGATGACTGAAAACCGCTGACACAAAAGTGTACCAATCGCCATTTCAGGTCAATTGAGCCGATTCCTCACGTTTTGTAAGAAAAATCTCCTTATTGGATTCAACTGTAAATAATTCATTTTTTTGCGACTTTTCCACAGGGTTGCACGGTCAACATGTCTCGTACGCCTTCAAATCATGGGAGTGACGACAATGAGCGAACGCAAGGCGCTGTTGATTTTGCATGGCAAGCAGGCGCTCAACGAAGAGGTTCGGGCCGCCGTCGACAGCAAGCGTGAACAGGGCTGGGAGCTGGCCGTGCGGCTGACGTGGGAGGCCGGCGATGCGCAACGGCTGGTGGGTGAGGCTCTGGAGGCAGGCTATCGGCAGATCATCGCCGGTGGCGGCGACGGCACCCTGCGCGATATTGCCGAAGCCATGGCCGGGCAATCGCAACAGGCCAGCCTGGTGCTGATGCCGCTGGGAACCGCCAACGATTTTGCCCGTGCTGCCGGTGTTCCACTGGAGCCGGATCAGGCCCTGGCGCTGCTGGACGTTGCCCCCAGTGTCATCGATCTGGGGGAAGTCGGTGGCCAGGTATTCCTCAATATGGCTACGGGAGGGTTCGGCAGCCAGGTGACGGCCAATACCTCCGAAGAGCTGAAAAAGGTCCTGGGCGGCGCGGCGTATCTGTTCACCGGCTTATCGCGCTTCAGTGAGTTGCATGCGGCGTATGGCGAGTTGCAGGGGCCCGATTTCCACTGGAGTGGCGAGTTGCTGGCCTTGGGAATCGGCAACGGCCGGCAGGCTGGCGGTGGGCATGTGCTGTGCCCGCAGGCCCTGGCTGACGACGGGATGCTCGACATCAGTATTTTGCCGGCGCCGCAGGAGCTGGTCAGCACCTTGAAAGACCTGCTGGCCGACGGCTTCGGCATCGAAAGCATGTTTATCCGGGCCCGCCTGCCATGGGTTGAGATCAAGTCCTCGGAGGGGCTCTACATCAACCTCGATGGGGAGCCGCTCGAGGGTGACAGCCTGCGTTTCTCGGCGCGGCCGGCGGCGTTGTGGGTACATTTGCCGGAGCAGTCACCCTTGTTGAGCGGGTCTGGAGAGATCAGTCGTCCAGACTGATGATCTGCTCGCGCACGGCGAACAGCACCAGGCCGGCCACGTCGAAGATCTGCAAGCGCTTCATGACCTGTGAACGATGGGTTTCCACCGTCTTGACGCTCAGGCCCAGGCCGTTGGCGATTTCCCGGGTCGATTTTCCACGCACGATCAGCCGCAGGATTTCCAGCTGGCGCGCTGTCAGGTTGTGCGAGTCTGGCGGTGTCGCCTGGTTTTTCTGGGTCCGGTTCAGTGCCTGGGTGATCACGGTATGGGCGATGGCCGGGCTCAGGTAGCGCTCGTTGTTACGCAAGGCGTGCAGCGCGTGTTCCAGCTCGGTGGCCGTGGTGTCTTTGAGTAAATACCCATGGGCTCCCGATTCCAGGGCTTGCATGATGAGAGCCGGGTCGGTGTGCATCGACAGGATCAGCACCTTGCTCTGCGGCCGTACCCGCTTGAGCTGTTGCAGGGCTTCGAGGCCCCCTGTCTGCTTCATGGAAATATCCAGCAGCACGATATCCGGAGACAGTTGCCGGACCATGTCGAGCAGCTGCGAGCCATCGTTGGCCTCGCCGATGACCGCATAGCCAGGAAGGTCCAGCACCAGGGCGCGCACGCCAGCCCTGATCAGCGAGTGGTCATCCACCAGAAGTAAGTTACAAGTCAA
>Ga0068843_1001019_pt1 | contig 10738 bp, 8 predicted proteins | sample Hof3ISUMetaT_5_FD_73617 | JGI IMG/M metagenome (GOLD analysis project Ga0068843, IMG submission 73617) | Enriched soil aggregate microbial communities from Iowa State university to study microbial drivers of carbon cycling -... | ecosystem: Environmental > Terrestrial > Soil > Agricultural land... | reverse complement strand
CAACGTGTGCCTGGGCTCCGACGGCATTCGTGATGCGTGGTCGCCGATGGGCAATGGCGACATGCTGGAACGGGCAATGCTGCTGGCGTTTCGTTTTGATCTGGGCAAGGACGATGAACTGGCGGCGGCGTTCGACGCGGCGACGGTCAACGGTGCGCGCGCATTGGGGATCGAGGATTACGGCTTCGCCATCGGCCGGCCGGCGGACTTTCTGCTGATGCCGGTCGAAACCCTCGGTGAAGCGGTAGTCGCGCGGCCGGTGCGTCAGGTCTATCGCGGCGGCGAACTGATCGCCAGCGGCGGTCGTTTGCTGGGCAGCCGTCTGTGAAACGCATCGGCCTGAAGGCCGGTTGCGTGGTCGGTTTCGACGGCACGCAACATGTGCTGTGGCGCGACGGCGAAGTGGTGTTTGCCGGCTCGCGCATCGAATTTGTCGGGCGCGGTTACCAAGGCCCGGTGGATCAGTGGATCGACTACGGCAACGCGCTGATCGGCCCCGGTTTCATTGACCTGGATGCCCTCGGCGATCTCGACTCCACCGTGCTGACCCTGGACAACGGCGACGAACGCGCCATGGGCCGCATGTGGTCGGCGGAGTATCTGGCGGCCGGCCCGCACGAGTCGTTCAGCCCCGAGGAAGAGGTCTTCAAATACCGCTACGCCTTCACCCAGTTGATCCGCAACGGCATCACCACGGCCATGCCGATCACCTCGATGTACTACCGCGAATGGGCGGAGACCTACGACGAGTTCGCCGCGGTCGCTAACGTGGCGGGCGAGTTGGGCCTGCGTACCTATCTCGGCCCCTGCTACATGAGCGGCATGAGTTACTGGCGCGCCGACGGCACCCTCGCCCATCACTGGGATGAGGCTCGGGGCCTGGCGGGACTGGACGCGGCCGAACGGTTTTTCAAGGATTTCGATGGCGCCCACGCCGGGTTGATTCGCGGCGCGCTGCTGCCGGATCGCATCCAGACCTGCACGCCGAAACTGCTGCAACGCACATCCGCCTTGAGCCGCGAACTGAACGCACCGATGCGTCTGCATTGCTGTCAGGCGCCGGGGGAAGTGGCGATGATCGAACAGTTGCGCGGCACCACGCCGCTGGGCTGGTTGCAGCAACTCGACCTGCTCACCCCGCGCAGCCTGCTGCCCCACGGCCTCTACACCTCGGGCGATGACGACTTGCAGCGGGTCATTGATGGCGGCGCCAGTCTGGTGCACTGCCCGCTGGTGTTCGCCCGTGACGGCGAGGCGCTGAATTCGTTCGGCCGCTATCGCGCCAAAGGCATCAACTTCGCCCTTGGCACCGACACCTGGCCGGCAGACCTGCTGGAGAACATGCGCCACGGTTTGAACATCGCCCGGCTCATGGAAGGTGGTCCATCGCTGACCAGCAGCCTCGACCTGTACAACGCCGCCACCCTCGGCGGCGCCAAGGCGCTGGGCCGTGACGACCTCGGTCGTCTGGCACCCGGCGCCAAAGCGGATATCACCGTGTTCAACCTGCGCGGTCTGCACCTGGGCCCGCTGTTCGATCCACTGAAAAACCTGCTGTTGGCCGGACGCGGCGACGACTGCCTCGCCAGTTACATCGACGGTCGCTGCGTGATGCAGGACGATCAGGTCATCGGCGTCGACTACCCCTCTCTGCAACGCCAGGCCCAGCGCCAATACGAAAAACTGATGCGCAGCCACAGCGACCGGGCCTTTGGCCGACCGGACTGGAAAACCCTGTTCCAGCCGGCCATTGCGTTCGCCGACGACTACAGCGCCGAGGCGCCGTTGAGCGCCATCGATCCACTTCTTTAGAGAACACTGCCATGCACAGCTTCGATTTCAGCCAACTGAGCCCACGGGAAAAGTACAAGATTCTGATCGGCAGCGTGGTGCCGCGCCCGATTGCACTGGTCACCACCATCGACGGCGAAGGCCGGGTCAATGCCGCGCCGTTCAGTTTTTTCAATGCGCTGTCGGCGGATCCGCCGATTCTGGCGCTCGGCGTGGAGAACTACGGCGATCAAAGCCCGAAGGACACCACGCGCAATATCCAGATGAATCAGGAGTTCACCGTCAACATCGTCAGCGACGCCTTGGTGGAAGCCATGAACGTCTGCGCCGTGCCGTTCGCGCCGGGCTTCGATGAGTTGACCGCAGCGGGCCTCACAGCGATTCCCGGCACTTCGGTCAAATGCCCGCGAATCGGCGAAGCACCGGTGGCACTGGAATGTCGACGGATGATGGCGCTGAACATCGGTCAGTCGCGGGAGATCATTTTTGGCGAGGTGTTAATGGCCCATGTGCGCGACGAGTTGATCGACCCGAAAACCCTGTACATCGATCAATTGGGGCTGGATGCGATCGGACGCATGGGCGGCCATGGTTATGCGCGGACCCGGGATTACTTCGACCTGCCGACCCGCTCGTTGCAAGCGTGGACGGACGCGCCGGGGGGTGGCGAGCGGTTCTGGCCACAGCGCTGATCAGTGGAAGTCGCGGCTCTGTACGCGGATGCCGTTGAGCAGCGGAGTCAGATCGCTCAGGCGTCCGGCAATCAGGTGCCGCACCTCGCCTTCCCGCTCCCAGCGGCCATCGACCTTGAGCAGTTGTGAGCCCACCAGCACCTGACGCTGACGCTCGGCCAGATCGCGCCAGACCACCACGTTGACGTTGCCGAACTCGTCTTCCAGGGTCACGAAGGTCACGCCGCTGGCGGTGCCCGGCCGCTGGCGACCGGTCACCAGCCCCGCCACGCTGACCGGCCGACCATGCTCGACTTCCAGTAACTCCCGGGAACTGCGGCAGCGCCGCGCCCGCAACTCGTTGCGCAACAACGTCAGCGGGTGCGGCCCCAGCGTAGTGCCCAGCGTGGCGTAATCGGTGAACAAATCTTCGCTGACACTCGGCGTCGGCAGCAGCACATCCGGCTCTTCCTGACTCGGCAACCCGGCAAACAACCCGAGCTGTTTCTGCACCCCGGCCACTTCCCAGCGTGCCCGATGACGATGACCGGCCAGACCGCGCAATGCCCCGGCATCGGCCAACAGCGCCTGAGCGCGACTGTCGAGCCCGGCCCGTTCGCCCAGATCGGCGACATCGGCAAACGCACCCCTCGCCCGCGCGCTTTCAATGCTGCGCGCATCCTCCTCGCGAAAGCCCTTGATCATCCGCAGGCCCATGCGGATGGCCGGTTGCTCGCCGGTGATCGGCTCCAGGCTGCAATCCCAGTCACTGGCGCGCACGTCCACCGGGCGGATCTGCAAATGATGCCGGCGCGCGTCCTGAAGAATCTGATCCGGGCTGTAGAACCCCATCGGCCAACTGTTGATCAGCGCACAGGCGAACGCCGCCGGTTCGTGGCACTTGAGCCAGCAACTGGCATAAGTCAGCAAGGCAAAACTGGCGGCGTGGGATTCAGGGAAACCGTAACTGCCGAAGCCCTTGATCTGCTCGAAGATCTGCGCGGCGAATTCCGGGCTGTAGCCGTTTTTCTTCATGCCGGCGGCCAATCGTTCCTTGTGCGGCTCCAGCCCGCCGTGGCGTTTCCACGCGGCCATGGAGCGGCGCAACTGGTCGGCCTCACCGGGGCTGTAGTCGGCAGCGACAATGGCAATCTGCATCACCTGTTCCTGAAACAGCGGCACGCCAAGGGTGCGCTTGAGCACCACTTCCAGTTCCGGGGACGGATAGGTTTCCTCTTCCTCCTTGTTCCGGCGGCGCAGGTACGGATGGACCATGCCGCCCTGGATCGGCCCCGGCCGGACGATGGCCACTTCGATCACCAGATCGTAGAAAGTTTGCGGGCGCAGGCGCGGCAGCATCGACATCTGCGCCCGGGACTCGATCTGGAATACGCCGATGGTGTCGGCGCGGCTGATCATGTCGTACGTGGCGCGATCCTCGGCCGGAATCGTCGCCAGGCTCAGCTTCTGGTTACGATGACGGCGCAGCAGGTCGAAACAGCGGCGGATCGCGCTGAGCATGCCGAGGGCGAGGATATCCACCTTGAGCAGCCCGACCGCATCGAGGTCGTCCTTGTCCCACTGGATAATCGTGCGGTCGGCCATGGCGGCGTTTTCCACCGGCACCAAAGTGTCCAGCGGTTGCTCGGAAATCACGAAACCACCGGGGTGTTGCGACAGGTGCCGGGGGAAGCCGATCAGTTGCCCGGTCAGGCTCAGCACCCGGTGCAGCAGCGGACTTTCCGGGTCGAAACCGCCTTCGCGCAGGCGCTCCACGGGCGGCGTGTCATCGCTCCAGTGGCCGCAGCAGTCGGCCAGCGCATTGATCTGGTCCGGCGGCAAACCCAGCGCCTTGGCCACATCGCGGATCGCGCCGGAAGCGTGGTAGGTGCTGACCACCGCGGTCAGCGCCGCACGACGGCGACCATAACGACGAAACACGTATTGCAGGACTTCTTCGCGGCGTTCGTGCTCGAAATCCACGTCGATGTCCGGCGGCTCGTTGCGCTCCCTCGACATGAAACGCTCGAACAGCAGCGTGGTGCGATCCGGGTCGATCTCGGTGATACCCAAGGCAAAACACACCGCCGAGTTGGCCGCCGAACCTCGGCCCTGGCAGAGGATTTTCTGCTCCCGGGCGAAGCGCACCACGTCGTGCACGGTGAGGAAGTAGCTTTCGTAGCCGAGTTCGGCGATCAGCTTCAGTTCCTTGTTGATCTGCCTCCGCACCTTGAAGGGCGCGCCGTTTTCCCAGCGCCAGGCGATGCCCTGTTTAGTCAACTGTCGCAGCCAGGAACGGCCCGAGTGTCCATCGGGCACCAGCTCTTTCGGATATTGATAACGCAATTGGCTCAAATCGAACGTGCAGCGTCGGGCCAGGCTCACCGACTCGTCCAGCAATAGCTGCGGATACAGTTCCCGCAACACATCGAGGCTGCGCAAATGCCGCTCGCCGTTGGGGTGCAGGCGCAATCCGGCTTCCGCTACCGGGACGTGGTGTCGGATCGCGGTCATGGTGTCCTGCAAGGCCCGGCGACCACGGGCGTGCATGTGCACATCGCCGCTGGCCACCGCTGGAATCTGCAGTTCATCCGCCAGACTCAGCAGTGCAGCCAGTCGCCGCAGATCGTCCTGCCCGCGGTGCAACTGCACCGCCAGCCACAGCCGCTCGCCGAAGGTCTGTTTCAGCCAGCGGCCCTCTTCCACCTCATCGACCGAATCCGGCACCCACAGCACCAATAGCCCCGGCAGCGGCTCGCTGAAATCCTCACGCAGTGTTTGATACTGGCCTTTCTGGGTTCGCCGTCGAGCCTGGGTGATCAAACCGCACAACGCCTGATAACCCTCGATGTTCTCGACCAGCAACACCAGTTTCGGGCCGTTCTCGATGCGGATTTCGCTGCCGATGATCAGCGGCAGCTCCACGGATTTGGCCGCCTGCCAGGCACGAACGATCCCGGCCAGGGTGCATTCATCGCTGATCGCCAGTGCCTGATAGCCGTGTTTCTTCGCCCGCTGGAACAGCTCCAGCGCACTGGACGCACCACGCTGGAAACTGAAGTTCGACAGGCAGTGCAGTTCGGCGTAACCCTGGCTCACGCGAACCAGCCCTGCAGCCACAACGGACCGCCCTCACCCACCGCCCGGTACGCCCAGCCTTGCTGGCCGGCGCGGTTCTGGATCAGGTAATAGTCGCGGCGCACATCGTCACCGTCCCACCAGCCGGACTCGATGCGTTCCGGGCCCATGAGAATCCGCGCCGAACCTTCGGGCACCGACTGCGGCTCGCCCAGCAACCAGCCCGGACGCTGCACGCCCGGCAACGCAGGACAACGCTGTTTGTCATCGGCGCTCTGCCACGCGCACTCCGGTCGATGATCGGCCTGAAAGCGCAGGCCCTGCACCGCCTCATCCCCCAGACGCGCGCGCAGGCGTTCGCGCAATTGCTCCCAGGGCAAGGTCTGCTGGGGACGGTCGTCGAACAGCTCCTGAAACTGCGGCACGAAACTCGGCAGATCCTCGGCGCGCAAACGAAAACCGCGCACCGGGGCTTCGACCTGCACCTGCTCCAATCGGCCACGGGCCAGTTCAAAGAGCATCGCCGGATCGCGCTCGGCGCTGAGCAGGCCGACCTTGATCAGCGTGTCCGGCAACCCGGCGTGTTCCAGATGCAGGTCGAAGCGCTGCACGCCGCTGTCGCGCCCGCACAAAAACGCCGCCAGATCGGACGTCAGGCGGCGCAATGGAAACAGCAGCGCCTGATGCGACTGCACGTCGAAATTGAGTTCGATGCGCACATCGAAGCGATCCGGCGGCAGGTAGAACGCCAGCGCCAGCGGCCGTGCGCCGAACAGCGTGTCCAGATGCTTGAGCATCGGCGCCTCGAAACGCCGGGCCAGGGCCTGACGCGGCAGGTTCTGCACCTGATGAAGGTTGCGCAGGCCCATGCGCGACAACGCCGTGGCCACGCTCGGTTCAAGGCCGATGCGGTCGACCGGCAATTGCCCGAGGTGATGGCGCAGGGCTTCACCGTCGGGCACCACCAATCCGTCGTAGGCGTTGGCCAACACCCGCGCCGCCACCGGATTGGGCGCGGCGACGATGCGATGACGAAAACCCAGCTCGGTCAGCTCCGTGCGCAAGCGTGCCTCGAACTGCGACCAGGAACCGAACAGGCCGAGGCTCGATTCGATCTCGAACACCACGGTGCGCGGATAATGCACGCTGACCTGGGCGCTGAAACGATAGGCCCAGGCGGCGAGAAACTGCTGCCAGTGCTCGATCTCGGCCGAATCGTAATCGACGGTGGCGAACCCTTTGCTCATGGCCTGCGCGGCGGTCATCGACTGCCCCGGACGCAAGCCCAGTGCCCGCGCCGCCGGGTTGACCGCTTGCAGCACCCGGCGCTGGGCCGGGCCGCTGAGCAGCGCCAACGGTTGCTCGGGATCGGGGCGCTGACGCAGCACGGCGTCGAGAGCCAATTGCGGGAACAGAATGCAAACCCAGCGCATGGCGACCTCAATGCCCCACGGCGAAGGCAATCGGTGCGCTGCGCGCCAGACCACCCCGGCACTTGAGCACGCGCAATTGCGCGGGTCGTGCATCGATGGCAATGCGCAATGCGGCCGGCGACGGGTTGATCGCCTCGCTCAATGGGCGCCACGCGAACGCCAGGGTCTGGCCGGTTTCCGCCGCCACCTGCAAACGGCGCAAGGCACGGTCATCAGCCTTGTGCGGCCAGCACAGCACCGCGCCGCAACTGCCCGAGCGCAGGCATTGTTCTGCCGCCCACAACGCATCGCGTTCGCTGGCCTGGATCACCGACAACTGCCGCAGATCGACCCCGGCACTGGCCCAGGCCTGCGGGTACGGCACGAACGGCGGCGCCACCAGCACGATGCGCTCGCCCGCCGCCGACAGCCGCGCCAACGTCGGCCACACCAGTTGCAGTTCGCCGACACCGGGCCCGACCAGCAGGATTTCGCTCAGCGCCGCTTCCGGCCAGCCGCCACTGGGCAAGGCAGCGTCCAGCGCCGCGTGCCCGGTGGGTTGCGGGCTGGCGGCCGGTGGCGCAGGCCGGCCCTTCCAGACCTGGCCGCCATTGAACAGCGTATCCAGCGCAACGACGGCCCCCATCAGCCTTGCCTCACCAGACCGCAGAACACCCCTTCGATGGCCAGGTCCTGATCGGCCCGCACCACAATCGGCTGGTACGCCGGGTTGCGCGGCAACAGGCGAACCTCATCGCCGACCCGCTCGAAGCGTTTGATGGTGACTTCACCGTCGAGCCGCGCCACCACGATCTGGCCGTTGAGCGCCTCGGGGTTGCGCCGCACGCCAACCAGATCGCCGTCGAGAATCCCGTCCTCGATCATCGAATCGCCCTGCACCCGCAGCATGTAGTCGGGCGTGCGGGAGAACAGCGCCGGGTCGAGCATCAGCCGATTGTGCAGGTCGGCATCGGCACCGATGGGCGCACCAGCGGCCACCCGGCCGAGCACCGGCACTTCGAGCAGTTCCGGTCGCGCCGGTTGCCCGAGCAAACGAATGCCCCGGGCCTGATGCGGATTGACCTCGATAAACCCGGCTTCGGTGAGCGCCAGCACATGCTTGCGCGCCACGCTGCGGGAGGCAAAACCAAAAGCCTCGCTGATTTCAGCGAGGCTTGGGGGCTGACCGTGTTCGGCGATGCGTTCGCGGATGAAGGTCAGGATGGCGGTACGGCGGGGAGTCAGGGTCGTCATGGAGTACATTTGTACTCTTGTGGGAATTTCCTGACAAGCACCGCCAGTCAGCTCGGTCCGACTTCACCGCGCGGTGCTCAACGGCCACCTGAGTTACGTCAGCCATCGCTGAAAAACTGTTACCGGATGTTTACAAAATTTTTACCAATCATCTTCTACAGTCAGGAGCACATTCGTATGAGTTTTCTATCGGTAGAGGAAAGATTCAAATGGCTTTGGGCAAAGGACTGCGCTTGCCAGTCATCACTCCGACCCGCCTGGTGCTGCTGTTTTCGCTGGCACTGGTGGCGCTGTACAACCTGGCGACCTGGAAGGCGCTGGGAACGTTGATTACCCTGCAAGGCGCACAGAAACTGGCGTTTTTCGCGTCCTTCGGGCTGTTTCTATGGGCGGCGATCACCCTGCTGCTGACCCTGGTGTCGTTTCGCTGGACGCTGAAACCGGCGCTGACCCTGGTGGCCCTGCTCTCGGCCTGCGCGGCGTATTTCATGAACGAATACGGCATCACCATCGACACGGTGATGATCCAGAACGTGTTCGAAACCAACCCCGGGGAAGCCACGGCGCTGTTCAGCGGCAAACTGTTGGCTTACGTGCTGTTGCTCGGTGTGTTGCCGGCCGTGCTGATCTGGCGCTGGCCGGTGGTTTATCGGTCGTTCTTTCGGGGCTTGCTGAACAAGGTGCTGGTGATCGTGGCCTGTGTGCTGGTGATCGGCGCTTCGGTGGGCGCGTTCTATTCGACCTACGCGCCGATTTTTCGCGAGGAAGACAAGCTCACCCACTTCATCAACCCGACCAACTACATCTACGCGATCAGCAAATACACCAAGCAACGGCTGGGGATCAAAAAGCATTTCGTGGTGCAGGCCATCGGCGAAGACGCAGTCATGAGCGCCAAGGCGGCCGGTCGCGAGAAGAAATCGCTGATGGTGTTCGTGGTCGGCGAAACCGCCCGGGCCGACCATTTCTCGCTCAACGGCTATGAGCGCGAGACCAATCCCGAACTGAGCAAACTCGAAATCCTCAACTTCACCAACGTGCATTCCTGCGGCACCTCGACGGCGGTGTCGGTGCCGTGCATGTTCTCGATGTTCCCGCGCGAGGACTACAGCGACAAGAAAGGCAAAACCTACGAAGGCCTGCTGGACATCCTGCAACGGGCCGGCGTGCAGGTGCTGTGGCTGGACAACAACAGCGACTGCAAAGGCACCTGCCTGCGCGTGCCGAACCGCGACATCGCGAAGAATCAGCCGGGGCCGTTCTGCGACGGCAACAACTGCCTCGACGAAGCGCTGCTGGCCGACCTGCAAGGCTACATCGACAGCCTCAAGGGCAACGCGATCATTGTCCTGCACGCCGACGGCAGCCACGGCCCGGAGTACTACGAGCGCTATCCCAAGGACATGGAGCGCTTCAAACCGATCTGCCACACCAATCAACTGGGCAGTTGCAGCCGTGACGAACTGGTCAATGTCTACGACAACACGATCCTCTACACCGACCATTTCCTGGCCAAGGTGATCGAGCTGCTCAAGCGCAATCAGGACCACCTCGATACGTCGATGCTGTACGTCTCCGACCATGGCGAATCGCTGGGCGAGAACGGCCTGTACCTGCACGCCGCGCCCTATGCGCTGGCGCCGGAAGCGCAGACCCATGTGCCGATGGTGATGTGGTTCGGCAACAACACCCTAGCGCAACTGGGCATCGACCGTGGCTGCCTGCAAGGCAAAAGCAGCCAGCCGGATCTGAGCCACGACAACCTGTTCCACTCGGTGCTGGGGTTGTTCGAGGTCAGGACGTCGCTGTATCAGCCGGGGCTGGATATTTTCCATGGCTGTCGGCCGGCGATGACGGCGGGACAGTGATCCCCTCCAGCTGCGCCAGATAGGCCCACGGGTAAATCCCGCGCTGATGGCCGTCGCTGAACACCAGTTGCAGACCGTAGCCCTGAGCGTTCAATTCGATGACCCGCACACGCGGGTCAACCATGGGCGGCGAGCCCCGCAGGCGAAACGCCCGGCATTGCGAGCACGGGCATTGGCGGCGCAGTTCGGCATGGTCAAGCAACTGCTCGCGGCCATCCGGCCAGCTCAGCCGCAACCGGTGCTCAGTTTGAGAATTGCCGACCGACAGCGGATTCATTGCAGCTGACTCAAGGCAATCCGCACGGCTTTGCGCACTTCCGGATCGCCGTCTTCCTGCGCGGCCTGCAATGCGGCCACGGCCCCGCGATCATTCAGTTCGCCGAGGGCCAGCGCGGCTTCCTTGCGCAGGTTGCTGATGCGGTGGCCGAGGGTGTCGATCAGCGCGTCGAGGGCAGCGACGTACTTGAGGCGCCCGAGACTACGGGTAGCGCGCAGGCGCACTTGCCAGTAGTCGTCGGCCAAGGCTTCGATCAGCGCCGGGCCCGCATCGGTGTGGCCGACCTTGCCGAGGGTGGTCGCGGCTTCTTCGCGCACTTGCCAGGCCTGATCCTGCAAGGCCTGACGCAACGCAGGCAGCACGTCAGCGTCACTTGCCAGGCCCAGG
>Ga0068843_1002731_pt1 | contig 11237 bp, 12 predicted proteins | sample Hof3ISUMetaT_5_FD_73617 | JGI IMG/M metagenome (GOLD analysis project Ga0068843, IMG submission 73617) | Enriched soil aggregate microbial communities from Iowa State university to study microbial drivers of carbon cycling -... | ecosystem: Environmental > Terrestrial > Soil > Agricultural land... | reverse complement strand
CTGATGCCACCGCCGGCGGTGTAGAAATCGTCCATGGATCTGGTTTTTGAGGCGGCCCAGTACGTGATGCCCAGGGTCGTCACGACGAAGACCAGGAACATGCTGATTGCGGTGATGTTGATCGGTTGTTTCTCGACGTTCTGGATGACGTCACCGGCCATGGCGCGGGCAGCGAATATGCCCAACAGAACGGGAAGGATGAGTTTCAGCTGGATGCGTTTCATACGGCGGCCCCCGCGCGGATTTCTGCGGTCAGGTCATCGAATTCACCATTGGCGCGGTGGATGTAGAGACCGGTGAACAACCAGGCCCCGACAATGAACACGACACCCAAGGGCCAACCGATGCTGATGATGCTGGTCGCGGAAAGTTTCGTCGCCAGCAACTGGGGCGCGAAGGCAGCGACGAGGATGAACGTGAAGTACGGGACAAGGGTTGCAGCGGTAAGGCTTGCGACGAACGTACGCTGGCGCGAGACCAGTTCCCTGTACCGGGGATGGTTGCGGATCCTGGCTGATTCGGTTGCATGGTTCACGTTGACTCCGTGTAGCAGTGGTAGCGTTATTGTTGTTCCACAGCCTCAGATTCAGACTCGATCCGCCACTGGCTGCGGTATCTGTGCCCCTTCAACCTATGCCCGGCACATGATCATGTAAAATGATCATTAATGATCCAGTGGATCGCTTTTGGTGAATCTTATTCCCCCCGCCTTTTGCTCTTCCTGGCTTGTCTTGCGCCATGGCGGGCACTAATCTCGAACGGGCTTGCTCTCGGCAATCGTTATTGTTTTTTCAGATAGGTGAGTGCTATGGATGTCACGGATCTCAAGGTGGTGGCTGCGGTGGCGCGCCACGGCAGCATGAACAAGGCCGCCAGCGAGCTGAACACCGTGCAGTCGAACGTGTCGGCAAGGATTCGCGCACTGGAGGACGAACTTGGGGTGGCGCTGTTTCAACGCAGCGCCAAGGGTGTCCAGGTGACGCCCGCGGGGCGCCGCATCCTGCCCTTTGCCACCCGCCTGACGAAACTGCTGCTGGACGCCTCCAGCGCCGCCCGCGATGACGGCCAGCCAAGGGGCATGCTGGAGATCGGCACGCTGGAAACCACCCTGGCCCTGCGTCTGCCACGCCTGATCGCCCAATTTGCCAAGGCTTACCCGGAGGTCCGCCCGGTGGTGCGAACCGGCACCACCTGCAGCCTGATCCAGGACGTCATCGACTGTAAGCTGGAGGGCGCGTTCGTGGTCGGACCGGTCAACCACCCGCAGTTGCACAGCGAAATCGTCTTTCGCGAAGAACTGGTGCTGGTCACCTCCCCCGCCCTGCGGCGCCTGGAGGATGTCGCCGCTGCCTTGAACCTCAAGACCGTGGTTTTCCGCCTTGGCTGCTCCTATCGGCAACGCCTGGATACGCTGTTGACCCGCCTCGGCGCCCTCACCCCCGAACCGCTGGAATTCGGCTCGATCGAGGCGATCGTTGCCTGTGTGTCGGCGGGGGTCGGGGTCACGCTGTTGCCCAGGGGCGTGGTCGCCAACGCTGCCCGCGAGGGGGTGGTGGCGGTGCATGAACTGTCCGCGGAGCTGGCCGAAGTGGAGACCGTGTTCGTGCGGCGCATCGACGGTTATCTCTCCAGCGCGCTGGCCACCTTTCTGCACGGCGTGCGTGGGGATGGGGCCCGCTACCTTGGCGCTGTAGCGGCCGACAACGTCTGAACCCGTGACCGCACCCAGCCATTGACCGCGGCACAGACCACCAGCAATGCACCCGTGACCAGGAACACCTGGTGCAGACCGAAATGCGCACCGATCTGGCCACCGATCAGGGGCCCGATCACCTGCCCGCAAAACTGTGCCGATTGCAGGTAGCCGAGGATTTTTCCACTGTTGTGTTCCTCCACCGTTTGCCGGATCAGCTTGGCAATCGCCGGCAGCAGCCCGGCGAGGGTCATGCCCATCAGGCCGCGCAACACTGCCAGTTGCCACCACTGGGTAACGAAGGCCTGGGGCACCATGACGACGCCGGTCAGCAGCAGGCATCCGATGATCACCCTCCAGCCGCCGACACGATCGGCCAACGCCCCCAGCCGGGCGGCGGTCAGGATGCTGCCCAGCGCCGAACAGGCCATCACCACCCCGGCAATCCGCGCCTGATCATCCAACGCCACGCCCAGGTGACCGATGTAGACGGTGATGATCGGCTCGATCGACATGTTGGCCAGCAACACCATCATCGCCGTCATCAGGAGCGCCGCGATGACCGGCCAGCGAGCCGTGTCGGCCGGTTGCCTGGAGATGCCGACCCGTCGCGCGCCGTCGAGTTGCCGACTGAAGTCCTCGCGAATCAGCACCAGGGTGGCGATCGCGGCCACCGCGATCATGCCGCCACCGACGAAGAAAGTGCCACGGATGCCGACCCATTGCGGCAGGAAACCACCCACCAGCGGCCCGATCAGGTTGCCGGACAACGCCCCCGTCGACAGCACGCCCAGTGCCCAGCCGGCCTTTTCCCGTGGCACCTGGGAACCGATCATCACAATCGACGCCGAGGCATAACCGCCGATGAGCCCGGCGACCAGGCGCAGCACCACCAGGTCGGTGACATCCCGCGCAAGCCCGATCAGCGACATCACCACCGCCATGCCGATGGCTGCGCGCACCAGCATCGGCTTGCGCCCGTATCGGTCGGCCAACCGGCCCCACAGTGGCGCGGTAACCGCAGTCCCCAAAAACGTCGCACCGAATGCCACGGCGCTGCACTGCACCACGTCCGCCTGGGCCGTGACGCCCAGTTGCTGCACATACAGCGGCAGAAACGGCAACAGCATGCTCAGGCTCACCAGGGTGGTGAACGAACCGAACACACACACCGCCAGGTTGCGCCGCCAATAGGCACTGTTGCGCTGGGCATAATTCATCGGACCACCTGCTGCGCAGACGCCGTTCGCACAACCGCCAGCAGATCGATGACAAAGGCGATCAACATGGCCGCCGAGCCGGTCAGGAACAGCAGGCTGTAGTTGCCGCCGCTGCAGGCGAACAGGAACGACAAGCCATAAGCGGCCACCGCCTGGAACAAGGCGAACCCCACGGTGGCTGTCTGCCAGGCCGCGCTTTGGAGGCCAGGATGCCGGGCAAGTATTTCCTGGACCCGCCCCAACACCAGCGGCACGGTCCCGGTGACAAAAGCCCCGACTGTCACGCTGGACGCCATCAGCCACAGACTGCCCGGTTCGAAGGCCGGCACCGCGACGCCGACGGCCTCGATGATGAACGACACCCGCAACGCTCGCGCGAAGCCAACCCGGTCGGCCAGTATCCCGGCCAGCAGCGGGCCGACGGTGGCGCCAAGGCCGAACAGGACCCAGTACTGCGCACCCGTCTGCAGGCCCTGGCCCATGCCCCGGGCGACAAAATCCACCAGGAAAATCATGTGCGGCACCCACCCGGCGGCATTCAGCGCGTACTCGACAAACAGCGCCTTGAGGCTGCCGTTGGGCGCTGGATGATGGTGTTGCATGGCGCTGGCCACCGGGGCGTTTTCCCGCGGCCAACCACGCCAGGCAATGGCGGTGAGCATCAGCGCAATGATCCCCAGGCCCAGCCAGGTTTGCCCAAGGCCCTGTTGCAACAGCAGCGGCACCAGGGTGCCGGATGCCACGATCCCCACCCCCACGCCCATGAAGATCACCCCGCCAGCCAGACCCCGGCGCGATGGCGGCACGTGCGCCAGCACCGACGGTGCCGCCAGGACCATCAGCGCCCCGCCGGCCACACCCGAGAACAAGCGCCAGGCGAAAAACCAGGCAAAGGACACAGGCCAGGCACAAGCGAAAAAGGCGACGCTGGCCAGTAACATCATGGCCCTGAGGGTCGACCGGGTAGACCTGTTCGCCGCCAGTGTCCGGCCCAACAGCGCTCCGGCCAGATAGCCCGCCAGGTTTGCCGCGCCGAGGTAGGCCGCCCTGGAAGCATCGAACCAGTGGGCGCCGACAATCGCCGGCAGCAACGGCGTGTAGGCAAAGCGCGCCAGGCCGATTCCCACCAGGCTCGCGCAAAATCCAGCCACCGTACCCTGCCACGGGCCGGCGGGATGCGGCGTAACCCTGCCTGTCGTTGCCTTTACACGGTTCATCGTCTGCCCTCCCTTTTGTTCAGTCGGGCAGACCTTATCTCGCGCGAAGATATCTCAATAAACGAATTATAAAGATCACCGTAATCTTGATTAGAGATACCTAGACTCATTACATGATGTATCAACTGTAGTTCCTTGCCGGCGGTATATCTTCAAGCCGCGGCTTTCTACAGTGGCAGATGGCGTTCAAGCCCAACCAAGCTCCCATCACTCCACGAGCGAACCTACATGCCCCACGACTTGAATCATCTTGAAGCCGCGCTGGCCGCCTACCCACGGGTGGCCCTGCTGGAAGGCCCGACCCCGATCCAGAAACTGTCCCGCTTGAGCCTGTTGCCCGAACTCAATGGCTGTCACCTCTACGTCAAGCGCGACGACCTGACGGGGCTGGGCGGTGGTGGCAACAAGCTGCGCAAACTGGAATTCCTGCTTGGCGAGGCGTTGGCCGAAGGCGCCGACACACTGGTGACCTGGGGCGGTCTCCAGTCCAATCATGCGCGGCTGACCGCCGCCGTGGCGGCCCGGCACGGCCTCGCCTGCGAGCTGATCCTGACGCCCTCGGCCGTGCGCTGCGATGACGACTTCTGCCACAACGGCAATGTGCTGCTGGACGCACTGTTTGGCGCGAAGGTCCATCGGCTGCCTCGGGGCGTCGTGCCTGATACCTATGCAGCGGAGTTGGTCGACACGCTCAAGGGCCAGGGCAAGCGGCCCTTCGTGATGCCCCTCGGCGGGTCCAGCCCCCGGGGCAGCCTGGGGTATGCCGCCTGCGCGGCGCAAATCCTGCGCCAGGCGGATACGCTGGGTGTGCATTTCGAGCACATCATCGTGCCCAATGGCAGCGCGGGCACACACTCGGGACTGCTGGCCGGTCTGACCCTGTCCGGCGCCTCGACGCAAATCCTCGGCTACTCGGTACTGGCAACCGAGGAACAGGCCACGACCACGACCCTGGAAAAAACCCGACAGGTGCTACAGCTGCTCGACCGCTCCACGACCCTGGCCGACACCTCGATTCGCGTGGATGGCAGCCAACGCGGCGATGCCTATGGCGCGCCAACCGAACCGATGCTCGAAGCGGTACGCCTGCTCGCGTCCCAGGAAGGCTTGCTCACCGATCCCGTCTACGGCGGCAAAGCCTTCGCCGGCCTGCTCGCCGCCGTCCGCCGGGGGGATTACCCGGCGGGCAGCCATCTGCTGTTTGTGATGACCGGCGGCATGCCCGGCTTGTTCGCCTACCGTAGTGCCTTTGATTGAAGCCCATTGACCGATGGTACAGCGGGTCACGTTGGCCCCTGGTCGCAAGCCGTACGCCCTGATCGTTCCCATGCTCCGCGTGGGAATGCCGCCAGGGACGCTCCGCGTTCCACTGTCGACGCAGGATTTGGGGCCTGTGCAACCGTGGAATGCGGAACTTCAAATGGCCAATACCGCAGGTAGGGATAGGTACAGGCTAAAAAACCTCCCCGGGAAAAACCCGGGGAGGTTATTGACCACTGCAATGGGCAATCAGCTCTTCGCCTTGCTCATCTGGGTAAACAACTCGGTAGGCACTTTCTTGCCATTGGAGGTGTACTGGTTGGTGCGGAATTTGTAGACCTCGCCTTCGGAGAGGAAACCGTCGTTGTTGGTGTCCATGGCCTTGAACTCTTCACCGCCCTGCGGGGCCACGGTCAGCAGTTCCTTGAGCGAAACGCGACCGTCGTGGTCGGTGTCGGTACGGGCGAACGATGCATCGCCACACTTGCCTTCACCGCACTTGCCCTCGCCAGCCTTGGTCACCTTGGCGCCGGCCTCTTCAGCGCCACACTTGCCTTCGCCACACTTGCCCTCACCGGTTTTTTCCGCCGAAGCCAGTTGGTAGCCCTGAGGCAGCGCGTCTGCGGCAAAGGCTGTGGAAGCGAGGTTGAGGCTGCCGGCCAGTGCAACAGCGATCAGGCCAATACGGGATTTGTTCGACATACGGGACATGGTGAATCTCCGGATACTGTGTGCGGCCAAGCCGCGTGGGTCTATGCCACAAGGGCGATAAGCCGTGGTGCGAGACGGTTGCTTTCTCGCTGAGGCAGGGCTATTTGACTGCAACCGTGTATCCCGGATGTATCCGTTTGCAGGGGCATTTGTATGCCAGTCTGCGTACGAGGGGTCTGGATACACAGCGATACATGGACCCCGCAGATCTTCCCGACCCCGTCGCGGCTATGTAGTATCGGCACCGGGCCGATGCTGCCCGCCGCTCGCTCCCGCCGGGAAAGGTGAAAGCATCGTTTCCTCCTGCCCAGCCTGTCGTATCTCTTGACGGTCGAGGTTTGGCAACGCGAGCACCAAAGGATCTCGACTACAGGAGTAACGATGTTTTCAATCGAGCAAGCCAAGCAGATGGCCAAGCAATTGCGCGCCTCCCTGGAGGAACGCAATCAGAGCCTGTCCCACTCCACCGCGCTGGAACTGGTCGCACGGCAACTGGGCTACAAGGACTGGAACACCGCATCGGCGATGCTGCCCCCGACCGCCATCGCGCCTGTCTCCACCGTCACCTTCGACAAGCCCATTCCCATCTTGCGGATGTTCGACGAAGCCAAGGCCCGTGAGTTCTATCTCGATTTCCTGGGCTTTAACGTCGAATTCGAGCACCGCTTCGAAGCCGACCTGCCTTTGTACCTGGGCATCAACCGTGACGGTCTGCAACTGCACCTTTCCGAACACCATGGCGACGCGAGCCCGGGTTCGACGGTCTTTGTCCCGATGAACAATATCGAACGGCTGCGCGATGAGTTACTCGCCAAGCGCTACGGCTACGGACGTCCGGAAATTGTCCAGCAGGGCTGGGGGCAAGCCCTGGAGGTCTACGATCCGTTCGGCAACCGCATCCGCTTCTGCCAGCGCTGATCGACGCAGCCACGCGCCCAAGCGGATAGCCATTGGCGTTCAAGTTTGATGGCTGTTGATAGTTATTGATTCGGATTAACCGGCCACTGCGGGCAGCATCCGCCCCGGTACCGACGCGCAAGCCTGCGCTTCGTGCGTTTCACGTCGGTACCGGGACCAGGTGGCAACCTGAACAAACTTTCAACACGAGAGAACAGAACACATGAGCATGTCGAATGGATGGATGGCGGGTATTGCCTTGAGCTGCGTGCTTCAGGTCGGTTGTGTCTCGAAGGTGGCGCTGCCGGATCAATACTCGGGCTTCCTCCCCAATTACCAGGGGTTGCAAGAGCAGAAGACGCCAAGTGAACACAAGGTCCTGCGCTGGACGGCCCCGGGCTTTGATCCCCACGCCTACTCCACCGTGGTATTCCAGCAGGTAGAGCTGTATCCGGCGCCGAAACCTACCGAGCGCGTCAACCTGAAAACCCTGCAAGACGTGCAGGACATGGCCGGCAACAGTGTCAGGAGTGCCCTGGCCCCCTACTACACCATCGCCTCGAAGGTGCCGCGGGCGCCGGCCGATTCACGGACGTTGATCCTGCAAGCGGCGATCACCCACGTCAGCGCCAACAACGAAGGCATGCATTGGTACGAGGCTGTACCGATCGCCGGCATTGTCGGGGCCACGCAAGCGGTCACCGGCCATCGCGATCAGACAGCCGAACTGTACCTGGAGGCCGACCTGGTCGATGCCAGGACCGGTTTGCCGGTCGCCAAGGTGGTACGCAAGGTGTTCGGTGAAACCGTGAACAACGCCAGCCAGCCAGTAGTCGCCAACGACTTCAAGGCCGCATTCAAAGACATGACGAACGACATGCAGGCACTGCTGTCCACGCAGTAAAACCGCACCATACCCCATTGCCATCGTTGAATTGCCTGCCATCGGCTGTCACCAATGGCATCGCGATGCAGACGTGCGTGGGGTTTGAAAACCTGATGCCGTTGAAACAACGGTAAACGGCTTTGCAACATCCTGCCTTGCAGTTTTCGGATAGCGCAACTCACTCGATCCGAGCATCATCACCGCCCCCGATTGAAACCCCGTGGACCACACGTGCTTGATTCCAGTGAGATTTTTGATGGGTTGGCGCAGTATTGCCTGGAACCCCTCGCTGCACCGCTCGCGCTTGCCCGCCCCTAGCCGCTCACCCTCGACAAGAATGCACTGCGTCAAGTCCGGCCTATCAAAACCGTCTCTATACTCAGCCAGAATCACCCGAACGGAGGACTCCCATGCGCTACGCCTTCAAGTTGAAAAATGGTGCCATGGCCCTTTTCGATCCCGATACCGCCTTGCTTACTATCACCTCACCCCATGGAGAAGTTCAAAGCTCTACGATAGGTAGAGCCGAATCGCGCCTGTTGGACCTGCTGCTCATGGAGCCCGGGCAGACTAAAAGCCGTGAAGAAATCATCGACTACACCTGGAACGACCGCGTCGTCGCGTCGGGCAGTTTGAACCAGGCGGTTTTTTCCCTGAGGAACCTGCTCAACGACAGTCGCGATCACGAAATCCTGATGACGGTTCCACGAAGAGGCTATTGCTTCAACCGTCTCTATGTAGTCGATGCACAGACAGACCTGCCAACATCCGTCGATACAGCCGAACAGGCTGATGTGCCCGCCATTGAAGAGCTTGCGCCAGGCGCGAATGAAGTACCGCCGGTGCCTGCGCAAGGGACCCGAACGTCCACTCACCTCTCCAAAGCCCAGTTAATCGGCTACGTCCTGACCCTGGGCGTATGCGCCTACACGGGTTTCAACGCTGGCTTCGACACACCGAAAATAGAAGTTTCCAGCGTGAAACAGAACGAACTGGTCATCCATGGCGTCGGCCACAGCGTCGCAGAGGCGCAGGAGTTGCGGGATCTTTCAGCGACACAGGTTCAAAAGCTTTCGGCCAACCTCAAAGGCGAAGTCTGGCTGAACCTGTTTAAATCGAACTACTCCATTTCCTGCATTCGTCCGGATCTAACCACGGCAAACCTGCAATTGAACAGCGAGCAAAAAGACCTCGCCCTGATGATCCGGCAATGCCTGGAAGCCACCCTATGAAGGCAATGACATCTTCAACCGCTCACTGGATTGTGCTTGCACTCATCAACGCCGCCTGTATTTTTTCCTTGCTGTATTCACCCTCCTATTACATGGAAAATATCAGTTATCAAACAATCACACGACAATGGCTGGAAGACTCGAATCAGCTAAACACTGAAGAGTATCTGACCATCGGGCATGGCCGACTGACACAAACCACTCTGGAAAGCCTCAACGGAAAAATCCGTAACGCGACCATTTCCGCGCAGGTTATCCGGGAAAGCAATCATCACGTCCAGATAAAAATCGGCAGCGTCAAACTTAGCCAGGACAACGAGTTATTCGCCATCGAGAAAACTCCGGACCTGTTCTTCAGGCGTCAATTCATTCTCCAGGAAGGCACCATCCTCAACTACGAACTGCTCCCCACCGCCAACAAGAGCAGCGTCTGTTTCTACGTGCATGATGTTGGCCGTTTGCGCTGCATGAACCACTGAGGCCTCTGCATGGGTGTCACGCCATAATAAAAATAACAATTAGTGATTTGAATCAAATACCCTCCCCCGGCAAAATCCCGCCCTTATAGCGCTCGGAGCCGTGCCTGCCGAAGTTCGGCACAGATGCAGGCTCCGCGCACCTGCTGAAAACATACACTGTTCGCGAGCCGTCAAATCAATGATGACCAAGATCCTGGCCGTTCTGACCCTGGCCGCCTTCCCGTTGCATTCCATGGCACACAATCAATACTCCCTCGGCAGCACGGACATCGAATTCTACGAATTGGAGTTGAGCCCGGCCGAAACAATAAAATTGAAACACCTGAAGATCTACTCTGAGGATGAACATCATGAGGGTGAAGGGGCGACCGATAACGCCTTGCCTGCCCTGCCCCAACAGATCAACGATGATATTTCGCTGACACCCGTTTGAAATATGAATTTTTGACTGTAACGAGCATTGATGGAGCAGGACTATCCAAGGCCAAGCCGAGACTGTGAAAACGGCTGACATAGCACTGCCTGAAAAACCATCAACAAGGAAAGCACCTCAATGCTGCTTAAAAAACTCGCAAGTGTATCCATGGGTGTTCTGCTGTCCCTCAAGGCCTTGGCCGACGACAAGGATCTTTACAGTGCCGACCTGGTGCGAATTGAAAACGCCAGTAAGAAGCTAAGCGATAAACCATCCAGCTATAAGGTTTGCACAGAGTATCGCGTTGATGATTTTTTCACTTTTGATGCGGCAGCCCTCGGCTCGACAATTCAGAAAACCGCGATCTTCGGATCAAAAATAGCACCGTGCAAACTTCAAGGCCTGGTGGAGTTGTCCTCAAGCGATGTGTATGCCTTTGCAGCGGCATTGGAGATCATGCCCGAGTCATCGACCTCAATGCCGGAAAACAATTATCCATTTAGCTAAAAGAGCGTTGTAATCCATGAGCATCATGATTCCTGATGAAGTCTTTCATGTAACCTCTACGCCTGCTGACGCCCCCAACAGAATAATCGGCCAGTGGAAGATGCGCCTCGGCTCCTCGGAGCGCAAAGCCAGCATACGGCAACACAAGCTGATGCAGGGTGCCAGGCTGCAAAGCAGTCGACTGGAATTTGATTCATCGGTCACTCTGGTTGGCGCTGTTCCTCAGGGCTGCATAACCCTGGCCATTTCACAGGTCTCCATTGGCCGCCCCACTGTCAACAATCATCGATTGCGCCCGGACGAGATCATCGTGTTGTATAGCGGCGAACCCGTGCACTATACCTGCGAGCCGAATGAAACACTGTTCATTCTGACCACGACGCTGGAACACTACGCACAATGCGTCGAAAATCGTTCATTGACTGATGTACTGGCAAACCGCAAGGCGCATCGCTTTGAAGTTGCAAATTTCAAATTGGTGCAATCAGCCATCCAGGCCATCAACCTCATCGATGTCCCTGCCAATCAGCACGGCAGCCTTGAAACGTCAGTCGAAGAAAGTGCACTGCTGAGTTCCCTCTTGCGGGCGTTGACACCTGTCGGCCGCTGCGCACTCAAACCGCCGACGCGCAGAAAAATCGCGATCCAGGCAATAGAGTACATTCATCAAAATATCAACAAATCGCTCAATATGAAGCTGCTGGTCAAACAACTGAAAAC
>Ga0068843_1012535_pt1 | contig 11238 bp, 9 predicted proteins | sample Hof3ISUMetaT_5_FD_73617 | JGI IMG/M metagenome (GOLD analysis project Ga0068843, IMG submission 73617) | Enriched soil aggregate microbial communities from Iowa State university to study microbial drivers of carbon cycling -... | ecosystem: Environmental > Terrestrial > Soil > Agricultural land... | reverse complement strand
CAAGCACTTGCATGAAGTTGTTGAGGTAGTAGAACGGATCGTCGAGCGGATTTGCAGTCACGAAAAAGGAGCCACGGTTAGCGAGCACTGGTTATGCATACAGATACCAGCTACACCCCGTCTCCTGCAAACGGAAAAGGATAAGCGGCGGCGCTGTAAGGGTTTTTTCCCATGGGCATCGAACTTTCTGCCCTTACGTGGCACCAACCGCCTGAGCGTTGCATTCGTTTGCGACAACCACATGTTTTATACGATGAGAGGTGATCAATGAACATCAAGACTCTGGGATTGCCCCTGGCGGTAGCAGCCTTCATCGCCCTGGCCGGTTGCTCGACTCCCACGGTGGTTACCCTGCAGAACGGCACGCAGTACCTGACCAAAGACATGCCGAAAACCAAAACCAAGGACGGCTTCTTCGAGTTCGAGGATATCTCCGGCGCAAAGGTGAAGGTCAAGGCGGATGACGTTGCCACGATTCGCCAGGAAGATTGACAGGCAGGGAAATGGCATTCGCTGCCTGTAGGCGGCCCATGAAAGGCCACAATAGTCCTTGACGGGCCGTGTCCGGCGCTGGGGAGTGCTCAAGCGTCCCTGAGTCGACAACCCATGGGCCGGTTTCCGACCGGGCTGGACCTGTCAATTGTTCAGGAATATTTTTCAGCGGTCACCGGGGGTTCAATGATCCTGTTTGCCGGGTCAGTCGCTGATATCAAAGTCCACGCGGACATCGTAATGGTCTCCGTAGCGTTCTTCGGTCACGAAGACCACCGTCCCATGAATCCTTGCCTGGCCAGGCGCTTCATTGGTTAGAGAAACGGTTCCCGATATCGCCTCGAACTGGTAACCGGTCGTGTTAACAATAATAAGAAGCTTACTCACCCCACCCGCTGGATACAAGTAATCGCCTGTTGGCGCATCTTTATTGTCAAGCTGAAACTGGACCCTGATTTCGCCATCTTTATTCGGTCGTGGCATCCAACCAATGACTTCAAATTTCCCATCCTGAGTTATCCCAGTGCGTATGCCGGTTGCGTCGAATTCAATATCACCCTTGTTATCCAGGTGGATGAACGTGCCTTTCATCGTCCTTGTATTCTTGATATCTGTTGAAGCCGCGATGTGATGGATTGACGATGTTTCGCGATGGTTGCCCATGAGGGTGCCTCCAATAATTCTCGATGCCTGGACGAACTGTCCAGGTTCGAACATTACAAATGAAAATCCCGGATCGCACACCTGACAGAAATGATAGTTTTGCTGCTTATCGCACACACGGGTGGCAGGTTCTGCACACTGGCTTAAACTGCGTTACAGCCCAAGCGCACGAACGACCGTGCACGGCTCGATAATTGCGTCGCACTGCGTGCCACGAATTGATCCGGGTGAAACCAGCATGAAAATGGCTACGCCCCTATTGGCCTCTCTCCTCGCCGTCGCCCTGTGCGCGACATCGAACACCCCTGCAAGTACCCGCAAGCCTGACCCCGTGTTCAAGACCAGCTTCGACTGCGCCAAGACCCGGGAGTCGGTGGAAAAGCTGATTTGTCGCGATGCCCAGCTGGCGCAAATGGACATGGAACTGGCTCGCCTGTATCTGCTGGCGCTCACGGATGAACATTCGGTTCCTCCTCCGGACAAGGTCGAGATTGACCAGCAGTTCTGGATCCACGCCCGCAACCAGTGTGCCGGGGCGCAGGCCAGGGCGTGCACCCTGCGCAGCTATGCCGAGCGCGCGCACCAGTTGCGCCAGGGCTCGGCGATTGCCAGGACCAAAGACCCCAGCAGGCTCACGGAAGGCCCCGTCGCCTATCGTTGTGCCGGGTTCAACGGGGTGATTGCCGCGACGTTCTTCAACGCCGAACCGGGCATCCTGTACCTGAAATGGGCGAATGCCGCGGTCACGCTCGAGCAGGTACCGAGCTACTCCGGCACCCAGTACAAGGGCAAGGACCTGCGAGGTAACTACAGCTTCTGGCTGAATGGCAGCGAGGCATCTTTTCAGCTGCCAGGTGCCGGGGAAATGCGTTGTACGACCGAACCCGGCGCTTGATCACCCTGGCGCTGGAAAAGGCGCCGCTCAGTGCATGAGACTTTCCATGAACCCCGCGACTGCGCTGGCGAGCTTGCGCCGCCATGGCGCGCTGCCCGGGTTGGCCAGCGTCTGGTCTTCGTGGACGAAGCTGCGGATGATCGCGTTGTAGCCAAGCCAGCGGCAGGGTTCGGGTTCCCAGGCCTTGAGCGCGCCCAGACCGCCCCGGGCAATCACCCAGGGTTGGCGGACCCGCTCGGTGTCGCGTTGCAGGATCAGGTCGGCAAGGGTCCTGCCACCCAGGTGGCTGGCGCCCACCCCCTCCCCGCCATAACCGCCAGACAAGGCGATGCCGCTGGCCTGGTCGCAGAGCATGTGCGGCTTGAAGTGCCGCGACATGCCCAGGTTGCCGCCCCAGCCATGGGTGATTCGCACATTGCGCAGCTGCGCAAACAGTTCGCTGAACAGAGAGCGCCGCAGCTCGATTTCGTTGCGCGTCAGGTCGAAGTCCTGGCGCAACTTGCCGGCAAACTGGTAGCCGCCGCGGGCACCAAAGATCAAGCGGTCGTCTGCGCTGCGTTGGCCGTAGGTGACCTGGCGACTGCTTTCGCTGAAGGCCTGCCCCCGGCTCAGGCCGATCTCGTCCCAAGTGGCGGCCGACAGCGGTTCGGTGGCCACGATCAGGCTCTGCACCGGTAACTGGTAACGCCCCAACGGCGGCAAGGTGACCGAGTAGCCCTCGACCGCCGGCACCACCCAGTGGCTGCGCACCGTGGCTTGTGCCGTGCGCAGGCTGCCGGACTGCCAATGGACCACGGGGCTGTTCTCGTAGATCCTCACCCCCATGCGCTCCACCGCGCGCGCCAGTCCGCGCACCAGTCTGGCCGGCTGGAGGGTCGCGACGTGTGGCGCATAAATCCCGCCATAAGGCTTGGCCAGACGGATCTGCTGCGCCAACTGTTCCGGGCTCAACCAACGGTAATCGCTTTCGTTGAGGCCCTGGCTGTAGAGCTTGTCCAGGTACTGGCGCAGGCTGGCCTCCTGCTCGGGGTAACGAGCGGCACAGTAAAGTGCACCGCCCTTGCGATAATCGCAGTCGATGCCTTCACGATCGATGACTTCTTTTACTTCATCCGGGATGCCATGCAGCAAATCGTAAGAGGCGCGACGTTGCTCGGGTGACGAGCCTGCAAGCAGACGGTCTTCGCCCAGCAGGTTGCCCATCAACCACCCGCCGTTGCGCCCGGACGCGCCGAAACCGGCGGTTTGCGCCTCGACAATGGCAATGTTCAGGTCGGGAGCCTGTCGCTTGAGGTAATACGCGGTCCACAGCCCGGTGTAGCCCGCGCCGATAATGGCGACATCGACGTCCAGGTCCTGTTCCAGCGCCCTACGCGCCAGCAAAGGCTCGTCAAGCTGCTCCATCCACAAACTGATACTGCGCCACGCCGCCATGCAAGACTCCGCCACTCAGATTTCGATGGCCTGGATACTAGTGCGCCGGCTCAGGCGTTGTCTTGCGCGCGTGCACGCAAGGAGATTTGTTTGAGGTAAGCCTTGGGCGACAGGCCGGTGTGCTGGCGAAAACAGCTGTAGAAGACCGACAGTGAATTGAAACCGGCGGCGAACGCCAACTCGTCGACACGCACTGGCAACAAAGCACTGTCCAGCGTCTTGAGCAGGTGTTGCAGGCGTGCCTGGTTGACGTAGCGATAAAAGCTTTGCCCCAGTACCTGGTTGAGCAGATAGGAGATCTGGTTGCGGCTGTACCCGCACGCCTGCGCCACCCGTTGCAGGTCGAGCCCGGGGTCGAGATAGGGTTGCTGGCGTTGAAAGTACTGTTGCAGGTCGTCGGCCATGAAGCCCAACTGCCGCGGCGACAAGCCCAGGCGACTGACCGCCAAGCGTGGCGTGCCAGCACTTTGGCCGGTGGGTTGATCATGGACCAGCGCGGCGTATTCGTTGACCCGCCAGATCAACCCGTCCTTGACGGTGATTGCCTCGCTGGCGCGAAACGACACCAGGCCCTCACCACCGTGCAGGGTGATACGGTACTGGATGAACGCGGTATCGCCATCGACGCGGATGCGGTCCGAGTGCTCCAGCGCTTCATCCGGGTCACGGGGCATGCTGCCTTGCACGTAGTCGCGCAACTCATCGAGCCCCATCACCCGGTTCTGGAAAAAATCGCTGTATTGGACTTCGGGGTGATACAGCGCCATGACCCCGTCCAGATCGCGGTGCTTCCAGCGCAGGTGATAACGCATGACCGTCTCGCCCGTAGCCTGGGTTTGCAGCGGGCCCTCATCCTCGGCGTGCATCAAATTCTCGTCGAAAAGGGCCGAGCTTGCCCAAGTTTGCCGGCGGCTTCAATGGTGGATACGTGCCGGCCGTTGCGCAAACGGTCACGCGGCGTGACCTGCATCAAAAAAATCGCCGCAATTGCCAATCGGCCTGAAAAAAACACATTATTTTCACATCCAGATGCTACTTTTAAAGACTGTCGGTGGTAGAGCCAATGAAGACTCTTCCCTCCTACCATGAGCTAACGGATGCGCTCGATGAAGAAGGCGGGCAACACATGAATAAAGGGTTCAGCAAGGTCACTTTTCCAAACGCCTGCCAGCTGATGCGCTGGCATTTTCATCCCATGGGCTTCGAGGCCAGCATGGACGCCCCGGGCAGCATGATTGCCCGTTTGTTTGACCGGGCCAGTGGCGAGACCATGATCGCCATCGCCGGTATCCCTTGCGCGACGGTCATGAATGCCGCCGACGTCGAACGAATAATCGAAGCCGTGGAGGATGAGCTCGAAGCGTTCATTCCTCCGCTGGCCCTCAGGAGTTATGCCTGAAGGCAGGTTTCCCAACGAAAAAGCCCACCATACGGTGGGCTTATTGTTTTTTGCAGGATCACGGATCGGGGCGCGAATCGACTCCCGTGGTCCAAGCTGGCTCCCACATGAACCACGACGGCCGAACGCAGGCCTTGCGCCGTGGGCATTCCGGCATCCCGCCATGGCTGCCGGCTTGGCAGCGCTGCGGCAGGCATCATGCGGGGGCCTTGGCCTGCCGATGATCGACGAAAAACGCCTTGCCCTTACCGATCCGGTCCGACGCCTTGGGCATGTTCGTCGCCTGGGTCTCCTGCCCATCGACATACCAGTAGCAATGGCTCACGGCCCGGGTAATGCCCACATAGGCCAGGCGCAGGATCTCGTCTTTCTGGGCATTGTCGTAAGGTTCTGCGTCACCGGCCTTGCCCAGGCCCGCCATGCGGTACACCTGGTTCTTGTACGGTGAACGGGTCAGGTGCTGGCAATCGCCGAGCAGGAACACGGCGTCCGCCTGGAGCCCCTTGGCGCTGTGATAAGTCAGTTGTTTGAGCCGCCGAGCCTCGTACGGCAAGCTAGAATCAACATTAACTACGGATTGAATATGCTGTTCAATCAATGACTTATCGCTACTTTTTCGATAAAGCATCAAGATTGAGTCGCCTTGACGATAGTGCTCCATCAGGCGTTGAGCCATGCCCTGGTCGTCGCGGTCCAGCACGTTGACCGGCCGCAAGGGCTTGGGTTCGCCGCTGGCCTTGGCCTTCTTGCCGGCAATCGCTGGTGCGGCTCGCACGATGTGCTCGGCCGCGTCGATGATGTGCTGATGGCTGCGGTAGTTATCGCTGAGCATGACCTTGGTGGTACTGGGCGACGAGAAGGTCTTGTTGAATTCCATGAAATAGGTCGGCGAGCTGCCACGCCAGCCGTAGATCGACTGCCAGTCATCGCCCACGCAGAGCAATGACGAATGCTGCGCGCCGCGCCCTACATGCATGGCTGGGCCACGACTGCGGATTTCGGTGAGGCTGGCGCGGATCCACGAGACAATTTGCGGGGAAACGTCCTGGAATTCATCGATCATCAGGTGCGACAGCGGCCGCAACAGCTCGTCGCCCAGCAGCTTGAAGTTTTCCGGGGAATGTTCGCTAAACAGCGCGAACATGCGGTTATAAGTCATGACCGGCGGTTTCTGGTCGAGCAAATGATCTTCCAGGGCCCGCCAGTACAGGCTCAAGGCTTCGAAGAAAAACCGGTCCGGATCGTCCTTGGCAAAGCTCATCTGACCCACGGCAGTCGGCACATCCAGCCCGAGGTTTTCGATGAACCCGGCGGCGGCGACGAAACAGTCCAGTAGCGGCGCCGATGCAAGCTCACCCTTGACCTTGTAATCGAAGCCAGGACCGGCGCTGGCATCGCCGCCAAGGGACGCCAGGACACGTTTTGAAGCCTCGTAACTCTCCAACCATATCAAGGGTTTACGACAGAAAGCTTGAAACAGGGTGCGTTTTACCGCCGTTTCCGCGCGCAAGGTCAGCTTGGCGTTGGGTCGGGTCAATTGCGGATTTTCACCAGGGTCGAACCCCAGCACCACCCAAGCGTCCAGCGAGGCAATGTAACCGTGGCAATGAAAGGCGCTGCCGTTGATATCAAAGGCCTGGCGCTTGGGCTCGATACCCTTGATCGGCCAGGCGCCGGCGCGAAACCACAAGTCTTCCACCAGGTCGCAGAGTTCTTCATCGCGCCTGGCCGCCAATTCGGTAACGGCCACCCGCTTCTGTACATCGGGGTGGTCGCGTTCCAGCTCCTTGAGCTGCAAGGCGTGACGCGACAAAGGCTTGATCAGTTCGCGAAAGCGCTCATCGCGGCTGTGCAAGGCGTGATAACAGGCGTTGAGTTGCTGGCGCTGGGCATCATTGATTCGCAGGTCGAACGGATTGCTGTCCACCTCGTCATCCGCACCCTGCGCCCGGTGACTGAGGTTCTCGAAGGCTTGCAGCCGTTCGAAGCCCGGCAGGCTGCGAACCATCGGCAGGATCCGCGAATGGAAGGTACGCACCAGGTCACGGGCTTCCCTCTGACTGACTGCCCGCCCCCAAAGCGTGAACAGTTCGATCAGTTTATTGATGAAGTCCTTGCGCGACTCGCGGGTGAAGGTCACGACGGTCATCGAGCCCAGCTCGAACCCCAGGTAGTGATGCAACAGCAAGATCCGCAGGACCAGCGTCGTCGACTTCCCGGCGCCCGCCCCGGCAATCACCGATGTCGATGGCGTGTCACTGAAGATCATCTTCCACTGCGCAGCGCTGGGCTGGGCGTGTACCGGCAGCAGTCGAGTGACGTCGGCTTTCATGCGTTTCTTCAATTCGGCGGTCAAGGGCAGGCGCCAATCGTCGAACAGATGGTCATCGATGCCAGGTGGGCGGTGCTCGGTGCTGCGCGAGTCGCGGATCAGCAAGACTTGCCGCCCCTCTTCCAGTCCCTCGAGCTTGCCTTCCTTGTATCCGTAATCCACCCCGGCGCTGTGGCCGCTGCGAAAACCGTCTGCCTGACCGTGCAGCCAGGACGCGCGGTGTTGTGCGCGCAGGCGTGTCAGGCCATGACCAAAAAAGCGCGCGGCCAGGCGCTTGAGCCATGGCATCTCGGCCAGGGGGCGAAGTTCGGGCGGAAGATCGGGGGTGTGTGGCGGCACGCGGACGGACTCCAGGGTGTGAGGCTGTTGAAGGCTATGGTGTCTTTATTTACCGTTGAGTTCTAGTGAAATGCTTATGACTCATCGACTTATACGCAGTATTGAAGGTTGGATAAGACGGATTCGAGCCCTTACAACATCAAATAATTAGATGATAATGAGGCACTTTTTACGCTTTTTATCGATTATTACCTGATGGATGATGCGCACCATCAACCACCCGGTCTCGCTTCGTGGCCAGGCCATCGCGCCCCATGACGAACCTTTCAGGAGACGATCATGCTTGAACTCAGACCTTTCAACTCCCTCGGTGGCGCGCACCATGGCTGGTTGGATGCCCATCACCATTTTTCGTTCGCCGAATACCACGACCCAAAACGCATGAACTGGGGCAACCTGCGCGTCTGGAACGATGACGTGATTGCTCCGGGCACCGGTTTCCCGCAGCACCCGCACCGGGACATGGAAATCATCACCTATGTCCGTGAAGGTGCCATTACCCACCAGGACAACCTGGGCAACAAGGGTCGCACTGAAGCGGGTGACGTCCAGGTGATGAGCGCCGGCACCGGGATTGCCCACAGCGAGTACAACCTGGAAGCCATGCCGACCAAGATCTTTCAGATCTGGATCATTCCCAATGAATCCGGCCTGGCCCCTTCGTGGGGCGCCAAGCCGTTTCCGCAAGGCCAGCGCGAGGGCTTCGTGACCCTGGCCAGCGGCAAGGCCGGGGACGATCAAAGCCTGCGGATTCGCGCCGATGCGCGCTTGGTGGCGGCAAACCTCAAGGCCGGCGAAACCGCTGAATATCATCTGGACAGCGGCCGTCGCGCTTACCTGGTTCCGGCTACAGGTGTCATTGAAGTCAATGGCTTGCGTGCACAAGCTCGAGACGGTGTTGCGGTGGCCCAGGAGCAGGTGCTGCGGGTGACGGCCATCGAGGACAGTGAAATCGTGCTGGTGGATCTGGCTTGATTCAGTAAAGGACACGCGAAAAAAAGGGCGACCATTTGCTGGTCGCCCTTTTTTTGCTCCAGCACCGTTGGCGCCTGGATTGCCGTCAATCACTTCGCAGAAATGGCGCCATCCACCAAGGTCTGGGCCTCAGCCACCAACTGCTTGAGGTGATCGTTGCTGACAAAGCTTTCCGCGTAGATCTTGTAGATGTCCTCGGTGCCGGACGGGCGCGCCGCGAACCAGCCATTTTCGGTCATGACCTTGAGACCGCCAATGGCCTGGTCATTGCCCGGTGCATGGCTGAGAATGCTTTGGATCGGCTCACCCGCCAGTTGCGTGGAGGTGACTTGTTTCGGCGACAACTTGCTCAGCAGGGCTTTTTGTTCCGGGTTGGCCTTGGCATCCACGCGCACCGAGAACGGCTCGCCCAGCTCATCGGTCAGGGCCCGGTAGGCCTGGCTTGGGTCGCGACCGGTGCGCGCGGTCATTTCCGCAGCCAGCAAGGCCGGGATCAGCCCGTCCTTGTCCGTACACCAGACACTGCCATCCTTGCGCAGGAACGACGCCCCGGCGCTTTCTTCGCCACCAAAGCCCAGGGAGCCGTCGAACAGGCCATCGGCAAACCACTTGAAGCCCACCGGCACTTCATACAGGCGGCGTCCCAGACGCTTGGCCACACGGTCTATCAAGCCGCTGCTGACCACGGTTTTGCCCACCGCGGCATCGGCTCGCCAGTGCGGGCGGTTCTGGAACAGATAATCGATCGACACGGCCAGGTAGTTGTTCGGCGCCAGCAGGCCACCCGAGGGCGTCACGATGCCATGACGGTCGTGGTCCGGGTCGCAGGCGAAAGCTACGTCGAAGCGTTCCTTCAGGCCGATCAGACCCTGCATGGCGTGGCTGGACGACGGGTCCATGCGAATCTGGCCGTCCCAGTCGACGGTCATGAAGCGGAACGTCGAGTCCACCTCTTTGTTGACCACGTCCAGGTCCAGGCGGTAGTGCTCGGCAATCGCCGACCAGTAGCGCACGCCTGCGCCACCCAGCGGATCCACGCCCAAGCGCAGCTTGGCATCACGAATGGCGTCGAAATCGATGACATTGATCAGGTCGGCGACATAGGTGTTGAGGTAATCGTGACGATGGGTGGTACTGGCCTTCAGCGCCTGCTCGTAGCTGATGCGCTTGACCCCGGCGAGCTTGTTCGCCAACAGTTCGTTGGCCTTGGCTTCGATCCACTTGGTGATATGGGTATCGGCCGGGCCGCCATTGGTCGGGTTGTATTTGTAGCCGCCGCTTTGCGGCGGATTGTGCGACGGAGTGATGACGATGCCATCGGCCAGCCCTGTGCTACGCCCGCGGTTGTAGCACAGGATCGCATGGGAAACGGCCGGGGTCGGTGTGTACTCGTCACCTTCGGCGATCATCACCGTCACGCCATTGGCGGCCAGCACTTCCAGGGCGCTGGCGCCAGCCGGGGTGGACAAAGCGTGGGTGTCGATGCCGACGAACAGGGGGCCATCGATGCCCTGGGCCTCGCGGTACAGGCAGATGGCCTGGCTGATCGCCAGAACGTGCCATTCATTGAAACTCAAGTCGAACGAGCTGCCCCGGTGACCGGACGTACCGAAGGCCACTCGCTGGGTCGAAACGGCGGCATCGGGCTGGCCGGTGTAATAGGCCGTGACCAGTCGCGGGATGTCTACCAACAATTGCGCCGGTGCCGGCTTGCCCGCAAAAGGACTGAGTGTCATGCAACACCTCTGGAATAGAGTTCAGGAGTAGGAGCGGAGTTTACTGGCAGTTTGACCTTAGCGCGATGGAATCGATCCATTGGCGGCATTTTGCCCCGGCTCAGTCGATGGCTTCCAGGCGCAAGGCGTCCCCCAGCGAACCCAGTGCGGCGGCCAGTGCCTGGTCGTTGCCAAAGCCATGGCTCAAGCGCAGGTGTTGCCCATGCAGGCCCTGGAGACTGAACAGCTCGCCCCGCGCTATCACCACCTGCTGCCTGAGCAACCGCTGGAACACCCGACTCATGTCGACCCGGCGCAACGAGCGTAACCAGATCGTCGCCCCGCCCTGGGGTTCGACATACTGCAAGGCATCGCCCAGGCGCTCCTGGAGCATCCGGGTCATTTGCTCCTTGCCATCCTTGAGGCGTCGGCGCAGTACCTGCAGGTGTTGATCGATGCGCCCGTTACTGTACAGGCGGGCGATGGCTTTCTGGCGAATCGGCGACAGGCGAAAGGCGCGCAAGAGAAATTGCCGTTGCAACCCGCTGCTCATATGGCGAGAGAGCAGATAACCATACGGGGCTTCCGGGCCGATGATTTTTTCGAACGAGGAAAACACCATCAACCGTTCCGGGGCCAACAGATCGCGAAAGCGACGCTGATCGGGCTCAAACCCGAGTTCGCCATAACAGTCGTTTTCCAGCACCCAACTGCCATGCCGCTCCAGCAACTGTGCGATCGCTTGCCGGTTGTCATCGGGTGCCTTGCTGCCTCGGGGCATGTTCAGCCCGGAAGACACCATCACCAGCCGTACCGGCTGTACTTCCAGCAAGTCCCCGAGGCCCTTGCAGTCCAGGCTACCGTCGCCCAGCACCGGCCATTCGATCACCTTCACGCCGGCGGCCTGGAACAGGCGCAGTATCGTCCAGTCACAGGGCGACTCGACCACCACGGTGGCGTCCTTGAGGCCCAGCACGACGATGAGGATTTCCAG
>Ga0068843_1013204_pt1 | contig 11387 bp, 9 predicted proteins | sample Hof3ISUMetaT_5_FD_73617 | JGI IMG/M metagenome (GOLD analysis project Ga0068843, IMG submission 73617) | Enriched soil aggregate microbial communities from Iowa State university to study microbial drivers of carbon cycling -... | ecosystem: Environmental > Terrestrial > Soil > Agricultural land... | reverse complement strand
CGTGCCGGCGAACAGGGTCGCGGCTTCGCCGTGGTGGCAGACGAAGTGCGCCTGCTGGCCCAGCGCACCCAGCAATCGACGGCGCAGATTCAGGGCATGATCGAACGCCTGCAGGGCAACTCCGAAGCCGCGGTGGATGTCATCAACGCCAGCAGCCAGGCCGCTCGACAAACCGTGGTACAGGCCCGCGAAACCGGTGAAAGCCTGCATCAGGTCATTGCCGCGTTGCGCAACCTCACGGAACTGAACGCCTCGATTGCCAGTGCGACCCTGGAACAGTCCCACGTGGTCGAGGACATCAACCAGAACGTCACCCGCGCAGCCTCACTGGCCCACGACAATGCCCTGGCAGCGGATCAGTCCAACGAGGCCAGCCAGAAACTGGGCGAACTGGCGGGCCAGCTCAATCGGCTGTTGGGGCAGTTTCGCGTATGAGGTGGATAAGCAACGATGGAGGAATCGATTGCATGATTGCGTCCCGGACTGTTGCACCCCGTTGCGCCCGCGCCAATGCTGCCATGGCGCAGCCCATCGCACACGTTCACCACTCGCGCTACCTGGAAACCCGTCAAAAAGCCCTCGAGCTATTTGCCAGGTGTGGCTTCAGCCAGGTCAGCATGCGCGACCTGGCCGCTTACCTGGGCATCAAGGTCGGCTCCATCTACAACCACATCGATAGCAAAGAGGCACTGCTGTTCGAATTGATCGAGGAGCTTTACCAACAGTTGCTGGAAGGCGCCAGGCTGGTGAGCCGTCGTAAATCCGCACCCGCGGTACGATTGCATGCGTTGCTGGAGGCGCACCTGCTGCTGCATGAGCGTATGGGGGCACATTTCCGTTTGGCGGAGTACGACCTCCATTGCCTGAGCAGCGATCAGCATGACTTGATCCTGACCTTGCGTCGGCGCTACGAGGAACACCTGGCGGCAACCATAGAGCAGCTCACCGGCATAGCGCTGAGCGTCACCCGACGTGCAGCCTTGAGCGCCATCGTGTCCCTGCTCAACCAACTGCCAGGCTGGACCGGCGCGTCGCAGGCGAGCAAGGCAGCACGCCGCAAGCTGCTGCATGACATCGTGATGGGTGCCTTGCAAGGTGCGTTGCAGGCGACTGATCGATGATGTTGCCGGGAGGGGGCTGGCGATGCTGCGCCAGCCCCCTGCGGGTGTTCAACGACTTTGCGCATCACCTGCCCTCTCAACACCTGCGATGAGACAAGACGATCTGCACTGAACGCAATACGTTCAGACGCCACGAACGTGGAGTCGAAGGCAACACTGTCACCACTCCCGACGCCTACCGCGCCGGGTTGTTGATTAGCGTTGCCCACCCCACTCCTGGAAGCCTTGATCATGAAAACCGCAAGCATCGAAAACCACAGAACCCACTCCGTACAAGCCCCTTCAACGCTCGGCATCAAGACCATGGCGCTTGGCACCTACGGTGCCTACTTTGCGCTGGCGGTCATTTACTTCTGGTTCGGCGCAATGAAGTTCACGCATTACGAAGCCGCCGGGCTGGTTCCACTGGTGAGTAACAGTCCTTTACTGGGTTGGGTCTATCACCTGTTCAGTGTCGACACCTTCTCCAGCCTGCTCGGCGTCCTGGAGGTGTCGATCGGTGTCCTGATTGCAGGCCGCCTGCTGTCACCCAGGCTCTCATTGATCGGTGGCGTGCTGTCCGCCGGACTGTTCTTCACCACGTTGAGCTTCATGTTCTCGACCCCGGGCGTCATTGAACCCGGCCTCGGGTTCCCCGGCATTTCGGTTGCGCCGGGCCAGTTTCTTCTCAAGGACATCGGGTTGCTCGCCGCGTCGATATTTGTCGCCGGCCATTCGCTGACGGCGCTGGAAAACCGTTGAACCAATGTTTGACCCTGCCGCGATGGCCTGAAGCCATTCGAAACGTTCAGGCCGTTGCCCCATCATCTTCCCCTGCCAGGTCCTTCATCCAGTCACGCGGGCTGTAGCCCGTCTTGCGGCGAAACGCACGTGCCAGTGCCGAAGGACTTTCATAACCGACCTCGCTGGCTATCAGCGCAATCGACCGCCCCTCTCGCAGGCGCTTCTGCGCCAGGCTGATGCGCCAGCTCAACAGGTAATCGGCAGGCGTCTGCCCGATAACGTCCCGGAAATGCACGGCGTAGGCCGCCCGCGACATGTTCGACTCGCTCGCGAGCTCGGCAACCGACCAGGCGCGCGCCGGTGCGTTGTGTATCTGCACCAGAGAGCGCGCCAGCCGCGAATCGGCCAGCCCGGCCATCATGCCGCTACGCAACTGTCGTTGATCGAGCAGATGCCGGAACAACAGGATGATCAGCAGTTCGAACAAGCGCTCCAACGCTGCCTCCCTGCCACAATGGGCACCCGCCGCCTCGCCGAACATCCATTTCAGCGTATCGGCCAGCTGGGGCAGTTCATCCAGGGACAGCACCAGGCGATCGGGTAAGGAAGCCGCCAGCGGGTTATCGACCCCGCCCTCGAACTCCATTGACGCACACAACAGTTGAGCGCCCTCGGACTCTGCGGCAAACAGTTGATGCCGGCTGGGGCGTGGCATGAATATCAGGCTGGGCCGGGTCAGCCGCACGTCCTTGCGACCGGGGCCCAGCAACGTGACGCTGCCCGCCTGCAGCAGGTGGATGTAACCACGCTGTTCAATGCCATCGTAGGACGCCAGGCCGCACAGTTTGCCGTTGTAAAACAACGTTGCGCGCACGCCGAACTGCGACAACAAGGTAGACAGTCGATCCATGGGCGATCTCTTGGCCAGACATACGCCAAGATCATACACCGCCGATCGGCAGCCTTGGCATCACCCTTGAACAGCGCAGCCCCATGATTTACTGATGTGTCCCAGGCAGCAGCTCAAAGGTTGGGGTAAATGGCGTGATGGCAGCCATCAAGCGTTCAAAGGGCTTAGGGTCGCCTTCGAATGTGGCTTTTCCGTTTGCCACCAGTTGAGCGAAGCTCGTTTGCCTGGCCATCACGCCTTCAAGCTCCGTGCGATCGAGGGTGATGGTCAGATCAGGGTTCGGGGCTTGCTGGCCCTGGATACTGGTCAGTGTGGAATTGCTCAACTCGACCACGAACTGCTCACCATTGTCGGGCGTCTTGAGGTTGAGGGTAAAGTGTTGATCGGCCACTTTGCTGCCGTCCAGGGCGATGCCCAGGTAGTCCAGCCACAACTGCGTACTCATGGCGCGGACAAGATCAGGCCCGGTGGACTTTGGCGGCAAGCCCTTGGGCACGCCATGGCGCAGTTCATACGCCGCGGCGAGGAAGCTGTTGCGTACGCCGGCACTCTCCTTCTGGTAGCCGACCTGCTCATAGACGTCCGCGAGCAAGTCCTTGGCCTGGCTGTTCCGTGGCTCGGCATACACCAGCTTGTTGAGGATCTCATAGGCTTCGCGGTACTTGCCTTGGTCGAACAGGGATTTGCCCTTGGCCATGATCTTGTCTGCCCCACCCATCATCTCCACATACAGCGGGGCCGAGTCCTTGGGTGACAGTGGCATCAGCGTCGCCGGGTTGGCATCCCAGTAACCCAGGTAGCGGTTGATCACGGCGCGGCTGTTGTGCTCTTCCGAGCCATGGTAACTGTGGGTCGCCCAATTGTTCTTCAGGCTTTCGGGCAACTTGTAGACGTTCTGGATCTCGTTGATGGTGACGCCCTGGTTGGCCGCGTGCAGCACGGCATTGTTCAAGTTGGCGTAGGCATCGCGTTGCGCGCGCATGATGTCCTGAATCCGCTCGTTACCCCAGCGCGGCCAGCTGTGCGACGCGAACATGACATCGGCCTGTTGCCCGTAACGGTACAAGGCGTTGTTGATGTTCTTCGACCAGACCAGCGGATCGCGGACCAGGGCACCGCGCAGGGTATAAATGTTGTGGATGGTGCCGGTGATGTTTTCCGCCGCCCAGAAAGCCTTGAATTGCGGGAACCAGGTGTTCATCTCGGCGGGCGCTTCGGTTCCGGGGGTGCTTTGGAACTCCATTTCCACGCCATCGATGGTCAGGGTTTCGAAATCTTTCTCGATGTAGCGATTGGGTTCGATAAGGCCCATGTTGCCAATGGAGGCATTCTTGCCGATGGCCATGTCGACCTGGCCGAACGGGCTGTGCGGCAACAACACACCGTATTGGAAGAACGCGCGCCGGTTCATTGCCGTGCCGGCGTAGACGTTTTCAGCCACGGCATGCTCCATGAAACCGGCCGGTGCGATCAGCGGCACCTTGCCGCTGCGCACGTCGGCCTCATCGACCACGCCGCGGATGCCGCCGAAATGGTCGGCATGGGAGTGCGAGATCACGACCGCCACGACCGGGCGCTTGCCGAGTTTTTCATTGATGAAATCCAGGGCAGCCTTGGCGGTTTCCTTCGACAACAGAGTATCGAAGACAATCCAGCCGGTATCACCCTTGATGAAGGTGATGTTGGCCAGGTCAAACCCGCGCACCTGGTAGATTCTGTCCGCGACCACCTCATAAAGGCCATAGGCCATATTGAGGGCCGCCTGGCGTTGCAGGGACGGGTTGATGCTGTCGTAGTCCTTGCCGTCGAGCAGGAAGTTATAGCTGCCCATGTTCCAGGCGACATTCCCGGCCTCGGCCATGATCTTGTCGTAGGACGGCGCGGCGATGAAGCCTTTCCTTGCTTCTTCGAAGTCGCGCTTGTCAGCAAAGGGCAGCGTCTTGCGCACGCCATTTTGCAGCTCGATCGTAAAGGGCGAAGGCGCTTTGCCCTTGCTGTCGAAATGCGTGGTTTGCGCCGAGGCCGGATCTGAAACAGCGCCTTTTGCATCGGCAGCAAAAGCGCCAGGGCTGATGCCACTACCCAGCGTGATTGCCAGGGCCAGATGAAGGGTCTTGTTGTACATGTAGGGGGTTCCTTGCGCCAAAAGGGGTTTGCCAGGCCTCGATGCCAGACGCGTACGTGCTCGGTTGTGCGTCCCTGGCTTGACCTGACCCGCCATGAATAGCATATTCAGATCATTCCGAAAAATTCCGTTTTATCCATTATTGATAACATTAAGGTTATGCAATGACACCCCATCGCCTTCGCCAGTTTCTGGCATTGATCGAGCATGCGCACTTTGGCCGGGCCGCCAAATGGCTGGGCGTTTCCCAGCCGGCGTTGAGCAAGAGCATTCAATTGCTGGAAGCCGAACTGGGGGTCACGTTGTTCGATCGACGCACTGACGGTGTCGTGCTCACCGCCTTTGGTCAGTTGCTGCGGGAAAAGAGCCAGCGCCTGTTGATGGCCGAAGAGGACTTGCGGCGTGACATCGGGTTGCTGGCGGGCGGCGATATCGGAGCGTTGAGGGTGGCGCTGGGGCCCTACCCCAGCGTCACCAGCGGTTATGCCGCCATCGCCCGCCTGCATGCCCGGCACCCGCAAATAAAAGTCACCGCCCATGTCGCTGGATGGCGGGATGTGGCGAATCAGGTCGCTGCCGGGGTGGTGGACCTGGGCATTGCCGAAATCAGCACGTTGCAAGGTCAGGCAGCGTTCACCTGTGAGTTGTTGGGGGAGCATCAGGGACGCCTGTTCTGTCGCCCCGGCCACCCGCTGCTGTCGCAAAAACGTTCACTGACGTTGGCGCAGACGCTCGATTACCCGTGGGTCGCCTCGCGCATTCCGTTGCGCCTGGCGGCCCATCTGCTGCCGGCGACGCCAGGTCGTGCCGGCACCTACGACGCGCTGACGGGGGATTTCGTACCGGCGATCGAAATAGACGTGCCGATGCAAATCGTCAGGTTCGTCGAAAACAGCGATGCCCTGGCGGTAGGCAACCTGTCGAATTTCGAACAGGAAATCAGGGCGGGCGAAATCGTCGCACTGCCCCTCCACGACCTTGCACTGCGCACCCGTTACGGCTTCATCTACCTCAAGGAGCGTTCGTTGCCCCCTGCGGTTGAGGCGTATATGAGGGAAGTGCGGGCGGTGGAAGAAAAGGTCCTTCAACGCGAAAGCCTGCTCGCCCAGATGGGCAAGGAGTGAGCCGGGCGTTGTACATGAGCGCTCGGATCCAGCGCCTGAGAGTCATCATTGTCTTTTACCGTATGCGCAAGATGACCCTCCCGGTGTTGGGTCACGGGGCTTTCACGGCACTCTAGCTGGTACTCATTATCCGAACAGGGCCATGGCGATTGAGGACTTCGATCATGACGTTCTTTCCCGAACGCCTCAGCATCACATCAACCGATTCCGCCCCCACCGCGAGACGCTCAAGGGTGATGGTGTCCAGGAAGGCCGGAAGTATTGGCTCATCAAACAGGATGTTGAGTTTCGTAGGACTGAAGCCGAGTCCCAGGCACGACTGAATCATCGAAATCGGCGCCGCGGCAGCCCACGCCTGCGGCATGCAGGCGACCGGATAGAACGTCGGCCCCTGGGTGCGCTGCCTGGGAAAGCCGCAAAACAGTTCCGGAAGCCGTCGAAGATCAATGTATGTGGACGCGGCAAAAATCCCTTCGAAAATCCGCGCTGCTTCACGACGGAAGCCATAACGGGCAAAACCGGCCGCAATCAGGGCATTGTCATGGGGCCAGACGGATCCGTTGTGATAACTCATCGGGTTATAGCGTGGCTCCGAGGACGCGACGGTGCGCACGCCCCAACCTGAAAAAGAGGACCGGTCCATCAGCGCTGCGACGACCGATGGTGCACGTTTGCGGTATGCGATGCCGGCGAACAACGCATGACCCGCATTGGAGGTGCGCACTCGACAGGGCATTTTTTTGCCGTCCAGCGCCAGGATATACGTGCCCAGTTCCTCGTCGAAAAAGTGCGCATCGAACTGCTGGCGCAAGTATCGAGCCTTCTCTGTCAAACGTAATGCCTGGTCCGGCTCACCCAGCCGTCGTGCCATTTGCGCAGCACCACTGAGGGCACCGTAGACGTAAGCCTGCACTTCAACGATGGCAATCGGGCCGACAGCCAGTCGACCGTCCGCATGAAACACCGAGTCATGGCTGTCTTTCCATCCCTGGTTGATCAGTCCCTCGGCGGATTGTCGACCGTATTCGACAAATCCGTCACCGTCGCGGTCGCCATACACTTCAATCCAGGTCAGCGCCGCCTCGATGTTTGGCCACAGTTGGCGGAGTGTATCCAGGTCATTGGTCCTTTCCAGATAAGCCGCAGCCAGCATGACGAACAGGGGCGTGGAGTCGATGCTGCCGTAGTAACGCCGAAATGGTACCTCACCCAGCTCAGCCATTTCCCCGAGCCTGACTTCATGCAGGATTTTCCCGGGTTCGGCATCGGCGCCAGGGTCGACAGTCGTCGCTTGATTGGCCGCCAGATGCCCAAGCACGCCCCGGGCTATGCCGGGGTCGAGCCAGAGCATCTGCCACGCGGTGATCAAGGCATCACGCCCGAAGACTGTGCTGAACCAAGGGATACCGGCGTACGGATACAAGCCCTGAGGGGTTTTGGTCATGAGCATGTAAAGGTCGGAAATGCTCCGACTCACCGCTTCGTTGAACACGTCATGGGACGTCACGACCGAGGCCGCGCGTGAAGAAAAGGTACGTGACTGGCGCCGGGCATCACGCAGTGAAACGAAAAACCCGTGACGCACTGAATAGGGTGGGTTTTGAACGCCGCAATTGATATCCATGAACAACGACTGGATTTGCCTTGGCGCCAATTCGATGTCGAACAGTGCCTGGTCGCAGGAAAGACTGGCCGGCACCGGATCGAAACGTAATCGGGTGGTGCGCTGTTTGTGGTCCAGCCCGGTGTAGGAGAGAACAACTTGCTGATCGGTGATCTCTGCCCGATGGCACTCTCCGCGCTGCGAGCGCCGGGCTCCGCGTACCTCGAACAGATCCTTGAAGTCGGCCACGAATTGGATTCTGAGTTGCAGGCGATGCGGGTACTCGTCGAAATTGCGCAAGGTCAGCCGTTCGTAACACGACCCCTCCCATAAAAAACGGGAGCGGCGCAGATGGATCAGATCGTGGTGCAGGACTTTTTGCCCCTGGGCGTTGAACAGATCAGCGTTGGTGAGATCGCAGGTGAGCATCGCGTTATCGTCGCGCAGCGTGGAGCTGAGCAACAGCGGTCGCGTCCCGTCAAGCGTCAGAAAGAACCCCGACAGATGCCGGGTATCGGTATGGAAAAGCCCCTGCGGGCTTTCTTCTGTCACCAGTACATCCCCATTGGGGTCGAATATCGCGAACGTATCGTTATGTTTGAGGGTACGTAGGCGCAACTCTTGCAGAGAGGCTGAAGCGGGAATATCAAAAGGCGTTATGGGTTGGCCCGTGGTGTGGCCCGTCGTCAGATGACGATACAGCTCCAGATAATGGTCAGTCATGCATTGGACCGTGAACCGTTTCTCGAACGCGGCCCTGACCCCGCGCCGATCGAGCACTTCCAACCGCTGGATGGCCGCTACCGCGCCTTCGATGTCATCGACAATGAAGCCGGACACGCCTTCATCAATCACTTCCGGAACCGCGCCATGGCGAAACGCAATGACCGGCGTGCCACACGCCATGGCTTCGATCATCGCCAGGCCGAAAGGCTCAGGCCAATCGATGGGAAAAATCAGCGCGCGGGCATTGCCAAGAAAATCGGCTTTTTGGTGATCATCGATCTCACCGATAAATTCAACATTCGGATGCGTCGCGATCAAAGGGGCAATGATGTCATCCCAGTAATCCTGGTCCGCCTTGTCGACCTTGGCCGCCATCTTTAACGGCAGACCCGCCCGGGTGGCGATTTCGATAGCGCGGTCCGGACGTTTTTCGGGGGAAATACGCCCCAGGAAAGCCAGGTAGTCGCCCTTGGGCTCAGGGGTGAACGCTAACAGATCAGCCGGAATCCCGTGATAAACATTGCCCGTCCAATTGACGTTGCCGATCAATGGCTCGCGTTGGGCCTGGGAAATGGAGACCAGCGGTACTTCAGGGAAGTGGCTGTAAAACGATCGGTAGTCTGCGACGTCCAGACGGCCATGAAGCGTGGTTACACTGCGGCCGGCAAAGCGACGAATCAACGGAAAGTGATAGATATCGACGTGAAAGTGCATCACGTCGAATTGATCAGCCTGTCGAATCACTTGATCGAGCATCAGGATGTGATGAGGAATCGCATCCTTGACACCCGGATCCAGCCGCAATGCGCGTGGCGATCCTGGCTCCAGGCGCGCTGTAGTGCGTGAATCGGCGCTGGCAAAGAGCGTTACATCGTGCCCTTGCCGAACCAGTTCTTCAGTCAGGTAAGAAACAATCCGCTCGATGCCGCCGTACAGGCGCGGCGGACAGGATTCGGTAAGCGGCGCAATCTGGGCGATCCTCATGGAGATGATCTCCGTTACTGAGTCGAATGAAAAAGCCTCCGGTGCCTTACCTTCCTACGATTCCCTTTGTTCGCTTTATCCACGATTGATGGTACGCCCGCCGCGACAGTTCAATTCGATACGACGCCCTGCGTGTTCATCGGTCGCAATTGGCTTTCGATGGCAGTAATAGACGCTCGGCCGGTGGTCGTTGCCGTTCGCTTGCCGTCGGCGTGAGACTAAGCTTAGTAGACCGGGTCCATTGAAACCCGGGCGTTGGCGGCCATCGCCGTATCTGGATAGGTATCAAGACGGTGCTCCCGAAGGAGACGACTATGTATGCGGTTATAAGAACCTACTTGGGTGCCGGGGCAAAGCAGCTTTTCGAGCGTCTGGAAGAGCGCAAGACCGACGTCGATGCGGCTCTGCGGACAGTGCCTGGCCTGGTCAGCTACACACTGCTCAATACGGGTGATGGTGGTACATCGGTGACGGTTTGCACGGACAAGGCCGGCAGCGATGCGAGCTTGAAAGTCGCACGCGAGTGGATTCAGAAAAATGCATCGGATATCCATGCGTCCCCGCCGATCGTCACGGAAGGTCCGGTCATTGTGCAAATCAAATAACCCGGCTTGGCAACGGATCGCTCGGCACGATCATTGTCGAAAGCAGGAAAGGGTCGAGGACGCGGGTACTCGGTAAAAACATTGATTGCATCTACGTCATGCAATTCAACAATAGAATGCATGACATCAACGATCTGATCTCGTAGGGGGTCTATCAAATCGAGCCCCGATAATCTCGGGGCCCGATGACTCAGAGCGCGTCAGGATTTACGGCCTCCACCTCCGCTCATCCCCCCGTCGTTACGTCCCATATCGGATTTGTCGCGATCCTCGGCAAGATTGCTGCCGCGTCCGCTTCCTTGCCCACCGGTGGTCGATTGATCAGCCTTGTTGGCTTGTTGTCCACCGGAAGCCTGGCCGCCTTTCTGGCCTGGCTTGGACATGTTTTCCTTGTCGTCGGCAAATTCGCCTCCGCGGTTGGTACCCTGCCCGCCTCCGGACATGCGATCGCTATCGCGCGACTGTTGTCCGCCGGAAGCCTGACCGCCTTTTTTACCGGCTTCAGACGCCTTGTCCCGGTCATTGGAAAAATTGCCGGGATTTTTATTTCCTGTATTGGTCATTTTCATTCACCTCTACATCGTTGGCACGAGCATGGGCCCGTATATGTCGGAGGACAGGCTAAAAAGAAAGTTTGAACGGAAATACGGCGCACGCGACGAGTGGATTGGGGCGATTGGTTCCATTGAAAACCGGCCTGATGGATAAACGGCGAACGCCTGATGGGCGGGCAATTTGCGCCGGCTCAAGATCAAGTGCTCGATGTTTACTAAACTTGATAACGCGTAGAAATCCTCCATGCATCACCACCAGGTGGAATCGATGACTGAACACATCGTGCATTTTCACTGCCAGATCGATCAGGGAACGACTGAGCGCTTCAGGGACTGTTGCCTGGAGGCCATCGATGAAGGGGCCACATCCCTGCTCCTCAACCTCTCTACCAGCGGAGGCAGCACCAACTTTGGCTTCACCCTCTACACCTTCCTGAAGTCATTGCCGGTACCGCTCTGTGCGATCAACGCCGGCAACATCGAGTCAATGGGCATCATCATGTTCCTGGCGGCAGGCCGCCGTATTACCTCGCCCCATTCTCGCTTCCTGATTCATCCAATGAACTGGTACTTCAGCCAGAAATCGGTGGACCATCAGCGCCTGCGGGAATATCTGTCGAGCCTGGACAACGACCTTGCGCGCTACGTGCAGATTTTCACCATCGAAACAGCGGACGCAGAGACCAAGCTCGATATTTTTCATTGCCTTTCAGCGGAAGAAAAAGTCATTGCCGCACATGAGTCCCTGGCCTATGGCATTGCCCATGAAATGAAGCAAATGATGTTTGCCGATGATGTCAAACACTGGAAAGTCAGCGGCGGATGAACCCGGCACACTTCAGTAGCACCCTAACAAATCTGTAGGAGCGAGCATGCTCGCGATGAACCTGAGGGCACTGAGGGGCGTCAGGT
>Ga0068843_1007749_pt1 | contig 11449 bp, 10 predicted proteins | sample Hof3ISUMetaT_5_FD_73617 | JGI IMG/M metagenome (GOLD analysis project Ga0068843, IMG submission 73617) | Enriched soil aggregate microbial communities from Iowa State university to study microbial drivers of carbon cycling -... | ecosystem: Environmental > Terrestrial > Soil > Agricultural land... | reverse complement strand
CCCTCCAGGAGACATCTCATGCGCAAGTTGCTGGTCCTCGGTCTCGTCTGCGCCCTGACCGCCCCGCTCGCCCAGGCCCGGGCCATCCCCGACCCGACGCAGCGTCACGCCCCGGGAAACGAGGAACTGCAAAAGCCCATCGCCGAGGCCGGCTACAGTGTGGGCGTGAACTACCAGTTGCAATGCGCCGGATGCCACCTGGGCAACGGCATGGGCTCGGCGGCCAATGACACGCCAAGAATGACGGGATTTGTCGGCAACTTCCTGAAAGTCCCGGGCGGCCGCGAATTCCTGGTGCGTGTGCCGGGCATGTCGCAATCGGCGCTGAACAATGCGCAACTGGCCGACCTGCTCAACTGGCTGATGCGCGAGGACGGCATGGCCGGCAAAAGCAGACCCGCCGATTACCGGCCCTACAGCGCCGACGAAGTGGCGGCACTGCGGGCTGAAACCATGCTCAACCTGCCTGGCACCCGCGCCGAACTGATCAACAGGATGCGCGCCCAGGGCATCGCCATTGAAGACGGCATGAACAACTGACAACGCAGTAGATGCATGGCCCAGGCGCTCGCCCCCGCCCGGGCAATTCACTTGCGACCGATGGTCGTCCAGATACCCCAAAAGCAGGCCAACCGCTGCCTGCCTCAACGCTGCAGACTAAACTTCGTCCATTGCGTGAATGAATCCACAGTGCTGCTAAAGTGATAGCACGGGATGCGCATTCTCCCCTGCGCTGCAAATTTCGGTGGAGGGTGGATTTCTCGACTATAAGTAGCTTGCCGTTGAGGCTAAAGCTCTGAAACGAGGGTGGTTTTGACCTGGGTCGCGCTCTGGTTGGGCGCGAGGGGGCAGCAAAAATGGGATTTGATCATGATTTTTGAGCCGAGCAGTAGCCGTTCCGTACTCCAGCGAAGAAGCAGTACCAGTATCTTTATCCAGGCAGGCCTCGATAGCCTCGCCGTCACCGGTGTCGCGTGGTACCTGATTGTCTATCACATAGGTTTCATCACCCAGGCTTATGTGATCATGGTCCTGCTGTTGCTGGGGGCGCTGGCCGTCGTTTATGACCACTACGCGATTTATCGAAGCAACGTCGGGTTTGCGGTCAAGGCTTTCAAATTGTTCAAGGCATGGAGCGCCGCCTTTTGTTTTCTCGTTGCCATGGCCTTTCTTACCAAACAGAGCGAACAGTACTCACGTCTGTTGGTCGGTGAGTTGTTCGTCATCGGCTATTTTGCCCAACTGCTCCTGCACCTCGCGACCCGTGAACTGCAGAAGAAATTCCTGGCGCACCCCACCCAGCGGGACAACGCACTGATTATCGGCTCGGGGGAGCTGGCGGACTTCCTCCACCAGAAAATCAGCAACAACCCCTGGCTCGGGGAACGGGTGGTCGGCTCCGTATTGATCGGCGCGGCCGATGACCAGGGCAAGGATGGCTCGGAGAACCCCAACCGCCTGGCGATACTCGGTCATATCTCCGATCTTGACGACCTGGTCGCGCAACACTCCATTCGCACCGTCTACTTTGTCACGCCACTGGACGGCTCGCAGGTGATCAAGGATGTGTATTTGAAGTTGTTCGACAAGCACATCTCGGTCAACTGGGTGCCGGACATCTTTTCCCTGCGCCTGATCAATCACAGCGTTCGCGAGATTGCCGGCATTCCCGTGCTGACCTTGTCGGAAACACCCCTGATGGGCATGCGCCTGCTGCTCAAGAACCTTGAAGACCGGGTGCTGGCGGTTCTCCTGCTGCTGCTGGCGGCACCGGTGCTGGCCATCGTCGCCATTGCCATCAAGCTCGACAGCCCCGGGCCGGTGTTCTTTCGCCAGCAACGGATGGGCTGGAGTGGCGGACCTTTTCGTATCTGGAAGTTCCGGAGCATGGTTGTCCACCAGCCGGAAGACGGCGTGGTCAAGCAAGCACAAAAGAATGATCCGCGCATGACCCGGGTAGGCGCCTTCATTCGACGAACCAGCCTGGACGAACTGCCGCAGCTGTTCAACGTGTTGACGGGCGAAATGTCCCTGGTCGGGCCTCGCCCCCATGCCATCCAGCACGATGCGCAGTATTCGCCCGACATCGCCGACTACTTTGCGCGCCACAACATCAAGCCGGGCATCACCGGCCTGGCTCAAGTGCGTGGTTATCGCGGTGAAACCAAAGATATCGAACAGATGATTCGCCGGGTGGATTCGGACATCGAATACATCAACAACTGGTCACTGTGGCTCGACTTCGTCATCCTGGCCCGAACAGTGACGGCCTTCTCCGGCAAGCATGCCTACTAGTTGCACCTTCAATGCATGCGTCGTCCGGTAGCGCTGGTCATCAGGGCTACCGGATTACATTCGAGGCGGGAAAAGCCCGAGGACGCGTCAGGCCGGGAACAGATCGAGGGTGCGCTCAACCTCATCGGGGTCGATCCTGAAACCTTCGCCGTCCGGGGTGCCCACCACAAAACCGAAGTTCTGTTGATCGCGATCCGTCAGATACTTGAAGAAGCAGACGAAACGATCAGGGGGCTGCAGGACGAGCAGCGAACCACCGGGCTGCAGGACATTGACGCCGTGTATGAGTTGACTGCCTTCGATGCCGATCACCGTCCTGGCCCCGGCACAGGCCGAGACGATGGTCGCGACATCGGATTTGGACGGGTCGATGATGCGAAAACCCCGACGCTCGCGCAGCCGTTCAGCCAGTTCCAGTTCATTGCGCAACAAGCGCAACTCGCCCTTGTTGCCCCGCAGCACGAATACCCCGGGATGAGAACTGACATTGACATGCGACAGCAGCTTTTGACTCATCGCGCGAAAGCGCATGTGCTTGTGTCGGTTCTGACTGATGTCGTCAAAGATCACCAGTTCACGAAAAAACGCGTTGCGCATCCGCAGCGGATTCATACCCAGCCAGTTTTCATAACCCGGCGCGTGAAGGATCCCGTGCCTGGTCGCCGAAATCTCGGTTTCGGCGAGCGCCGTGGTCACCGGAACGCCCTCCTCACAGGCCATGGGATAGGTGATGCAATCATCCACCATCCACGAGCCGAACCATGTGTTGCCACCCACGGTGCAATACATCGCGCCACGATCGACTTCGTTCTCTATACGAATCTTCGGCAACCATCCGGCCCTGGGCGATAACCAGGATTTGGCACCCCCTTTGTAAAGCGCGCCGTCGATCAGCCAGGCGTCCTTGAGCAAAAAAGCGCGGGTCGGGCCGTGCTGGACGGGGCCATTGCCCTCCATGGTGCGACGGGGATGCTCGAAAGGATAAAACTGCCAGCCCGTCACGCGTTCAAGCTGGTTGGGCAGGTAAAAAGCAGGCGGAGCAATCGATACGTCCGCCGGAGCCACTTCCCAGGTTTTCGCCGCGACGCTTTGCAGATTCAGCGGCGTTCTCCTGGCAAGTTTCTCCTTGAAAATGTGTTTATACGCAGCAAAACTCCATTTCGCCCCAGCGCCGCTCACCAACATATTCGATTGCGACATAAGGATTTCCACTCTGATACGTTGAATTACAAGTAACGCTCGTCATCACTTGCTCAAAATCAGCGCTCCATTCAGCTGCAAATCAGGCTTTCCATGACAGGGGGCGATTTGAGATGACTGTATCGACCGCGTAAGGCCTCGAGCAGTTTTTCCTGTGGCGCCTTGGCACTGTGAAGGTAGACCCTGGAGAGTCCACCAAATCCCATTTCACGATAGCGTTCGGCGATTTCCTCATCACTTGGTCCGTCCGGCAAACCAAGGTGCAGCGTCAGTTGCTTGCCCTCTACCGCGAACAAGGGCGTTTCCCAGAGAAATTGCGCAACGCCCACCTTGGGCAGGCGGACAAAGAGATAGCCGTGATTGTTCAGCGTATCGACATCGCCGCCGCGCCTTCTTTTCCACTCCAGCAAGCCATCATCCGGACGCGCCAGACAGGTGCCGATGTCGTAATAGTCAAAGCCGTTTTCCAACGCCCATTCGAGCGCCATGAAGGTGGTGATCGAATTGATTTCCCGCAGCTTTTTCGCATCCGAATAGACCGTTTCCGGGTAGCCGAAACGAATCGTGCTCCAGTAGCGTTTGCCGGCACGGGTAATCACGCAACCCAGGTGACAGGCGACGACCTCATCCTCCAACAGCACCAGGTCCAGGCGCCCGGCGCTTTTCGCCACCCTTCGCACCTCCTGCTGCTCGATTTGCGAAGCGCTGGTGCCATGCCTTGCGCTGGCATAAGGTTGCAGCATGCCCTGATCGGCACTTTCGATTTCATCGTCGTTCAATGCCTGTTTCAGGCGATAACGCAGGCGGTTCTTGCGAAGATTACGGCGCAACTCGGAGTTGTATCTGGCGGTAATATCCTCGATCGATCGGCCCAAGGGCACTACAGCACTTAGATACTGGGGCACACACAGTGCACCCGGCGTCGGTATTTCACTGACAAATACTGTCCGACCTGACTTTTGCGCCTTGACGGGCTGATTGGCGACCTGAGGTTCAGCCCCCATCAGAACTTTCACAAATTCGCGCTGAGCCTTGCGACCCATATAGAGAATGTCGTAGGCGCTTTGCTCGCGCAGTTTGAACCTGACAAATTCCCAGCGCCAGAAACAGGCCCGACCGGCAATATCGCGCAGCCAGGCGTGGGCTTTCCTCAGTTCAAAGCGTACCGACGGCGTAATCAACTGACGCAACAGTGCCTTTACATGTTCTTTCATTTCGTATTAACACTAATTAATTAAGGAACGATTATTCGAAAGTTCGAATCAACAAATAAGACACTGAAACAGGGCATCTATTCATGGGCGGCTGACGTCAAACTTTCGTCGCTTTTTGAAGTGAAGAAGGAACAAACCTCTGCCGCGCCAGCAAGTCGTCGCTTACATGAGCAGTAAAGATGCTACGCCGGAGTTTTGCAAGATATTACGGCGCTACCCCGTCCATAACGTCGAGGCTCATGCACCCGTCGATGCCGTCAAGGCAAGTGTCCTCAGGATGAACACCGGATTACCCACCACATAACGGCTGAACAACCGCTTGGGCTCACTGGCCAGCCTGAACACCCATTCGCAGCCCAGGCGACGCATCCATTGCGGAGCGCGATTCACCTTGCCGCCGAGAAAATCCAGGATCGCCCCGCCGCACACGATCAGGCAAGGCACGCCGCTGGCCGCCAGGCTGGCGGCAACGATTTCCTGCCTGGGCATGCCCATGCCCAATACCACCAGTTCCGGCTGATAGTGCCGGGCAAGGTCCAGATAGGTCTGCACGTCGGCGAAACCGTGGTGGGCCGAAACCACCTTGACCGCCATCGCCGCTTCACACTGCTTTGCCGCGTTGCCCAGGAAGGGTTCTTGCGTGCCCCACAAAGCCACGCGCCGTCCCTTGTAGGCCGACAGTAGTTTGGGGATGAAGTCGGTGCCGTTCATGTTCAGCCCCGGCACCCGCCCCATTCGACGGAACAGGATCGACATGCCGGAACCATCGCGCAGCAACACATCGGCGGCCGACAGCGCCTTGTAGTAGTCGTGGTCCCTGGCAATCAGGTTCATGGCATGGGCGTTGACGAATCCAAGCACCGTGGCCCGTTGCGGCCTGGCCAACGCCTCGATCAAGCGTTGCTCGTCATCGGCATCCGCGACGACCCTCAGTGACTGGATGATCGTCTGCCAGTGGTGCTGCCAGGCCGATGTACGCATCAGGAGTCGTCTCGCTTGGAACGCACCCATTCAACCTGGCGTTTAACCAGGAAGCCCAGGTACAAGGGGATTTTCTTCAGTGCGTAGAACGGCGCATACAGCAGCGCGGTAAAGGAAAGGATGGCGCGACCGAATTGGCTCCATGCCAGCAAGATGGTCACCGTCAACATCGCAACTGCGACAGACGCAATCATTGCCGGCAGCCATGCGCCGAACAGCCAGAACACCAGCCAGGCCAGGGCAAACGCGGCCACCAGCAGCAGCGTCAGCAAGGCCAGGGGCGGCACCAGCAGATCCAGGGTCATGGCCAGCAGGTTGAGGTTGCGCCGTGCAATCGACTCACCGAGCAACTTGGGCGCATCCCCGAGGATTACGCCCAAGTGACCATGCTCCCAGCGCGTACGCTGGGTCGTGAGGCCTTCGTCGCTGCGCGGGAAATAGCTGGTCACCAGGGCACTGGGGCAAAACAGCGGCGGCTTGCCGCTACGACAGAAATCCAGGCCCATCTTCAGGTCTTCGACGATGTGGCCGCTGGCCAGAGTGATCAAGGGCAGGTCTCGCCAGACGAACGCCATCCCCGTGCCCATCAGCTGACAGGGCAACCCCAGCCGGGCCCAGCCCTGCGGGCGCACCCAATTCTTCACGCACCAGGCAAACTCGGCGATCTGCACCTTGAGCCCGGCACCCGCTGGCGCACGCATCAAGTCAAGCGCCTGGGTCGGCCGCCCCGAATCGATGCACTGTAGGGCCAGGCGCTCGATGAAGCCGTCGCTCACCTGGCAATCGGCATCGACAATGATCAGCACCTCTGGTGCATCGCTGGCCAGATGACGCGCGCCAAAATCCAGTGCGTAGCCCTTGCCCCGCTGCTGATCGTTGCTGCGCTCGACCACCTCGGCGCCCGCCGCGCGCGCCACCGCGGCGGTGTCGTCTGAACAGTTGTCGGCGACCACCAGCAGGCGGTCGCCCTCGAGCAGTTGCGGGCGCAGGGAATCCAATGTGGCGACAATGATCGAGGACTCATTGTGGGCCGGCACCAGCACCGCCACCCGCGGTCGCGGTCGTTGCGCCAGCGCTGGCGCACGCACCGGCAAGCCCGCCAGCAGCACTTGCACGAACAGCACCGACACCGGCAGGAGGATGATCGCCAGCGGTAGGCCGAGTAGCCAATTGAGGAATGTGATCATGCTTGCGCCTTGAACAGATGAGCCAACTTGGTCGCTTCGGTGTCGATATCGTGGCGCTCCAGCACACGCTGGTACGCCGCATCGCCCATGCGCTGCAACACCTCGACAGGTTGTGCCAGGCAGTCCGCCAGCGCCGCCGCCAGTTCTTCCACGGCGCCCGCGGGAAACAGCCAGCCGTTCTCGCCCTGGCGCACCAGTTCGGGAATGCCCGCCACATACGTGGTCAGCACCGGCCGGCGTAACGCCATGGCTTCCATGATGACCACCGGCAAGCCTTCGGCGAAGCTCGGCAGCACCAGCGCCCGCGCAGCGAGAATTTCCGTGCGCACCTGCTCGCTGCTGATCCAGCCGGTGATTCGCACATGCGACTGCAAGGCATGCCGGGCAATCAGTTCTTCGATTTGCGGGCGCATTTCGCCGTCGCCGGCCAGGACCAGCTCGAACGCCACGCCTTGCTCGGCCAAGCGGCGTGCGGCCTCAAGCAACAGCAACTGGCCCTTCTGCTCACACAAACGCCCCACGCAGACCAATCGCGGCGCGGCGGGCACGGCCACCGCCGGCACATCGTGAAAGGCCCGCTCAAGGCCACAATGCACGACCTTGACCCGCGCCCAATGCGCATGCTCGACCCAGCGATACAGCTGGCTGCGACCATAAGCGCTGATGGCCGCGACAAATGCCGAGCGCCGGACTTTTTCGCCCAGGTGAATGAACTGCGCCTTGTCGAATTCTTCCGGACCGTGCACGGTGAAACTGTAGGTCGGCCCGCCGAGCGCGTTGGCCAGCATCACCACTTCGGTCGAGTTGGTGCCGAAATGCGCATGCACATGCCGGGCGTCGAACGCCTGCAACCAGGACAGCACGCGGCAGGCCTCGAGCAGATAGACCAGATGGTACGGCCAGGACCGATCGGCCCGCCGGCCCATGCGCAACGCCAGCCACAGCGTCGAAAAAAACTGTCGCGGCCGGGCGCGCAGCACCTCTAGCGCCGGTCGCAACAACGCTTTGACGCCGCCTTCGAGCACATACTGGGTCTTGCTGCGCTCGGACTCGTCCTCGGCGTCCACCAGTTCGGCATCCCAGCCTCGCAGGGCGATGCGTTGTACCTCAAAGCCCTGGCGTTCCAATGCCAGAATCTCGCGACGGATGAAGCTATGGCTGACCTTCGGGTATTGATTGATGAAATAAGCGATACGCATGGGCACCAAGCTTGAATGTCGTCGAAATTGTTACTGCAGGTACCCCCACAGTAGTCCACTGACCGGTCACGTCAATTCACTGCGTAGCTGCCTGCCAGCACCTTGTCGATCCTGGCAAAGGTATCGTCCAGCAGCTCATAGCGCCGGCGATACATGGCGCGTTTTTTCGAAGCAATGGTTTCCAGCGGCTTTCTGGACGAAGCCATGGGTATTTCGAAAAAGTCCTCGCGCGCAGACGGTGTCGCCCCGTGCTCGAGCCAGATCGAATCATAATTGGCGGCCAGCTCCTGGGCCTTGTGCGCACCGAAATACGGGTGACGATGATGCCGATAGACATCCCCCACCGCGTAGATCTTGCCGACACCTATGTTGCCGGCGATGTACTTGATGACTTCAATCAGAAAGCTTCTGGGACGCAGGCCTTCGAAATCTTTCGTGACATCACGGTAGATGGCCAGGGACCTGTCGCTCTCGATGCCTTTATGGATGCCCTGCACGGCGCCGATGAAGATACACAGCTCACCCTCCGTGCAGCACAAGGTGAAGGCTATCGAGGCAATGCGCAAATCGCCCTGGAACAGGTTCAGCACCAGTTCGCCTTCACGCATGAACCAGAACGGGCGGTCCAGCACCAGGGTACAACCTTCGGACCAGGCCGTCAGATCGCTCAGGACCAGGCTGTCGTCGCGCCCGAACAGCAGTAGCTGCGGGCAGCTTTTCGAGACCACTTCGTAATGGGAGGCCATGACGCCCAATTTGTCCCGGGAGCTCCAGCTTTTGCTGATGTAGGGCCAGTGGATGACGCCCAGGCAATCGCCGCCAAGCTTCTCGATTCCGGAATCGCCCAGCGCGTTGGACATACGCCCGAAAAACAGATTCAGCTCGGTCCAGTTCTTGCCCACCAGCACCAGGAACTTGCGTTTGTTGTTCAGCGCCCTCAGGGAATAGCCAGCGTGCAGGGAGAAGACGCTTTTGACGATCATCCAATAGTCCATCGAAGTCTCACTTGTATTCGATCAGCGCGGATTTGCCGGCACCGAACCTGTTCAAAAGAAACTTGACCTGCCCGAGCATCTCGGGAAATTTGCCCAGCACCAGGAAGAACGCCAATAACCAGTTTTGTCGCGCAGGCCCCCCACCCCGCCGAGCCAGGCGCACCACCTGCAGGGGGTAGGCCAGCAGCATCAGCAGCCCGGGCCAACCCAGCGCCAGCGTGGCAATGAGCGTCGCCAACGGCACACCCAGGCCCCAGAACCAGGCACGGCGCGACTCGCGACGCCAATGGCGCTCCGGTGCGCCCCCGTGTAGAAAAGCGCCCTCGGCAAAGGCATAGCCACCGCGCAGAGTACGCCGCCACCACTGGCCGAAGCGGGTCATGCTCGCATCGTGCAGGGTCATTTCCTCGGCCAGGCGCCAGATCTTCCAGCCCTTGGCTCGCAGGCGCACACAGAGCTCCGGCTCTTCGCCGGCGATCAGGTCCGGCCGGTACCCGCCCGCGGTGGCGAAGGCATCGGCGCGCATCAGTGCATCGCCACCACAGGCGCTGGTCGCACCGGTCGGCGTATCCCATTCGAGGTCGCACATCAGGTTATAAATGGAGCGCTGCGGAAAACGTTCGCGGCGCCGTCCGCAAACCACCGCCACCTCGGGCTGCGCCTCAAGAAAGGCCTGCGCCTGGGGAAGCCAGGTGGAGACCACCTCGCAATCGCCGTCGACGAACTGCACATGCCGCATCGACGGCAACAGACGTTGCAGGCGGGCAAAACCTTCATTGCGTGCGCGGGCAGCCGTGAAGGCAATGCCCATGTCCAGTTCGACCACGTCCACACCCAGCCTTTGCGCCATCTGCACCGAACCATCGGTGGAGCCGGAGTCGACATAGACGATCTGCTGCACTGCACCGGCCAGCGAAGCCAGGCAGCGCTCGAGTCGCTGGCCTTCATTGCGACCGATGACGACGACGCCCACCCCCATCGTCAGCGTGCTCATGAGTATTGCCCGGCATCGACGAACTTGCGCTGCTTGATGGTCGCCGGCACGCCGACGGCCACCGAGTTGTCCGGCACGTCGGTCAACACCACGGCATTGGCACCGATCACCACATTGTTGCCAATGCGGATATTGCCCAGCACCTTGGCGCCTGTGCCGATATCGACGTTGTTGCCCATCACCGGGGCGATCGGCTCCTTGACGTTCTTGAGGCCCACGACCACGCCATTGCGAATCCGGCAGTCATCGCCGAACTGTGCATAGCCACTGATCACGATGCCGCCGAAATGATCGATGACGAAGTTGCGCCCGACCACCACCTCACACGGCAGCTCGATGCCCGTCACGATCTGCACCAGCTTGAAGAGGACCTTGTAGATAAAGGAGAACAATTTGCGCAACGGCGCCGGGCGCACGCCGTAGCGCCAGCGCCCGAAGCGATACACCAGCATCACCCAGAAACCCTGGGCACCCCAATCACCCTCGTACGCTCGCAAGTCCGCACGTATGTTTTCGAACATGGACTGACCTACCGTGTGGGTTGGCTACCGAATCTGGTTTTACGCAACAGCGCCCAGGTCACACGAGTGTGTTGCCAGCACGAATTGATGGCGGCCCGACCGCGACCTTTCAACAACGCCTTGAGCCCCAGGATCAGGTCACACAGGCTGACCAGTACCATGTGCAAGGCCAGCCCCGGCACGCCGTGATGCTTGCGGAAATACAACAGCTCGCTTTCGATTTGCAGCGTCTGCAACTGTCGACCGTCCATATTCAGCTTGTCGACCGACTTGGCACTCTCGCCACCGATATGCACCACCGACGTATGGGGGTAGTAGACCACCTTGAACCCCGCCTCCTTGACTCGCCGACAGTGATCGACTTCCTCGTAGTAGAGGAAATAGCGCGGGTCGAACAAGCCGACCTTGTCGATCACTTCACGGCGAATCAGGTAGTAGCAGCCCGGCACCCAATCGCACTCGCGCACCGAGGCATGATCCCAATCCAGGTCGTCGACCAGTTTGACCCAGGGGAAAAAACGCTCGAGCCCGGCTGTCACGAGGAAGACATTCAGCGGCGTCGGAAAATAGCGGCAGGAAGGTTGCAGCTCGCCATCCCGACCGACCAGGCGTACACCGAGGATCCCGCAATCGGGATGAGCCTCCATGTACTCCAGGGTCTTGGCCAGGGTGTCGTCGGACACGAACGCATCGGTATTGAGCAGCAACGCGTACTTGCCCTGCAGATGCTCCACCAGTTGATTGTTGGCCCGACCAAAGCCGACATTGGCTTTGTTGGCCAGCAACACGGCCTCCGGGCAGATATCGCCCAGACAATCCAGTGAATTGTCCGCCGAGGCGTTGTCCACCACCAGGTAGCGCGC
>Ga0068843_1004122_pt1 | contig 11627 bp, 14 predicted proteins | sample Hof3ISUMetaT_5_FD_73617 | JGI IMG/M metagenome (GOLD analysis project Ga0068843, IMG submission 73617) | Enriched soil aggregate microbial communities from Iowa State university to study microbial drivers of carbon cycling -... | ecosystem: Environmental > Terrestrial > Soil > Agricultural land... | reverse complement strand
CTTGACTCGGCTTGGCGGCATGGCCGACACGCGACAGCAGTTCAACGCCGAGCTGGCGCTCCAGTGCGAGAATTCGCTGACTGATCGCTGCTGCCGTCAACCCTTCCACGCGCGCGGCGTGCGCGATGGAGCCGCACTCCACGACGGTGATGAGGCTTTTCAGGTAACGGGTATCCATAAAAAATTCTTTTGATGCCAGTAAAAATTACATGCTATCTCTTTTTGAAAAGACCGCACAAGATTGAGCCCGACCCGTCATTTCCCGCTTGCGATGAACTCCAGGAGCCCCCTATGCAATCGATATTTCATCTTGCCATTCACGTACGCGACCTGGAGCTATCGCGCCGGTTCTACGGTGATGTACTCGGGTGTGAGGAAGGTCGTAGCACCGATACCTGGGTCGATTTCAATTTTTTCGGGCATCAGTTGTCGTTGCACCTGGGGGAACCCTTTGCGGTGAGCAACACAGGACAGGTCGGCGAACACCGGGTGCCGATGCCCCATCTTGGAGTGATATTGAAGATGTCGGACTGGATTGTCTTGAAAGACCGGTTGATCGACGCAGGGGTTGAATTTGTTCTCCCGCCTGGTCTTCGTTTTCCAGGGGAGCCTGGTGAACAAGCCACCCTGTTCTTTCTGGACCCCGCCGGGAATCCTATCGAGGTGAAGGGTTTCGCTGATTTGCAATCTGTTTATCTGGCTTGAAGTCGATCAATAACAAGCCTCATGTCATGAGCGTTAATTAGCGGGACAAGGAGCGATATGCACAATCTGGAAAAATCTGACGCCACCGCCATTGCGCAAATGGTTCGTTCGGATGCGGTGAGCGCAGAGAGGGTAGCCGAGCACTTTCTTGAATGCATCGAGTCGCGGGAACCCCTTATAAAAGCGCTCGTTTCATTCGATCCGGCCCAGGTGCGTACCCAGGCTGCCGGACTGACAACAGTCCAGGCCAAGGGGCTCCTCGCAGGCGTACCGGTGGGGATCAAGGACAACTATGACACCGCGGATCATCCCACCCGTTTTTACTCTCCGATCTACGATGACAACTGCCCCTCGCGCGATGCCCACGTGGTCTCGCTTCTGCGCCAGGCCGGAGCAGTGATCATGGGCAAGACCCACACCACCGAATTCGCCTACATGCATACCGGGCCTACCCGCAACCCACATGACCTTCAAAGAACGCCTGGCAGTTCAAGTGCCGGGTCGGCCGCCGGGATGGCGGCCGGCTTCTTTCCGCTCGCCTTGGGAACACAGACAGCCGGATCATTGATTAAACCGGCATCCTATTGCGGACTCTATGCTTTCAAGCCTTCGTATGGGTTGGTTCCCCTGGAGGGCATCAAGCCGTTGGCGCCGAGCTTCGATACGGTGGGCTGGTATGGCCGCTCCGTTCGTGACCTGGCGCTGATGACCCACGTCTTGATTCCTGGTTTTACCCAGCTCATTGCTGATCGCAATGTATTGTCGTTGGGTTTCTGTCGTACCGCGCGTTGGGATCAGGTAGATGAGGGCGTGGCCAGCTCACTGCAGGCTGCCGTGGAAGCACTGCGATTGGCGGGGCATCAAGTGAGTGAAGTCGTTCTGCCCGAGGAATTTGCCGGGGTATTCGATGATCATTTGCTGATAAACGATTGCGAGGGCGCCCGATCATTCTCCAAAGAGCTGCAAATGCACCCTGACAAACTCAGTGAAGCGTTGCTAGCCATGATCGAACGCGCCCGTCTGACGACGTGGGAGCAAGAGTCAGCGGCAAGGATGCGTCTGGCGAAGTTGACCCCTGTCTTGGCGCAGATATTCGAACCGTTTGACGCCGTCCTGGGCGCGAGCTGTGGCATCGTCGCGCCGTTGGGCCTTGGCGCTACCGGACCTTCCGATTTCAGCAAGTTCTGGATGGCGTTCGGATTGCCTCAAATCAATGTTCCCCTCGTACGCGATACGGGAGCGCTTCCGGCAGGGCTGCAACTGATCGGAGGATACAGAAACGACAGCAAGCTGCTACATGCTGCGCAGCTGGTTGATGCGGTGCTCAGGGGGCGCGTGAGCCCGGCTCATGCTTGAGCCGACGCCGTGATTCGTCAAGGGATCGGGCAAGACGACCCGGTCCCGGCATCGTCATCTGATCCGCGGCTGATTTGATCGGTCAATGGAGCACCCTGCGACTCTCTCCGATCCTGATCCGGTCAAGCGCCCGGTTCAATGCGTCCAAGGCATCGAGCAGCGCCTTGGCCTCAGCTTCCCGGCCATCCCCCCATAGCCGTTCAGCCATTTTGTTCAGGGCCTGGATCGATCGTTCAATGTCCGCAGCGGTTGCCGCTGGGGTGTCTGTCTGGCGCTTCTTTGACATTGGCAAAATGGCTCGAGTGCTGGAGCGTCAACGCCTGGGTTGCGGCAAGTTGGGCGCTCATCTCAGTAGGACAGGTAGTGTAAAGCGGATCTGGAGCGACGGATGCATATCCCGCGGCCCGAATTCGTCCGAGGGTTGACCATTGAGCATTTACCGTGGGAAGAAAAAGAATGCTAACCGTTCGTCAGAACTCTCGCACGATCAAACCGTTGGGAAGTCGATGTAGTAGCCCCAAATAAAGACAGGTTTCTATGCAGCCACTCATACTCGATTTGCCCAATGGCCGGGAGCTCGCCAATGAGCTTGATTTCGCCATTGAGCAGATGATGTCCATTCCGGTCGGTCTTATCGGTAGTGCCCTGTGGCTGGCGGCTTCCAGAAGACAGGAGCAGGCTTTCCAGAAATGGCGTGCATATCTGCAGCTCATGGCTGACGGGCGGGTATGCGTCCAGAGCCTGAAGGTTGCTTGAATCCATGGCCCTCGAGGATGGCCAGGCCCTGGGAGCGGTCATCTCCTGAGGATTGACTGAAGAGCAAGGCACGCCTATACAGGTGCCTTCACGCAGTTCAGTCAATGCAGGACAGTAAATGAGCGATGAGATTGATATCCCGGAACCCGAGCACGACCATCTGCTCGATCATGAATTCCACGATCAGGGGCGATGGGACGAAGAAGACGCTCAAGGCATTCTGGATGATGACGACGAAGAACCCGATTACCTTGATTCGATGGATCAAGAGGAATAGGCCATTCGAGACGTCACAAATGCCCGCGCTGGGCGGGCAATTGCATTGAATCAAGCGATTCAGGCACCTGATTCAGGGTCGCTCGCCGGTACGCCCCGAGCCTCCTTGTCGATTTCGTCCTGATCGTTCGTTGGCGGGTTGGCGTCCGGATCATCCAAGCGCGCGCTGCTGCCGGTTTGCGGATGCTCACTCGGCACCGAGTTGTTTGCCGCCACATCTGTCATATCTTCCTCGATCGGCGCTTCATCGTCCGGCGGCAGCGGCACCTCGGGCTGATCTTTGCTGGGGTCATGGCCGGTTTCGTTGTCCGTTGTTCGCGTTACATCCTGCTGCGACCTGTTACCTACTGCATTCTCGTCAATGTCCATGCGGGTTCTCCGTTCTGATGCGCGGGATGTCCGTGCCTGTACATCAGAAATCGCGACGCATTGCGAGTGCCGCGCGTTGGACGAGCGGTCTGTCGGAGCTGAACAGGAGTGCTTGCAGCGCTTGCATGCGATCGCAAACCCGACAGTACGCGGCAGGGCTCAGTCCCAGTCGAAACCCAGTTCTGGATTGATGGGTGGGTTGCACTGCAAAGTTGCAAGGTCCAGCAGGGTGAAATAGCCGTCCAGCCAGCCGGCTGAATCGATGTGGTACACGTTGCCCAGTACTGCAGGCTGCCGCACTGGTGTGTGGCCGACCACCAGGGCGCGAACCCCTTCGACGCCGCCAGTATCACAGTCCAGAATCCGGGTTCGCGACCACATGCAGCTGTGCTGCACCCGTTGCAGCCGCCTGTCACTCTCGGATGATTCGAGTTCGATGCGCAGTTGCTCCCAGGACCGTACCGGGCAATCGGCGTGAACGATCCCGACCAATCCGCCAGGGGTCTGGACTTCGATGGCGATCGGCAGCTCGGCGAATCGCGCCGCGAACGCCAACTGCTCGAACAGCGAAAGCCCGGTGAACCACGACCCGCCGTTACAGATCCAGCTGTCGAGGTCGCAGGTATCGAAGTGCACCACGAAGTCGTCATGGTTGCCGCGCACCGCGTGGAACCATGGCTTGGAAAGCCAGTGGAGAGCGTCCCGGCACTCAGGTCCGCGGTCGATCAGGTCTCCGACGCTGAACAGGCGGTCGACCACCGGATTGAAACCGAGCGCATCCAGCGCAGCCTGCAATCGGGTGAAGTGACCGTGAATGTCACCCACCGCGAAATCCCGGCCAGCGGTATTTACAGCGAAGTGCTGGATGCGCGACACCTCGATGGTTTCGTTCATGGGACACTCCGCTACGGCAGAAGAGGTTCTTTCGTTGCTTGTCGATGACCACTGCAGTGAGCGCCAAGGCTGGGTGGTATGGAACAGGTTGCGGTGCTCGCTGGTGTATTCGCTGTGAGTGTTCTACGGCCCGGTCGTTCCTTTAATTTTGACATGGCTTTGTCCCGCCTGCCGTTTACCGGCTGGCTGGTGCCGGCGGGAAATGAACAAACGGCACCGCGTCAGCTGCTTCAGGCGGTGGGGGCCGTGGATCAAGGAGCGCGAATGGCTGCCGGGGGGCAGATGACATGGCAAAAGCCAGGCGCTTGATTCAGAAAAGCCCCAGGTCGAGGGGATACTCGATGACCACGTAAATCCGGTCGATGTCATCGCCGGCCTGAGCGCTGTTCGCCCGATGTGTCACATGGGACAGTCGCAGGGAGAGGTTCCTGGCCGGGCCGGACTGCACGATGTAATGCAGGTCTATGTCGCGCTCCCAGTGCCGGCCACCATCGCCCTGTTGGGGCTGGTAAAGGCCGGTGGCCGGGTCAAAGGGGTTGTACGCTCCCCCTTGGGGGGCCTGGGTACCGTCGATGCCTCGGCCGGTGACGTAGCGGGTCATGAACTTCAGCCCCGGCAGGCCGAAGGGACCGAAGTCAAGGTCGTAGCGTGCCTGCCAGGAGCGTTCATGGGGGCCGTTGAAATCGGCGTACTTGATCGAATTGGCCAGGTAGATGGAATCGCCACCAACGAAGTCGAAGGGCGTGTTGCCGTTGATTTTCTGATAGGCGAGGGTGAACGACTGGGCTGCAAGGGTGTACTGGCCCGACAGGCTGTAGGCGCTGTTATCGATTGCGCCTGCTACGGCCTGGCCGTAGTCCTGGGTGTGGTAAAGGTTGCCGTCGAGCAACAGCCCGGGCTGTGTCCAGTGCAGGTTGGCATAGTACTGACGCCAGGTGTCGCTCAGTTCGCTGGCATAAAGGGCACCGCCAAGCGGATGCTCTTCGAACAGGTTGGCACCGATGAATTCGATACCACCCTTGCGGGTGTTCGCACCGTAGCCTGTGAAATCGCCCTTGCTGGTGGACGCGTCCTGGTTCTTGAACGCGGTGAAGTGACCGGCCAGCAGATGCAGCTCATCGATTTCACGGCTGTCGATCAGCAGGCCCGTGGCGTACTCCGGTTGCAGGCGTTTGTCGGCCGTATCGAATACCGGGGTTTGCACGGTCATTTCGCCAAACGCCAGGGTGGTGCGCGAAATCAACAGTTTCAAGGCGCCACCGCCACTTGCGTAGTTGTCTTCGCTGTGGCCATCCTGATCCAGCGGTAACAATCCCGTCCCGGCATGTCCCTTGCCGCCGTCGAGCTTGACACCCAGAAAGGCGTGAGCATCGATACCCAGCCCGATCGCACCGGGGGTGAACCCCGATTCGAATGAGCCGATGAAGCCCTGTGCCCATTCCTGTTTGTAGCTTTTGTCTGCCGGGGAGGGCGATCGATAGTCGTTGTTGAGATAGAAGTTTCGGCTGAGCACCTCAAGCGTCGATCCGTCCACAAACCCTGGCGTGGATTGCGCGGGCTCGGATGCCAGTGCCGTTGCGGCGGCACCCATGAGCAATAGGCATAACCAGAATGGCGTCCGGGAGTCGGTCACGTTGCCAGTACCTTGGAAGAAAGTGGTCAAGGGTCAGCTATTCCACCGGACCAGGATTGAGCGGATGTGCTGAGGTTCTGGATGTTTGTGCGGTAGCAGGCATCTCTCCCGATGCTTTGTGCAGGTGAACCAAGATGGCCAAAAGTGTCTACATTCCAGGGAGTGTTCCCTTTCTGAGAGTACGGATATGTTCAGATATCGTTCGTTGATTGCAGCCATTACCTGTGTCGCATGGATGTCCGGCCCGGCGGCGGCACTGGCCGATCCAGGTAACGGGAAGGGGCAGGGGAACGCCAAAGGCAATCCACATAACAGCCAGGAGCATGGCAATCAGGGCAACCAGGGCAACCAGGGCAACCAGGGCAAGACCCCAGGGGGCGGTGATTGGCAAAACGGCCCGAGCGTGAATCGAGCAAACATTCTTGGCATTGTGGGGGGGCATCGGGACTACTGGAGTCCCGGACCTGCGTTACCGCCAGGCATCCAGAAGAACCTCGCCCGGGGTAAACCGCTGCCTCCGGGGATTGCCAAAAAGCTGGATGGCCGGCTGATCGGCAGGCTGCCTCATTATGACGGGTACGAATGGCAGCAGGCGGGCACGGACCTGATTCTGGTTGCGCTCGCGACCGGCCTTATCTATGAAGTGCTCAACGGCGCGTTCGATTGACGATCGGGTGCATTCCGTCCGTCGCGGCACTTGAACTGTCAGAGCGTTAACGCGTCCTACGCTACGCGTAATCAACCCTCACGGAAGCTATCATGCTTTTAAAAAACAAGAGTCTCGTTGCTGTCATGTCATTCGCCATGATGCTTGCAGCCGCCCCGTTACTGCCCGCTGATCTGTCCATCATGAATTCCGCCTACGCGAAAGAAGGTGGTGGTCATGGCGGCGGTAATGGTGGCGGCCACAGTGGTTCGGGTCACTCCGGCAGTAACGGCCGTGGCCAGGGACTGAGCAGTGATCATGCTGGCAAGGCGGTGCGCGACCATGGCATCAGCGGCAACCGGTACGGCAGTGACCGCAACAGCGACAACGGTCACGGCACCACCACGTCGGGTATTGCGCAATCCAAGGATACGCGCGGCCTGAGCAAAGCCAGGGCAATTTCGGAATCCACGCCGGGGGATCACAACGCGAAGGGGTTGAGCAAAGCCGGCGCGTCTACATCGAAAAAGTCCCATTGAGCAGGAACCGCCAGTCGGAATCAGCTGACCACCCAGGGTGAATCAAGCGTTATTCCGACGAGGTTCTGCAAACACAAAAATCCCGGAGACCTTCTGTTTCCGGGATTTTTTCGTTGTAGCACCGGGGAAAATCCTGCCGTACGTCGTGATTCGCCGGCTGGCCCCGCTGGCTCTACTACGGTTGGAGGTAGACGGCTTTCCAACGCGGGGGTGCAATGCATGCCCAGAATCCTCTTTTTGATGTTCGCCGGCATGGTCATGTGCGCCAGCCAGGCTATGGCGGACAGCCTCAGGATCAGCGTCATCGGCGCCGGTAACGTCGGCGGCACGCTGGGCACGCTGTGGGTGAAGGCCGGGCACTCGGTGTTTTTCTCGTCGCGCCACCCCGAGGCATTGACCGACCTGGTCAAGCGCGCCGGCCCCAACGCTCAGGCAGGTTCGGTGAACGATGCCGCGGCATGGGGCGATGTGATCGTGTTGAGTGTTCCCTACGGCGCGATGCCGGTGCTGTCCGAACAGCTCAAGGGCAAGCTGGACGGCAAGGTGGTGTTCACCACCAGCAACCCGTTCAGTGGCCGTGACGGCGCGGTCGCAACCAGGGCGCTGGAAATGGGAACTGCGGTGGCGGACCGGCAATACCTGCCCGGCGTGCACCTGGTGCGAGCGTTCAACGCCATAGGCTCTGCCTCCATGAAAGAACAGTCTGGCAAAGACAAGGCGATTCCCGTTTTCGCTGACGACGCCCAGGCCCGGGACATGGGAGCCCGGTTGGTGCGCGACGCCGGTTTTTTGCCCGTCATCTTCCCGCTGGCGCGAGCCAATGAAGGTTTGCCGGGCGGCCCGCTCAGCGGCCTTTGGAGCGAAGCGGAGCTCAAGCGCAAGCTGGTTCTGCAGGAGTAATCACCATGTCCCCCTCCGCCGCAAATCCGATGGCTCTCGCCTGGGGCGTGTTCTTTTGCACGGCAGCGTTCGGCCAAGGGGCAGCAAACATCGATCACCCACCGGCAATACTGCCGTTGGAATCCGAGACGGCGCCAACACTCATCGCCTATGCACCGCTTGCCGAACCGCTCGCCCGCGGCGTCGTCATCATCCAGTATCGAACAGAGCACGCCAGGATCATGCCGGTATTTGGTAAAGCGGCCGCTGATGTATCACCACGCCTGGGCCATCTTCACGTGACCGTCGACGACTGGAAAGGTACCTGGGCGCACACCAGTGAAGACCCGATCATCCTGGTCGGACTGACGCCTGGCCCTCACAAGGTGCTTCTTGAAGTGGCCGACCCGACGCACAGGATCCTCACCCATGCGACAGTGAGTTTTGCCGTTCCCGAGAAGAAACCAGCCGATGCCCCTCACCCGGACGCTGGTCAGGCGGTCAAACCGTAACCGTCAAGTGGTGACGTGCGCACGGTGCCCGGGATTCCAGATTGCACGCGTCACAATGGCGTGTGCGCGGCCAATCGCCGGCCCGTCGACCCTGTGTCCATCGGGCACGAATACACCTATCCCGATACCTGTTTCCAGCCATTGCGGCTTCTGCTCGTCGACACAGTGAAAACAGGCTCAAGATCGGTTCGTCCGAGCCGATGGAGTAGGGGTGCTGACTGGCTGCAGGCAGTTCATTAGCTAGAGGCAAAGTGCTAGCATCGGCCGCCGCGATGCCTCCCGGTCAGCAACACCACCGCCGTTTATTCCCAATGTTTTTTTCATCTTTCGGACTTTATGCGATTTTTCCTAGATCCCCAGCGAGATATCGATGCAGCGCTGCTGCGGTATCGTCGGCTTTTCGGCGTGTTGGCACTGTTCAGCGGCGTGATCAACCTGCTGATGCTGGTCCCTTCGATCTACATGATGCAGGTGTTCGACCGCGTCCTGACCAGCCGCAATGAAACCACCCTGTTGATGCTGAGCCTGATCCTGCTCGGGTTCTTTGCGCTCGGCTGTGCGCTGGAGTGGGTACGCGGCCAGGTCATGATCAAGATGAGCGCCGGCCTGGACACTCAGTTGGGCGAGCGGGTATTCGATGCCGCGTTCGAGCGCAGCCTCAAGGAACACAGCGCCAACCCGGCACAGGTGCTGAGCGACCTGAACAGCATCCGCCAGTTCGTGACCGGCCCGGCACTGATTGCCATCTTCGATGCGCCATGGCTGCCGATCTACGTCATCGCGACGTTCCTGTTCCATCCCTGGCTTGGGGTATTCACCGTCATCGGTTCGCTGATCCTCGCCGGGCTGGCGGTCTGCAACGAACTGACCACGCGCAAGAGCATGAGCGAGGCCAACCGGTTGTCCGTCGCGTCTTCCAGCTATGTCAACAGCACCTTGCAGAACGCCGAAGTGATTCAGGCGATGGGCATGCTCACGCCCCTGCGCCGGCGCTGGTACAACGTGCAGCAACGGGTCATCACCGAGCAGGGCGAAGCCAGTGACCGCAGTTCGCGGATCGCCGCGCTGTCGCGCTTTGTGCGCATGACCTGGCAGTCCCTGGCCCTTGGCCTGGGCGCTATCCTGGTGATCGAGAACCAGATTTCCGCCGGGGTGATGATCGCCGTGTCCGTCTTGCTGGGGCGCGCCATGGCGCCAGCCGAGGCGCTGATCGGTTCGTGGAAGCAAATGGGCAATGCCAAGAGCAGCTACGAACGCTTGAACCGGCTGCTTACCGAATTCCCCAAGGCCGCGCTGCGCATGCCGCTGCCGCCGCCGACCGGGGCCCTGGGCATCGACCGCCTGGTGATCGTCCCACCGGGCATGCACAAGCCCGCGATCAATGGCGTGACCATCAGCCTGGCCAAGGGCGAGGTACTGGCGATCATCGGCCCGAGCGCTTCGGGCAAGTCTTCCCTGGCGCGCGCCATGGTCGGCATCTGGACCGCCAGGCAGGGCTCGGTACGCCTGGACAGCGCCGAGGTCAGCCAGTGGTCGCGTGAAGCCCTGGGTCCCTACCTGGGTTACCTGCCCCAGGACATCGAACTGTTCGACGGCAGCATCGCCGAAAACATCGCGCGCTTCGGTGAGGTGGATTCGGCAAAGGTCATCGAGGCGGCGCAATTGGCCGGTATCAACGAGATGATCCTGCACTTCCCCAACGGCTACGACACCTTGCTCGGGACTGGCGGGCTGGGGCTGTCCGGCGGCCAGAAGCAGCGCATCGGCCTGGCCCGCGCGCTGTATGGCCGACCGGCGCTGGTGGTGCTCGATGAGCCCAACTCCAACCTCGACGATGCCGGTGAAGCGGCGCTGGTGCAGGCGGTGCGCAAGCTCAAGGCCGACGGCTGCACCGTGGTGCTGGTCACTCACAGGCCGAGCATTCTCGGCGCAGTCGACAAACTGTTGTTCCTCAAAGACGGCGTGCAAACCCTGTTCGGCCCCCGTGACCAGGTGCTCAAGACCCTGCTGCCACCGGCACCGCCAAAAGCCGTCGAACCCCGCAATCAAGAAGCCTGAGGCGTCAATGCAAGCCAGTTCCAGCGACATTTCGACCCCCGCGAACAAGCCGGATGAAGATGCCGTGGGCATCGCCCGGATCGGTGTCTGGTTTTTGCTCCTGGGCCTGGGCGGTTTTTTGCTGTGGGCCTGCCTGGCGCCACTCGACCGCGGCGTGGTCGGCAGCGGCACCGTGGTGGTTTCCGGCGAGCGCAAGACCGTGCAGTCGCGCACCGGCGGCATGATCGACAACATCCTGGTACGCGAAGGCGACCGGGTGCAGCAAGGGCAGGTCGTGGTGCAGCTCAATACCGTGCAGGCCAAGTCGCAACTGGATGTGGCCCTGGGCCAATGGCTCGGCGCACGGGCCGTCGAGGATCGACTGATGGCCGAGCGTCTGGATCGCGCCAGCCTGCAGTGGTCCGCGCAGTTGCTGGCCCGCGCCAGCGACCCACGGGCCGTCGCGGCGATGGAGTTGCAAGGCTATCTGTTCGCCACCCGCCGTGCCGAACTGGCCAGCCGCATGCAGATCAGCCAGCACGAAATCGCCTCGCTCAACGAACAACTCAAGGGCTTTGAAGAGATCAAGCGCAACCACGCCGCGCAGCTGCAATTCCAGCAGCAAGAGCTCAAAGGCCTGCGCGAGCTGGCCCGTGAAGGTTACTTGCCGCGCAACCGGCTGTTCGAAGCCGAAAGCAGTGCGGCGCAGTTGGGCGCCCAGTTGGCTTCGAGCATTTCCGATATTGGCCGCACGCGCCAGGCGATCAATGAAAGCAAGCTCAAGGCCTTGCAACAGGCGCAGATCTTTCGCAGTGAGGCCGAGTCGCAACTGACCCAGGTGGTGGCGCAGACTTCAAGCCTGACCGACCAGATCAAGTCCCTGGAATTCGAAGTCAACAGCGCCGCCATCGTCGCGCCCGTCGCCGGCCAGGTGATGGGCATGACCGTGCATACCGTCGGCGGCATCGCACCGGCGGGCCAGCGCCTGATGGACATTGTCCCGCAAGGTTCCAGCTGGGTGGTCA
>Ga0068843_1014466_pt1 | contig 11637 bp, 7 predicted proteins | sample Hof3ISUMetaT_5_FD_73617 | JGI IMG/M metagenome (GOLD analysis project Ga0068843, IMG submission 73617) | Enriched soil aggregate microbial communities from Iowa State university to study microbial drivers of carbon cycling -... | ecosystem: Environmental > Terrestrial > Soil > Agricultural land... | reverse complement strand
ACTGCCGGCCGACAAGACCCGCAGTATTTTCCGCAGCCAGAGTAGTCCCGGCGGCGGGGGCTATAACGAATTACGCATCGAGGATCGCAAAGGCGCCGAGGAAATCTACCTGCGGGCCCAGCGAAACTGGACCCAGCACGTATTGAACGATCAGCAGGTGCAAGTGGATAACCAGCGCAGCGTTGTCGTCACCGGTCTCGCCAAACACGAGCTGAAAGCCGATGAGCAGCGCATCACCCACGGCCAGCGCCAGACCGAGGTGAGGCAGGACGACCATCTCACGGTGACCGGCGACCGGCACATCCGTGTGAGCAATCAGGCGATCAACGCCAGTGCTCAATTCCACGTCAGCGCCGGCCAGCAAGTGGTGATCGACGGCGGGGCGAGCGCGACGATTCAGGCGGGCGGGCAGTGGATCAACATCGGCCCGGGCGGGATCTTCAGCAGCGTGCCGATTGTGGTGGGTGGTGCGCCGATGGCGACGATGAGTGCGGCGCCGACGGTGCCGGGGTTGCCGGAAAAACTGGCGGCAGCCCCGGCTGCGATTCTGACTGCTGCGCAAATCATGAGCCTGAAAGGTGATGCGCCCTTCTGTGAAGAATGCGAGCGCTGCAAGGACGGTGTCTGTGCAGCCTGATCAATGGTTGAAGGATCAGCCGCTGAAACCCTCGGAGCAGTTGTTCGCGGTTTTCAGCAGCTCGAGTGCGGTAGAACCGCTGAAATCCTGGCCGCTGAAAGCGCAGATGCCGAAACCAGTCTGGGCGGAAACGATCTATGCCGAGTGGGATGCGGTGATGCCCTACGTGGGAATCGTCGACGCGGGCAGTGAGTTTCTGGATTGGGTGGCGACCACGGAGTCTAGCGACTGGGGTTGGCTGGCGGTTTCTTCGGCGGGGCTTGAGGTGGTGGCCGAGCACTTTCGCAGTTTGACTCAGGTGCTGATGCCGGACGGGAAAGCGGTGTTCTTCCGGTTCTGGGATGGGCGGTTTTTGTTGCCGATCCTTGAGTCGTCCGAGGTGGATGCCGGGCAATTGCTGCCGGTTCTCACGCGAGGCTTTATCAACGGTCAGGCCGTCGAAATCGGGGGCAGGGCGCAGGTCTCGGGTCGGGAGTTTCCTTGGTGGCAGGTGCCGGAAAAGCTGCTGGCGCAGTTCGGCGATGATGCCCGGATCAACAACGCCTTGCAGTGGTTGAGCGAGGAGCAGCCGGCGTTGTTCGAGGCGTTTCCCGCCGATGTCTTGCGCTGCAAGGTTGTCAGGTTTTTTGCGGTTTCAGCGTCGGACGAATCGTCGGCTTCGGCATTGCTGGACTACTTGCGGTACGAGTCAGAGTGAAATTTCCGGGCAAAGGCTTCGGACGTTTCCTGCGAGTTGCGGCGGTTTGCGTGAACTGGTGGGCGCGGAGATGCGGGGATAGTCTTTTGGCTGTCACCGCAAATTCGGTGACAGGGCGTGGAAGCCCTTTTATCGTTAGGCGCGTCAAGCTGCACCAGTCAGACGTTTTTGTCGTTTGAGTTTTTGGTGGCTGTGCGCGGGGCGCTTTCGAGTGCGCCGGGTGCCTAACGTCCCGGTCTTCCACACCTGCGTACAGCCGCCACCTAATGCGTGGAAGTGAGAGTTGGCGGCACCACCCAATACGTTAGGAGTCATTCCAGTGCCAACATTGAAACCCGATCCACCCTACGAACCCTTCATCCCCCATCCCGACAACCGCCTCATGGCGCTGACCAGTAACTGCAACGACATGCCCACGCTGTTCATCGACACCCACGCCCCGCTCGATGTCCTGATGGACGCCGCCAACTACCGCATCCGCGCCGTGATTCAGGTCCTGGAAAACATGTGCATGCGCGGCTCGGTCGAGTGCGACTCGGTCGTCCTCAGCGACTTCGCCCAACTCTGCGTGATTCCGCTGCGTGACGGCTGTGATGTCTTGGATGTGATTGGCCGCAGGTTGCGTGACCGGCCTTAGATCCCATCCCCTCACCCTAGCCCTCTCCCCGAGGGAGAGGGGACCGACCAAGGTGAATAGGTGACGTACGCCGACCTGCAACTTCGGTGGTGAACTTGGCTTGGCCAAGCCTTAGGTCGCGGTGATTTTTCAGGTCGATGCAAACCGAAAGATCACCTCCGTCAGTACCCTCTCCCTTTGGGAGAGGGTTAGGGTGAGGGGTTTCTCAAGGATGTACCCGACAGCAAGACCACCCACTCAGCCCCCAACCCCTGACTTGCCGCCCGGTAAAAGGTAAACTTCACGGCCCTCGCAGGAGCAGCCATGAATTATCGTCACGCCTTCCATGCCGGCAATCACGCCGATGTGTTCAAACACCTGACCTTGACCCGCCTCATTGCCCTGATGTCGCGCAAGGAGCAGCCGTTTGCCTATCTCGACAGCCACGCCGGCATCGGTCTGTATGACCTGCAGGGCGATCAGGCCAACCGTACCGGCGAGTATCTGGAAGGCATCGCGCGGTTGTGGGATCAGCCGGATCTGCCGGCGCTGACCGCCGACTACATGAAAGTGCTGCACGAGATGAACCCGGACGGCCAGTTGCGTTATTACCCGGGTTCGCCGGAGCTGGCGCGGCGTCTGACTCGTTCTCAGGATCGTGTGTTGCTCAACGAGAAGCACCCGGAAGACGGCGTACTGCTCAAGGACAACATGAAGGGCGACCGCCGTGTGGCCGTGCATCTGGGCGAGGGCTGGCATGTGGCGCGGGCGCTGCTGCCGGTGGCCGAGAAGCGTGCGGTGATGCTGATCGATCCGCCGTTCGAGAAGCTCGACGAGATGCAGCGTTGTGCGGCGTCGCTGAAAGAGGCGATCTCGCGGATGCGCCAGACCGTCGCGGCGATCTGGTATCCGGTGAAGGATCAGCGCGCATTGCGTCGTTTCTATCAGGATCTGGCCGGCACCGGTGCGCCGAAGTTGCTGCGGGTCGAGTTGCTGGTGCATCCACTGGATACGCCGAACAGCCTTAACGGCTCTGGCCTGGCGATTGCCAATCCGCCGTGGGGGCTGGAGGAAGAATTGCGTGAGCTGCTGCCGTGGCTGTCCAAGAAACTTGGGCAGACCCAGGGCGGATGGCAGATGGATTGGTTGATCGCCGAGAGCTGATCAACCGTCAATCGCTCCCGCACATAGCGCGGGAGCGATCAGGGCGGACTTAGTTCCCCGCCAGACTCGGCGGCATGCACACGCCAGTGCCGCCAATCCCGCAATAGCCTTCCGGGTTTTTCGCCAGATACTGCTGGTGATAGGCCTCGGCGAAGTAAACCGTCGGCGCCTGTTCAATCTCGGTGCTGATCTCACCCAGACCCGCCTTCGACAATTCCGCCTGATAAACAGCCTTGCTCTTCAACGCCGCCTCCAGTTGCTCCGGATGGGTCGCGTAGATCACCGAACGGTACTGGGTGCCGATGTCATTGCCCTGGCGCATGCCCTGTGTCGGGTTGTGCAATTCCCAGAACATCGCCAGCAGCTCTTCGTAGCTGACCTTGGCCTTGTCATACACAACCAGCACCACTTCAGCATGGCCGGTCAGGCCCGAGCAGACCTCTTCGTAGGTCGGGTTCGGCGTGTAGCCGCCGGCGTAACCGACCACGGTGCTGACCACGCCTTCGCGCTGCCAGAAGCGGCGCTCGGCACCCCAGAAGCAGCCCAGCCCGAAGATTGCGAAGTCGACGTCCTGAAAGAACGGGCCCAGCAACGGCGTCTCGGTGAAAACAAAGTGTTTTTCAGGCAGGGCCATCGGGGTTTCGCGGCCAGGCAGAGCTTGTTCTTTAGTCGGTAGCACGTTTTTGTTCACCAGAATTTCCGAGCGCAGAACCATGATCGTTCCTCTCAGTCAGGATGGGATGTCTATAAGCTGACCCACAGTGTGCCCAATGATGCCCGGTTAATCACCAGGCAAAATGTGCGGATAGTGTCCTGTGGGTTACAGAGAGAGCGGACCGCGCGGGTAGCGCTTGAGCGCCTGGATCAGCTCGCCGCCCGGAATCGGCCGGTCGAACAGGTAGCCCTGGCCGACGTCGCAGCGGTGCCGACGCAGAAACGCCAGCTGCTCGGCGGTCTCGATGCCTTCGGCCACGACCTTGAGTTTCAGGTTGTGGGCCATGGCGATCACGGCGGAGGTGATTTCCATGTCGTCCTGATTGTCCGGGATTTCATGGATGAAGCTGCGATCGATCTTGATGATGTCGATCGGGAATTTCTTCAGGTAACTGAGCGACGAGTAACCGGTGCCGAAGTCGTCCATGGCCAGGGTCAGGCCCAGACGCTTGAGCTGGTCGAGCTGCAAGTGGGTATCTTCAGTGGCTTCCAGCAGCAGGCCTTCGGTCAGTTCCAGCTCCAGCAGATTGGCCGGCAGCGCTTCTTCCTTGAGGATGTTGGCGATCGAGGCCACCAGATCCGGGTCGGAGAACTGCTTGGGCGACAGGTTGATCGCCACTTGCAGGTTGCCCATGCCCGCAGCGGTCAGCGCTTTGCTCATGCGGCAGGCCTGGCGGGCGATCCACTTGCCGATCGGAATGATCAGACCGGTTTCTTCGGCGACGCTGATGAACTGGTCCGGCCGGATCATGCCGCGCTCCGGGTGATTCCAGCGCAGCAGCGCTTCCATGCCCAGCAGACGACCGCTGCGCAGGCACAGCTTGGGCTGGTAGAACACGTCCAATTCATTCTGGGTCAGAGCGCGGCGCAGGTTGTTCTCAACGAACAGTTTGTAACTGGCCTCGGCGTTCAGCGCTTCGGTGAACACCTGCACCTGATGTTTGCCGTTGGCCTTGGCCTTGTGCAGAGCGAGGCCGGCGTTGCGCATCAGGGTCTGCGGGTCGCGGCCGTGCAGCGGCGCGCAGGCCAGGCCCACGGAGCCGGTGACGCTGATCAACTGGTTGTCGACGAACATCGGTTTATCCAGCGTCGCCAGCAATTGGTTGGCGATCTGCTGCCCGGTGGCAAGGTCAGTGTCGTCGAGCAATACCGCGAATTCGTTACTGGCGAACCGCGCCAGGCTGCCGCTCGGGCTCAGGCTGTTGCGCAGGCGTCGAGCCAGGCTGATCAACAGTTTGTCGCCGGTCTGGTGGCCGAGGCTGTCGTTGATCCGCTTGAAGTTGTCGATGTCCACCAGCAGCAGGCTGATCGGGGTATCGCTATCCCGGGCGAAGCGCTCATCCAGATTGCGGATAAATGCAGGTCGGTTACCGAGGTTGGTCAGGTTGTCGGTATACGCCAGGCGCTCGATGCGCTGCTGCGCCAGCTTGGTCTGGGTAATGTCTTCGTAGATGCCGATGTAATGCGTCAGCTCACGGTTGTCGCCGTAGACCTTGGAGATCGACAGTTGGCCCCAGTAGGGTTCGAGGTTCTTGCGGCGGCTCTTGAACTCGCCCTGCCAGCTGTTGCTCTTGGCCAGCGCCGACGGCGCGTCGAACAGCAGCTCGCTTAAGTTTTCCAGGGCTGGCAACTCCGACAGGCGCTGGCCGTGGACTTCCTCGGTGGTGTACTGGGTGATCGCGGTGAAGCTCGGGTTGACGTACTCGACCACGCCGTCGCAGTTGACCAGCAAGAAGGCGTTGGCACTCTGCTCGACCGCGCGCTGGAACAGGTGCAGCGCGCTGGTGGCAGTGCGGCGGTTGTGATTGTTGATGACCTGGGCGAACTGGTCGGCGAGTTCACCGGCAAAGGCGATTTCGTCGGACTGCCAGGCGCGGGTAACGCCGGTCTGCTCCAGGCACAACACGCCGACCACCTGGCCGTCGACGCGGATGCTGGCGTCAAGCATCGCGTTGACGTCGCGCGGGCGCAGGGCTTCGGCCATTTCCCGGGTACGCGGGTCGCGCATCGCGTTGTGCGCGTCGATGGCGCGGCTGCCGTGCAGGGCTTCCATGTAATCGGGGAAGCCGCTGACGTCGATCACCTCCGGCAGGATGTATTCCTGGGTGGCGCGGTGGTAGGCCGAAATCGGCACCAGCTTCTGGCCTTCGAGGTTCCACAGGCTGGCACAGTCGATTTCGTAGATATCGCAGGCGCAGCGGGTGATCAGCTCGGCAGCTTCCTGCAGGGAGTTCTGGCTGCTGTAGCGCTGGCGGGCCAGCAACAGGATCAGATCCTGTTGGGCGCGCACCCGCTCCAGATGCTGCAGTTGTTCCTGCTGAGCGCGCTGGTTGAGCTCCAGGGCGATTTGCAGGCGTGAATTCTGGGTTTCAAGGTCGACGGACGGCAGCGAAGGTGCCTCGTCAAACACGTTGTCGACCGCCAGCAGGTAACCGCGCAGCAAGTGGCGGTTGTGCTGTCTGTAGGCTTCACCGAGTTCGAGAATGCTCAGCGCACCGGCGGCGGTGTGCAGGGTGTAGCGCACCAGATAATGCGGGCTGTGGCCGAGTTGTTGCTGGATCGCGTCGTGCAGTTGATAACGCGCTTCGGGCTCCATCAGGCTGGCATAGGGTGAGCCAACCAGAGCGCAGAGTTCGACGGCGGGCTGGCCGAACTGGCGTTCACAGTTGGGATCGAGAAACAACATGGCCCAACTGGCTTCATTCAAGCGCTCGAAACGCAGCATGCCGAGCCGCGAGGGCACAGGCAACTGCGTCACTACCTCGGCCACCATACGGCTGGCGGCATCGGGTTGGCTCTTCATGAAGGGAACTCGCTTGGAAATTTGCTGAACGCGCCGGGCTCGCGCCCTCTTTACTGTTGCCTGCGGCAAGGTTGCATCATTGCGGCACTGACTGACAAGAGACATGAAGGCCAAGTGCTATAAGAATATGTCGGCTGCAGTGAACATTTCTCCAGCACCCGCCGGAAACTAATGCTACCAAGCGTGAAAATGGCCGTTCCAGAGCCTTCCGGTATCCGGAACGGTCGTACCGCTGGATTTATCGCAACGGAATATCGATGGATTGCAGGTGCCTGCCATCCCGATCGTGATAGTTGACCTGGATTCGCCCGGCTTCAACCACCATGTGCGCGAAGTTGTCCTGGCTGACGACCTCGCTGGTCAGTTCGTGCCGGTATTCGCCTGCCTCGGTCTGCGCCAGCGGCTGGTCGAGCGTGAAGGTCGCGGCGGTGGCGTAGGGCAGCAGTTTGCTGTTGCTCAGCGGTGAGGAAACGACCGTATGCACTTCAAAGTCCGGGTCTTCGCTGTGGGTCAGGCGACTGGTCAGCGAGCCATGCACATCGCCGGAAATGAACACGACGTTCCTGATCCGATGCTGGCGGATGATTTCCAGCAGGCGCAGACGCTGTTCGGGGAAGCCCATCCAGGCATCATCGCCGTTCATTTTGCGGTCGGGATAGAACATGACGCTGGTGACTACAAACTTGACCCGCGCCGGGCTATTGATCAACCACTTGCACAGCGCCTGTTCCTGTTCTTCATCGAGGATGCGCCGGTTGTCATTCGACAAGTTGCGGCAAGTTCGACTGTCCGTCACAAACCATTCGATATCGCCATCGCTGAATTGATACCAATAGTGCTTCAGTGTCGTGCGATCAATTGTTCCGCTAGTTGTTGTTGAACAGATCGGGCTATGACTCGCTTGATAAATATCGTAAGTCGCCATTGCGTTGCGATAGAGCGCTTTATCGGACTCATGGGCGTTCATTGGCCAGTTATCTTCTATTTCGTGATCGTCCAGGATCATGTAGGTCGAAGTGCCGGACATCAATCGTCGAATATTAGGCAGGGAAAACGCCGCGCGATACTTTGCAATGAACTCGTCATAGTCGCGATCCGGGGCGAACAGGTTCAAGTCGTCGGCGTAGATCTGATCGCCACACATCATGATTGCGCTGATTGCCGGTTGTGCACCCTCGATCAACTGGCTGATGGACGCGAAGATCCGGTCGCCCAGATGCGGGAGCACCGGGACGCCGGCGGTCATGCGCAGGTAACGGCAGGAGCCGAGGATGTAAGCGCGCGGCTGCAAAGGCTGGCTGCTGCGGGTGCGCAGGCGGTAAATCTCCCGTGGCCATTGCAGCGGCAACTCCGCCACGCTGTGGATGGTGTGGACGGGACTCATCGGGCTGAACCAGCCGGTCTGGTATTCGTATTCGGTGTCTGCCTTCAGATGATCGATTACGAATACTTCCGTCATGTCGCGGGTTGAATCAAGTTTGACAAACTGGGCGGGTTGCCATTGTTTCGAATCCAGTAGCCGGTAACGAATACCGGCAAATACGGACGCATTATGTTGCAGTCCGCCACGAATGAAAATTCGCGCCTGGTTAGTTGTGGTGTGGCCAATGATCGGGCCGACAGTAGGTTTAAGCATGTTCGAATCCATTCGAATAAGTGTTGGTGAGTAATAAAGTTGCCTGGCTTGTTGGTGCAACTTTGATGCGCCAAGGTTAGTTGCCTGTCGCTGAGAAATATTGACAGGAAGTGGACTAGAGTCGTGGCCTATCTCAGCGCAAGTTGTGGGAAAAGTTCAGGTGGCAGTTGTTTCAGGCAAAAAAAAGCCCCGCCAAACTGACGGGGTTGAGGTACGAGCGTGTGGCGCTCGAAAACGTGGAACACGGTCGGCCCTCCGTTGCCGGAGGGCCGAGCGCTTTACAGCAGGATGGTGCGGATGTCCGCCAGCAGGTCGCTCAGACGCTTGGTGAAGCGTGCAGCAGCGGCGCCGTTGATCACACGGTGATCGTAGGACAGCGACAGTGGCAGCATCAGTTTCGGCTGGAAGGCTTTGCCGTCCCAGACTGGCTGGATGGTTGCCTTGGAAACACCGAGAATCGCCACTTCCGGCGCGTTGACGATCGGCGTGAAGCCGGTGCCGCCAATGTGGCCGAGGCTGGAAATGGTGAAGCAGGCGCCTTGCATCTCGTCCGACGAAAGCTTCTTGGTCCGGGCTTTTTCAGCCAGGGAAGCGGCCTCGGCGGCCAGTTGCAGCAGGCTCTTCTGGTCGACGTTCTTGATGACCGGTACCAGCAGGCCATCCGGGGTGTCGACGGCGAAGCCGATGTTCACGTATTTCTTGCGGATGATCGCCTTGCCGCTTGGTGCCAGCGAGCTGTTGAAGTCCGGCAGTTCCTTGAGCAGGTGTGCGCAGGACTTGAGCAGCAGCGGCAGAATGGTCAGCTTGACGCCGGCCTTCTCTGCGACAGCTTTCTGTGCGGTGCGGAACGCTTCCAGCTCGGTGATATCCGCCGAGTCGAATTGCGTTACGTGCGGCACGTTCAGCCAGCTGCGGTGCAGGTTGGCAGCACCTACCTGCATCAGGCGGGTCATCGGCACTTCTTCGATTTCGCCGAAACGGCTGAAGTCGACGACCGGAATCGGCGGGATGCCCGCGCCACCGGTTGCGCCAGCAGCAGCGGCCGGTGCTTCCTTGGCCTTCTGCATCATGGCTTTGACGTAAACCTGCACGTCTTCTTTCAGGATGCGACCGTGCGGACCGCTGGCGCCGACAGCGCTCAGCTCGACGCCGAACTCGCGAGCCAGTTGACGCACGGCAGGGCCGGCGTGAACTTTCGCACCAGGCTTGGCTGGAGCAGCGGCCGGAGCGGCAGCAGCAGGTGCAGCGGCAGCCGGAGCAGCAGCGGCTGGCGCCGGAGCGCTCGGAGCAGCAGCGGCAGCTGGAGCCGGGGCAGCAGCCGGAGCGGCGCCTTTGACTTTCAGCTTGAGGATCAGGTCGCCGGTGCCGACTTCGTCGTCCAGCTTGATGGAAACGCTTTCCACCACGCCAGCGGCAGGCGACGGGATTTCCATGCTCGCCTTGTCGGATTCCAGAGTGATCAGCGACTGATCGGCTTCAACGCTGTCGCCAGCCTTGACCAGCACTTCGATGATCTTGGCTTTGCCGGCCGAGCCGATGTCCGGAACGTGGATGTCCTGAACGCTGTCGGCAACCGGTGCGGCTGGCGCGGCGGCAGGTGCTGGAGCAGCAGCGGCCGGAGCAGCAGCCTGAGCCGGAGCGGCCGCAGCAGGGGCCACAGCACCCGCCACTTCCAGGTCCAGGATCAGGTCGCCGGTGCCGACTTCGTCGTTCAACTTGACGCTGATGGCCTTGACCACGCCAGCGGCAGGCGACGGGATTTCCATGCTCGCCTTGTCGGATTCCAGGGTGATCAGCGACTGATCAGCCTCGACGGTGTCGCCGACCTTGACCTGGATCTCGATGATCTGGGCCTTGCCCGACGAACCGATGTCCGGCACGTGCACTTGCTGAACCGAAGCGGCAGCAGGCGCAGCGGCTGGTGCAGCCGGTGCAGGAGCGGCAGCCGGTGCAGCTTCGGCCTTGGCGGCAGGCGCAGCAGCCGCAGCAGGGGCCGCTTGCGCGGCGCCCTCGACTTCCAGCTCCAGCAGTTCGTCGCCTTCTTTCAGGCGATCGCCCAGCTTCACTTTCAGGCTCTTGATGACGCCGGCTTTCGGGGCCGGCACTTCCATGCTGGCCTTGTCCGATTCCAGAGTCAGGATGCTCTGGTCGGCTTCGATACGGTCGCCGACCTTCACAAACAGTTCGATTACTTCACCTTCACCGCTGCCGATGTCAGGTACGCGAATGAGTTCGCTCACAGAGTTTCTCCTCAGCAGTCCAGTGGGTTGCGTTTTTCCGGGTCGATGCCGAACTTGGTAATGGCCTCGGCCACGACTTTAGGTTCGATATCACCACGGTCAGCCAGTGCTTCCAGGGCTGCCAACACCACGAAATGACGGTCGACTTCGAAGAAATGACGCAGTTTCTTGCGGCTGTCGCTGCGGCCGAAACCGTCGGTGCCCAGGACTTTGAATTCCTTGGACGGTACCCACTGACGGATCTGTTCGGCGAACAGCTTCATGTAGTCGGTCGATGCGATGACCGGACCCTTACGGCCGCTCAGGCATTCTTCGACGTAGCTCTGTTTAGGCTTCTGGCCAGGTTTCAGACGGTTGCTGCGCTCTACGGCCAGGCCGTCGCGACGCAGTTCGTTGAAGCTGGTGACGCTCCACACATCGGCGCCGATGTTGAACTCTTCACGCAGGATCTTCGCCGCTTCACGGACTTCACGCAGGATGGTGCCGGAGCCCATCAGCTGTACGTGGTGCGCCGCATCGCGGGTGTCTTCTTCCAGCAGGTACATGCCTTTCTTGATGCCTTCTTCGGCACCGGCCGGCATGGCTGGCTGCTGGTAGGACTCGTTCATCACGGTGATGTAATAGAAGATGTCCTGTTGCTCTTCGGTCATCTTCTTCATGCCGTCCTGAATGATCACCGCCAGCTCGTAGCCGTAGGTCGGATCGTAGGTGCGGCAGTTCGGGATGGTGGCAGCCAGCAGGTGGCTGTGACCGTCTTCGTGCTGCAGGCCTTCACCGTTCAGGGTGGTACGGCCGGCGGTGCCGCCGATCAGGAAGCCACGGGTACGGCTGTCGCCAGCGGCCCATGCCAGATCGCCGATACGCTGGAAGCCGAACATCGAGTAGAAGATGTAGAACGGCAGCATTGGCTGGTTGTGGCTGGAGTACGAAGTACCGGCGGCGATGAAGGAGCTCATGGCGCCTGCTTCGTTGATGCCTTCTTCAAGGATCTGACCTTTCTGGTCTTCCTTGTAGAACATCACCTGGTCTTTATCGACTGGCTCGTAGAGCTGGCCGACGGACGAGTAGATGCCCAGCTGACGGAACATGCCTTCCATACCGAAGGTACGGGCTTCGTCCGGGATGATCGG
>Ga0068843_1014446_pt1 | contig 11765 bp, 11 predicted proteins | sample Hof3ISUMetaT_5_FD_73617 | JGI IMG/M metagenome (GOLD analysis project Ga0068843, IMG submission 73617) | Enriched soil aggregate microbial communities from Iowa State university to study microbial drivers of carbon cycling -... | ecosystem: Environmental > Terrestrial > Soil > Agricultural land... | reverse complement strand
GATTTTTTTATGCGTCTGGCTCGGGCATTGGAACTAACCCACAACTTCGTCTCGACTCCCGATTCCCTCGAGGGATTGGACTCGTTGCTTGACCCTTTTCTGGTCGAGCAGGCCTTGAAACAGTCTGGTGTCGCCGAAATGAAGCTGGCAGAGCAACTGATCGAGACCACGCCGGATCACATCGTTGACGTTGTTCGATCGCGGTTTTTATTCCCTGGGGTTGCTGCACCAATGGCAGCAGGCCGGCACCGAGCGGCATTGGCTGATGCCGTTACGCAAAGGGGCGCAGTACGAAGTCATTCAGCGATTGGGCCGTCAGGATGCGGTGGTCTCGTTAAGCACTTCGCCGCAGGCCCGCAAGCAATGGCCGGAATTGCCGGAGCGCCTGACCGCAAGGCTCCTGAGCAAAACCGTCAAGGGCAAGGTCTGTCAGATTTTGACGTCGATGGCCGATCCGCTGCGTTTTCCTTCCGATGAAATCGTCGACCTGTACAGCCATCGCTGGGAGATCGAATTAGGGGGCCGGGAGATGAAACAGACACTGCTCAACAGCAGCTACATGCTGCGTAGCAAGACGCCCGAGATGATCGAACAAGAGTTGTGGGGCGTATTACTGGGCTACAACCTGTTGCGTTATCAGATGGTGGAAATGAGCCGCCATTGTCCAGGCATCCATCCGTGCGAACTGAGCTTCACCGCGTGTACCTGGGCGATCCCGGGGTTTATCAACGGCGTTTCTGCGGATCGCTCAGGGAACATCCCCAAATATCTCGCCGAACTGCATGCCTCGGCCTCGCACTGTGTGTTGCCCCAATGCCGGGAAGAGCGCATTTATCCTCGGGCTATCCGGCTAAAATCGCCGAAGTACCCGATCAAAAACAAAAATGCCAGTCAGCTTAACTGACTGGCATTAAACCGCGTGGTTTCATTTTTTATTTTATGCCAGTTATTACGCGACACGTTTTTGTTTGGTGGCACCGTACATAACAATGTGGTTGACCGCTTCGAATTTTACGTTGATTTTCAGTTGGACCGGTGTTTCATCCTCTCTGTATTCAACAATCGCGTCTTTCAGTTCGCCGCTTAGGACGCCGCTGATCGAATCGAATTTCAAATCTGCTTTCCCACTCATTTGTGAATAGATGTAAGCCTCTGTTTGACTTCTATTGTAAACATACGTCAACCTGACTACGGTCTGTTCGGGAGTCAGGTCGTACGTGCCATCGGCCGCTCCTTCGGAGAAAGAAAGAATGATTTCCTTCGTGGCGCGTTGTTGTAAATCGCGATGGCGGGCATACATTTGAAGTGCTTTACCATGTGGCGGATCGTATTCCTCTAAGGTGAGTTCAACCAGCGATGCCTTGAACTGTTCAGAGTCATTCAGCTTTCCTTCACACATTCCTGCTCGGGGAGCCTGCCGGGTGTTGAGCGTTTTTGCGTTCATCGAAATAATCTCCATGTCATCACAAAGTATCCCGCTTCATAAAGACTACCCTCGGGATGAGGTATCAGACTGCTAAAGTGGCGCACTGTAAACTGTCAGAGTTGACAGTTTACAGTGCGCCGTTTGTGTGATTTTTATCTGATGCACTGATTAGCCGAACAGCCCGGCCGCAATGTTGATCGAGAGCCCAAGAATCGCCGTATTGAACACAAATCCGATCAACGACTGCGCCAGCACGATCTTGCGTATCTCCCGCGTGGCCACGCCAACATCCGCCGTCTGCACGGCGACGCCGATGGTGAACGAGAAGTACAGAAAGTCCCAATAGTTGGGCGTCGTCAGGCCTTCGGCAAAGCGCAGCGCCGGTTCGTTGCCGTCCCAGGTATAAAACAGCCGGGCGTAGTGGACGCAGAAAATCACTCCGATCAGCAGCCATGAACCGATGACCGTCAGTGCGGTGAAACCATAGTGCAGGAGTTTGCGGGTGGTTTCGAGGTCCTTGCTGCCGGCCAGTTCGAAGGTGATGGTGGCGAGGCTGGCCAGCGCCGCGATGCACACAACGAACAGTACCAGCCCGGCATTTTCATCCTCGACTTCGGCGATGCGTCTGACGTCCGGTGCTTTCGCGCGAGCTGTCAGCCAGAACATCAGGAGCAGATAGGTCCAGACGCCGGCGTTCCAGCCGATAAGGATTTTGCTGATGACCGAGTCGGCAGGGACCAGCAGGCCGACGGCAAGACCGAATAACACGGCGGCGGAGAGGCGAGGGTGGGTGCGGGCGAGGAAGCGCATGGGAACTCGATGGGCCAGGGTGTGCTGACACCTTAGCCCAGCGTTGACAGGTGTGGCCACAATGCCGGATGTTTGCCAATCCCGCATTGAGATCAGTGAGGTTTGGTGAATCGTTGTACAAGCTTCATGACGACAACAAAGAACACCGGCACAAAAATCACCGCCAGCGTCGCCGTAATCATCCCGCCAATCACCCCGGTCCCAATCGCCTGCTGACTCGCTGAACTCGCGCCGGTGGCAATCGCCAGCGGCACCACACCCAGAATAAACGCGAGCGAAGTCATGACAATCGGCCGCAACCGCAGACGCGCCGCTTGCAGCGTGGCATCAATCAGATCGTGACCTTCGTCATACAGGCTCTTGGCAAACTCGATGATCAGGATCGCGTTCTTCGCCGACAGACCGATGATGGTGATCAGCCCGACCTTGAAGAACACGTCGTTGGGCATCCCGCGCAAAGTCACCGCCAGCACCGCACCGAGCACGCCGAGCGGTACAACGAGCAGCACGGAAGTCGGAATCGACCAGCTCTCGTACAACGCCGCCAGACACAGGAACACGATCACCAGCGACAGCCCTAGCAGAATCGGTGCCTGACTGCCGGACAAACGCTCCTGCAACGACAGACCAGTCCATTCCTGACCCAGACCTTTCGGCCCTTGCGCCACCAGCCGTTCGATTTCCGCCATGGCTTCGCCGGTACTGTGGCCGGGTTTCGGCTCACCGGAAATCGAGATTGCCGGGTAGCCGTTGTAACGGGTCAGTTGCGCCGGGCCTTGAGTCCATGTGGCTCGCACGAATGCCGACAGCGGCACCATTTTCCCGGCGTCGTTGCGCACGTGCATCTTCAGCAGGTCATCGACCTGACTGCGACGGTCGCCTTCGGCCTGCACGACAACCCGTTGCATCCGCCCCTGATTGGGGAAGTCATTGACGTACGAGGAGCCGATGGCGGTGGACAGCACGTTGCCGACGTCGGCGAAGGAAATCCCAAGTGCATTGGCCTGCTTGCGATCCACTTCCAGCTGCACTTGCGGCGCTTCGGCCAGCGCACTTTCACGCACGTTCATCAGGATCGGGCTTTTCTCGGCGGCCGCGAGCAACTGGGTGCGAGCCTCCATCAAGGTCGCATGACCGAGGCCGCCGCGATCCTGCAGGCGGAACTCGAAGCCGCTGGACGTACCCAAACCATCCACCGGCGGCGGCAGCACGGCGAACGCCACGGCATCCTTGATCTGGCTGAGGGCGATGTTGGCGCGGTCGGCAATCGAACTTGCCGAGTCGTCGCTGCCGCGCTGTGACCAGTCCTTGAGCGTGGTGAACGCCAGCGCGGCGTTCTGCCCGCTACCGGAAAAACTGAAACCGAGAATCACGGTGCTGTCGCCCACACCCGGTTCGCCGGCGTTGTGCGCTTCGATCTGCTCGACCACCTGCACCGTGCGGTTCTTGCTCGCACCGGGTGGCAGTTGAATGTCGGTGATGGTGTAACCCTGATCCTCGACCGGCAGGAACGAGGAGGGCAGGCGCGCGAAGCACAGACCCAGGCCGACCAGCAACACAACGTAGATCAGCAGGTAACGACCGGTGCGTTTCAGCGCGTAACCGACCCAGGCCTGATAGCGATCGGTCAGTTGCTCGAAACGGCGGTTGAACCAGCCGAAGAACCCGGTTTTTTCGTGGTGTTCGCCCTTGGCAATCGGCTTGAGCAAGGTGGCGCACAGTGCCGGGGTCAAGGTCAGGGCGAGGAAGGCCGAAAACAGGATCGAGGTGGCCATCGACAGCGAGAACTGGCGGTAGATGACACCCACCGAACCCTGCATGAAGGCCATCGGAATGAACACCGCCACCAGCACCAGGGTAATGCCGATGATAGCGCCGGTGATCTGGCTCATCGCCTTGCGTGTCGCTTCTTTGGGCGACAGGCCTTCGGTGGCCATGATCCGTTCGACGTTCTCCACCACCACGATGGCGTCGTCCACCAGAATGCCGATGGCCAGCACCATGCCGAACATGGTCAGCACGTTGATCGAGAACCCCAGCGCCAGCATGGTGGCGAAGGTACCCATCAGCGCCACCGGCACCACCAGGGTTGGAATCAGGGTGTAACGGATGTTCTGCAGGAACAGGAACATCACCGCGAACACCAGCAGCATGGCTTCGCCGAGGGTGTAGACCACTTTGGTGATCGAGACCTTCACGAATGGCGACGTGTCGTAAGGAATCTTGTATTCCACGCCCGCCGGGAAGTAGCGCGACAGTTCATCCATCTTCGCCCGGATCAAAGTCGCGGTGCTGAGGGCGTTGGCGCCCGGCGACAGTTGCACACCGACGGCGGTGGACGGCTTGCCGTTAAGACGGGTGCCGAATTGGTATTCCTGGCTGCCGATCTCGACCCGCGCCACATCCTTGATGCGCACGGTGGAGCCGTCCGGGTTGGCCTTGAGCACGATGTCGGCGAACTCTTCCGGCGTCGACAATTGGCCCTTGACCAGAATCGTCGCGGTGATTTCCTGAGTGCTCGGGTTCGGCAGATCGCCGATGCTGCCGGCCGACACCTGGGCGTTCTGCGCGGCGATGGCGGCGTTGACGTCAGCGGGTGTCAGGTTGAAACCGATCAGCTTCTGCGGATCGACCCAGATCCGCATCGCCCGCTCGGCGCCGTACAACTGGGCCTTGCCGACACCGTCGATGCGCTTGATCTCGTTCATCACGTTGCGCGCCAGGTAATCGCTGAGCGCCACGTCGTCGAGCTTGCCGTCGCTGGAGGTCAAAGTGATCAGCAACAGGAAGCCGGCGGAGACTTTCTCCACCTGCAAACCTTGCTGATTGACCGCTTGCGGCAGGCGTGACTCGACTACCTTCAGGCGATTCTGCACATCAACCTGCGCCAGCTCCGGGTTGGTGCCCGGCTGGAACGTGGCCTTGATCGTGGCGCTGCCGAGGCTGCTTTGCGATTCGAAGTACAGCAGGTGATCGGCGCCGTTGAGCTCTTCCTCGATCAGGCTGACCACGCTTTCATCGACGGTCTGCGCCGAGGCGCCCGGGTACACGGCGTAGATTTCGATCTGCGGCGGCGCGACGTCGGGGTATTGCGCCACCGGCAATTGCGGGATGGCCAGCGCACCGGCCAACAGGATGAACAACGCGACGACCCAGGCGAACACCGGGCGGTCGATAAAGAACTGCGGCATAGAAGAGCGTCCTGCTTACTGACCAGAGGTCTGGGCAAGTGGAAGAGGGGTGTCGTCGATCTGCACCACTTCGCCCGGACGGGCGTGTTGCAGGCCTTCGATGACAATGCGGTCGCCGGCCTTCAGGCCACCGGTGACGATCCAGCGGTCGTTCTGCACAGCGCCAAGCTGCACCGGCTGCTGGGCAACACGCATCTGATCGTCGACAGTCAGGACTTGCGCCACACCGGCGCTGTCACGCTGTACCGCGCGTTGCGGCACGGTGAGACCGTGCTGGATCACGCCTTGTTCCAGGCGCACGCGAACGTAGCTGCCGGGCAACAGATCGAGATCCGGGTTGGGGAACTCGCTGCGCAGGATGATCTGCCCGGTGCCCGGATCGACCGTGATGTCGCTGAACAGCAACTTGCCGGGTAACGGATAGAGGCTGCCGTCGTCCTGGATCAGCGTGGCCTTGACCTGATCCTGGCCGACCTGCTGCAACTGGCCGGAACGGAATGCCCGGCGCAGTTCATTCAATTCGCGGGTCGACTGGGTCAGGTCGGCGTGGATCGGGTTCAGTTGCTGGATCAGCGCCATGGGCGTGGTTTCGTTCTGGCCGACCAGCGCGCCTTCGGTCACCAGAGCACGACCGACGCGCCCGGAAATCGGCGCGGTGACGGTGGCGTAGCCCAGATTCAGCTTCGCCCGCTCGACGGCAGCCTTGTTGGCGGCCACGTCGGCGGCGGTCTGCCGGGCGTTGGCGCGGGCGTTGTCATAGTCCTGAGCGCTGATGGCCTTGTCTTCGATCAACTGGGCGTAGCGCTGCTCCTGCAGTTTTGCCTGGAACGCGTTGGCCTCAGCCTTGCGCAGCGCGGCTTCGGCGCTATCGAGGTCGGCCTTGAACGGCGCCGGATCAATGCGGAACAGTACGTCGCCCTTTTTCACGTCGCTGCCTTCGCGGTAGGTACGTTGCAGTACCACGCCGGCGACCCGGGCGCGGACTTCGGCGATGCGCGGGGCGGCAATCCGCCCGCTCAGTTCGCTGCTGATCGACAGGGGGCGCGCCTCAAGGGTTTCGATCCGCACGGTGGCCGGCGGCGCCTGTTCCTCGGCGTTCGAGGATTTATCACAGGCGCTCAGCGTCAGCGCCAATGCGATCAGGCCGAGCCCGGCCAGCAGATTCTTCGACATGTACAACCCCCAATATTGATCTGCGCATCCTACGGACAGTCGCCGAGGGTAGCGGTGAAGCTTTGTAGGTGCTGTGTGAAATTGTGTAAGGGTTTTGCTCAGGGACGGGTGAGGGCGTATATCCTTTACGCCTTGATATTTATTGCGACAGATAAAGCATCGCGAGCAGGCTCGCTCCCACAAGGGATTGCATTCCAAATGTGGGAGCGAGCCTGCTCGCGATAGCGGACGATGGGTCGCCACTGTATTTCTGGATCACCTCAATGCCCAACATTCTTCTGGTCGAAGACGACACCGCCCTCGCCGAACTGATTTCCAGCTATCTGGAACGCAACGGTTACTCCGTCAGCGTGATCGGTCGTGGCGACCATGTGCGCGAGCGGGCACGGCTCAATCCGCCGGACCTGGTGATTCTCGACCTGATGCTGCCGGGGCTCGACGGTTTGCAGGTCTGTCGCCTGTTGCGCGCCGACTCGGCAACGCTGCCGATCCTGATGCTCACCGCCCGTGACGACAGCCACGATCAGGTGCTGGGCCTGGAAATGGGCGCCGACGATTACGTCACCAAACCCTGCGAGCCGCGCGTCCTGCTGGCTCGGGTGCGCACATTGCTGCGGCGCAGCAGCCTCGGCGAGCCGATGACCGCCAACGACCGGATCCTGATGGGCAACCTGTGCATCGATTTATCGGAGCGCACGGTGACCTGGCGTGAACAACCGGTCGAGCTGTCCAGCGGCGAATACAACCTGCTGGTGGTGCTGGCCCGCCACGCCGGTGAAGTGCTGAGCCGCGACCAGATTCTGCAACGTCTGCGCGGCATCGAATTCAACGGCACCGACCGCTCGGTAGACGTAGCGATTTCCAAACTGCGGCGCAAGTTCGACGACCACGCCGGCGAGGCGCGCAAGATCAAGACCGTGTGGGGCAAGGGGTATCTGTTCAGCCGTTCCGAGTGGGAATGCTGATTCGATGTTCAGAATCCTGTTTCGCCTCTATCTGGTGACGATCGTCTCCTACAGTGCGGCGATCTATCTGGTGCCGGATCTGGTGGTGATGGCGTTCAAGCAGCGGTTCGTCACCTACAACCTCGACTATTCCCGTGGCCTGCAATCGTTGATCACCAAGCAGTTTCGCGCGGTGCCGCAGGATCAGTGGCCGGCACTAGCGGCGTCGATGGACAAGGATTTCCAGCCGCTGCACATCGTGCTCGCCCGTATCGATGACCCCGGCTTCACCGTCATCGAGCAAGAACGCCTGCGGCGCGGCGAGAACATGGTGCGGGTGGGCGACTGGGGCTGGCGCACGCTGGCGGTCACGCCGCTGAATGACGAAATGGCAGTGCAGATGGTGGTGCCGCCGGATCCGATGGACGTGAATCTGTTGTACTGGAGCATCAACGTGCTCATCGGCGCGAGCCTGCTGGCGTGCCTGTTGCTCTGGTTTCGTCCGCACTGGCGCGATCTGGAACGCCTCAAGGGCACGGCCGAACGTTTCGGCAAGGGCCATTTGAGCGAGCGCACGCAAATTGGCCCGAGCTCCAACATCGGCAGCCTGGCCAACGTGTTCGACACCATGGCCGGCGACATCGAAAACCTGCTCAACCAGCAGCGGGACCTGCTCAACGCCGTGTCCCACGAGCTGCGCACGCCGCTGACCCGTCTGGACTTCGGCCTGGCGCTGGCGCTGTCCGACGACTTGCCGCAAGCCAGCCGCGAACGCCTGCAAGGGCTGGTCGCGCACATCCGCGAACTGGATGAGCTGGTGTTGGAGTTGCTGTCTTACAGCCGTTTGCAGAATCCGGCGAAGTTGCCCGAGCAGGTCGAGGTGTCGCTGGACGAGTTCATCGACAGCATTCTGGGCAGCGTCGACGAAGAGCTGGAATCCCCGGAAATCGTCATCGATGTGCTGCTGCACAATCAGCTGGAGCGCTTCACCCTCGATCCACGCCTGACAGCCCGGGCGATTCAGAACCTGCTGCGCAACGCCATGCGCTATTGCGAAAAACGCATTCAGATTGGCGTGCAGGTCTGCCCGAAGGGCTGTGAGATCTGGGTGGATGATGACGGGATCGGCATTCCGGAAGACGAGCGGGAGCGAATTTTCGAGCCGTTCTATCGACTGGATCGCAGCCGTGACCGCGCCACGGGCGGGTTTGGTCTGGGACTGGCCATCAGCCGTCGGGCGCTGGAGGCCCAGGGCGGGACGTTGACGGTGGAAGGTTCGCCGTTGGGCGGGGCGCGGTTCAGGCTCTGGCTGCCAACCCCCGTTTAGCACTCGTGACGATCGTTCCCACGCTCTGCGTGGGAATGCCGCCATGGGCGCTCTGCGTCCACTGTGACGCGGAGCGTCACGGTATGCATTCCCACGCGGAGCGTGGGAGCGATCAGTGTTCTGGATTAGAGGATCTCAGTCGACTGGATCAATCCAACCCCGGCCACTTGCATCCGTTCGATCGCCGCCGCCAGTGATCCATTCAAATCAATCGCCCGGCACGCATCCAGCACCACAAACGCATTGAACCCAGCCGCCCGCGCATCCAGCGCGGAGAACATCACACAGAAATCCAGCGCGAGACCGACCATATACACCGTGTCGATCCCGCGTTCCTTCAGATAACCGGCCAGACCCGTAGTCGTGACGCGGTCCGCTTCCAGAAACGCCGAATAGCTGTCGATGTCCGGGTTGCAGCCCTTGCGGATGATCAATTGCGCATGGGGAAGATCAAGTCCCGAATGAAACTCGGCACCGTGTGAGCCCTGAATGCAGTGATCCGGCCAAAGCGTCTGCTCGCCATACGTCAGTTGAATCACGTCATAGGGCTGACGGCCGGGATGGCTGGTCGCAAACGAAGCATGTCCGGCCGGGTGCCAGTCCTGGGCAATGACCACTTGCGTGAACTGCCCGGCGAGCCGGTTGATCAGCGGAACAATCAAATCACCTTCCGGCACGGCCAGTTGGCCGCCGGGAATGAAGTCGTTCTGCACGTCGATGACCAGCAGGGCTGTGCGTGGCGAAATCGGCATAAATCCATCCTTCTTGGAAAATCACCCGAGCAGCATAGTGACAAAATTCTTTAAACGTTCAGCCTGGTCTTAAACATTTTCGCCATGTCTTCCAGCTCGGAAGCCGGGTGATGGCCGATCAGCATCCAGGCGTGTTCGCGTTCGGTCCAGTACACCACGTTCATCCCGTGCCGGCGTTCATGGGCCAGCGGCTGGCTGCCGCTGTTGGTGCGCGTGACGCACAGCGCCAGCGGGCCGTGGGTGGCGTCGAGCCAGGTCATCTGGGCGATGGGCACGCCGTCATACTCGAGCAATTGCGCGCGTTTGAACTGCGCGCCGGGCAGTTTGAGTTTCGCCGGCGACAGGCTTACACCCAGCCGCGCATCGACGGTTCGCAACTGCGCCAGTTGCGAGGCTTCATCGGTGGGCAGATGTTCGAGGGTCTGCGGCACATACAGCGCCATGTAATCGCCCACCAGTTCGCGCCAGTTGTGCGATTGCTGCGCTTGCCAGGCCAGAAACAAACGGTCCGCCGCAACAGCTGCGAGCGCCACGCCCGCTGCCGCCGCGCCGATGAACCAGCGCCGGCTGAAACCGGGTTTCTGCGGTGACGGCGCGGCATCGAGCCGGGCCTGCAAACGGTCGAGCGGCGCCTGTTGCGCCTGTTCGTCATAGGCGGCCTTGAACGGCAGGGTGCTGCGGCTCAGCCATTGCACCCGCAAATTCAGCAGCGGATCGTCGGCGATGAGGCCGTCGAGTTGGCTGCGCTGTTCGCGGTCCAGTTCATCGTCCAGATACGCCACCAGTTGCTCGTCGGAAGGCGTATTCATTGCCGGTCTCCTGCGGGGGGGTTCGGTACCGCTTGCAGCGGCGGGTATTCGGCCAGCTTCAGGCGCGCGGTGGCCAGGCGGCTCATGACCGTGCCGATCGGCACTTGCAGGATCTCGGCGACTTCGCGGTAGGACAGGCCTTCAACGTAGGCCAGATAAACCGTTTCACGTTGAGTTTCCGGCAGCGCATCGACGCGGCGGATCACCTGCGCGGCCATCACATGAGTCTGCGCGGCGTATTCGCCATCGAAGGTCAGCTGCCTGTCGGCATCCGCCACACCCTGGCCCTGGCGCACCCGGCGGGAGCGCACTTCGTTGAGCCAGATCGAATGCAGGATACTCAGCAGCCAGCGATCCATGCGCGTGCCGGCCACGTACTGGCCCGAACGCTCCAGCGCCCGCACGCAGGTGGCTTGCACCAGATCCTCTGCCACGTGCCGATTGCGCGACAGCAGCAAGCCGTAACGCCACAGGCGCGCCAAGTGTTGCCCGAGTTCGGCTCTGAAGGCCTGATCGCTGAAAATGTTCGCCTCCGCGTGTCGTGTCAGGTTTTCGATGAATCGTTGATGGCTTCGGCCAGGTCCCGGTATTCCTCGCAGGTCGTGCCGCAGATCTTCTGGATGTGCTGCAACTGTTCCTGCGCCAGATCGACGCGGCCCTTGATGACGTAAGCCTCGCCCAGGTATTCGCGGACCTGCGCGTACTGCGGATCAAGCTTCACCGATTGCAGGTAATAACCGATGCCTTCGTCGGTGCGCCCCAGTTTGCGCGTCGCGTAACCGCGATAGTTGAGAGCCTTGGCGGTGTTCGGTTGTTCCAGCGTATCGAGCAGGGCCAGGGCTTCTTCGTAACGGCCGGCCTTGGCCAGGCGGTAGGCGTAATCGGTCCGGTCGGCGTCGGGCACCAGATGGCTGGTCTGCATCACGCACTTCTGCGTTTTGGTGTCGAATACCTGGCCTTTGGGGCAGTTGGGTTTCTGCACCGGCGCCTCTTCATCGCCATTGGCGAAGGCGAGGGGGCTCGCGAAAACGGCGGCTACCAGCAACGGGGCGGCGAACATAACGGAACGGATAGTCATGGGCAAGGCTCCACAAGGGGTCATGTTTCACTTTGAACACCGCAGGGTGAACATTTATTCATTGCTTTGTCAGGCTTTGTTAAAGGAAAGCCGTTTTTCCGGCGCTATGCTGGTCAGCGTTCGTCGTCGATCTGCAGTTCTACCATGGGAGTTTGGCCATGAAAGATCAGGTTCACCACTCGGCCGCCAGCGGCTACAAAACCGCCGCCGACACCTACGTCAAAGGCCGGCCCGACTACCCGCCGGCCGTCAGCG
>Ga0068843_1110129_pt1 | contig 11928 bp, 1 predicted proteins | sample Hof3ISUMetaT_5_FD_73617 | JGI IMG/M metagenome (GOLD analysis project Ga0068843, IMG submission 73617) | Enriched soil aggregate microbial communities from Iowa State university to study microbial drivers of carbon cycling -... | ecosystem: Environmental > Terrestrial > Soil > Agricultural land... | reverse complement strand
CAAAAGTTACGCAACTTGCTTGAACAGTGTTTGACAATGCAATCCAACGCGCTCACTTGGCGCCATCCTCCTTTCCTTTCCTAATGCGCTTGAGCCTGGCTTTCTCGCTGGCCTCGTGCTGCTCGGCCAACTGCCGGTCGTACGGCGCCAGTCCGGCCTGAGGCGCGATGTAACGCTGCGGGCGGACGTGCGTGGGTCGCACTGCCGTGCTGGTGAGGTAATCGGCAGTGTTGCCGACGCCATGCAGCGTTTGCGACGCGAAGGCGATCGCGCCACTGGTGGGCTTGGCGACCACGCCGGCCAGACCGCGCGCCAGGCCCTTGCCGAAGCCGAAAAGGCCTTCTTTTTGTGCGCCCTTGTAGGGATCGGTGACCAAGCCAGTGATGCCCTTGAAGAGTCCTCCAGCCAGGCTCTTTCCTCCCTTGTACAGTCCGTCCGCCGCGTGTTTGGGCGCCTCCTGCTGCTTGCTTGCCTGCTTCGCGATGAACGCGTCGTCCATCGACGCCATGGCCAGCCCCTTGCTGATGGATCCCGTGATGCTGCCCGCTGTGTTCAACACGCCGCTCAGCGTGCCGCGCACGAGCGACAGGGAGCCCTTGGCGAGACCCTCCACGAACGCGTTGGGGGACTCGACGGCACCCTTGGCGGGGAGGTAGAAGAAGTCGGACACTCCTGTACCGAGCTTGTTGACCGCTCCAATCGGGTTGCCCAAAAACTCGAGCGCCCCGACGACTTTGTACGTCTCTCCGATGATCTCTCCGCGGTAGTGATGCAGCAGGTTTCCAAGGATGACCGTCGGGCTGCCCCGCACGTGCTCGAAGGTCAGCCCGTTGAGCCGGATGGGCGCGGAGTTGATGCTCGCGAGCGCCGTGCCCGCAAAGCTCAAGAGCATGTCGATCGGGTTCCACTTGCTCCCGCTCATTCGGGTGCGCATGCCGGGCGCCGCTTCGAACGAGAGGTTCAATGCAATGGGTTGCACCTGCAGCACGTTGAACCAGAGCAGCGACTCGGCCGACTGGCGCTGCTGGCCCTTTTGCACGGTGAAATAATCGCTGACACGCATCTCCAGTGCAGAGCGCGTCTCGGCGTCCTCATCGTCCTCATCGTCTTGCCCGTCGTCTCCCTCGCGGAACCCGCTGGCGAAGCGTAGCAGCGTGTAGATCATCTGCTCCTCCACCTTGACGTCCAGCTGCTGCAGCAGCAGCGACGCGTAGTCGAACAGCAGCACGGGCAGGCGCGTCTTGCGCTTGGCGATGGACAGCTGCAGGACAGGCTGGCGCTCGTTGGCCTCCACGGGGGCGAAGCCGAGGATGATGGGGAACAGCGCGTCGACACACTGGTTGTCCAGCTGCAACGCGCCCAGCTTCAGCTCGACACCTTGCGTGGACAACGTGTCGTCGAAGATGGCGCTCAGACCGCTCAGCGTGAAGAAGAGGATCTCCTGCGGGGTCGAGTCCACCAGTGACAACGACACCTGCGGCACGAGCGCCTCCACGCGCAACTGGCTGCGCGCCTCCTCGCTGCGCGCGGGGAGGCGTTCCACGCTGAGAGTCGCAAACACCGCGCCGTCGCTGAACAGGTCGCTCTGCAGCGGGAGACGTTGCTGGCGCCAGTTGATCGTGCGAGGATCCTTCTTGGCAGCTTGGCTCGCCGCGAACGCGGGAGTGCCCGTGATAGGCACATTGTTCAGCGGAAGCGCCACGTGCGCCAACGGGATGGGCGGCAGGTGCGCACGCAGCCGTGTCGCCTTGCGGAAGCTCGGATGCTGCAAGAGCTCTTGCGTCTGCTCCGGCGCGTCGCTCGCTGCAGGAGTGGCCAGTCCGAGCGGTGCTGCCGAGGGCGAGGGCGTGTCATTCGAGCCCGTGGTCGTGTCGATCGGCTGGAAGAACACGGCGAGGTGCAGCACTTCGTCGTGCGCTGCGAGCATCTCCTCGGGAACATGCAGGCGCACGGTTGGACTCCACGCGGAAGCGAGGAAGCTGCCCGAGCTGCCACTGCCTCCCGCTGCCGGATGCGCTGGAGCAGCGGAAGCCGCAGCAGCCGCGGTAGCCTGCTGGCCTTGCTCCTCGTGGTTCTGCGGCACGTACCTCTGCAGGACCACCGCGGCCGTCTTTCCCGTGAGCTCGCTTCGAATGCGGCACACGATGTCCCCCGTGTTGTTCATGGCCCTGAGCGCTGAGGCCAGCCCCTCGACGGACTGGAGCTGCACGACGAACTCCACGTCTTGTTGCAGGCGCACCGGCAAGACGGCGCCCTTGGAATCAATCATTTGCCGACGCTGCATGCTGGACATCTCGCTCCCGATCGCGGAGGCGATGCGGTGCTTCTCGGACAACTGGGACTCGAGCGAGGCGCGGAGGGGGTTGGACGGGGTGGTGCTCGCAGCGGACGATGATGCCCCCGCCGTCGATTGAGCCGCTGCGTCCATGCGGCGCTGCAAAGCGGCGATGCGAGCATTATTGGCATCCTGCATGTGCCTCAGCTCGGCCCACCTGCGTTCCCTCTGGCGGAGGATGACCTGCTTCGTTGTCAACCCCTTCTCCACCTGGGTGATCTCGGCGGCAAACTGGTCTGCCGAGGGGAAATTACTGAGTTTCAAGGTGGTGCTCGCGCCGTTGCTCTCGGTCCACAGGTGCACCGTCTGGCCCTTGCCGAGGTCATCACCTGCCAAAGGGGACACGGTCACCTTGCCCTGCGGCTTGACGTCGTCGAGGTTGACCACGACGGTGCGCTCCGCCTGCACGCTGCCGTTCGCGGCCACGGAGAGGCCCATCTGCACTTCCAACAGGCAGGGGCGGCTGTAGATGCCCACTTCGGGCGCGAAGTGCAACAGCGAGTACGAGGGCACGCTGAGCCAATCACATTGGCCCACGGGAATCGTGCACTCGGGCGTGCCCTTGGCGGGAACGAGCTGTCTCACACGGATGGGCTGGTGCGGACAGCGGTTCTGGATGCTGTAGGGCAGGAGCGCGTGCAGTTGCGCCTGGTCATACTCGCTGAACACGACAAAGACCGTCGCGTTCTGGACGTGTATGGCACATCGGAAGAACCAGCATCGACTCGGGTCGGACTTGTGTCGCACCGCGATGCTCAGGTCGCCCAGGGAGGACGGATCGATCTCGCCGCTCCATCGCCAATCCGCGAACTCGCTGCCGGCGCGGCGGAGGATGATGGAGCGGTTGGCGGCATGATCCGGCCAATGGAATTCCTGCTGCCCCCCGGCCCGAAGCACGAATGGTGGCACACTGCCTTTCCTCGAGTGCACCAGGCTGGGGTTCGTGGAGATCCGTTGGGTGAACTCCAGGTCGCAGCCGAGGTTGTTGACGACAATGTAGTGCGGCTGGAGGCGGACGAGCTTGGTGCGACGGTACTTGCCCTCGGCCTGCGTCACGGACACGCTCACGTCGCTGAGAGTGCGCAACCATGCCTCGCTCTCGCCCGGGAGCAGCTGCGGCGGACCAACGATGCTGGTGCTGCTCTCCAGTCCCAGGCGATCGATGCTGATCGGTGCGCTCCATCGCACATCGCTCCAGCTCGACGCCCTCGCCACGGAATCCATGGTGGACAATCGCACATCCTTGCTGCCCTTGTGCCCCGCGGGGAAATTGAACATGACGGGCCGTCGGGCATCCGAAGTCATCCGAGCGCGGAAGTCGGCAAACGGGCCCAACGGCACCGTGGACTTCGTGTCCGAAGAGAGGATCAGCCCGCAGCCTGTGAGATCTTGCACCCAGAAGGGGACGTACAGCACGATGCGCGTGGTGCCCTGGAGGTGCACTTCGAGCAGCACGCGCAGCTCGCGCCCCGTGGTGTCCAACAGGGACAACCCGTAGGTTCCCATGCTGTGACCCTGCGGCGGAACGGAGGGGAGGGCCATCAACTCGCTCCACTCCGTCTGCAACGAGGGGATGCGCAGTTGCACGTACACGGGCTTCGCGTTCAACAGCATGTGCACGGGCTGCGTGGCGCCCTGCTTCACCTCGGCGCTCCAATGGACCACCTCGCGCCTCTGCGCCGTGCGCTCGACGATGCGCATGTCCACGTCGGCCGCAAGGACGTTCTGCACCAGCATCGCCGCGCTCACGTCGTAGATCTGCGCAGTGAAAGGTCGCCCGCCCCTCAGGCCCGCTTCGCCCTGCACTTCGTCGGCAGTCACAGCGCTCAGTCCGCTATGTTCCCAGCTGTGCACGATGCTGACCGCCGCGGAGAAGTCTCCGTCCGCCCCGACCACCGGGCTCGCGGGCGCCGAAGGGCGGTCTCCATGAACCCCGACCGTCGAGGCACTCCCGGACACACCGGTTTGATGCACGCAACTCAGATACTGATGTTGGCTGCTGTAGTCGCCCAGGCAGATAAAAGGGGAACTCCAGCTGAAATCCGAGCTGACAAAGCCCTGCGCACGGGCGCCAGTGTTGCGCGGACGGAGGCTCAGAAGGAAGCCGCCGCTGTCGTGCAGGGGCACCAATGGCAGCCACCAGGTGGCCCCCGGTGGCAGCAACGGGAAATCAGCGTGCGCCTGTCCGTCGCTCGCCGCCGCGGTCGCCCTGACCTCCAGTGCGAAGGTCGTGCTGTTCCGCAGGCCGATGACGCCGCGAAGACGACAAACCTTGATCCCGTCCACGATGGCCATCTCGAACAACAGGCGCACCTTCTGTGCGTCCTTCCCCTGCCCGCTGACGGGGAGCACGAAGCTCTGCGTCGCGCTGCTGCGCATGGAGGCCGTGAAGGACACGGAGGCGACCGAGTCCCCCTCGGACTCGGAGCGCTTCAACTCCACGTTCAAGGCGGACTCGCTCAGAGGCAGGTCGGGGGGGAAGTCGAAGGGGAGCGTCGAGTACGCGGGGAGGGACAGCACGGCGGGCTGGGAAGCTGCTGCTTCGCCTGCAGCACTGCCGCTACTGCCGCTTCGACTGCGTCGCCGCATCGCCTGCGGGGTGATCGCAACCCCAAACTCCGTGCAGTTCTCGAATCGGAAACGATGGAACTCCTGCGTGGCCAGCATCGAGCGCGCCATGGCGCTTGGTGCGCTCGCGGCGCTAGAGGAGTCCGCAGCTGAGGCGCGTGCGTCCTTCAGCAGGCTCGTCGATGCGCGCAGCTGCCGCTGACTGGCTCCCTGCTCGCCGTCCTCGCCCTCCTTCTCGCTATCCTGCGCAGTGACCGCGAACAGCTTTGCCGTCGCGAGCAGCGAGTGGTACATCGTGTGGGTGACGTTGAGCGCCAGGGGCACCGGCGAGCTGAGCGTGAGGCGCGTGGACAGCACGGCGCCGCTGTAGGCCACGCCGATGTCGTCGCGATGCTCGGCCTGCAATGCAATCAACGAGGGATCCAGCGCTTCCTCCGCTGCCAACTGCGCCGGCGTGGCCAGCGCATCCAAAGAGCGGTTGAACGCCACGCTGCTCAGGATGTGCGTCTGGGTGCCCTGGACCGACACGACCCAGGGGTGGTCCAGCATGGGCTCCCAGGCGAGCTGGGAGGGATTGTAGCATTCGGCGCGGCACTTCAGCTGGGCGGTGAGTTGCCGCTGGTGCGCATAGCCGTGCACGCGCGCCGTCAGCTCGTCGACGCTGAATCGCGCCACGGGCACGTCGAAGCAGTTCGAGTCGTTGATGAGCGCCACGTGCAGCGAGCGCAGCGAGACACTGATCTCCTCCGCATGGAACAACGCGTTGACGGCGTGCTTGACCAAGGGAGCATCCAGCTCGTCGTCGCGCACGCGCGTGGCATCCAGGGGCTGCGCAGCGGATACCTCGGAGCGCTCACCATCCGACCCGGCCGTGTCGCGCTTCTCGCCCAGATGGATCGTCGGTAGTCCACCGGCGGGCAAGCTGGCCTGCTGCGCGTCGCGCACCGCGGCAACGTGCTCGAGGTCGGCCTGCGCGGCTTGGCCGGCCTCGGCTTCGAAGGCGCTGCGCTTGGCAGCTTCTTCGCTGGTCGCATGACTCAGCGCATTCAGTGTCCGCAGCACCAGGCGGTACGTCTGGTAGCTGATGCGCACGTTGATCGGTTCGATCTCCACCTTCGCCTTGAGCGTCGGCAGCGACAACGCCTGTGTGGGGTCATCCAGCGGCTCCAACACGCGGACGGCGTCGAGCGCGTCGTGTGGCGTGGTGAGCTTCACTTGCCCCTCGACGGAGAAGGGGGCGAGCACCACCCCGCTCACGCGAGAATGGTCCACCACGGAGATGAAACCGAGCTGCGAAGCGTTGAGACGCGTCGAGTTGCACTGGAATGCCGTGACGTGGAAATCGGCCGACAAGACTGAGCGCTGCGAGTTATCACTGAGGAGCACCTCGCTCGACAAGCCAAACGTGAGCAACAGTGCATCGCTCTCCTCGGCCGTGGGGTCCTGCACGAGCTGCAAGACGGGTTCGGCGACATGCAGGCGGAACACGAGGTACGACGGTGCGCGAACAGTGGTGCTCTTGGGGGCGCTACTTTGCGCGGACAGCAACACGGCCTGTTGCTGCGTGGACTGCCGCGCCAGTTCCTCGCTGGCCGCCAAGGCGGCCTGGCTCGCGGGCGTGGTGGGCGGCGCGAAGAATGTCGGCAAGCGCAGGAGCACCGGTCCAACGTTGAAGCGGAAGTTCGCGACGGACAGGGTGACCTCCGTCCAGCCTGTGCCCTGAGGATCCACGGTCTTGTGCAAGCTGAACACGAGCGGCCTCTTGTTGCTCGCGGCGATGGAGGGGTCTTGCGGCTGAGGCTGCTGCTGCTGCTTCTGCTTCGAGGCTGCCTTGGGCGTGAGCTCGTCCGGTCGCTCCACGATGAGCAACAGCTGCTTGTAAATGGGCAGGATGGGCCGGCCACGAATGTGCGACCCTCCCTCGCTCACATCAAGCATCGACATGCCGCGGCAATCTGCCGCCACCTCCATGCCCCCGTTGGAGCGCAATTGCACCCCGCCGAACAAGGTGCTCATCTCGAACACCGCCAAAGCCCCGCGGGCCACCCCGCCGACCACGGGGGCAGGGACGTGATGGTTCTCGGTCAGGGCGAAACGCAAGTGCTTCATGTGCGCCTCCAGCTGGAACACCAGCGCGTCAGGTGCAGGCGCCTCCTTCGCAGAGACCTCCACGGCTTGGACCGAAGCAGGTGAAGCGAGCCCAAGCGCGGGAGGGGACAGTAGCACCTGTGCGGAACCCAGCTGTGGGGAGGGCGAGCTGATGCCACGGCTGCGCACCGCTGCGGACTTGCGCAGGGGGATGGCCTTCACCACTGTGGCCGGCTCGCTGAGATTGAGCTCGAGCAGCGCCATGGTCCAGTGCAGCTGCGCCGGTGCCAGGGTGGCATCGAGCCCGTCCGTGCCCAGCGCCACGGCGATGCGCGACAAATGCGACAGCAGGTCGATGCGCAGGGTGGAAGGCGCGAGCTGCATGAGCGGTTTGAACTCTTCCCCATGCGCGCGGATCAATGTGCTGACTGTGAAGGGCGAGCTGCGCACCATCACTTGCATGAACTTGTGCTGCTCGCCGGCAGGAGCATCCACCAGGGCTGTCGCGACGCTCACCTGGTCCAACCTTGCGAGTAGCACTTCCTCCGACGCGGAATGATGTGGCACCACTAGATCAACCCGGTGTAGCTCGATGGCCAGGTGCACGTAGTTGGCAGCGGCCATGGCGGCGTAGTCGCGGCTCAGCGCCGCAGCCGTCGTGGTCAAGTCGTTGCTCTGGCCGGACGGCGCCGAGGAAGACGATGATGATGAAGCATTGGCACTGAGGAAGGCAAGCAGGTCCCCCACCGGGCCCATCGTGAAGAAAAATAAGAGCTCATTGACGAACCGCTGGAGGAACACCACTTTGATCCCGCGAACCGCGGCGGTCAACGCGGCTGGATGGCCAGGGTAATCGGATTCACTGAGCGCGAACGTGTCGAAATGCACGCGCACCAACGCGTTCTCCTCCTGGACCCCTTTGGCCGACCCTGCAGCACCACCTTCGTCTCCCGCGCGAGTCGACACGATGTGCGCATATTTCGCCCCGGCCTCCGTGCAATCCCTCAGCCACACCTGGTGGAGCACCAGGCCGACCCTCACGGAGCCCGATGAGTACAAGCTGAACGACGCGTGCAACGAGTCGATGGCCGCCTCGGCCACGGGGGACTGTCGGGAGTAGAGACGAACCTTCAGCGACTCGAACAGAACGGCGACATCGATGTTGATGCGGGAGGCGCGGGGACGCTTCTCCTTCGAGGCGGCGGCAGCGGGAGGGGAAGCATCGGCGGGCTTCGGAGTCGCCGACGGCTGTTGCTGCTGCACCGGCGAGCGCACCGGCGCAGGCGACACCATCCCCGGCGACGCCAGCGATCGCGCAGCAGCTCGTCCGCTCTCCTCCACCTCGGGCACGAACACGTCAAACAAGAACTTGCCGCACCGGAACAGGGACGAAGGTTCCAGGCACACAAGCACAGGTCCGAATGCCACGCGCAACGCCATGTCCACGGGGTTCGCCGAGAAGGACGCCAGCTGCTCCGAGCTGGTCACTAGCTCCACGCGAATGAAGTCCGCGTCGGTGAGGGTGGCGGCAGCGGCGGAAGAGAAGAAGCTCGCGGGGACGGGTCGGCGCGGCGTGAGGGCGGCAGGCGATGCTCCTCCGGGCGCCGACACACCCGGCGCACTGACGCGCGTGTTGAGGAGGTACTTGGACGTCTCAAACTTGGACAGCAGGTCGGCCACCGAGAGCACCCCGATGGCCAGCCCCAGCTTGAGCTGGTGCGTGTGCTGCCGCATGTTGAGCTGCATAGCCTCGACGCGAAGTTCCATCACCTGCGTCCCGGGCACCTCGGCAATGTTGCCCCCTCGGGAGATTGCGTCGGTCGACAGGCTTAACACGATTGCCGCGATGGCGAAGGACACCTCCAAGGTCTGATTGTGTTCGCGACTCTTGTGCCGACGGTCCATCCATTCGCGGAACTCGCCGCGGGTGATCGTACCATCACCGTTGACATCGATCTGCTCCATGAGTTTCTTCGCGTCCTCCAGGGTGGGCATGATCTTCGCCAGGGCGGCCAGGTCCAGGGTGGTGTCCGCGGCGTGCTGGGGAAGGTCGTCGTGCACGTTGCGCACGGGGGAAGGAGCGATGGATTTTTGGAGACGCTGCTGCGCGTTCTGGAGAGCGCTGGTGCTCAGCAAGGATTGCTGCGCGTTCTCCGCGGGGGATGGTGGCGACAGCGCGTCGAGGATACTCTCAAACGTGGCGGCCAGGTTGATCACGCGGGTGTACGTCTGGGGCGTGAGGCGCAGCTGGATGAGCGGCAGGTTCCCCAGGACGCGCAGGTCGGGCAGGTCGTGAATGTCGGCCGTCAGGGCCATGTGCACCTCCGCCGATACATGGAACGGCTCGAGCAGGTACACTGGCTTCGTGCTCGCCATGGCGGCGGCGGGGCCCGAGAGGCCGGACCCGCTCGACAGGTAGCATTGAACGTTCTTGACGGAGATCAGGCGCACATCGTACAGACAGCTGCGGTTGGCAGCGGGGAGCTGCTGCAGCTGCTCCGCCGATAGCGCGGCCAGGCGGTCCGCCAGGGCCTCCTGCTCTGAGCGCTTACTCACGCGGCTCGTGACCTGCACCGCACCCAGGTCAAGGACCATCACGTCCGTCCCCGGCCTGGTGGGGTCGCGCGGGAGCACCAGCGTGGGCGCCTTGATGTCCAGGGACACGTCGATGCTGCGGTGGAGGCGCACGGTCTCGGGGATGCTCAGGGCGCTGAAGGTCGACAGCTCCTGTGCCGCACCACTGTCGAACGTGGACAACGCGCGCCAGTCGATCGCGGAAGGGGGGAGGAAGAACTCCAGCATGCGAGACAGGAAGGCTTGGTGAATCACGATTTGTGGTGCCTTCATACGCACCGCGCAGCGCAGGTCGCAACTAGCGTCCAGCGGGGGCATGTGCAGCTCCACCTGCAGGACGTGTCCACCGGGCGCAATGGCGGTGCTGCCGCTGCCCTGGCGCTGGAGCTGGCTGGAGGCGCTCGCGGAACTGAGCGCCACAGACTTGGAAGCACGATCCGCGTCCTGAATGATGGCCGGGTAGAGCGTTCCCTCCGTGCACTTGTCCATCATGACGATGTTCCCCAGCGTGACGATGGAGCTGAGCGAGTTCTCGCGCACGGTGAGGTGCAGTATGGTCTGCTCGGCAGCCAGGACCGCCAGCGGCTTCGAGGCGCGGTCCGACAGGGTGACCGACAGGGTGTCCAGGGCGAACTTGAGCTGTACGTGCACGAACTCCGGTGGCACTTCCTCCAGCACCTCGACTAGTTCCCCCTCCACTCCGCCCGCGTAGATCGCTTCCCTCTCCGCCTCCCCCAGTTCGCGCTCGGGATGAATCACCTTGGTCTTGAGACCGAAGAAGGAGGTCGTCAGCTTGGCAGCTTGTTCGCGCAGCATGATCGAGCTGCGGGCCTTGTCGACGTTGCTTTCTTTCTTGGAGGTGGAGGACGAGGAACCGGCGGCAGCGGAGACGCCCACCTCGCGTGGGCCACTGACAATGCCCAGCTCGCGCTTGAGCTCGGCGATGGCTGCGAGTCTGTATCGGCGAATATCGTCGTAGCGCAGCTCCTTCTCCAGCTGCTCCTTGCGCTGCCGCTGCGCGTCCGTCAGTGGCGCCAGCCACATGGCGTTGAGTGTCGCCTTGTACAACCTGACGTACTCTCGTCGTTCCGCCACGGTGCCCTCGCGGAAATGCTCTTGGAACGTGTGGAGCAGTGCGGCCATGCTGGAGTGCGATGCGGAGATGCGGTTGACCAGTCCGAGCATCTCGGTGTACTGCGCCTCGCTGAGCTGCAGGGAGATCTCGCTGATCTGACTGTCGATCCACACGCGCGGGGCGCTCTTGGCATCCTTGTGCATCCACATGCGCAGGAAGCCCGACACGGGCCTCAGGAGGAACGTGATCTTCGGGTCGGACAGCAGGTGCGCCACGCTCAGACGACGGTCGGGGCCGGCGCCCTCGGGGTTCAGCGCGCCTGCTCCAGACGCCTGGCGTCCATGTTGCGCCGGCAGCTTGGCCGCGACCGCCGAAGCTGTCGCGTTAGCCCTGTCATCGACGTTCATGTAGACGAGCAAGTTTTTCAGGTTGATCATCTTGAACGTCTTCAGGGTGGCCTCGCTGGAGAAGGTCGGTTGCCAGCGCTCGTCCGTCGTCTCTGCGCGCAGTTCCTCGAGGCCCACTCCGAAGCTCGTCGGGGCGTGGGGGCCCTCGAAATCCTCGTAGCGCACATGGATATCCTTGAGGACCACCTGCACGTTGTCGAGGATGCGCGTGGCCATGCGGCCCATGAACGAATTGGCTGCAGGACCGCCATCGGCATCCTCGTCGCTGAAGCGCAGATCCTCCAGTCCCTGCAGCTTGGCGAGCTTGGACTCGAGCGCCGCCTGCATCTCGGCGCGCGAGTCGATGCTGGCGCCCTTGGAGGGCACCGCCACCATGTACACGCCGGACAGCTCGACGATCACGGGCTTGCTGCCTAGGTGCCGCCAGTCTGCGCTGAGGTGCAGCTTCTGCACGTATCCGTACTTGACCGTCAGGGGCAGGTGCAGCATGTCCAGCGCGCCGGCCTTGACCTTGACATCCTTGAGGTTCACCGAGCCGCCCCACACGGAAATCTTGAATTGATCCTTGTCCAAGCCCTCGAGGAAGGCACCCAGGTACTGGTTCAGTAGGCTGGATACCACACCCTCCAGCATGGTGGCGGAGTTTGGTTGCGCTCTTGCGCGCTCTGCTCCTCAAGTGTGTTGTACGTTTCTGGTCTGTTCAATGTCCGCTCTGCTGATGGTTGGCGGGTGGCCGCGTGGTCAAAGGGTGAAATCTGGCGGAGCAGACAGGTGGGCAGACCCGTCAGCACCACAACCGCGGTAGTGACTTCCGATTCGTTGCGCTCAGTTCTCTCCCATGTCCCCTTTAGTTCCTCTGTGGTGCCCGTTTGTGCCTTGTC
>Ga0068843_1000791_pt1 | contig 12154 bp, 8 predicted proteins | sample Hof3ISUMetaT_5_FD_73617 | JGI IMG/M metagenome (GOLD analysis project Ga0068843, IMG submission 73617) | Enriched soil aggregate microbial communities from Iowa State university to study microbial drivers of carbon cycling -... | ecosystem: Environmental > Terrestrial > Soil > Agricultural land... | reverse complement strand
AGCACCAGCCCGGTGCTGGCGGTGACCGGCACCAGATCCTTCCAGACCAGATGCACTTGCACGTCCGGCAACGACGCCAGCACGTCGTACGGGCCGGTCAGGTCGAGTTGCTGCACCTGGGGAAACAACAGAAAACCGATCTGCAACGCCATGATTCTTCTCCGTGAAAAGGGGTGGACGGCTTCACTGTAGGCGCGTAGGTTTTGGCGCATACGCCAATCAGCCCACGAATTACGCCAAATGCCGAAAACCATCCATGTCCTCGCATTCGCCAATGTGCAATTGCTCGATGTCACCGGGCCGTTGCAGGTCTTCGCCTCGGCCAACGATATCGCCCGCCAGCAGGGTTTGCCTGAGCCTTACGCGCCAGCGGTCATCGCCAGCGGCGGCGGGGCGGTGAACTCGTCTGCCGGGTTGGCGATGTTCGCTGAGTCGTTGCCGGAAAAGGCCAGCGATACCCTGATCATCGCCGGCGGCTGGGGCGTTTACGCCGCTGCTGAAGATGCCGAGTTAGTGAGTTGGGTGCGTGAACATGCGAACGGATGCCGACGCGTGGCTTCGGTGTGTACCGGTGCATTTCTGCTGGCCGCCAGCGGCTGGCTCGACGGTCGCCGGGTCGTCACCCACTGGACCCGTTGCGAACAACTGGCGCAGCAGCACCCGCAATTGCAGGTCGAGCCCAATCCGATCTTCATCAACGACGGCCCGGTCTGGACCTCGGCGGGCGTCACCGCCGGCATCGACCTGGCGCTGGCCATGGTCGAAGACGACCTCGGCCGCGACATGGCCCTGGACGTCGCCCGGCAACTGGTGGTGTTCCTCAAGCGCCCGGGCGGGCAGTCGCAATTCAGCGTGACGCTGTCGCTGCAAAAACAGGGCAACCGCTTTGACGATTTGCACGCGTGGATCGCCGAACACCTGAACTGCGACCTGGGCATCCCGACCCTCGCCGAACAGGCCGGCATGAGCGAACGCAGCTTCGTGCGCCACTACCGCGCCGACACCGGCCAGACCCCGGCCCGCGCCATCGAACTGATCCGCGTCGAAACCGCCCGTCGTTTGTTGAGCGATACCGGGTTGCCGATCAAACGGGTCGCGGCGAATTGTGGATTTGGCAGTGAAGAGACGTTGCGCCGCAGCTTCCTGCGGGCCATGGGCGTGACGCCGCAGGCGTATCGGGAGCGGTTTTCGGTCAGTGCTGCAGCAGATCCAGTAATGCCTTGAGCGTCTCGCCCGGCGCTTCCTCGGGAATGTTATGCCCGACACCCGCCAGCACCCGCCGTTCATAAGGCCCGGTGAAGTGATGGACGTCTTCATCCTCCGTCGGCGCCGGGCCAACGCCATCATCGGCACCGCACAGCGAAATCGTCGGAACGCCGATCGCCGGTTGTTTCTCCAGCGCCTGCTCCATCCACTCCAGCCGCGGATCGCCCGGCGCATACATGAAGCGATGGCGATAAGAGTGAATCACCACCTCGACAAAATCCGGGTTGTCGAACGCCGGCGCGCTCAGCGGATAACGCTCGGCGTTTCGCGTCCAGGTCGGTGACCACAACTGCCAGAGCAGCTCGCACAGTTCCCGACGATTCTGCGTCAGCCCTTCAACGCCACGGGGCGTGTGGAAGTAATACTGATACCAGTAGCGATGCTCGCTCTGCGGATCCAGCGGCTGGATCGAATTCGGAATGTCTTGCAGGTTATAGCCATCGCCCGTCACCAACCCGCGCACGCGCTCGGGATATAACGCCGCCACAATGCACGCCGCCCGACCGCCCCAGTCGTAACCACACAATGTCGCTTGCTCGATACCCAACGCATCCATCAGCTCCAGCAGATCCTGCGCCAGCGCCGCTTGCTGGCCGGAGCGCAGCGTGTCCGGGCTGTTGAAACGGGTGGGGCCATAACCGCGCAGGTACGGCACGATCACCCGATAACCCTTGGCCGCGAGGGGCGGGGCGATTTCGTCGAAAGCGCGGGGGGAGTAGGGGAAGCCGTGGAGGAGAATGACCGGCGTGCCGTTTTCCGGGCCGTGATGCTCATAGGCGATGGTCAGACTTTCGGTCTTGCAAAACTGCATCACGGCTTGGGTCATCTCACTCTCCCGTTATCCGAATAACACCTTCTGCCAATGGTCTTCGCTGATGATGGCAATCGGCACGCCGCTGTCGCGAAGTTCAACGGCTTTCTTGATCTTGGTGCCGTAGCTGCTGTGAAGCCATTGATCATTACCGATGCTGCCCACCACCAGATAATGAATCTTTTTGCTGACCGAGCCGCCGATCAGCCCACCGCGCTCGACAATCAGCGCCTCACAGTCCTTGCGGGGACCATAGGCCATGACGCCAGTGAACAGAAAGACACGATCAGCACAGCTCAATGCCGGAGCAGGGTTGTCGAGCGGAAGAGAGGTTGAGGCAACGAAAGGTTGCTGTGCGCCGACTGGAAGACCCGCGAACTGGTGAAGCATTTCCAGCAGTTCGGCCGACTCTTCTGCATCAAGAATGCCGTCACTCAGCATGTCGGCGAGACGCTTATAAAGGATGTTGACGACTGGATCGCTCAAATGGATCAAGTGAGTTTCGATCCAGTTCTTGAGGAATTCGGCTTCCTGCTGATTGATCTTGCCGTCTGCTGCAAGCCCGGCGGCGATTCCAGCCAGCGCGTCGACGGAGCGACGGTCGATTCGGGCCTGATGAAAGAAACTGCTGTTCTGAAACTCCTGATGCAGATCGACCATTGCGCTTCTCCTTAAGCTTCGGCTTCCGCCACCTGATTGAAATACTTGCTGCGATCCGGGGTAAACGTCACCACCATCTTAGTCCGCGAGCAGGTCATGACCCGCTCGGCGCCCAGATCAATATCCAGATCTTCCCCACGCAAACCCTGCCACTGGGCGAGGTATTTCAGCGATCCGTATTTTTCATTCTTCTTCAGGCTGCGACTGACCCCGCCTTTCCAGCCGAGTACCGGCAGTTCATCGGCACGGCAGCGTTGGGCGAGGTCGGGGAAGCGGGTGGCGCGCTGGCGGCCGATTTCCCAGCATTTGATCAGGCCCTTGTCGGCGGCTTCCCACAGTTCGTCGCGCTTCAGGCCGGTGCGCAGTGGGGTGTCGATCTGGCGGTGGATGCGTTGGCTCATTCTGGTTCCTTGAATCGGGTTTTTATTGGACAGCTCCGCTGTGCCCGTTGCAGTGGATGGTAGGGGGGGATGTAACAGCTGGCAACAAGGTATTTCGGGGTGTAAGTGCGAGTTGCGGGCCAAGCGTTACACGGGGTTGGCAGGTTGTTGTAGGCCGTGCCATCAACAAGTTGTATCGAAAGGAATCGATTGTGTGGGCCAGCCCTTCAACTACAAGGCTCGGGGGTGTTTGCCGCTCGTAGGTAGCCTTCCTACAAGCGGCGATTGGAGTTGAGATCTTTCTTACAGGCTCTGGCGAAGATGGATGACTACGGCTGCCAGTAATTCTTCTCCCCACTCAACTTGCGATCGAGAAAACTCGCCGCGCTGATCAGCGCCAGATGGGTCAACGCCTGGGGCGTGTTGCCCAGATGCCGGCCGCGGTTGTCGAATTCCTCGGCGTACAACCCCAGCGGATTGGCGTAGCGCAGCAGTTGCTCGAATTCCAGGTGGGCCTTTTCCACTTGCCCGGCGCGGGCCAGGCATTCGACGTACCAGAACGAGCACGCGGCGAAGGCGCCTTCAGTGCCGGACAAACCGTCGATGCCGGCATCGTCGTTGCGATAGCGATAAACCATGCCGTCGCGCACCAGATGTTTCTCGATGGCTTCCAGCGTCGCCAGCCATTTCGGATCCTTGGCGCTGACGAAGCGCACCAACGGCATCAGCAACATCGAGCCATCCAGCGCTGTACCGCCCTGGTATTGCACGAAATGTCCGCGCTCTTCGTTCCAGAAGTTGTCCCAGATGTCGGCATGGATCGCCTGACGGGTCTGGTCCCAGCGGGCGAACGGCGCCGGCAGCGATCGTTTTGAAGCCAGGCGGATCGCCCGGTCCAGCGCCACCCAGCACATCAGTCGCGAGTGCAGGAAGTGATGTTGCTCACCGCGCATTTCCCAGATGCCCACATCCTTGGTCTGCCAGGTTTCACAGACCTGGTCGACCACTTCCATCACGTGTTGCCAGCCTTCGTGGGAAATCGCGTCGCCGTACTTGTTGACCAGATAAATGGCGTCCATCAGTTCGCCAAAGATATCCAGTTGAATCTGGTCGTAGGCGCCATTGCCGATGCGCACCGGTTTCGCGCCGCCGTGTCCGGCCAAATGCGTGAGTTCGGTTTCCGGCAGTTCCTGGCGGCCGTCGATGGCGTAGAGGATGTTCAGCTTCATCGATGACTGGCCGCAGCAGTCGCTGACCCGCCCGCGCAGCCAGCGCATGTAGGCGTTGGCTTCGTCGACAAACCCCAGGCGCATGAAGGCGTAGACGGTGAACGAGGCGTCGCGGATCCAGGTGTAGCGATAGTCCCAGTTGCGTTCTCCGCCGGGTGTTTCCGGCAGGCCGAAGGTGGCGGCGGCGAGGATTGCGCCGTGCTGGCGCGAGGTCAGCAGCTTCAGGGCCAGGGCCGAACGGTTGACCATTTCCCGCCAGCGACCGCGATAGTTGGACTGGCCGATCCAGTCGCGCCAGAACTTCAGCGTGCGCTCGATGCACAGCTGCGCGGCGCCTTCGGCAAAGCGCGGATCGTCGCTGGCGCCGAGCATGAACGCCGCCGTCTGATCCTGTTTGAGGGTGAATTGCCCGACCGCTGCTTCCTGATCGACGCTCAAGGCTTGATCCGAGGCCAGCCGCAGTGTCGGCTGCCCGCTGGCGCTGAACAGCACATCCTGTTTATCGATGACGGCGCGGGTCTCAGCGCGGGCGTAGTCATGCCGTACCGCGCAGCGCAGGTGAAACGTCGCCTGCCCGCTGACCACCCGAACTCGGCGCATCAATAGCGGCAAGGCATCGTCGTTGTCGCCAATCGGCAGCAGATCGGTGATTTCCACCACGGCGTGATCGCTGAGCCAGCGGGTTTGCAGGACGTTGGTGTCCGGCAGGTAGATCTGCTCGCGCCGGGCATCGGGCAGGTCCGGGGCAAGCTGGAAAATCCCCGCGTCGGGAGTGTCCAGTAGCGAGCAGAAGATCGACGGGCTGTCGAACGCCGGCCAGCAGAAGAAATCCACGCTGCCCTTGTCATTGACCAGCGCGGCGCTGCGCAGGTCGCCAATGATGCCGTGGGCGTCGATGGGGCTTTGTTGTTCGGATTGATGCTCAGCCATTGCCACGGAACTCCGGATAGAGGCTCATGCCGCCGTCGATGAACAGGGTGGTGCCGACGATGTAGTCGGAGGCATCGGAGGCGAGAAACACCACCGCGTTGGCCACGTCCTCGACATCGCCGATGCGACCGTAGGGGATGAGTTTGAGCAGGTCCTGCACGGCGTCGCCCTCGGTGGCGTCTTTATTGATGGCCGTGCGAATCGCCCCCGGTGCGATGCCGTTGATGCGGATGCGCTGGTGGCTGACTTCCTGAGCCAGGGTCTGCATCAACTGATCGACGCCGCCCTTGGACGCTGCGTAATTCACGTGTCCGGCCCATGGAATGCGCTGGTGCACCGAACTCATGTGGATGATCTTGCCGGCAGCCCGGGAGACGCCTTCGCGCACGCCCTGGCGGTTGAAGATCCGCAGCGCGGCACGGGCGCAGAGGAACTGGCCGGTGAGATTGACGCCGATCACCGCGTTCCAGTCGGCCAGCGACATATCCACAGCCGCCGCGTCTTTTTGCAGGCCGGAATTGGCCACCAGAATGTCCAGTGTGCCGAAGGCGTCGAGGGTCTGCTGGAACAGCCGCTCAACGTCTTCCTCCTTCGAAACGTCGGCGCCGATGGCGATGGCCTGGCCACCGTCGGCGACGATCTGCCGGGCCAATGCTTCGGCGGGCTCGGCCTGACGGTTGTAGTTGATGACCACGGCAGCACCGGCGTCAGCCAGGGCTTTGGCGGCACCGTGGCCGATGCCGGAACTGGCGCCGGTGACAAGAGCCACTTGGCGGGCGAGGGAAATCTGCATGCAGGGTCGCGCCTTGGGTTGAGGGCTTACTTAGCTGACTGATGGGCGGCGGCGAGAGTTCATCCGCGTACATGAAATCATCGACAGCTTTATGCTGCAGCGATTGGCCCTGCACGCCACAGGGACTTCACACTCAACCAACAATTCCTCGCTTCCCCGCCCGTCAGGCTTTGTGGCAACTTGGCCGCCCCTGATGAGGCTGCATCCGATGGCAAACCCTTACCGCGAACTGTTCAACGCCCCCGGCGCCCGGGCTTTTGTGATTGCCGCGATGATCGCGCGCATGCCGATTTCCATGACCGGCATCGGCGTCATCACCATGCTCTCGCAATTGACCGGCGGCTACGCACTGGCGGGTGGGGTGGCGGCGACGTTTGCGCTGGCCACGGCGTTTTGCGCGCCGCAGGTGTCACGGTTGGTGGACCGTTTCGGCCAGGGGCGGGTGCTGCCGGTGGCGGCGCTGATCGGCGGGGGCGCGCTGTTGATGTTGCTATTGTGTACCCGTTTGCAGGCGCCGACCTGGACGCTGTTTGTCTGCGCCGCATTGGCCGGTTGCATGCCGAGCATGTCGGCGATGGCGCGGGCGCGCTGGACCGAAATCTATCGCGGCCAGCCGCAATTGCAGACCGCGTATGCGCTGGAGTCGGTGCTCGACGAAGTCTGCTTCATCGTCGGCCCGCCGTTGTCGGTGGGCTTGTGCGTCGGCGTGTTCCCTGAGGCCGGGCCGCTGGCGGCGTTGTTGATGCTGGCGATTGGTGTGACGGCGTTTGTGGCCCAGCGCAGCACCGAGCCACCGGTGCATCCGCACGAATCGCAGCATCAGGGTTCGATCATTCGTTCGACCGACGTGCAGTGGCTGCTGGCGTTGATGCTTGCCATGGGCGTGATCGTCGGCGTGGTGGATGTGGTCAGCGTCGCGTTCGCCCAGCAGCAGGGCCAGCCGGCGGCGGCAAGCATCGTGCTGTCGGTGTACGCCATCGGTTCCTGTCTGGCCGGTATCGCCTTCGGCGCGATGCGCTCGAAACTGCCGTTGTCCAGGTTGTTTCTGTATGGCGGGATCGCGACGGCGGTGACCACTTTGCCGTTGTTGCTGGCGAACAACATTTTCGGGTTGGCTGTCGCGGTGTTCATCGCCGGGCTGTTCTTCTCGCCGACCCTGATCGTGGCGATGGCTTTGATCGAGCGCATCGTGCCGCCGGCCAAACTCACCGAAGGCCTGACCTGGCTGGTGACCGGTTTGAGCATCGGCGTGGCCATCGGCGCCGCCGGTTCCGGCGCACTGGTGGATGCGTTCGGCGCCCGCAGCGGCTTCTGGCTGGCGATTGCCGCCGGGGCGGTGGTGCTGGGCTCGGCGGTGCAGAGTTTCCGCCACTTGAAATGACTGGATAGACGCGCGCGGGCTAATTTCTGCAGGGCCGCCTTCGTTCTTTTATACAGACAACTTTTCGAGGTAAGCCGGGTGACTCAGCTGACATTGCTGTGCCTTCCTTATTCGGGCGCCAGTGCCATGGTCTACAGCCGCTGGCGCCGCAAATTGCCGCAGTGGCTGACGCTGCAGCCGGTAGAGCTACCGGGTCGCGGCGCACGTTTTGGCGAAGCGCTGCAAACCGACATGCGGGCGCTGGCCCGTCAGTTGGCCAGCGAACTGCAAACGACCCTGCGTGCGCCTTATGCCATTTTCGGCCACAGCCTCGGCGCGCTGCTGGCCTGCGAACTGGCCCATGCCTTGCGCGCTCTGGGGTTGCCGGAGCCGGTTGCGCTGTTCGCCTCCGGCACGGCGGCGCCGACGCTGCGCAGTGAATATGACCGCGGCTTTGCCGAACCGAAGAGCGATGCCGAACTGATCGAGCAGTTACGCACCTTGAATGGCACCAGCGAGGAAATTCTCGCCAATGCCGAATTGATGAGCCTGACCCTGCCGGTGCTGCGTGCCGACTTTCTGTTGTGCGGACGTTTTCAGCCGATCCAGCGTCCGCTGCTCAAATGCCCGGTGCATGTGCTGGGTGGTACGACCGACCGCGCGACCACCGAGCAATTGATCGGCTGGAGCAAGGAAACCCTCGGCAGTTTCTCCGTGGATATGCTTGCTGGCGGTCATTTCTTCATCCATGAACACGAGGCCAAGGTGCTGAAGGTCATCAAGGATCAGCTCGACGTACACCATCGCCGGCACTCAATACCCGCCATTGCCTGAGCAACGGGAAACCCTGTGTGAGCGAGCTGATCGCGCCCACAGGGTTTCCTGCCCGTCTGAAAATTCCCGCCTGCTTCCCTCCTGATAGTTCTTCTCATTCGCTAATTTTTCCGATGTGCATTCGTTTTATAGGGACGACGTGCCTTTGTGCTTCCTGCCTACTGATCCGGATGCTGAGAAATGAATGCTGAAGACTCCTTGAAACTTGCTCGCCGGTTTATCGGGTTGCCCCTGGAAAAGCGCCAGATGTTCCTCGCGGCCCTGCAAAAGGAGGGCGTGGATTTCGCCCGTTTCCCGATTCCCGCCGGGATCGAGGCCGACGATCGCCAGGCGTTGTCTTACGCGCAGCAACGGATGTGGTTTCTCTGGCAACTGGATCCGCACAGCGGCGCCTACAACTTGCCGGGCGCGGTACGCTTGACCGGGCGGCTGAATCTGTCAGCGCTGGAGCAGGCCTTTGCTGCGCTGGTGGCGGGACATGAAACCTTGCGCACGGTGTTCCAGCGCCAGGCGGATGACAGCCTGCTGCAAGTGCCGGCCCCGGCGACCTTGAACATCCATCATGAAGATTTCACTGCGCTGCCGGCCACCGAACGCGAGGAAGCGGTTGTTCGTGCCGCCGAGCAGCAATCGGTGTTGCCGTTCGATCTGGCGGTCGGGCCGTTGCTGCGAGTCACCTTGCTCAAGCTCGCCGAGCAGGAGCACGTCTTGCTGCTGACCCTGCACCACATCGTTTCCGATGGCTGGTCGATGAACGTGCTGATCGACGAATTCATCCGTTGCTACGACGCCTTTGACGCCGGCCAGCCACCGGCGCTGGCAGTCCTGCCGGTTCAGTACAGCGATTACGCCCTGTGGCAGCGTCGCTGGCTGGAGGCCGGCGAGCAAGCGCGGCAACTGGAGTATTGGCAGGCGCAACTGGGTGATGAGCATCCCGTGCTGGAGCTGCCGCTGGACCATTCGCGTCCGGCCATGCCGAGCTATCGCGGCACGCGCCATGAGTTTGCCGTCGACGGCCAGTTGGCCGACCAGTTGCGCGCCACCGCGCAACAGCATCAGGTCACGTTGTTCATGTTGTTGCTTGGCGCGTTCAATGCGCTGCTGCACCGTTACACCGGGCAGACCGATATCCGTGTCGGCGTGCCGATTGCCAACCGCAATCGCGCCGAGATCGAAGGTCTGATCGGTTTCTTCGTCAACACCCAGGTGCTGCGCACAAAAGTCGATGGCCAGACGCGCGTCGATGCGTTGCTGCAGGCGGTCAAAGAGACGGCGCTCGGCGCCCAGGCGCATCAGGATCTGCCGTTCGAGCAACTGGTCGAAGCACTGAAACTGGAGCGCAGCCTCAGTCACACGCCGCTGTTCCAGGTGATGTACAACCACCAGCCGCAGGTGGCCGATATCGCCGCCCTGGGCACAGCCTCGGGCCTGGTGCTCGAAAGCCTCGACTGGCAAAGCCGCACCACTCAGTTTGACTTGACACTCGACACCTACGAGAAGGGCGGCAAGCTGCACGCCGCACTGACTTACGCCAGCGACCTGTTCGACGCGCCGACCATCGAACGCATGGCGCGCCACTGGTTGCGTCTGCTCAAGGCCATGGTCGCTGATCCTGCGCAACGCATTGGCGAGCTGCCGTTGCTGGACGCGGATGAGCAGTACACGCTGGTGCATGCGTGGAACGGTGCAACAGCGGTTTATCCCACCGAGCAACCCATTCATCAATTGATCGAAGCCCAGGTGACCCGCACCCCGGATGCACCGGCGCTGGTGTTCGGCGAACAAACCCTGAGCTACGCGCAACTCGACGCGCGGGCCAACCAACTGGCCCATCTGCTGCGTGAGCAAGGCGTGCGGGCCGACAGCCTGGTGGGGATCTGTGTCGAGCGTTCGCTGGAAATGGTCATCGGCCTTTTGGCGATTCTCAAGGCCGGCGGCGCCTATGTGCCGCTGGATCCGGAGTACCCGCAAGAGCGCCTGGCCTACATGATCGAGGACAGCGGCATTACCTTGCTGCTGACCCAGAGCGCGTTGCTGGCGTCGCTGCCAACGGCCGGGGTGAACGTCATTACGCTTGATCAGGAAGCCGAATGGCTGGATCGCTACAGCGAAGGCCGTGTCGAGGCGGTCATCGATCCGCAAAACCTCGCGTACGTGATTTACACCTCCGGCTCCACCGGTAAACCGAAAGGCGCCGGCAACAGTCATGCGGCGCTGGTCAACCGTTTGTGCTGGATGCAGGAGGCTTACCGGCTGGATGCCAGCGATTCGGTGCTGCAGAAGACACCGTTCAGTTTTGACGTGTCGGTCTGGGAGTTTTTCTGGCCGCTGCTGACCGGCGCCCGACTGGTCGTGGCAGCGCCGGGCGCGCACCGCGATCCATCGCTGTTGATCGAGACCATCAACCACTACGGCATCAGCACGTTGCACTTTGTCCCGTCGATGTTGCAGGCGTTCATTCATGAGCCGGGCGTCGAGGCCTGTGTCGGCCTCAAACGCATTGTCTGCAGCGGCGAGGCACTGCCGCTGGACGCGCAACTGCAGGTGTTTGCCAAGCTGCCGAACGCCGGGCTCTATAACCTGTATGGCCCGACCGAAGCGGCCATCGACGTCACCCACTGGACCTGTGTCGACGAAGGTGCCGACAGCGTGCCGATCGGACGGCCGATCGCCAACCTGCGCACCCATGTGCTCGACGCCGAACTGATGCCGGTGCCGAGCGGCGTGGCGGGTGAGCTGTACCTGGGCGGAGCAGGGTTGGCGCGCAGTTATCACCAGCGCCCGGGGCTGACCGCCGAGCGTTTTGTCCCGTGCCCGTTCCACGAAGGCGCGCGTCTGTACCGCACCGGTGACCGGGTACGCCAACGTGCCGACGGCGTCATCGAATACCTCGGGCGTCTCGATCATCAGGTCAAGCTGCGTGGCTTGCGTATCGAGCTGGGTGAAATCGAAACCCGCCTGATGCAGCATCCGCTGGTGCGTGAAGCCGTGGTGCTGGTGCAGGGCGGCAAACATCTGGTCGGCTATCTGGTGCTGGAAACTGCTCAGGCAGACGAACAATGGCAACAGGACGTCAAGGCGTGGCTGCTCGGCAGCCTGCCGGAATTCATGGTGCCGACCTACCTGATGACGCTGGCCAAATTGCCGGTCACCGCCAACGGCAAGCTCGATCGCAAAGCCTTGCCGCAGCCGGATGCCGCGCCGCAGCAAGCTTTTGTCGCGCCGCAGGATGCCATGCAAAAAGCCCTGGCGGCGATCTGGGAAGACGTGCTCGGTTTGCAACGCGTGGGTCTGGAGGACAACTTTTTCGAGCTGGGCGGCGATTCGATCATTTCGATTCAAGTGGTCAGCCGCGCGCGGCAGGCCGGGATCCGTATCAGCCCGCGCGATCTGTTCCAGTATCAGACTGTGCGCAGTCTGGCGCTGGTCGCGATCCTCGACAACCACAGTTCGGTGGATCAGGCGCCGGCCACGGGCGAGGCCTTGTTGGGGCCGATCCAGCAGCAGTTCTTCAGCCGGGTGATGCCTCGGCGTGAACATTGGAACCAGTCCCTGTTGCTGACCCCGCGCGAGGCGCTGAATGCGCAGTGGCTCGATGCCGCATTGACCCATGTGATCAATCATCACGATGCCTTGCGCCTGCGTTTTGTCGAGGGCGCCGAAGGCTGGCAGCAAGCGTACGCCGCACAGGTCGAACGCGCTGAGCTGTGGCTGCGCACGGCCGAGACGACCGAGCAACTGACCGCCCATTGCGACGATGCCCAGCGCAGTCTTGATCTGGCCAACGGGCCGTTGTTGCGTGCCGTGTTGGTGTCCATGGCCGATGGCAGTCAGCGCCTGTCGCTGATCCTCCATCACCTGGTGGTGGACGGCGTGTCGTGGCGCGTGTTG
>Ga0068843_1009358_pt1 | contig 12200 bp, 10 predicted proteins | sample Hof3ISUMetaT_5_FD_73617 | JGI IMG/M metagenome (GOLD analysis project Ga0068843, IMG submission 73617) | Enriched soil aggregate microbial communities from Iowa State university to study microbial drivers of carbon cycling -... | ecosystem: Environmental > Terrestrial > Soil > Agricultural land... | reverse complement strand
TTTTTTGTCAATTGCCATGTGTTCAAGAAAATCGGCTTCGGTCATCTCTTCCGGCGGGATCACCGGCAGACCGGCACGCTGGAACAGCCGGATGCCGCGATCACGCTCCTGCTCGCTGATCCAGCCCAGACGCGCGGACATTTCCAGCGCCATCACGGTGCCAGCAGCGACCGCTTCGCCATGCAACCAGACACCATAGCCCATGTGGGTTTCGATAGCGTGGCCAAAGGTGTGGCCGAGGTTGAGTGTGGCCCGTACACCGGTTTCCTTCTCATCGGCGCCGACCACTGCAGCCTTGGCGGCGCAAGAGCGCTCGATGGCATAGGTCAGGGCCGTTTGATCCAGTGCACGCAGGGCGTCGACGTTGTCTTCGAGCCAGGTCAGGAACGGCTCGTCGCAGATCAGGCCGTACTTGATGACTTCCGCCAGCCCTGCCGACAGCTCACGCGCCGGCAAGGTTTTCAGGGACGCGGTATCGATCAGCACCACGTTCGGCTGATAGAACGCGCCAACCATGTTCTTGCCCAGCGGATGGTTGATCCCGGTCTTGCCGCCCACCGACGAATCGACCTGGGACAGCAGCGTGGTAGGAATCTGGATGAAATCGACGCCGCGCTGGTAGCAGGCGGCCGCGAAACCGGCCATGTCGCCGATCACGCCGCCACCGAGGGCGATCACTGTGGTGCGGCGGTCATGACGGGCGGTCAGCAGTCCGTCGAAAATCAACTGCAGGGTTTCCCAGTTCTTGAAGGCTTCGCCGTCGGGCAGCACCACGGAAACCACTGAAAACTGCGCCAGGCTGCGGGTCAGACGCTCGAGATAGAGCGGCGCAACGGTCTCGTTGGAGATGATTGCCACCTGCCGCCCATGGATATGCGGGGCCAGCAGCTCTGGCTGGTCCAGCAGTCCCTCGCCAATGTGAATCGGGTAGCTGCGCTCGCCTAGGTCGACCTTGAGTGTCTGCATGTGTCCCCACAGTGAAGATGGAAGCAGGCGTCCTGCCCTGAATTATTGGTTGTCTGCGGCCTATAGCGGGTATGACGCCGCTCGCACGCCATCCGCCACAACCTCGGCGGGCGTGACAGGACGCCGAGGATAGCGCATTTCGAGCGATGCTTTAACGGGGCGGAAGCTGCGCCAGGCGGTCGAGAATATCGAGCACGACCATGCGCGGTGGCCGCTCGTCGGTTTCCACCACCAGGTCGGCGATTTCCCGATAAAGCGGATCACGGATCGCCAGCAGATCGCGCAAGGTTTTCTCCGGATTGGCAGTGCGCAACAACGGCCGGTTGCGGTCGCGAGAGGTGCGGCCGACTTGCTGTTCGACGGAGGCGTGCAGATACACCACCCGCCCGCCTTCGTGCAGGGCCTTGCGGTTGGCATCGCGCATCACCGCGCCGCCGCCGGTCGCCAGCACCACGCCGTCGAACGCGCACAGCTCTGCGATCATCGCCTGCTCACGGTCACGAAAGCCGGGCTCGCCTTCCTTGTCGAAGATCCACGGAATATTGGCGCCCGTACGCAGTTCAATTTCCTTGTCGGAATCCTTGAACGGCAGGCGCAGCTCTTTGGCCAGTAATCGGCCGATGGTGCTTTTTCCAGCCCCCATCGGTCCTACAAGAATCAAATTTCGCACAGAATCAACGACTCACAGCAATCGCCTGGTTATTCATGATACGCGGAGTGAGAAATACCAGCAGCTCGGATTTTTTCTCCGAAACCACATCACGCCGGAAAAGGCGGCCAAGATACGGCACATCGCCAAGAAATGGCACCTTATCTACGACCTTGCTTTGAGTATTTGAGAAAACGCCCCCAATCACGATGGTTTCGCCGTCGTTCACCAGCACCTTGGCATTGACCTCGTTTTTCTTGATCGGCGGTACATCCTGCACTTTGTTCAGGTAGTCCGGTTCGTCCTTGGTGACCTTGACCTCCATGATGATGCGGTTGTCCGGGGTGATCTGCGGCGTCACTTCCAGCGACAGCGACGCCTCTTTGAAGGACACCGACGTAGCGCCGCTGGAGCTGGCTTCCTGATACGGAATCTCGGTGCCCTTGAGGATCTTCGCGGTCTCCTTGTCGGAGGTGACCACCTTGGGCTGCGAGACGATTTCGCCGTTGCCGGTCTTCTCCATGGCGGTCAGCTCAAGGTCGAGCAAGACGTTGTCGGTGATAAAGGCGATGCCGATCCCGGAGGTGTTGTTGACCGTGCCCATATCGACGAACGGAGAGTTGGTGCTGGTGCTTCCCGGCGTGCCAATGGTGGTCGACGAACCGTTGCTGACCCCGGAAGTGTTCCAGTTGCCCTTGTTCTGAATCGAACCGCCCCAGCGCACACCCAGACTCTTGTCGTAGTCGACGTTGGCCTCGACGATCCGCGCTTCGATCATCACCTGACGCACCGGAATATCCAGCTGCGCCACGATCCGCCGCAGCTCGTCGAGGCGATCCTGGGTCTGGTAGGCAATGATGTTGTTGGTGCGCTCATCGACGGTGATAGAACCCCGCTCGTCGACCTTCGCCTCGGCGCTGGTGACAGACTGGAACAGCTTGGCGATGTCGGCGGCCTTGGCGTAGTTCACTTGCAGGAGCTCGCGGCGCAACGGCGCCAGTTCGGCGATCTGTTTCTGCGATTCCAGTTCCTGCCGCTCGCGCGCAGCAATTTCATCCGCCGGCGCCACCAGCAACACATTGCCGACCTTGCGCTTGTCCAGGCCTTTGGTCTTGAGCACCAGATCCAGCGCCTGATCCCACGGCACGTTCTGCAGGCGCAAGGTGATCCCGCCCTGCACCGTATCGCTGGCCACCAGATTGAGGTTGGTGAAGTCGGCGATCAGTTGCAGCACCGAACGCACATCGATGTCCTGGAAATTCAGCGAGAGCTTTTCGCCGTTATAGCTGTTGCGATCGGCGTTGCGTTTTTGCAGGTCATCGACGGTCAACGGCCGGATGCTGACGGTCAGCTTGTTGTCGGTCTGGTAAGTGGAATAGTCGAAAGTACCGCTGGGTTCGACGGTGATCGTCGCCCGATCACCGCTGACCCCGGCATTGACGAACTGCACCGGGGTGGCGAAGTCCTTGACGTCGAGGCGCACCCGCAGCGGTTCTGGCAATTGGGTACGGGCGAAATTGAGGATGATCTTGCCGTCGTGCTCCTGGATGTCCGGGGCGATAGCCGGGTCGGACAAGTCGATGACCACGTTGCCCTCGCCCGCCGTACCACGCTGGAAATCCACGCCGCGAATGGCTCTGGCGGTCGGCGCAAACGTGCGGACCGGCGCTGCCGCAGGTGCTGCGCGCGGTGCACGAGCGGCCGCACGTGGGGCAGCGGCTTTACTGCCTTGCCCGACCACCACGAACACCGTATTGCCTTCGACCCGGGTGTCGTACGGTGCCAGTTGCGTCAGGCTGATGATCAGCCGCGTCCGGTTATTGGCCTCGACCACCGTGGCCGTGCGCGCATTGCCACTGCCCAGGTCACGGGTCTTGCTTGCCAGCTGACTGGCGACACCCGGCAGATCGAGTGCGATCCGCGCCGGCGAATCGGTGGTGTAGCCCTTGGGCTGCGGAGGCGGGCCGTCGAACGACAGCTTCAGCTCGACCCGGTCGCCCGGCAGTGCCGCGACGTCCAGCGCCTTCAGATTGGCTGCCTGTACCATCGGCGAAAGCAGCGCTATCCATAGCGAAAAACCGAGGGTGGAGAAAATCCTGTTCATTGTTCGACTTCCACTTATGAATGCTCTTTCAAAGGAATGGTGCGCGGCCGTTCAAGCCAGGCGCCCTGGCCATCGGGAACGATTTCGACCACTTCGACCTGTGAAGCGCTGATGGCGACGATGCGCCCGTCGTTGCGCCCCAGATAGTCGCCGACCTTGAGCCGATGGACGCCGCCCGCGCCTCGCAGCAGGGCAAAGGAACCGGAGGCGTTGGCAATCGTGCCGACCATTTCAAACTGCTCGATGTTGAAACCTTCGAGGTATTGCTTGACCCGGTTGGGATCGGGTTTCACGTCGCGCGAGCCATGTTTCTGCCCGGCCAGATCGACCCGCAGCTGGCGCGAAAACGGACTGCGCAGGTTGGCGGCGCTGTAGGTGAATGTCGGGAAGGAGCGGAAGGTCGGGGTCGGCTCGATCTTGCCCGGCGGACGCAGGCGCACTTCATTCATGTAGGCGTCGAGGTCACTGAAGTCATCGCCGCCACAGCCACCAAGCACCAATAACAATGTCGACAAGGCGATAAAACGGATCGGGCTCATTTCTGCAGCCCCTTGTCGTTGTAGCGGTAGGTCTTGGCGAGAATGCTCATGCGCAGCTTCGGCCCGCCTTCGGGATTGGCTGGCGCCAGCTCGAAATCGTGCAGGGTGACGATGCGGGGCAGCCCGGCCACGCCACTGACGAAGGTCGCGAGGTCGTGATAGGCCCCGGTCACGGTGATCTGGATGGGCAGCTCAATGTAGAACTGCTGGGTAACCTCCGGCAGCAGTTTGATCTCTTCGAACTCAAGGCCGCTGCCCAGTCCGGTGCGGGTGATGTCTTCCAGCAACCCCGGCACTTCGGTGTCACTGGGCAGTTGTCGCAACAGCACGCCGAACGAGTTTTCCATCTCTTTCATCTGCTGGGTGTACAGCTCCAGATTGGCCGCCATGCGCGCCTTGCTCGCGAATTGCTCCTTGAGGGTGACCTCCTCCTCACGCTTGAGCTCGAGCTGGCTCTCCAGGTCACTGATGAAAAAGTTATAGCCAAGCGCCAGGACCAGCACCATCAACAACCCGCCGGCCAGGGTTTTGACCACTGGCGGCCAGGAACCGATGTTACTGGTGTCCAGGTCGTTGAAATCGACATTGCGCAGGCTGTCCAGCCACTCGGACGGCTTCATTGGTCGTCCTCCTCGATCCGGGGTCGAGTCTGGCGAACGGTCAGCTGAAAGACGTTGGCCTGATCCACTTGTCCGGCGGTGGTGGCTTTCACTTCATTGAGGTTGGGCGCATCGAACCAGTCGGAGGCGTCGAGATTGCGCATCAGGTCGGACACCCGATTGTTGGACTCCGCCGCGCCGCTGATCGACAGGGTCTTGCCGACCATTTTCACGTCGGTGAAATACACCCCGTCGGGCAAGGTGCGCGCCAGCTGATCGAAGATCCGCCCGCTGATCTGCCGGTTGCCCTGCAAGTCCTGGATGATGCGCATGCGCTCCACCAGTTGCTGACGATGGGCCTTGAGCTCGCTGATCTGCTTGATCCTCTCGTCGACCACGGAGATCTGTTTGCCGATGTAGTCATTGCGCGCAACCTGCCGCGCGATGGCGCCGCTGATGATCTGATCAGCGATGAGCACCGCCCCCACCGAACCAACCACCACACCGATCAAGACCAGCAGGAAGCGTTTGCGCCGCTCCTCGCGGCGCTCCTCGCGCCAGGGTAAAAGGTTGATCCGCGCCATCAGTCGAAACTCCTGAGCGCGAGCCCGCAGGCAATCATCAGGGCCGGCGCATCGCTCGCCAAAGCCCCGGCGTTGACCTTGCTGCTCAAGGCCATGTCGGAAAACGGATTGGCAACCTGGGTCGGGGTGTTCAGGCGCTCTTCGATCAGCCGGTCGAGGCCGGGCACCGACGCCGTGCCGCCGGCCAGCAGAATGTGGTCGACAGCGTTGTACTGGCCGGAGGCAAAAAAGAACTGCAAGGAGCGCGACACCTGCTGCACCAGCGCCTCACGAAATGGCTGCAGCACCTCGCTGACGTAATCGTCCGGCAGGCCGCCCTGCTTCTTGGCAAGTCCCGCCTGTTCAAGGGTCAGGCCATAACGGCGCTGGATTTCCTCGGTCAGCTGTCGACCGCCGAACAGCTGTTCGCGGGTATAGATGATCCGGCCGTTGTGCAGGACGCTGAGGGTGGTCATGGTGGCGCCGATGTCGACCACCGCCACCGTCAACCGATCCTGGGACGCGGCCAGTTGCGTGGCCAGCAGGCCGAACGAGCGCTCCAGCGCATACGCCTCTACATCTACCACCCGCGCGGTCAGCCCGGCGAGAGCGAGCGCCGCTTCGCGGACTTCGACATTTTCCTTGCGACAGGCGGCCAGCAGTACGTTGACCCGCTCGGGGTTGCGCGGCGAAACGCCCTGGACTTCAAAGTCGATGGCGACCTCGTCCAGCGGGTAGGGAATGTATTGATCGGCCTCGATCTTGAGCTGGTTTTCCAGTTCATCGTCGGACAGCCCGGCGTCCATCTCGATGACCTTGGTGATCACCGCCGAGCCAGCCACGGCCACCGCCACGGTTTTCAACCCGGTACGCGCCTTGACCAGCACCCGGGACAGGGCCTGGCCGACGCCCTCGAGTTCGGCGATGTTCTTTTCGACCACGGCACTCGCCGGCAACGGCTCTACCGCATACGCCTCGACCCGGTAGCGCTCGCCCTGACGGCTCAGTTCCAGCAGCTTCACCGACGTGGAGCTGATGTCGATCCCCAGTAACGTATTGGCCTTTTTATTGAAGAGTCCTAGCACTACCAATTCCCTATGACTTTCCGTGAGTTACGGACTCTGTAATGCGCATTGCGTTCCCTCGCCCCGTCTTGACAGAAGCGCAAATGACGCCCCCTGCGGAAAAGTGCTTATAATGCCCAGCGATTTTTTCCGCCTTTTACTGCCGGCGCGGGTCGTTCTGTGTGTTACCCGGAACCCTGTCGCCCAATTCATTCTTTGCCGTGGATGTCCAAAAGCCTTGATTCGTCTGCTGAAATTTTTCGGTTGGTCCATCGTCGCCGTTTTCTGCGGACTGCTTTTAGGTCTCAGCGGCGCGTTTCTTTACCTTAGTCCGGGTTTGCCATCTGTGGAGGCGCTGAGAAGCATTCAGTTGCAGATTCCACTGCGGGTGTACAGCAGCGACAACAAGTTGATCGCAGAATTTGGCGAAATGCGCCGCACACCGATCCGTTTCGCCGACATTCCCCCCAATTTCATCAATGCGTTACTAAGTGCTGAAGACGACAACTTCGCCAACCACTATGGCGTCGATCCGAGCAGCCTGATGCGTGCCGCGACCCAATTGGTCAAGAGCGGTCACATCCAGTCCGGCGGCAGCACCATCACCATGCAGGTGGCGAAGAACTTCTTCCTGACCAGCGAACGCAGCTTCTCGCGCAAGACCACGGAAATCCTTCTGGCCCTGCAGATCGAACGCCAGCTGACCAAGGACGAGATCCTTGAGCTGTACGTGAACAAGATCTATCTGGGCAACCGCGCCTACGGCATCGAGGCGGCGGCGCAGGTGTATTACGGCAAGTCGATCCGCGAAGTCAGCCTGGCGCAGATGGCGATGATCGCCGGCCTGCCGAAAGCCCCGTCGCGCTTCAACCCGCTGGCCAACCCGGCGCGCAGCAAGGAGCGTCGCGACTGGATCCTCGGCCGCATGTACAAGCTCGGCAAGATCACCGAAGCCGACTACACCGCCGCGATCAACGAGCCGCTGAACGCCAGCTATCACGTGCCGACCCCGGAAGTGAACGCGCCGTACATCGCCGAGATGGCTCGCGCGGAAATGGTCGGCCGCTACGGCAGCGACGCCTATACCGAAGGTTTCCGCGTCACCACCACGGTGCCGAGCAACCTCCAGGAAATGGCCAACACCGCGCTGCACGAAGGTCTGATGACCTACGATCAGCGTCACGGCTACCGTGGCCCCGAGTCGCGCCTGCCGGGCAAGACCCGCGAAGCCTGGGCCACTGAACTGACCAAGCAGCGCACCATCAGCAGCCTCGAGCCGGCCATCGTCACCCAGGTCGACAAGAACGGCCTGCAAGTGCTGACCCGCACCGGCGAAGAGCACGTGGCGTGGGACACCATGAAATGGGCGCGACCGTTCCTCAATACCAACAGCATGGGTGCCGCGCCGCGCCAGCCGTCGGATGTGGCACAGATCGGCGATCTGATTCGCGTGCAGCGCCAGCCGAACAATTCGCTGAAGTTCAGCCAGATTCCACAGGCGCAGGGCGCACTGGTGTCGCTGGATCCACAGAACGGCGCGATCCGCTCGCTGGTCGGCGGCTTCGCCTTCGAGCAGAGCAACTACAACCGTGCGATGCAGGCCAAGCGTCAGCCGGGCTCGAGCTTCAAGCCGTTCGTCTACAGCGCCGCACTGGATAACGGCTACACCGCCGCCAGCCTGGTCAACGACGCGCCGATCGTGTTCGTCGACGAGTACCTGGACAAGGTCTGGCGTCCGAAGAACGACACCAACACCTTCCTCGGCCCGATCCGTCTGCGTGAGGCGCTGTACAAGTCGCGCAACCTGGTGTCGATCCGCCTGTTGCAGGCGATGGGCGTGGGCAAGACCATCGATTACATCACCCGCTTCGGCTTCAACAAGCAGGACCTGCCGCCAAACCTGTCCCTGGCGCTGGGCACCGCGACCCTGACGCCGATGGAGATCGCCACCGGCTGGAGCACCTTCGCCAACGGCGGCTACAAGATCACTCCGTACATCATCGACAAGATCGAAAGCCGCAACGGCGACACGCTGTTCGTCGCCAACCCGCCGACCGTACCGCAGGGCGGCGCGGCCACCGACGGTATCGCGGCACCGGCAACGCAATCGATCACCGTCGACGCAGCGCCGGTTCCAGGGGAAGCGCCAGGCAACGCCGCTGTACCGCAAGCCCCCGCAGTTGCCGAGCGCATCGTCGATGGCCGTACCACCTACATCCTCAACAGCATGCTGCAGGACGTGATCAAGCTCGGCACCGGCCGTCGTGCACTGGCCCTGGGCCGCAGCGACATCGCCGGCAAGACCGGTACCACCAACGAATCCAAGGATGCGTGGTTCTCCGGCTATAACGCCGATTACGTGACCACCGTGTGGACCGGTTTCGACCAGCCGGAAAGCCTCGGTCGCCGGGAGTTCGGCGGCACCGTGGCACTGCCGATCTGGATGAACTACATGGCCGCCGCGCTCAAGGACAAGCCACCGCATGTCCAGCCGGAGCCGGAAGGCATTCTCAGCCTGCGGGTGGATCCGGTCAGCGGTCGCGCGGCATCACCGAGCACGCCGGGCGCCTATTTCGAGCTCTTCAAGGCCGAAGACACGCCACCGTCGGTCAACGAGATCGGCAATGGCACCGTGCCGGGCAGTCCGCTGCCGGCGGATGAACAGGCGCCGATCGATTTGTTCTGATCCGCAACTGCCAAAAAGCCCCGCCTTCGTGAGAAGTGCGGGGCTTTTTGTTTTCTGTCGTACTGAGAATGGCATTTCACATCAAGAGCGGCCCTCACCCTAGCCCTCTCCCAGGGGGAGAGGGAACCGACCGAGGTGTCTGGCGCTGTACGTCGACCTGAATAACCGAGTCGATTATGGATTCACAGCAAGGCCTCCACGTCGGCGTACCTCTCAAGCATCCCACGGTCAGTCCCCTCTCCCCCTGGGAGAGGGTTAGGGTGAGGGCCGCCCTTGAAGCCGGAACGCATTTTCACGACCAAAAAAAACCCCGCTTAAAAAGCGGGGCTCTTCATGAAGCGCAACAACGACTTAGCCGTTGAACACGTCATCCACGCTTTTCAGCGGGTAGTTCTTCGGATACGGCAGGGTCGCCACACCGGTCTCGATCGCAGCCTTGGCCACGGCGTCGGAGATCACGGTGATCAGGCGCTTGTCCATTGGCTTCGGAATGATGTACTCACGACCGAATTCCAGGGAGATACCGCCGTAGGCGTCGCAGACTTCCTGAGGCACCGGCAGCTTGGCCAGTTCGCGCAGGGCGTTGGCGGCAGCGATCTTCATTTCTTCGTTGATGCGCTTGGCGCGAACGTCCAGGGCACCACGGAAGATGAACGGGAAGCCCAGTACGTTGTTGACCTGGTTCGGGTAGTCCGAACGGCCGGTGGCCATGATCACGTCGTTACGGGTGGCGTGAGCCAGTTCCGGGGAGATTTCCGGATCAGGGTTGGAGCAGGCGAAAACGATCGGGTTGGCCGCCATGCGCTTGAGTTGCTCGGCGCTCAGCAGGTTCGGGCCCGACAGGCCGACGAATACGTCAGCGCCTTCGATGGCGTCGTCCAGGGTGCGCTTCTCGGTAGGGTGAGCGAACACAGCCTTGTACTGGTTCAGGTCGTCACGGCCAGCGTGGATCACGCCAGTACGGTCAACCATGAAGATGTTCTCGACCTTGGCGCCCATGCTCACCAGCAATTTCATGCAGGAGATGGCGGCTGCGCCGGCGCCCAGGCAGACGATCTTGGCGTCGGCCAGGGTTTTGCCAGCGATTTCCAGGGCGTTGATCATGCCCGCAGCGGTCACGATCGCGGTGCCGTGCTGGTCATCGTGGAATACCGGAATGTCGCACTGCTCGATCAGAGCGCGTTCGATCTCAAAGCACTCGGGCGCCTTGATGTCTTCCAGGTTGATGCCACCGAAGGTGATGGAAATGCGTTTTACGGTGTCGATGAAGGCTTGCGGGCTTTCGGAGTCGACTTCGATGTCGAAGACGTCGATACCGGCGAAGCGCTTGAACAGCACGCCTTTACCTTCCATCACTGGCTTGGAGGCCAGTGGGCCGAGGTTACCCAGGCCCAGAATCGCGGTGCCATCGGAAATGACTGCAACCAGGTTGCCCTTGCCGGTGTACTTGTAGGCCAGTTCAGGATCGCGGGCGATCTCGCGCACTGGTTCAGCTACGCCGGGGCTGTAGGCCAGCGACAGGTCGCGGGCGGTAGCAGTGGCCTTGGTGAGCTCGACACTCAGCTTTCCTGGACGAGGATTGGCATGATATTCGAGAGCGGCAGTTTTCAGATCAGACATTTTGGCATTCCGCTTTTTACTGTTGGACAGACTGGTCAGCGAGGATACGCGCCTCGCAAAGTCCCCACAAGACTGCCCGGTCACCCCTGTCAAGCGCCCTGCCCTAAGACTTTGGGCCAAGAGCCACGGCGCACAAGGGCTAGACTGTTCACAATCGACAGAAAAAATGTCTACAATTTTTTCTTCAGCGGGACGACTGGAGCATCGAAGGATCGGTCAGCGGCAACAGCCAGCGCGCCTGACCTGATTTCAATCCACCACGCCGAGAACGGTCGACCACCCAGCCACGGGCCTCGATCTGTCTGCCATTCAGCGCCTGCAGAGAAGCGGCGTCGAAGCGATCCAGCAGATTGGGTGCAACGCGCAGTACAAGCTTGTCCTGCAACTCGATCCAGATTCCACCGCGATTGCGCTGAACCTTGCTCACACGACCGCTGACCACCGCGAAACCCGAGCGCTCGATCTGCTCCGCTTTCAGTACAGGTGAGCGTCTCCACAGACCAAGCCCGGCCTGTCGCGCGCGGCGTTCGGCGGCCTGCTGGCAATCGACAAGATCGACATTCGGCGCCACCGCGACCTGGAAACCGAGGCCATCGGCGAGCATCTGCGCTTCGAGGTTCTCACCCCTGGCGCTGAAAACATGGGCCAGGGTGCGGCCGTAACGGTCCTTGGACTCGGCGCCGAGTTGCAGGCCGACCCGCCCGTCGCTCTCGGCGACCAGGGCTTCGAGACGCTTGCGCGCGGCCACTGCAAACGGCTCGTCGCTGCGGCCCTGCTTGCCGAGCTCGGGCGTATTGAGGCCGATCATCCGCACATTGCGCCCGTCATTCAGGCGCAGGGTGTCGCCGTCGACCACCCGCTGCACCGTGGCGCTGTCCAGCCCGGCCGGCGCCGGGCAGAAGGCCTGAGCGGAGGAGAACCAAATCGCGGACACAAAAAAGGCGCCCGCAAGGGACGCCTTTTTCATCAGACCGGAAAAGCCGCTGAGGTTTTCCAGAATGAAGGGCCTTAGGCCTTTTTCGCGCCGAAAGCACCGAAACGGTCGGCGAACTTCTGAACGCGACCACCGGTGTCCAGAGTCTTCTGCTTACCGGTGTAGAACGGGTGGCACTCGTTGCAAACGTCGATCGACAAGGCTTTGCCGAAGGTCGAACGGGTTTCGAACTTGTTGCCGCAGCTGCAAGTTACTGCAACTTCTGGGTAATTCGGGTGGATATCGGCTTTCATGGTGTTTTCCTCAGCTGGCGTGCCGCCATCCAACACGATTGTTGAATACCGCACGTAATTAGGCCGCGGATTCTACCAGACAATCCCGATCACGCAAGCTGTCACTGAGACCGACCGTCTGCTAGGCTCCCGCCCTTCTCCACCGCCCCGCCTATGAGAATCCCCCGCGTGCCCGACGCCATT
>Ga0068843_1001119_pt1 | contig 12290 bp, 9 predicted proteins | sample Hof3ISUMetaT_5_FD_73617 | JGI IMG/M metagenome (GOLD analysis project Ga0068843, IMG submission 73617) | Enriched soil aggregate microbial communities from Iowa State university to study microbial drivers of carbon cycling -... | ecosystem: Environmental > Terrestrial > Soil > Agricultural land... | reverse complement strand
GGCTTCGGCATTCTCGATCTGGCCGGTTATTACAAGGTCACCGACGACGTCACCGTCAGCGGCGGCATCTACAACCTGACCGACAAGAAGTACTGGCTGTGGGATGACGTGCGCGGTTACGACAGCGTCGGCGAAGCTTCGGTGACACAACCGGCCAACCTTGATCGCCTGACCCAGCCGGGTCGCAACTTCGCGATCAACCTGGTCTGGGATATCTGATCCGGATGACCTCACGGCGCGCATGCATTGCCGCGCCGTGAGGTTTTTTTACTGTCCGGCGCTTGCCCGTACGTCTCGTTATCAAGCGCCTCTTCTTTTCAAGGACATCTCATGAGCACCCCGGAAAAAGCCCTGCGTTCGCAACGCCTGAACCAGATCACCCACGAGCCGCACAGCAAGCTCGATGCACTGGTCAAGGCCCACGCGCCGTTCGAGACCCGCGCCAACTTCGCCCGTTTCGTGGTCGCGCAGTACCTGTTCCAGTCGGAACTGGTGTCGCTGTACAACGATGCCGAACTGACCGCCATCGTCCCTGACCTGCCGGCCCGCTGCCGCGCCGAAGCCGCCAGGGCCGACCTCGCCGACCTCGACACCGAAGTGCCTGCGCCAGTCGCCGGCGCCGTGAAGAATCCGAGCAAGGCCCGCGCCCTGGGCTGGATCTTCGTCTCCGAGGGCTCCAAGCTCGGCGCCGCGTTCCTGATCAAACGCGCTGTCGCGCTGGACCTGAGCGAAACCTTCGGCGCCCGTCACCTGGGCGAACCTGAAGGCGGTCGTGCAGAAGGCTGGAAAAGCTTCGTGCGTACCCTCGATTCGCTGCAATTCAGTGCTGAAGAAGAAGCCGAAGTGGAGCAAGGCGCGATTGATGCGTTCAACCGCTTCACCGTGCTGCTGGAACAGGCTTACGCCACAGAAGCCGAGCCGGCCTGAAGCCACACCGACTGCCCATTGTGGGAGCTAGCCTGCTAGCGATTGCGGCCTGACATTCAATTCAGATGTCGACTGATATACCGCCATCGCGAGCAGGCTCGCTCCCACATGGGAACCGAGCAAGTCTGTAGAATCCCCGTTTCGCCTCACGCACTTCGAGCCCATGCCCCAACCCGCCGCCTCCCGACTCGCCCGCCTGCTGTTCGGCCTGCTCGCCTATGTCAGCCTCGGCATCGGCCTGGTCGCCATCGTCGTGCCCGGCCTGCCGACCACCGAGTTCATCCTGCTCGCCGCCTGGGCCGCGACCCGCAGTTCGCCGCGCCTGAGTGCCTGGCTGGAAAACCATCGACTGTTCGGGCCGATCCTGAGCAACTGGCGCAACGGCAAGATCATCGCCCGCAAGGCCAAGGTCAGCGCCACGGTCAGCATGCTGCTGTGCGCCACGCTGATGTTAATGATGCTCGATCACGGCTGGCCAACCTATCTGGCCATTGCGGGGATGACCCTGGGCAACCTGTGGATCTGGTCGCGACCGGAAGCGTTGCCGAAGATTTCCTGATTTTTCCCTTGTTTTCAGGGTATTTACCCGCGCAAACGTTTAGCCGCGACCGCTCGTCGGCTGGTAATTCATGCCTCTGCGCCTCGCGCCGATGAGCATTGAATGGCGCTGAATGGATTTGGCGAACCGGGCACCTTCCTGCCCCTCAGCCAACAGCTCATCCATTCGCGAGAACGTCCCATGTTCGACTCCCTGTCCATCCGCCTGAAAATCGTCCTGCTCTCCGGCCTGTGCCTGCTCGGTGTGGTGGCGCTGATCGTTGGCATCAACATTTACCAGACCAACCAGAACGACGAACTGGTCAGTGCTTCCAGCAGCAAGATGCTCACCGCCAGCGTGCAGGACCTGCTGCAGGCCAAGGCTGCCGAGCAAGCGGTGCGGGTGCAGAAAACCTTCGGCGAAAGTCTGTTGGTGATCACCGCCCTGGCGGACCAGATCAAGGACATGCGAGTGATGGCCGCCAAGCGTTCGCTGGACGCCGGCGCCCTGCGTGAAGAGTTGAACCTGAGCCTGAAAACCGCCTTCGAGCGCAACAGCAAGGTGCTTGGCATCTGGCTGGCGTTCGAACCCAACGGACTGGACGGCAAGGACAGCGAATTCGCCAACGATGCCGCGCATCAGTCCAATGAAGCGGGACGTTTCGCCAGTTACTGGAGCCGTGCTGCGGGTCCGTCGCTGAACACGATCATGGTCGAAGACGACATGAACAAGACCACCCTCAGCGTCAGCGGCACGCCTTACAACAGCTGGTACACCTGCCCTCGCGACAACAAGCGCACCTGCCTGCTCGATCCTTACGCCGACACCGTGGGCGGCAAGGAAATGCTCATGACCACCATTTCCGTGCCCCTGCTGGTGGACGGCAAGGCCATCGGCGTGGTCGGTGTCGACATTGCCCTCGACGCCCTGCAAGCGGCGGCCGTGGACTCTCAGCGTGACCTGTTCAACAGCGCCGGGCACATGCTGATCGTCTCCGGCAGCGGCGTGCTCGGTGCCTACAGCGCGGATGCCGGCAAGGTCGGCAAGAGCATCGGCGACACCCTCGGCGTCGAGGGCAAGGACGTGCTGCAACTGCTGAGTGCCGGCACACCGAAGATTCTCGAACGGGGCGACCTGATCCGCGCCGTGTATCCGGTCAACCCGATTGCCGACTCCAAGGCCTGGGGCGTCGTCATCGACCTGCCGAAACAAGTGCTGCTGGCCGACTCGGTCAAGCTGCAAGCCGTTCTCGACGATGCGCAGCAAACCGGCACGATTACCGCGCTGGCGGTGGCCGTGATCGCCGGCCTGATCGGTCTGCTGCTGATCTGGCTCACCGCCTCCGGCGTGACCCGTCCGATCAACAGCGTCGCCGAGATGCTGAAGAACATCGCCAGCGGTGAAGGCGACCTGACTCAGCGCCTGAACTACACCAAGCAGGATGAACTGGGCGAACTGGTGAACTGGTTCAACCGCTTCCTCGACAAGCTGCAACCGACCATCGCCCAGATCAAACAGAGCATCACCGAGGCTCGCGGCACCGCCGATCAATCGTCGGAAATCGCCCGCCAGACCAGTGAAGGCATGCAGGTGCAATTCCGCGAGATCGATCAGGTGGCCACCGCCTCCAACGAAATGAGCGCCACCGCCCACGACGTGGCCAACAGCGCCTCGAATGCGGCCAACGCGGCGAAAGGCGCCGACCAGTCGGCCAAGGACGGCATGTCGATCATCGAGCGCAGCACCCGTGACATCAATCAACTGGCCGATGAAGTCAGCAAAGCGGTGACCGAGGTCGAAGAGCTGGCGGTCAACAGCGAGCAGATCGGTTCGGTGCTGGAGGTGATCCGCAGCATTGCCGAGCAGACCAACCTGCTGGCGCTGAACGCCGCGATCGAAGCGGCCCGTGCCGGCGAAAGCGGTCGTGGTTTTGCCGTGGTGGCCGACGAAGTCCGTAACCTCGCCAAGCGCACCCAGGATTCGGTGGAAGAAATCCGCGTGGTCATCGAACGCATCCAGACCGGTACCCGTGGCGTGGTCGCGACCATGCACTCGAGCCAGACCCAGGCCCACAACAACGCCGGGCAAATCCGCCAGGCCGTGGACGCCTTGGACAAGATCAGCGACGCGGTCACTGTGATCAGCGACATGAACCTGCAAATCGCCAGCGCCGCCGAACAGCAGAGCGCGGTGGCCGAAGAGGTCAACCGCAACGTCTCGGCGATCCGCACCGTCACCGAAACCCTGACCGAACAGGCCACCGAATCGGCGGCGATCAGCAGCCAGCTCAATGCATTGGCCAGCCAGCAGATGAAATTGATGGATCAGTTCCGCGTCTAGAACATCACTGTCATCCCTTGTGGGAGCTTGCCTGCAAGCGATGGCGGTGGATCAGTCGATACATCTATCGGCAGACACTCCGCTATCGCTTGCAGGCAAGCTCCCACAGGGATTTGTGTTGACTAGGGAGATTAGGGTTTTCATCTAACTCGATATTCTTTTGCACTATGATCAGGCCCTCTTCCGGAGGGCCTTCGATGACCGATCTGCTCACGTCCATTCAAGCCGCGCTCGGCTTGTCCCGCATGCCGATTCCGTTCACCGGCGAGGGCGCCCTGCCCTCGGCGTTTGCCGTCACCGACCTGGCCTGCGCGAGCATTGCCGCTGCCGGGCAAGCCGTCGCCGAACTTCTTCAGCAGCAAACCGGGCGTTTGCCCGCCATTGAAGTCGACCGTCGGCTGGCCTCGTTCTGGTTTGCCACTTCACTAAGACCGATCGGCTGGGAAGTGCCGCCGCTGTGGGATCCGGTGGCCGGCGACTACGCAACCCGAGACGGCTGGATCCGCCTGCACACCAACGCCCCGCATCACCGCACCGCCGCTGAAAGCGTGCTCGGCGCCTGTGCCGACCGCGCGGCGATGGCGGCGAAAGTCGCGCAATGGGCCAGTGCCGATCTGGAGCAAGCGGTGGTCGAGGCCAAGGGTTGTGCGGCTGAAATGCGCAGTTGGGAACAGTGGCAGAAACACCCGCAAGGGTTGGCGGTGAATGCCGAGCCCTTGGCGCATTTCAGTGACGGGAAAGAAGAAAGTCATCAACCCTGGCAAGGCTCGGTGGCACAGCCATTGGCCGGGCTCAAGGTGCTCGATCTGACTCGCGTACTGGCCGGCCCGACCGCCAGCCGCTTCCTCGCGGGGCTGGGCGCCAATGTGCTGCGCATCGATCCGCCGACCTGGAACGAACCCGGCGTGGTGCCCGAAGTGACCCTCGGCAAACGCTGTGCGCGACTGGATCTGCATGTGCCGGCAGATCGCACAGTGTTTGAAAGCCTGCTCAAGGATGCCGACATTCTGTTGCACGGCTATCGCGCCGACGCCCTTGAACATCTCGGCTTCGGCGTTGAACGTCGCCGGCAACTCGCGCCGGGGCTGATCGACGTTTGCCTCAACGCCTACGGCTGGAGCGGCCCGTGGCAGAACCGGCGCGGCTTCGACAGCCTGGTGCAGATGAGCAGCGGGATTGCCGAGGCCGGACAGCGCTGGAAGCAAGCGGACAAACCGACACCGCTGCCGGTGCAGGCGCTGGATCATGCGACGGGGTATCTGATGGCGGCGAGTGTGATTCGGTTGCTGGCTGAACGGTTACGCAGTGGTCGAGGTGGATCGGCGCGGTTGTCGCTGGCGCGGACGGCGAAGTTGTTGGTTGAGCATGGGGCTGGGACGGACGAAGCGTTGCGTCCGGAAAATCCACAGGATCAAAGCTCGCTGGTGGAGCAGACACCTTGGGGGCCGGCGCATCGGCTTCAAGCGCCGCTGAATATCAGCGGGACGCCTATGCAGTGGGCTTTGCCGGCAGCTGAGTTGGGATCGCATCAACCGCAGTGGCTCGGAGATTCGTGCACGGCTTGAGATCGCGGCCCTCACCCCAGCCCTCTCCCGGGGGGAGAGGGAGCCGATTGGGGGATATTTGAGAAAGACACTGACTTGACCCTTTCCCGTCGAATCCAAAATCGTCTCGATTTTTCAGGTCGATGGATGATGTGAGACAACTCGGTCGGCTCCCTCTCCCTCCGGGAGAGGGCTGGGGTGAGGGCAGCGATCTCAAGCCGTACACCAAAATCTCAGTCGAATCGACTCAAAGACGCCCACAACACCTGCGCCGCATACCCCCGAAACGGCCGCCAGGCCTCTGCCCGAACAGACAACTCCCGCGCCGTCATCCGCACGCCTTCCAGCACTTCCAGCGCCCGCAGCAACCCCACATCCCCGGTCGGAAACCCGTCCATGTCCCGCAACTGCCGCAGGGCAATGTACTGCGCCGTCCAGTCGCCAATCCCTTGCAGCGCCAGCAACCGCGCCGTCCCGGAGGCAAACAGCAGCGGATCCTCCAGCGACGCCTGCGCCACCCCGGACAAGGTGCGCCCGCGACTTTTCGGCATGCCCAGCGCCGCCAGATCAGCGTTCGCCAAAACCTTTGCCTGAGGAAAGACGTGAGTCAGGCCGGGCACTGAAGAACGCAAAGGCTCGCCATACTGCGCCACCAGTTTCCCCGCCAGCCGAATCGCCGCGACCACGGTGATCTGCTGCCCCAGCACCGCGCGAAACGCCAGTTCCAGACCATCCCACGCCCCCGGCACCCGCAACCCCGGCCGCTCGGCGATCAGCCGCGCCAGCAGCGGATCTACCGCCAGATGCCGCTGCATCCTGGGTAGATCCGCATCCAGATCAAACATCCGTCGCAAGCGCACAACAATCTCGGGAGCCGCCGACGGATCCGGGAAATCCAGCTCCACCTCCAGCGCATCACCGTCGCCGGGCCAGACCGAAACCGTGCCCTGCACCCCGTTCAACCCGATGCTGCGCGAATACACGCCATCGACCACCGTCTCCATTCCCGCCACCGCCCGCGCTGCCAGAAACCCGAGCAGCGCCGGCCAGTCGCAAGATCCCTGATAGTCGAGCCGTAACCTCACAGAGACAACACGCCGCTGTACAACCCATACGCCGCAAGCCCGGCCCCGGCGATCACGCAGGTGAAAATCCCCTTCTCGAGCGTGGTGAACAACGGCTCGCCCTGCTCATGCTTGGCCTTGGCGAACAGGATCACCCCCGGCGCATACAGCAGCGCCGACAGCAGCAGGTACTTCACCCCGCCGGCATACAACAGCCACACCGCGTAACACAGCGCGATGCCGCCGATCAGCAGATCCTTGGTGCGTTCGGCAGAGGCATGTTCATAGGTTTCTCCCCGCCCGCTCAACAGCACCGCATAGGCTGCCGACCACAGGTACGGCACCAGAATCATCGACGAGGCGAGGTAAATCAGACTGGTATAGGTGCCGGCGGAAAACAGCGTAATCAGCAGGAAAATCTGGATCATCACGTTGGTCAGCCACAACGCGTTGACCGGCACATGGTTGGCGTTTTCCTTTTTCAGGAACGCCGGCATCGTGTTGTCCTTGGCGGTGGCGAACAGGATCTCCGCGCACAACAGCGCCCACGACAGCAACGCACCGAGCAACGAAATGGCCAGGCCCACGCTGATCAGCAACGCGCCCCATGGCCCGACGATGTGTTCCAGCACAGCGGCCAGTGACGGGTTCTGCAAGGTCGCCAGTTCCGGCTGACTCATGATCCCCAGCGACAACACATTGACCAGAACCAGCAGCGCCAGCACACCGATAAAACCAATCACCGTGGCGCGGCCCACATCCGTGCGCTTCTCCGCCCGGGCCGAGTAAACGCTGGCGCCTTCGATACCGATGAACACGAACACGGTGACCAGCATCATGTTGCGCACCTGATCCATCACGCCGCCGAAATTCGGGTTGCTGCGGCCCCAGATGTCGCGGGTAAAAATCTCGGCCTTGAACGCCACGGCGGCAATGACCACGAACATGATCAACGGAATGATCTTGGCCACGGTGGTCAACTGATTGATCAGCGCCGCCTCCTTGATCCCGCGCATCACCAGAAAATGCACGGCCCACAGCAACACCGAGGCGCAACCGATGGCGATCGGCGTGTTGCCCTGGCCGAACACCGGAAAGAAGTAGCCGAGGGTGCTGAACAGCAACACGAAATACCCGACGTTGCCCAGCCAGGCACTGATCCAGTAACCCCAGGCGGAAGAAAACCCCATGTAGTCGCCGAACCCGGCCTTGGCGTAGGCATACACGCCGGAGTCCAGTTCCGGTTTGCGATTGGCCAGGGTCTGGAACACGAAAGCCAGGGTGAGCATGCCGATCGCCGTGATGCCCCAGCCGATCAGGATGGCGCCGGCATCGGCCCGGGCTGCCATGTTCTGCGGCAGGGAAAAAATCCCCCCGCCAATCATCGAACCCACCACCAGGGCGATCAGTGCGCCAAGGCGCAGCTTTTGCGTCGGTTGCGACATTCCAGCGTCTCCAGGTTCCCGAGGTCGGCATTGGCCGCCCATGGTCATGTAACCGGTATTAACCAAACGGTTAGAGCGTAAGTACGTTTATTGAATAACGCCAATCAACGCCTTTTATATATAGCGGATGGCACTAATGCCTAGCACGGATAGGCAGTTTTGTGTGCGAATCCTGATAATTCGATTCTGTACTGAAAACAGAGGTGAAAAATTTGCCAAACCTTGAAAACGGACTAGCGTGATAACTCGAAAGTAATAGGAAAAGTTCCCAACTACATATGCCGAAAGCCTCTAGGACAGGCCTCACAGGCAGAAGCCTTATGCCATCAGACGTTTCATAAGTCATTCATTAACAATGGAATGTGACCATGCACTGATCTAAGTCAGCTGTTTGAATAGCCAACAGAACTACGCTGTGAACTCTTCTCTCCTGCAATGGAGTCATGCAATGTCTGAAGCTCCCGGAAAACTACGACTAGGTGCACTGGTTGCATTGGTAGTCGGCTCAATGATCGGTGGCGGGATATTCTCTTTGCCACAAAACATGGCCGCCAGTGCCGACGTCGGCGCGGTTCTGATTGGCTGGGCCATCACCGCTGTCGGCATGCTCACCCTCGCTTTCGTCTTTCAAACCCTCGCCAATCGCAAGCCTGACCTGGACGGCGGTGTCTACGCCTACGCCAAGGCCGGTTTCGGCGATTACATGGGTTTCTCCTCGGCCTGGGGCTACTGGATCAGTGCCTGGCTGGGCAACGTCGGTTACTTCGTTCTGCTGTTCAGCACCCTCGGGTATTTCTTTCCGGTTTTTGGGGAAGGCAACACCGTTGCCGCAGTGATCGGTGCCTCTGTACTGTTGTGGGGCGTGCACTTTCTGGTGCTGCGCGGGATCAAGGAGGCGGCGTTCATCAACCTGGTGACCACCGTCGCCAAGGTCGTGCCGCTGCTGCTGTTCGTGCTGATCGCGATCTTCGCCTTCAAACTGGACATCTTCACCGCTGACATCTGGGGCGTGAAAAACCCGGATCTGGGCAGCGTGATGAACCAGGTGCGCAACATGATGCTGGTCACCGTGTGGGTGTTCATCGGCATCGAAGGCGCGAGCATCTTCTCGGCCCGGGCGGAAAAACGTTCGGACGTCGGCAAGGCGACCGTGATCGGTTTCATCACCGTGCTGCTGTTCCTGGTGCTGGTGAACGTGTTGTCGCTGGGCATCATGACTCAGCCGGAACTGGCCAAACTGCAGAACCCGTCGATGGCCGCCGTGCTGGAACACGTGGTCGGTCACTGGGGCGCGGTGCTGATCAGCGTCGGTCTGATCATCTCGCTGCTGGGGGCGCTGCTGTCGTGGGTGCTGCTGTGTGCGGAGATCATGTTCGCCGCCGCCAAGGACCACACCATGCCGGAGTTCCTGCGCAAGGAGAACGCCAACCACGTGCCGGTCAACGCCCTGTGGCTGACCAACGCGATGGTGCAGCTGTTCCTGATCATCACTCTGTTTTCGGCCAGCACTTACCTGTCGCTGATCTACCTCGCCACTTCGATGATTCTGGTGCCGTACCTGTGGTCGGCGGCCTACGCCCTGCTGCTGGCGGTGCGTGGCGAAAGCTACGAAGGCTTCGCGGCCGAACGGCGCAAGGACCTGATCATCGGCGGCATAGCCCTGATCTATGCGGTGTGGCTGCTCTACGCCGGTGGCGTGAAGTACCTGCTGCTGTCGGCACTGCTCTATGCCCCCGGCGCGATCCTGTTCGCCAAGGCCAAGCTCGAACTCAAACAACCGGTTTTCACCAACGTCGAGAAGCTGATTTTCGCCGCAGTGGTCGTGGGCGCCCTCGTGGCCGCCTACGGACTGTATGACGGCTTCCTGACTCTGTAATTGCCCAACGTTTTCTCTCTGGAGGATCACTGAAATGACCACGGAAAAAGTTAAGTACGGCGTCCATTCCGAAGCCGGCAAACTGCGCAAAGTCATGGTTTGCTCCCCAGGTCTGGCCCATCAGCGGCTGACCCCGAACAACTGCGATGAACTGCTGTTCGACGACGTGCTGTGGGTCGCCCAGGCCAAGCGCGACCACTTCGACTTCGTGACCAAGATGCGTGAGCGCGGGATCGACGTGCTGGAAATGCACAACCTGCTGACCGACATCGTCGCCATCCCTGAAGCGCTGGACTGGATCCTCGAACGCAAGGTCACTGCCGATTCGGTGGGCCTGGGCCTGATCAACGAAGTCAAATCCTGGCTGAAAAGCCTGGAGCCGCGACACATCGCCGAATTCCTGATTGGCGGCGTGTCCGCCGATGACCTGCCGGACAGCTTCGGTGGCAAGACCATCCAGATGTTCCGCGACTTCCTCGGCCACTCCAGCTTCATTCTGCCGCCGCTGCCGAACACTCAGTTCACCCGCGACACCACCTGCTGGATTTACGGTGGCGTGACGCTGAACCCGATGTACTGGCCGGCGCGTCGTCAGGAAACCCTGCTGACCACCGCCATCTACAAATTCCATCCGCAATTCACCAACGCCGATTTCGAAATCTGGTACGGCGACCCGGACAAGGATCACGGCAGCTCGACCCTCGAAGGCGGCGACGTGATGCCGATCGGCAACGGCGTGGTGCTGATCGGTATGGGCGAGCGTTCATCCCGTCAGGCCATCGGCCAACTGGCACTGAACCTGTTCAAGAACAAGGCCGTGGAAAAAGTCATCGTCGCCGGCCTGCCGAAGTCCCGTGCAGCGATGCACCTGGATACCGTGTTCAGCTTCTGCGACCGCGACCTGGTCACGATCTTCCCGGAAGTGGTCAACCAGATCGTCGCCTTCACCCTGCGCCCTGACGAAAGCAAACAGGGCGGCATCGACATCCGTCGCGAAGAAGGCACGTTCCTCGACGTCGTGGCCAAAGCCCTCAACCTGCCGAAACTGCGCGTCGTCGAAACCGGCGGCAACAGCTTCGCCGCCGAACGCGAGCAATGGGATGACGGCAACAACGTGGTGGCCGTGGAACCGGGCGTGGTCATCGGCTACGACCGCAACACCTACACCAACACCCTGCTGCGCAAGGCGGGGGTGGAGGTCATCACCATCAGCGCCGGCGAACTCGGTCGTGGCCGCGGCGGTGGCCACTGCATGACTTGCCCGATCATCCGCGACCCTATCGATTACTAAACGACCATCTCCCCGGCCGCACCTATCCCGTAGTGGCCGGGCCGATTACCGAATCCAAGGAGAATCATCATGGCGTTCAACATTCACAACCGTAACCTGCTCAGCCTGGAACACCACACCCCACGTGAGCTGCGCTACCTGCTCGACCTGTCCCGCGACCTCAAGCGCGCCAAATACACCGGCACCGAGCAGCAACACCTGAAGGGCAACAACATCGCCCTGATCTTCGAAAAAACCTCGACCCGCACCCGTTGCGCGTTCGAAGTCGCCGCTTATGACCAGGGCGCCAACGTCACCTACATCGATCCGAACTCCTCGCAGATCGGCCACAAGGAAAGCATGAAGGACACAGCCCGCGTGCTGGGGCGCATGTACGACGCCATCGAGTACCGTGGCTTCAAGCAGGAAATCGTCGAAGAGCTGGCCAAGTTCGCCGGCGTGCCGGTGTTCAACGGCCTGACCGATGAATATCACCCGACCCAGATGATCGCCGACGTGCTGACCATGCGTGAGCACGCCGACAAGCCGATCCACGAAATCAGCTACGCCTACCTGGGCGACGCGCGCAACAACATGGGCAACTCGCTGCTGCTGATCGGCGCAAAACTGGGCATGGACGTGCGCATCTGTGCGCCGAAAGCCCTGTGGCCCCACGACGACCTGGTGGATCGCTGCAAAAAATACGCAGAGGAAAGCGGCGCGCGCATCACCCTGACCGAAGACCCGAAAGCCGCGGTCAAGGGCGTGGACTTCATCCACACCGACGTCTGGGTATCGATGGGCGAGCCGGTGGAAGCCTGGGCCGAGCGTATCCAGCAACTGCTGCCGTACCAGGTCAACGCCGAACTGATGAAAGCCACCGGCAACCCGCGCACCAAGTTCATGCACTGCCTGCCGGCGTTCCACAACAGCGATACCAAGGTCGGCAAACAGATCGCCGAACAGTATCCGCACCTGAAAAACGGCATCGAAGTGACCGACGACGTGTTCGAGTCGCCGGCCTGCATCGCCTTCGAGCAAGCGGAAAACCGCATGCACACCATCAAGGCGATTCTGGTGTCGACTTTGGCTGATCTGTAACCCACTGAGGGAACCGCCTCCCCATGTGGGAGCGGGCTTGCTCGCGAAAGCGGAGTGTCATTCAACAGCGATGTCGACTGATCTGACGCCTTCGCGAGCAAGCCCGCTCCCACAAGGGATCCTGGTTTCAACATGGAAACGAGTCGTTTGCCATTCCTCTGTACAAGAAGGACATGCACCATGCG
>Ga0068843_1014025_pt1 | contig 12294 bp, 16 predicted proteins | sample Hof3ISUMetaT_5_FD_73617 | JGI IMG/M metagenome (GOLD analysis project Ga0068843, IMG submission 73617) | Enriched soil aggregate microbial communities from Iowa State university to study microbial drivers of carbon cycling -... | ecosystem: Environmental > Terrestrial > Soil > Agricultural land... | reverse complement strand
GTCGTTGCCGGTGATGGCCGTGCTGAGCGTATGGCTTGCGCCCGCCTCGTTCAGCGGTATCAGCGTGTCGGCGTGGGTGTGTCTGGCGTACGTTTCGCTGTTCAGCATGCTGATCGGTTTCGTGTTCTGGTATCGCGGGCTGGCTCAGGGCGGGATTGCGGCGGTCGGACAGCTGCAATTGCTACAACCGTTTTTTGGCCTGGCACTGGCCGCGACCTTGCTCCATGAGCATGTCAGCGTGGGCATGCTGGTGGTTACGCTGGGGGTGATCCTGTGCGTGGCCGGGGCGAAGAAATTCGCCAGATAGTCTTCAACTCGCGCCAGCCTTCCATTCCCGCGGGCTGAGCCCGGTCTTGCGTCGAAACGCCCGGGCCAGCGCCGAAGGACTTTCATAACCGACTTCTTCGGCAATCAGGGCGATCGGTCGTCCCTCGCGTAGGCGTTTCTGCGCGAGGCTGACCCGCCAGTTCACCAGATAATCCACCGGCGTCTGCCCCACCACCCGCCGGAAGTGGTCGGCGAAACCGGCGCGGGACAGGTTGGCGGCGCTCGCCAGTTCGGCGACGCTCCAGGCCTTGGCCGGCTGGTCGTGCATCAGGTTCAAGGCTCGGGAAATCTTCGGATCGGCCAGCCCCGCCATCATGCCGGGCTGCTGGTTGCGACTGCTGATGAGGTGGCGCAGCAACAGGATCACCAGCAACTCGAACAACCGATCCATCACCGCTTCGCGCCCGCAGTGGCCGTCGAAAGCTTCCTTGAACAGCCACTCCAGGGTGTTGGCCATTTCCGGAAGGTCGGCGAGTTTCAGCACCAGATAATCCGGCAGCGCTGCTGCCAAAGCATTGCCAGCGCCGCCGTCGAAGGTCAGCGAAGCACACACCAGTTGCGTGCCCATGGCTTCGTTGGCGAACAAGCGATGGGCCATGGGGCGAGGGAAAAAGATCAGGGTCGGTTCTTTGAGCGAGATTTCAGGATCATTTCCCGGTTTGAGCAACAGCTCTCCCGCCTGGAGCAAATGCACATGCCCGCACACCTGATCGCCGCCGTAGGCGCTCACCCCGCAGAACGTGCCGCTGTGAAAGGTGCCGGCATTGACGCCGAAATGGCTGAGCAACGTAGAAAGGCGATCCATGACTGATTCTCGCAAGGACAGGTTTGGACGATCTGTCGCATATCCTCGACGATTTGCACCCAAAGCACCAGCCGCGCTCAATAACATGACCTCCATCCCCGGCGCACTTCGCACCGGACTTTCGGAGAATCACTATGAGCCGCATCGCCCCTCTCAGCCTCGAAACCGCCACCGACGCCACTCGCCCAGTGCTTGAAGGCGTGCAGAAAAAAATCGGTTTCCTGCCCAACCTATTCAAGACCCTGGCCGTCGCACCTGTCGCGCTGGATGCCTACGTGCAAATCTCGGCAACCCTGGGCAAGACATCCCTGAGTGCCAAGGAAAAAGAGGCGGTGTACCTGGCCACCTCGCAAGTCAACGGTTGCGACTATTGCCTGGCGGCGCACACCCTGTTCGCCAGCAAGGCCGGGCTGGCAGCAGAAGAAATCATCGAAGCGCGTCATGGCCGGCTCAATGCCTTCGCCACCCTCGCCCAACAACTGACCGAGACTCGTGGCCAATTGAACGATGAGCAGATCGCCGCCGCCCGCGCTGCCGGCATCGACGACAAGAAGATCATCGAAGTGATCGCCCTCGTCGCTGTGCAAACCCTCACTAACTACCTGAACAACGCGGCGCTGACCGACATCGATTTCCCTGCTATCGATGCCTGACCAGTGACCGGGGTCGATCTCAGTCGTGATCGACCCCGGCGCGTTTCAGCAATTTCTTGCAGCGCTCGGACAGGTGAAACACCTGCAACTGCTTGCCCGCCTTGGCGTAGCGTTCGCGCAGGGTTTTCAGCGCAGCGATGGCCGAGTAATCGACAAAGCTCAGGTGCCGACAATCCAGCGTCACCCGTTGCGGGTCACTGGCCGGGTCGAACAGATTGAGGAACGGCGTGGTCGAGGCAAAAAACAGCGTGCCGTGCAGGCGATAGAGTTTGCTGCCGTCCGCTTCCAGATGCTCATCGGCGTACAGCTCGCGCGCTTGCTGCCAGGCAAAATTCAGCGCGGCGATAATGATCCCGCACAGCACGGCCGTGGCCAGATCGGTGAACACGGTGATGGTGGTTACCGCGATGATCACCAACACATCGTTGAGCGGCACTTTGTTCAGTACCCGCAACGAAGCCCAGGCAAACGTCTGCTGCGACACCACGAACATCACCCCCACCAGCGCCGCCAGCGGAATCCGCTCGATCAGCGGCGACAGAAACAGAATGAACAGCAGAATCAACACACCCGCCACCACGCCGGACAAACGCCCGCGCCCGCCGGAACTGAGGTTGATCACGGTCTGGCCGATCATCGCGCAACCGCCCATACCGCCGAATGCACCGGAGACCACGTTTGCCGCCCCCAGCGCCACGCATTCGCGATCCGGGTAGCCACGGGTTTCGGTGATTTCGTCGGTGAGGTTGAGGGTCAGCAGGGTTTCCAGCAAACCGACCAGCGCCATCAGAATCGCGTAAGGCGCGATGATGCGCAGGGTGTCCAGCGTCCACGGGATGTCCGGCAGCGCGAACGTCGGCAAGCCGCCGGCGATGTGCGCCATGTCGCCGAGGGTGCGGGTCGGCAGGCCAAGCAGATAAACCAGCAACCCTACGCCGAGGATCGCCACCAGCGCCGGCGGCACCGCGCGGGTCAGGCGCGGCAGGATGTAGACGATGGCCATGGTCAGCAGCACCAGCCCGGTCATCACGTACAACGGCGTGCCGCTGAGCCACTGTTCACCGCTCTTGAAATGCTCCAGTTGCGCCAGCGCGATGATGATCGCCAGGCCGTTGACGAACCCCAGCATCACCGGGTGCGGCACCATGCGCACCAGTTTGCCCAGCCGCAACAGCCCGAACGCCATCATGATCAAGCCGCCGAGCAACACCGTCGCCAACAGGTACTGCACGCCGTGCTGCACCACCAGCGCGACGATCACCACCGCCATCGAACCCGCCGCCCCGGACACCATGCCCGGCCGGCCACCGAACAGCGCGGTCAGCGTGCAAATGATGAAGGCGCCGTACAGGCCCATCAGCGGATTGAGGTGAGCCACCAGCGCAAATGCAATGCATTCGGGCAACAGGGCAAACGAGGTGGTGAGTCCGGCCAGGACATCGGCGCGCAGACGAATCGGTTTCATGGCTTACCTGACAGAGTGGCCGACGGGCGCGGCCGCATGCATTGGCGCAAAAGAGCGCCGAGGAAAAGGAGGGTTGCGGATGTTACGCAAATGCACCGGCGTGGGCCAGTTATCGCTGACAACCGCCGGCGCGCGCTCTATGCTGGCGCGCAGTTTTTGCCAGTGGAGCCTCTGATGCCGAGCGAATTGACCAGCCGCGAAGTGTGCCAGCGCTTGCGCGATGCCGCGCTGGGCGTGTGTGGTTTGCGGGTGATGGACGCGCGAGCGGATCGGGTTTCGGTCGACATTGAAGGCTGGCGCTTGCAGCTGGACTACGACGGCCAGCGCCTGCATCACTGCGTTGATTGTCTGTGCCCGGACGGTCGCGAGTGGACGCTCGACACCCGGCAGCGCTTCGGCACCGATCCGGTCAGTCTGTTGAGTACCTGGGAACTGGCGCAGATCGAGGGCCTGTTGCGACAACGTGAATGAGGGATGGCATTCAGAGTTGCCCAATGATGGCACTCTGCCCATAATTCGCCCCCCTCTTCTACGCGCAAGGAACTGCCGTGAAAAAATCGCTGTTGTTGATCCCGCTGTTTGCTCTGCTCCTGCAAGGCTGTGGCATGACCATGGCCCGTTACGAGCCAAGCTTCGACAACGTTCAGAAGCTCAAGCAGACCCCGCCGCTGCACGCGATCAGCAATCCACAGGTGACCGCTGAATCGGGCGAAGGCTCGTTGATGGTCCGCGCCAACCCGATCAAATCGCCGACCGGCAGCATCCCGGCGCACATCCAGGACGCGATCACCGAAGAACTGCGCAAGGCCGGTCTGCTCGATCCGCAGGCGACGCGTCATCTGCAAGTGCTGGTGGTGAAGAACCAGCTGAACGCCGGCATGGGTACCGGTGACGGCACCATCGCTGCACGCTTCACCCTGCGCAATGGCGACGACGTGGTGTACGACGCCACCAAAGATGTCAGCCATCAGTGGAACAGCAGCTTTTTCGGCTTTATCGCGATCCCCAACGCGACCAACGCATACAACCCGATGCTGCAGGACTTGCTAAAGAATCTGTACAGCGATCCACAGTTCATTCAGGCCCTGAAGTAAGAGCCCAAAAAAAGAGCCGCGATTGCGGCTCTTTTTTTGCCCACTCGCTGGAGTGAGTCAGATACCCGAATACTTCGGACGGTTGCTGTCGGCCCATTCCTTGAGCAACGCATTGACCTGCCGAGTGAATGTATCGGTCACCGCCGCTTTCGGTGTATTGAACGCCAGCGGGAGGAACCAGATGCCCATCCAGGTGCCGACCGCGTCATGGTTGCTGGCGGTGGACAGCGGCTGGCCTTGCTGATCGAGGGTTTCCAGGCTCATGGTGTACTGGTCGGTGGCATAGGCTGGAATGATCGTCATGCTCAGACCACTGATGAACGCCAGCACCAGCTGACCGCCATTCGGCGGATGGTTGTACATTTTCAGGCGCAGGCTGTAGTCACTTGGCTGCTTCTCGAACTGGTCGAAGGTCACACGACCGAACAAACCCGAATCCTTCAGGACGGTTTGCAATTGCGGTTTGAGCATGTCCCGAGCTTGTGGCATTTCCACGGCGGAAGCGCTTTTCGGCTCGCCCTGGTAAAAGTCGAAATCGACATAGACGTTTGGCTTGTTGGCATAGCTGGCCATCGATGGCAGCGTGACCGGAGCCACTTCGTCCTGGGTGAAACTGGCACAGCCGCCCAGCGTGAGCACCAGACCCAGCGCCAGGATTTTCCCGAATTGCATGATGTCGTCCCTAAAGTGATATCAAAGAGCCTCCATTGCGGAGCGCCGGGGCGGATTCTAGTGATCGTCTACGTTCGGGAAAAGACCTGATTCGGGAAAACCCTGAAAAAGATTGCGCCGACTCAGCTTTGGCGCAAATCGAGGGTGTACGTGTAATAGCCCGTATCGCGCACCCAGCCGAGTGATTCGTACAAACCCTGAGCGCTGAAATTATCGGTGGCGGTTTCCAGCACCAGTCCCTTGGCGCCGGTTTCGACGGCGAAGTCGCGGGCGGTGTTCATTAATAGCCGCCCCACTCCACAGCCACGGGCGGCCGGCGTGGTGAACAGGTCACTGAGCAGCCAGGTGCGATGGGCATCAATCGAGGAAAACGTCGGGTACAGCTGCACAAATCCCAGCGCCTCACCGCCTTCATCCTCAACCAGAAAAATCGCCGATTCATTGCCGACCATGCGCTCGGCGATGAAGGTCCGTGATTGCTCGAGATTCGATGGCTGGCCGTAAAAGCCGCGATAGGCGTCGAACAGCTTCGCCACTGCGTCGAGGTGAATCGTCGTGGCGCGCAGTGCCTGAAGGGTCATTGTGATTTTCCCGATGTCACTGAAATTGAAATCAGCATAGCGCTGAGGAGCGAGTTCGCTGGCTTAATCGCTATATAGTTTTGTATATTGCGAACTCGAAATGGCCAGACCCTCCATGCCGTCCATGAGCAGCATCCGCGCACGCAACCAGCAACTGATCCTGGCCGCCGCCAGTGAAGAATTCGCCGCCAACGGCTTCGACGCGACCCAGACCCGCGACATCGCCGCCCGCGCCGGTGTGCCCAAGGCCAATCTCTATTACTACTTCCAGAGCAAAGAAAACCTCTACGGCAAAGTGCTGCTCGGCTTCGTCGAACCGTTGCTGGAAGCTTCGGCGGTGCTGCGCGAAAGCGACGATCCGCTGATCGGCCTGCGCGCCTACGTCGCCGCCCGCATCCGCATCGCCCGCGAGCACCCGGCGATCGCCAAAGTGTTCAGCGGTGAGTTGCTGCTTGGCGGCCGCCAGTTGCCCGACGAATGCCGCGACCTGCTGCACGGCGAAGCCCGGCGCAATGTCGAGTGCCTGCGCAGCTGGATCGACCGCGGTCTGCTGGCGCCGGTCGATCCCGAGCATCTGATGCTGTTTATCTGGTCGGCGACGCGCACCTACACCAACATTGGCTGGCAGATGGGGCGCATAACCGGGCGGGAGGTACCGCAGGATGAGGATTATGCGGTGGCGGCGCAGACGATTACGCGGCTGGTGTTGAGCGGTGCGGTGTCCGAGCCGGTGAGTGATGTTCGCAGGTTGATGTTTGCGACCTGATTTCAGGCAGTGGCAGTATGCCCTCCCACCCTCATCGTCATTTAAGGAGCAGCTCGTGGCCGCTTCGGATATTCACCTGTCGGACAGCTCTGACAGAGAACTCTTCACGCGCATTGCCGAGGAACTCCAACAGACACTGAACGGAACCTGGACGACCCAGGCCAGCGGGCTGGACCAGTATTACTGGGATCTGGCGGTCGATGGTCAGGTGATCACCCTGCACCTGGAGCATTATCTGGGGATCATGTTGTTGGTGGAGGACGCGGATCCGCAGTGGGTGGCGTCGGAACGGTTTCAGACCGTGGTGCGGCGGCTACAAATGGCGTGATCCGCATGCGTCATTGTGGGAGCGAGCTTGCTCGCGATGAGGGCAACACATTCAACATCATCGGTGGCCGAACTAATGCCATCGCGAGCAAGCTCGCTCCCACAAAGACTGCAGCAACCATCAGAACGTGATCTGCGCCGCCGGCTTCACATCGATCCGCGCCACGGAACCGGTCAGGTGCGCCCAGTCCTTGTTGTGTTCGGCGATGACGTCTTCGGCGCTCATGTTGCCGTTGTCGACCGTCGTGTGGGCGTCGGCCGCCAGCTCCACGTCGTAGCCCAGTTGATGGGCCTGACGCACGGTGGCGTTGACGCAGTAATCGGTTTGCATGCCGCAGATCACCAGGCGGTCGAAGTCTTCCCGGGGGATCAGTTTCTGCAGGTTGGTCTGATAGAACGAGTCGTTGGCGGTCTTGTCGACGCGCAGATCGCCAGGTGCAGTGCTCAGGCCTTCAGCCAATTGCCAGCCTTCGGCACCGTGGGCGAACGGGCTGTCCTTTTCGTTGTGCTGGATCAGCACCACCGGCACACCCGACTGGCGCGCGCGGGCGGAGAGGCCGTTGATGGTGTCGATTACCCGTTTGGCGTCGTGGCACTCGTATTCGCCCGCGCACAGGGCGCGCTGGACATCGATGATCAGCAATGCGGTGGTCATGGTGAGCCTTCCTTGATCGGTCCTTGGACAGGGGCGGACCTGTGCCCGCCCCCTTTTTACTCCGCTCAGTAACCCAATGACAACCCGGTGTTGCGCCGTGGATCGTTGGCGCCGTAGAAGCGGTTCTTGCCGACCGGTTTGCCACCCAGCGACGGTGCGCCGACCAGAATCGCAGCGATGTGGTTGGCGTCCTGCGGACCCGCGAACTTGTGGCCCCAGCTCTCGAGAATCTTCTTCGTGTCGGGGCTGGCGGCGAAGTCTTCGAGGTTGGTTTCCTCCGGCATCCACTGCTGGTGGAAACGTGGAGCGTCGACCGCTTCCTGCAGGCCCATGCCGTAGTCGATGACGTTGAGCATGGTCAGCAACGTCGCGGTAATGATGCGACTGCCGCCCGGCGTACCGACCACCATCACCACTTTGCCGTCCTTGGTGACGATAGTCGGGCTCATCGAGGACAGCGGCGCCTTGCCCGGAGCAATGGCATTGGCCTCACCCTGCACCAAGCCGTACATGTTCGGTACGCCGACCTTGGAAGTGAAGTCGTCCATTTCATCGTTGAGGATCACCCCGGTCTTGCTCGCCATCACGCCTGCGCCGAACCAGTCGTTGAGGGTGTAGGTGACCGAGACCGCGTTGCCCCATTTGTCGACGATCGAATAGTGCGTGGTGTTGCTGCCTTCATGGGGCGCGACACCGGGTTTGAGTTCCGCCGAAACACCGGCCTTCTGCGGCTGGATCGCGTTGCGCAGTTTGGTCGCGTAGTTCTTGTCCAGCAGGTGCTCGATCGGGTTCTTCACGAAATCCGGGTCGCCCAGATAACTGTTGCGATCCACGTATGCGTGGCGCATCGCCTCAATCTGGTAGTGCATGCCTTGGGCCGAATGGAAGCCCAGATCCTTCATCGGATAGCCTTCGAGGATGTTCATGATCTGGCAGATCACGACGCCACCGGAGCTTGGCGGCGGTGCCGATACGACGTGATAGCCGCGATAGTCGCACTCCACCGGGGCCAGTTCGCGGGTCTTGTACTTGTCGAGGTCGGCCTGGGTAATGATGCCCTTGTTGGCCTGGCTGGACGTGACGATGGCGTCGGCTACCCAGCCTTTGTAGAAACCGTCGGCGCCTTTTTCGGAAATGGTGCGCAGGGTTTTGCCCAGATCCTTCTGCACCAGTTTCTGCCCGACCTGCATCGGTTCGCCGTTGCTCAGAAAGATCGCGCCGGAATCCTTGATGTCCTTCTTGAACACGTCGGTCGCATACTCCAGCAGCTCGACGTCGCCCTGTTCAAGTTCAAACCCGTCTTCGGCGAGTTTGATGGCTGGAGCGATCATTTCCTTGCGCGGTTTGGTGCCGTACTTGCTCAGCGCCAGCTCCATTCCGGACACGGTGCCCGGAACGCCGACCGCGAGGTGGCCACGGGTGCTCAGATCAGGGATAACGTTGCCGTCCTTGTCGAGGTACATGTTGGCCGTCGCGGCCAGCGGGGCTTTTTCCCGGAAGTCGAGGAAGGTCTTGCGTCCGTCCGCCAGTTGAATGGTCATGAAACCACCGCCACCGAGGTTGCCCGCCGCCGGGTAAACCACTGCCAGTGCATAACCCACGGCGACCGCCGCATCCACCGCGTTGCCACCACTTTTCAGCACGTCGACACCCACGTGAGTGGCCAGGTGCTGGGCGGTGACCACCATGCCGTTTTCGGCGGCCACCGGGGCAACCGAAGCCGCATGGGCCATGAGGCAGCTGAGCGCCAATGAGGTCGCAATCAGTGATTTGGCAAAAGATTCGTACTTCATGAGTCGGTCTCTTCTTTTTATAAGGTAGGAAAGCGCTTCAAGAGCATCAGCCAGTATGGTCGCGATTGCGGTTTGCGCCTCCCCGATCCGGCAGTATGCTGGGCGCAGTTTCCGCCCCGTCCCGGAGTTTTGCCCATGGCCTACACGTTCATCACCCTGCCCTCGCCTGTCGGCGAGTTGAAGCTGGTCGCGAACGGATCACGTCTGGCCGCCATCCTCTGGGAAAACGACAAACCGAACCGGGTGCGCCTGGGGCCGATGAGCGAGGCACCGGACAATCCGCTGTTGATGAAAACCGCGCGACAGCTGGAAGAATATTTTGCAGGAACGCGAAACGCGTTCGATCTGGAGCTGGACTTTGCCGGCACCGAATTCCAGAAAAAGGTCTGGGCCGCGTTGCTGACCATTCCGTTTGGCGAAACCCGCACCTACAGCCAGATTGCCGAACAGATCGGCCACCCGAGTGCGGTGCGTGCCGTCGGCGCGGCGAACGGGCGCAATCCGATTTCGATCATTGCGCCGTGCCATCGAGTCATCGGTGCCTCAGGAAAACTGACCGGTTTTGCCGGAGGCCTGGAAGCCAAGGAGCGTCTGCTGACCCTGGAGGGTGGCCAGTGGTCGAACATTGGTAAAACCGGTGACTTGTTTTAACTGCCAAACAGGTTATTCATCGCCGCGTATTGCAGCAGCATGATGGTCTTGGCATCGCAGATCTCACCTCGCTGGAATGCCGCCAGCGCGTCGTCGAAACGCCACTCCAGCACTTCAAGTTCTTCCGTTTCCTCTTCCAGACCGCCCCCTTCACTGACCTTTGACGAGGCATCGTACTCGGCGATGAAAAAGTGCAATTTCTCGGTCACCGAGCCGGGGCTCATGTAGGCCTCGAACACCTTCTTCACGTCATGCACGCGGTAACCGGTTTCTTCCTCGGCCTCGTCGCGGATGCGCTGCTCCGGCGCCGCGCCTTCAAGCAGTCCGGCCGCCACTTCAATCAGCAAACCGTCGTGACCGTTGACGAATACCGGCAGACGAAACTGCCGGGTCAGCACCACGGTGCGTTGCTCGCGGTTGAACAGCAGAATCGCCGCGCCATTGCCACGGTCGTAGACCTCGCGCGTCTGACGCTGCCAGTCACCGTTGTTGCGGTGATAGTCGAAGGTGATTTTCTTCAGCAGATACCAGTCGTGGGACAACACCTGGGTATCGACGATGTTGACCCGCTCGGCTGTGTTGGACATGACGCCTGATCCTTTTTTGTCATCGGAAGATAGCCATGGTAGGTGAAATGATGCGAACCGCCGACGAAAAAAAGCCCGGCAGCGCTACCGGGCTTTTCGTTCAATGACTACTGATGAGCGACGCTCACCGTTGCGGCATCAGCGCCCTGCACCGCAGACGGCGCCCCGTGAATCAGTGGTCCATAACGCCGACTGAATTCCCAGTTGTAAGGCACGCGATCCTTGCTGGTGCCGTTGTCCCAGTTCACCGACCAGGTCATCAGGCCCTTGATCGGATGCCCTTTGACCGCCAGGCGTTTCATCGCGTTGCCGACCACGGTCTTGTCGATCACGTAACCGGTGGCGGCGGCATCGACGTTGGACGGCAGGCCGATGACGAACTTGTCCGCCGGGATCTTCGTGAAGCCGCGGGTGCCGGTCACCAGGCTCTCGGTCAGGTAATAGAGGAAATCCTCTTTCATCGCGTCGTTGTTCTGGGCGATCCACGCTCCGCTGCCGTTATTGGCTTCCGGCACCCAGACCCCGTCGCCACCCTGGTTGTAGAACTGCGGAGCGATGAAGTCGTAATAGCCTTCCAGCGCCTGCAGATATCCAACGTATTTGCCGGAGGCGGTCAAGTACGGAAATTCCGGCGCCATGCTGATGATGAAATGCTTGCCTTGGCCTGCGTAGTGATCCTTGACCAGTTTCAGCGCGGCAGGCAGGACGGTCTTGTTGGCAGCGAAATCAATCGCGCTCTGCTCAAGATCGATGTCCAGGCCGTCGAAACCGTAGGTTTCCACCAGACGGATGATTTCATTGGCCAGCGGTTGCTCCTGACCGGCGCGCAACTCGATATGCGCATCGGCACCGCCCAGGGAAATCAGCACGGCCCGCCCCTGACTGTTGAGCACGCCGACCTGACGGCGAAACTCGGCATCGGAGACGTTGAACGGCTTGAAGGTCGGAATCCCGCTGCCCTTCATGAAGGCCACCGCAACCACGTTGTATTCCTTGGGCACGTTTTCCAGGGTGATGTTGGCGAACTGGCCGCGCTGGTAACCATCGCTCGGGCCGGCCGGCCAGTTGTGCCAGAAGCCCATGAGGATCTTCTTGCCGGCAAGAGTCGGCATCAGCGACGCCGCGTCGCTGGCCTGGTTTTTCAATAGGGTGAAGTCGATGTTTGACATGTTCTAATCCTTCAGAACGTGTGGGTTTGACGTTGCGGGCTTATTTGAAGTCCACATCGAAGGCCTGATAGAAGGCGTTGCCGGTGTTGGCGACGATCCACATCAGCACGATGACGTGATGACCCTGCTTGTTGCCCGGAAGTTTCACGGCGTGATTGACCTTGGCTTTCAATTCCGCCGCATGACTGTAGTACGGCACTTGCGGATAGAAATCCTCGGCAAACGGTTGCGCTTCCAGTTGCGCTCGGGTGATGCGTTGTTTCGGGTCCCAGCCATCCCTGGTGATCAGCCAACGATAACCGCGGGTGGTATGCGGCGCGGTGTATTCCCATTTGACCTCAAGGGTCTGGCCGGGGGTGACATTGAGCAGTGGCCAGGAGAACGGGCGCCCGAGTTTCTTGCTCATTTCTTCTGCGGTGAAGTTCACACAGTCACGTGCGTCGTTCTTGCCGCCACTGAGAATATAGCCGTCAGCGGGCGGTACGACGCTCGGGTTGTCGCTTTCGAACGGCGCGGGGAACGGACCAGCCGCGAGTGCCGGGAAGTTCTTGCCGCCTTCCATTTCATTGACCTGCCAGCCGCCGAGCAATCCTTGCTCGATGGCCACCGCGCCGCGGCTTGCAGGGGAAATGACGCGACCGTGTCGCAGTTGGGTTTGAGCTTGTGGTTGGTTCATGTTTTTCACTCCGTTGATTTAAGAACTCTCCAGTCCGAGGAGAGGCCTTCAAGCTAACGGAGGGGGATTTTTT
>Ga0068843_1007009_pt1 | contig 12309 bp, 11 predicted proteins | sample Hof3ISUMetaT_5_FD_73617 | JGI IMG/M metagenome (GOLD analysis project Ga0068843, IMG submission 73617) | Enriched soil aggregate microbial communities from Iowa State university to study microbial drivers of carbon cycling -... | ecosystem: Environmental > Terrestrial > Soil > Agricultural land... | reverse complement strand
GCAAAGGCCATACCCCGACATTGGTCTAGACACCCGCAGCGCTGGCAGCCTTTTGCAATGCCGGTCTATAGTCAGCGTACATTACCGAGGATCGCGCCATGAGCGAACACCCTGCCGAACGTCGCCGCTTCAAACGTATTGCGTTCGATGCCAGAACCGAACTGGGCCAAGGGGGGTTCATCTGGCCGGTGAAGCTGATCGATCTGTCGCTCAAGGGCTTGCTGATCGAGCGACCGCAACCGTGGCTGGGCAACCCGCGGGAGGATTTTTTTGTTGGCATCCATCTGGGCGGCACCGTCGACATCGAAATGGATGTGCGGTTGGCCCATGAAGACCACGGACAACTGGGTTTCGAGTGCAGGCATATCAGCCTGGAGTCCATTGAACGCCTGCGCCGATTGATCGAATTCAACCTGGGCGATCCGCAGGAGCTTGAGCGCGAACTGGGCGCGCTCATCGAAATCTGATCCCCTCCCTGTAGGAGCGAGCATGCTCGCGAAAAACGTTTGGATCACGCGCTCATTCAGATAGCCCGCGTCATCGTTGACGTCCGTCGCGAGCATGCTCGCTCCTACAGAGGATTGGCGTTATTCGAACAGGGCGTCGAGGGCCTGCTCCAGACGGGTGACCGCGATGATCTGCAAACCCGCCGGCGCTTCTTTCGGTGCATTGCCCTTGGGCACGATGGCCCGCTTGAAACCATGCTTGGCCGCTTCTTTCAGGCGCTCCTGACCGCTCGGCACCGGACGCACCTCACCGGATAAACCGACCTCACCGAACACCAGCAGGTCATGGGGCAGCGGCCGGTTACGCAAACTGGACATGACGGCCGCCATCAATGCCAGGTCGGATGCCGTCTCCAGTACTTTCACCCCACCGACCACATTGAGAAACACATCCTGGTCGTGGGTGGGAATGCCGCCATGCCGGTGCAAGACTGCCAGCAACATCGCCAGTCGGTTCTGATCCAGGCCCAGCGTCACCCTGCGCGGGTTGGCCAGGTGACTGTCATCCACCAGCGCCTGGACTTCCACCAACATGGGTCGTGTGCCCTCCCATGTGGCCATGACCACACTGCCCGGGACTTCTTCCTGGGCACGGGTCAGAAAAATGGCCGAAGGATTGGAGACTTCTTTCAGACCCTTGTCGGTCATGCCGAACACGCCCAGTTCGTTAACCGCGCCGAAACGATTCTTGACCGCGCGCAACAGGCGCAGGCGCCCATCTGATTCGCCTTCAAAATACAGCACGGTGTCGACCATGTGCTCCAGCACTCGGGGCCCTGCCAGGGCGCCCTCCTTGGTCACGTGGCCCACAAGGAAAATCGCGGTGCCGCTCTGCTTGGCGTAACGCACCAACAGCGCCGCGCTTTCGCGTACCTGAGACACGCCACCCGGTGCCGATTGCAGTTGCTCGGTGAATATCGTCTGGATCGAGTCGATCACCATGACCCGGGGCTTTTCCAGCCGGGCGGTCGCAATGATGGTTTCAATGCAGGTTTCGGTCATGACCCGCAGTTGATCCTGTGGCAGCCCGAGACGGCGGGCACGCATGGCTACCTGCTGCTGCGACTCTTCACCCGTGACATACAGCGCCGGCATGCTCTTGGCGAGATTGCACAGGGTTTGCAACAGGATGGTGGACTTGCCGATGCCGGGATCACCGCCGATCAGCACCACCGATCCGTCCACCAGGCCACCACCCAGCACCCGGTCCAGCTCACCGGAAGCCGTGGAGAAACGCGGGACTTCCTCGACGCTGACTTCAGCCAGGGTCTTGATCTGCGCCTGTTGGCCAGTCCAACCGGTACGACCGCTGGGTGCGGCTGCCCCGCCACTTTCCACCATGGTTTCAGTGAGTGTGTTCCAGGCGCCGCATTCACCACATTGCCCGGCCCACTTGGGAAAGGTTGAGCCGCACTCGGTGCAGCCGTACATGCGCTTGGCCTTGGCCATCTGAACTCCCGGCAAAAACCGCGATGATAGCTCAGGTCAGTCGCCTGGGTACGTTACAATTGATGCCGGGCAGTCGCACGTGGATAGTTACATCGACAAAACTTCAAACTCCGTTCAACAGAACTCAAACACATATCGAGAAACCATCGATACAACATGCAGCCGTTACACAAAATGTTTATACAAGAGATACCAGAACAGCGCCACGCCCAAACAACCATGGAGAAACTTGTACAAACATTTACCAACAAGCGTTCAAATGTATAAGAACGAGCCTATCGAAATTGTCCTACAAAAATGCCGTGGGCGTTTATTGCAAATTCAATATGCGTATCGAATTAACGCTCGGCCCATGATTGAGAAAAAACCCGTGCAAAACTTTGCCGGCGATTCATCGAAACTTGGATCGCATACTGCAACCCTGGCGATTTTCTCGCCCATAGCTCAACAGATTGCCCTGCGCAAGAGGCGACCAGGAACGAACATGGTCGCGTGAAGAAGAGGTTTTGATTAAACTTTTTACCGCTTGTCGGGTCGATTTGCAGGCGCTTGCCGAGGCATTCGTCTCAAGCGGGACGCGATTTGCTGATTTACACTGCGTTCACCAACCTCATCTGTAACAAGGAAATGACCTATGGGCGTGATAAGCGAGTTCAAGGCCTTTGCCGTCAAAGGCAATGTAATCGACATGGCCGTCGGCATCATCATCGGCGCTGCTTTCGGCAAGATCGTGACGTCCTTTGTCGGCGATGTGATCATGCCCCCTATCGGGTTGCTGATCGGCGGGGTGGACTTCAGTGACCTGGCCATTACGCTCAAGGCTGCCCAAGGGGATGTCCCGGCCGTGGTCCTGGCGTACGGTAAATTCATCCAGACCCTGATCGACTTCGTCATCGTCGCCTTCGCGATCTTCATGGGTGTCAAGGCCATCAACCGCCTCAAGCGCGAAGAGGCCGTCGCGCCCACCCTGCCTCCGGTTCCAACCAAGGAAGAAGAGTTGCTCGGTGAGATTCGCGACTTGCTCAAGGCCCAGAACAATCGACCCTGAGTCAACCGGCGCCCTCAAGGCGCCGTTTTTTTACCAGAAGTTTTCCACCGCCACCTGGCCGGGACGCCGGCTCAGGCTTAAATGCATGTCGCGCTGCTTGAGCAATTTGCGTGTTTCGTCAATCATCTGCGGATTCCCGCACAACATCACTCGCGAGTGTTCGGGCGTCAGCGCCACGCCAGCCGCCCTCTCCAGTTCGCCGTTTTCAATCAAGCCAGTGATCCGACCCTCCAGGGCGCCCGGGTGTCGCTCGCGAGTCACGGTATTGATGACCTGTAGCTTGTGGGCAAACTCCCTCAAATAGTCGCGCTGCGGCAAACCGGCGATCAGCGCCTGATAAGCCAGCTCCCTGGACTCACGGACGCTATAGACCAGGATGATCCGCTCGAATTTCTCCCAGACCTCGAAGTCTTGCAGGATCGAAAGAAAGGGCGCCAGCCCCGTACCCGTGGCCAAAAGCCACAAATCACGCCCGTCAACGAAGCGGTCAGGTGTCAGGTAGCCGAATGCCTGCCGATCCACCAGCAGCGTGTCACCAACGCCCAGCCGGCTGAGCTCGCTGGTGAATTCGCCGCCCGGTACGACGATGGAGAAGAACTCGAGAAACTCGTCATAGGGCGAAGAGACCATGGAATAGGCACGCCACACGGTACTGCCATCAGCCTTGATCACTCCCAGCCGGGCGAATTGCCCTGCGCGAAAGCGAAATCCTGCATCCCTCGTCGCGCGAAGGGTGAACAGGTTCGGCGTCAACGGCTGGACGTCGAGCAAGGTCTGACGGGTAAATTTCTCTTCACTGGCGGTCATCGGATGCTCCCTTCAACACATGATTGCAGTTTCTCGCAAAGCGGTTCTCATAAACACCGACGATTTGTAGTGACTTTACACAAGAGCCATCGAATGCAAAAACATTCAACCCTGCGTAACCATGCGTAACCACTTAGTTACTTAAATAAAGACAGATGCAATCAAATTAACATCAACATTTAATAGACATACAAGTCAAACGCCATTAGAACGATAAATGGCGCTGAGTCACTCAAGCAAAACAAAAAAATCTCACTTCGGCGTATGAAATATCCTACACTCGGTGCCTGTTGGACATTGGATCCATTCACACTCGAGCTGATAGAAAGTGAGCCCAAGATGGAAAGGTGGAAGGAGTCACAACTCAAACAAATAGCCTGTACAAATGACATCGACACCGCCTATGAGGTATCGCTGCGTTTCGCGAAGAACATTGGATATAAATATTTCGCCTTTTCAGTTAGTTACAAAACCGGATCTGGCGAAGTTACCACCCTGAGACGCAACAATTATCCTTCAAGCTGGAACAGCGAATACGAACAGAAAAAGTTGAGGGATATCGATCCGGTAGTAGCACATTGCAATCAAACCATGTTACCCGTCATCTGGAGCGAAAAGCTCTATTCCAAGGTCCCGGCAATATGGGAAGCGCTTGAGCTGCAAGGGTTTCAGCATGGCTGGTCGCAATCGGTACACGATGATGAGCGTGGTCTATGCAGCATCCTGAGCCTGGCCAGGAGTCATTGCCCAATCAGTGCCTTTGAGCAGTACGAGCATCTCGGCTTCACCGTATTCATCGGACAGCATCTGCATGCACTGGCAGCACGATCGCTTCCCGGGTATTCGCCAAAACCGGCCGCCACGCGGTTGTCGCTGCGGGAAATCGACGTGCTGAAACTCGCAGCCGATGGCAAGACGGCCGACGAGAGCGCCAGGATTCTCAATCTCAGCGCACGCACCATCGCTTTCCACGTGCAGAATGCGATGGCGAAACTGGGCGTCAACAACAAGATCGCGGCCGTCATTGCTGCGGTCAAGGCCGGCTATTTCAACAGCGATGCGCTGCGCTGATCACAAAACCTGCGAGTAATCCAAAAGAAAAAAACGTACCATTTGCAGTTCCTCTTGAGTGATGGCGCGTAAACCATCATGCCGCAGTTCACTCGGACGGTACCGCCCGCCACAACGCCTCAGGGTCGCGGAACATCCTCGTCCATCCATATCAGAGCCTCCTGCCCGATGCCCTTGCTTGAAACCCCGTTCGCCCAGCTCGACCTGATCCGCCAGCCCGAACAGCAGAACGAACCGCTGCAAGCCTTTGACGCAGCAGACGAGTACCTGCTCAATCACCTGGCCGAACAGCTGCCCCCAGCGAACACGCGGGTGCTGGTACTGAACGACAGTTTTGGCGCGTTGGCCGTCAGCCTGGCAGGCAAGGTCGATGTGACCAGCAGTGGCGATTCGTTCCTGGCCTTGCAGGGGCTGGAAAAGAACCTGGCCCGTAATGGCCGGGCGTTTGACGCCGTGCCCCACGTACCGGCCAGTGAACCCTTCACCGGGCCGTTCGACCGAGTGCTGGTCCGGGTGCCGAAGACACTGGCATTACTGGAAGAGCAACTGATCCGCCTGCAAGGCCAGTTGGCGCCCGGTGCCCAAGTGATTGCCGGGGCAATGGTCAAGCATCTGCCACGCGCGGCCGGCGATTTGCTCGAGCGCTATATCGGTCCGGTGCAGGCCTCGTTGGCGGTAAAGAAAGCCCGACTGCTGATCGCCACGGTTCAAGCCAAAGCCGCCGTCGTGTCGCCCTACCCGACCCGCTACCGACTTGATGAGCCTGCGATCGAACTGCTCAATCATGCCAACGTGTTCTGCCGCGAAGGCCTGGACATCGGCACACGGGCCTTCTTGCCGCACCTGCCGAGGAATCTCGGCGGCGCAAGGGTCGCCGATCTCGGATGCGGTAACGGCGTGCTGGCCATCGCCAGTGCCCTGCAAAACCGCGAAGCCTGCTACACGCTGGTGGACGAGTCCTTCATGGCGGTGCAATCGGCCGCCGAAAACTGGCGCGCCGCCCTGGGCGAGCGGGAGGTGATCGTGCGGGCGAGTGATGGCTTGGCTGGACAGGAACCCCAGTCGCTGGATGTGGTGCTCTGCAATCCGCCGTTTCACCAGCAACAGGTAGTTGGCGACTTCCTCGCCTGGCGGATGTTCCAGCAGGCCCGGGAGGCACTGGTGGTGGGCGGTGCGCTGTACATCGTTGGCAACCGTCATTTGGGCTACCACAGCAAATTGGCGCGGTTGTTCCGCGCAGTCGAGCAAGTGGCAGCCACCCCGAAATTCGTGATCCTCAAGGCGCGCAAATAGCGCGCAAGAAAAACCCTCCAGCTCGGGAGGGTTTTAATTGCGCACCTGAGGCGGCGCGATGGGGTGTCGATTGTTTCAGTGAGTGCTAAGGCCTGCGGCGTTCATGAACATCCGCATCAGGCTGGCCACAATGAACAGCGCACCGACGCTGCCGGCCCAGATCATGGCCAACCAGCCGAGTCTCTGCCACAGCGGTTTTTTTTCGGCTTGCTCAATGTCGCGCAGGGAATGTTTACCGGTCATTGCTTCGATCTCCTTGCGATCGATGGCGCCGTGGCCGACGCCAACGCGAGTGCGTGACTAGTGGTAACCGTCTTCATGGGTAACCTTGCCGCGGAACACGTAATAGCTCCAGAAGGTGTAACCCAGGATGAACGGGATGATAAACAACGTGCCCACCAGCATGAAGCCTTGGCTTTGCGGTGGTGCTGCAGCGTCCCAGATCGAGATCGACGGCGGCACGATGTTCGGCCACAGGCTGATCCCCAGGCCGCTGTAGCCGAGGAAGATCAGCACCAGTGTCAGCAGGAATGGCGTGTAGTGCGCGTTGCGGGCCACGGCACGGATCAGGCCATAAAGCGTCACCAGTACCAGGATCGGCACGGGCAGGAACCAGAACAGGTTGGGCAAGGTAAACCAGCGGGCAGCGATCTCGGCGTGGGCCAGAGGGGTCCAGATGCTGACGATACCGATCACCGCCAACAACACGAACGCCAAGGGTCGCGCCAGATCGTGCATCTGTTCCTGCAACTTGCCCTCGGTCTTCATGATCAGCCAGGTACAACCCAGTAGCGCATACGCCACCACCAGTGCAGCGCCGCAGAACAGGGTGAAGGGTGTCAGCCAATCCAGCGAGCCGCCGGCAAACTGCCGATCTACCACCGGCAAGCCGTCGATGAACGCCCCCAGCGCCACACCCTGGAAGAACGTGGCGGCAATCGAGCCACCGATGAACGCCTTGTCCCACAGGTGACGCTTGTCATCCTTGGCCTTGAAGCGAAACTCGAACGCCACACCGCGGAAAATCAGCCCGATCAGCATGAAAATCAGCGGTAGATACAACGCTGAGAGCACCACCGAATAGGCCAGCGGGAAAGCCCCGAACAACGCCGCACCACCCAGTACCAGCCAGGTTTCGTTGCCGTCCCAGACCGGGGCCACGGTGTTCATCATGACGTCGCGGTCGGTCTTGCCGGGTATGAACGGAAAGAGAATGCCGATGCCCAGGTCAAATCCATCCATGACCACGTACATCATGATGCCGAAGATGATGATCACGGCCCAGATCAGCGGAAGATCAATACCCATGATTCAAATCTCCTTGGTCACGATGGGGTCGGCGTCGGCTTGCTCGTCGTCGGCTGCGGACAAAGGACGGGCGGGTGTGCGCTTCTTGCCAGGGCCACCTTCAGTGGTTTCCTTGCCTTCGTCGATCTTCGGCCCCTTGCGCACCAGGCGCATCATGTAGCCGAGGCCGGCACCGAACAGGGCGAAATACACCACGACGAACAGGATCAGGGTGATGCTCATCTGCATCACGCTATGGTTTGAAGACGCGTCCGCCGTGCGCATCAATCCGTAGACGACCCAAGGCTGACGGCCGATTTCAGTGGTGAACCAGCCCGCGAGAATCGCAATCAGGCCGGACGGCCCCATCCACAACGCCAGGTAAAGGAACGGCCGCGAGGTGTAGAGCGTGTCGCGTTTACGCAGCCACAGGCTCCACAGACCGGTGAAGATCATCAGCAACCCCAGACCGACCATGATCCGGAACGACCAGAACACGATGGTCGAATTCGGTCGGTCCTCGGGTGGAAACTCCTTGAGCGCCGGCACCTGCTTGTCCAGCGAGTGAGTCAGGATCAGGCTGCCCAGGTACGGAATCTCGACGGCGAACTTGGTTCTCTCCTCTTTCATGTCCGGCCAGCCGAACAGGATCAGCGGAGTCGCCTCGTTACCGTGGTTCTCCCAATGCCCCTCGATCGCAGCGATTTTTGCCGGCTGATGCTTCAGTGTGTTGAGACCATGGAAGTCCCCTATAACGGCCTGGATCGGCGCGACGATCAGCGCCATCCACATCGCCATGGACAGCATCTTGCGGATTGCCGGGTTGTCCTTGCCGCGCAGCAGGTGCCAGGCCGCCGAGGAGCCGACGAAGAACGCTGTCGCGACGAAGGCCGCCGTGGCCATGTGCATCAGGCGATAAGGAAACGACGGGTTGAAGATCACCGCCAGCCAGTCGGTCGGAATGACCTGGCCATTGACGATTTCAAAGCCCTGCGGGGTCTGCATCCAGCTGTTGGAGGCGAGGATCCAGAAGGTCGAGATCAGCGTGCCGATGGCAACCATGACCGTGGCGAAGAAGTGCAAGCCGCGCCCGACCTTGTTCCAGCCGAACAGCATGACGCCGAGAAATCCGGCTTCGAGGAAGAAAGCCGTCAGCACTTCATAGGTCAGCAGCGGCCCGGTCACCGAGCCGGCGAAGTCCGAGAAACGGCTCCAGTTGGTGCCGAACTGATAGGCCATGACCAGTCCCGAGACCACACCCATGCCGAAGTTGACGGCAAAGATCTTCGACCAGAAATGGTAGAGGTCGCGGTAGGTGTCGTTATGGGTTTTCAGCCACAAGCCTTCGAGCACGGCCAGGTAACTGGCCAGGCCGATGGTGATGGCTGGAAACAGGATATGGAACGAGATAGTGAACGCGAACTGAATTCGGGCGAGATCAAGTGCCTCTAATCCGAACATAAGTCTTCCTCTGTCAGGTAATACGGCTGCGGGCTCGAAGCCTGCACCCACGGCCCCCACGGATATGGAGTGTGGCGAATCTCTGTTTGTTCTTTTTTTACGCATCACAACGCAGGGAGTCTGGCCAACGGCCGCCGGATCAATTCCTTTGCGGGTTTTGATCTGGATCAAGCAACGATGAAAGAGTAGTCCCATTTGCCGGGATGACCCGCGTGGTCTTTTGCCGCGTGACAAGTTGCCTCACGGCTTCAGAAACAGATTGAAATGAATGCCCAAGGAGCAATTGGCAAACGGCTGGTGAAATCGATGCTTGGCTAACGATTTTTTTGCCATGGCAACTTCCTGTTACAGGTTGGTGATAACCTCGCCCTTTCCCTTCCAAGACCTGCCTTCAAATGCCGAGCCAAGAGCCCTTGCTGTTACGTCGCCATCGCCCTTTCATCGCCTTCTGGCTGGCTCGCGTCTTTACCGCCAGCGGCTTTCAAATGCTCACCGTGGCCATTGGCTGGAACCTCTACCAACTGACGGGCAACGTGCTTGACCTGGGCCTTGTCGGGCTCGTGGAGTTCGCGCCGCGGGTGCTGTTCATGCTGCACACCGGGCACGTCGCCGATCGCTACGACCGGCGCAAGGTCGCGGCGATCTGCCAGTCGCTGCAAGCATTGATCGCCCTATCGCTGGCGATCGGCAGCGTGACCGAGCATGTCACCCGCGAGATGATTTTCATCCTGGCGTTCCTGCTGGGTGCCGCACGCTCCTTCGAAATGCCGACCACCCAAGCCTTGCTGCCGAGCATCGTGCCCAGCGCACTGTTCCCCCGCGCAGTGGCCGCCGCACAATCGGCCCAGCAATCGGCAACCATCGTTGCCCCGGCACTCGGTGGTTTGCTCTACGCCTTCGGCAGCGTCTGGGTGTATGGCCCGACAGTGATCCTGTACATCATCGCCTGCGCGCTGATGCTCAACCTGCCCGCCCGGCAAACACCCCTGAACAAGGGCAAGGCCACATTGGACTCACTGTTGGCGGGTATCCGTTTCATCCGCAGCCGCCCGGACATTCTCGGGGCCATTTCCCTTGATCTGTTCGCTGTCCTGCTGGGCGGTGCGACGGCGTTGCTGCCGGTGTTTGCCAAGGACATTCTGTTGACCGGCCCGTGGGGACTGGGCCTGTTGCGCTCGGCACCGGCAGTCGGTGCGCTGCTGATGTCGCTGTTGCTGGCGCGATTTGCCGTGGAACGCAATGTCGGGCGGGTAATGTTCACCGCTGTGGGCGTGTTCGGTGTGGCGACGATCGCCTTCGGCCTGTCGACTTCGTTCTGGTTCTCCCTCGCCGTGCTGGTGGTGCTGGGTGCCGCCGACATGATCAGCATGGTGATCCGTGCATCCTTTGTGCAACTGGAAACCCCGGACGAAATGCGCGGCCGGGTGAGCGCCGTGAACGGGCTGTTCATTGGGGCTTCGAACCAGTTGGGCGAATTCGAATCCGGGGTGACCGCCCACTGGTTCGGCACCGTGCCGGCGGTGGTCATGGGGGGTATCGGCACGCTGGTGATAACCGGGACCTGGATAAAACTCTTTCCGACCCTGGCTCAACGCGACCGGATGCATGTGCCGGTGGAACAGTCGAAAGCCTGAGGGTCGTTAAACCAACAACTCCCCCGCCACCGTCGCCCGCGTGGCTTTGCCGCACAGCTGTTCCACCAGGGTCAGGGCAAATGCCAAAGCGCCGCCCGAGCCTTGGGCGGTGATGCAATTGCCGTCGACCACCACCGGTTGATCGACGAAGTTGCAGCCCGACAGTTGATGACTGGCCGAGGGCAGGCACGTCATGCGTCGCTGGCGCAGCACGCCGAAGGTTTGCAGGGCTACCGCGGGCGCTTCGGCAATGCCGGCGAACAAGCGGCCCGCCGCCGCCTGGTCCTTGATCAGTTGTTGCAGGGGTTGGTGGGCCGTCAGATGCTGCACCCCTACGGCACCACCCGGCAGGACGATCAGATCGAACGGCTGGGCCAGCAAATCCACCAGCATCGCATCGCACGTCAAACGCGTGCCGCGGGCACAGGTGAGCATGCGCCGCCCCTCGATGCTGGCCACCACCACCTCGACTTTGGCGCGACGCAATACATCGATCAAGGTCACTGTCTGCAGGTCATCGGCGCCCTCGGCGAGGGTAATCAAGGCTCGAAAGGTCATGGGAACAATCCACGGAAGAGTTCTTAAAGCGTAGTCAGCTTTCCCGACGCTTGTTCGAACACCGTCGTTACTTGATGTAAAGCTGGGTCGACAGCGTGTTGACCGGCGCGTTGATCGAGGTGTTGGTGAACGTGAACGTACCTTCCTGCTTACCCGCGAGATTGAAAATGTACAGGTTGCCGACGACCTTGGTCCTTTGCGAGCAGTCGGTCAGGTTGCCGTTCTCATAAGCGCAAACCGGGGTGCGGGTGCCATCCACTTCGAAGCCATCCAGCGCGACATGGGGCTGGCTGCGACCGTAGCCCACTTCCAGCACGTAGATCCTGATGTTCGGGCCAGCATGGTTGCAGCGGGTCTGTGCCTGCCCTTCGTCAATCGTCTCAAAACCGCAGCCTGGCGACTCGACCTTGAGCACTTTGACCTGGGTCAACGGCGGGGCCGATGCCGCAGACGCCGATTGTGCCGCCAGCGACATTACCATCAGGACACCGGACATCATTGTCAGACGCATTTTCATCCCGTAATCACCGCAAAAGACCAGCGCGCAGTATGGCCGGTTTGAACCCAACGCAAAACATCGACGAGGATCACCGCCATAAGCAGCCATAACCCCGCGCTGCTGGTATGATGCGCGGCTTTTTCCGGCCCACGGTAATTTCCCAGGCGCGTTCAGCGGTCTGTGCTTTGCTGTTGAGGTCGATACATTCACGGCGCCGGGCGCGCCACGGGGAGCAGACATGCTGGAAAGGCTGTTTCAACTCAAGGCACACAACACCAACGTGCGAACCGAGATTCTGGCGGGCGTCACCACCTTCCTGGCCATGGCCTACATTCTGTTCGTCAACCCGAGCATCCTCGGCGAGACCGGCATGGACAAGGGTGCGGTGTTCGTCGCCACCTGCCTGGCCGCAGCCATCGGCTCCACAACCATGGGCCTGATCGCCAACTACCCGATCGCACTCGCACCGGGCATGGGCCTGAACGCCTTCTTCACCTACACCGTGGTCCTGCACATGGGCCATACCTGGCAGGTGGCGCTGGGTGCGGTGTTCATCTCGGCCGTATGCTTCTTCCTGCTGTCGATCTTCCGCATCCGGGAATGGATCATCAACAGTATCCCGCTGCCTTTGCGCTCGGCCATTGCCGCCGGTATCGGCCTGTTCCTGGCGCTGATCGCCCTGCACAACGCCGGCAT
>Ga0068843_1012742_pt1 | contig 12912 bp, 8 predicted proteins | sample Hof3ISUMetaT_5_FD_73617 | JGI IMG/M metagenome (GOLD analysis project Ga0068843, IMG submission 73617) | Enriched soil aggregate microbial communities from Iowa State university to study microbial drivers of carbon cycling -... | ecosystem: Environmental > Terrestrial > Soil > Agricultural land... | reverse complement strand
GTGTGGTTTATGCGCGCCCCGGCCAATCCACTCTGGATCTGCTGGACCTGGAACGCGTCGAAGTCTTGCGCGGCCCGCAAGGCACGCTGTTCGGCAAGAACGCCTCGGCCGGCGTGCTGAACATCACCAGCAAGGCGCCGACCGCCGCGACCCACGGCTACATCGATCAGTCGTATTACAGCGGCAACGAAAGCCGCACCCGGTTCGGCATCGGCGGCAGCCTGATTCCGGACACGCTCAAGGGCTCGATCAGCACCTTGTTCGGCACTTACGACGGCAACGTCGACAACCAGCACAACGGTCAGGAGGTCAACGGCTACAACCATCGCGGCGTGCGCGGCAAACTGGAATTCACCCCGAACGACGACGTCACCTTCACCCTGATCGCCGACTACATGCAGTCCCACGATGACGGCCCCAACGGCGTCGTGACCAAGGCTCTGACCCCGGCCTTCGCCAATGCGTTGAGCCCGGTCAGTGCCACCAGCCACAATCGCGACATCAACACCGACACCCGCTCCCACGTCGAGGACACCAACAAGGGCCTGTCCGGCCAGCTCGACTGGCAACTGGGCGATTACACCCTGACGTCGATCACCGCGTGGCGTGGCTGGGACAACACCCAGTATCAGGACGGCGATCGCCTCGGCACGGTGACGACTGCGTTCCCCGGCACGGCGGACAAGGGCGATCTGGCCTTCGACCAGTACTCGCAGGAGCTGCGTCTGGCCTCGCCGAAAGGCGAGTTCCTCGAATACGTTGGCGGCCTGTTCTACATGCATGGCAAGGATGACGAGACTTATCAGCGCACGCTAACTACAACAACCAGCATCAACCGTGGCGTCGCCGATTACAGCACCACCAGCGACAGCTACGCGGTGTTCGGCGAAAGCACGCTGAATTTCACCTCGGACTTTCGTGGCATCGCCGGCCTGCGCTACACCCACGACGATCTGGAATACGATCACCGTCGCGTTTCCACTTCCGCCACCACCGTCAGCGGCATTCAACCGGCCACCCGCAGTTCCGGGTCGGTGGATGAGGACGGCTGGTCCGGCCGGCTCGGTTTGCAGTACGACCTGAGCGATACCGTCACCACTTATCTGACCTATTCGCGTGGCTACAAAGGCCCGGCCTACAACGTGTTCTTCAACATGCAGCCGCGCGACACCGAAGCGCTGAAACCGGAAACCTCCAACACCTGGGAGGCGGGGATCAAGGCTTCGTCCTGGAACAATCGCCTGACCACCAACCTCGCGGTTTTCCACAGCGACTACGACAACTATCAGGCGAATTTTTTCGACACCGTCGCCGGGCAAGTCGTAACGCGCCTGATCAACGCCGGCAGCGTCAGCACCGAAGGTGTGGAACTTGATTTCGCCCTGCAGGCGACCCAGCAACTGAAGTTCTCGGGTGCGCTGGCCTACACCCGCGCCCGCATTGATGAGTTCGCCTGCCCGGCGGGCGCGGCGGCGTCGTGCAACGTTAACGGCAAACCGCTGCCGTTCAGCCCGGACTGGAAAAGCTATGTGCGGGCCGACTACACCATCCCGCTGGATAACGGCCTGGATATCGAACTCGGCACCGACTACAGCTGGCAGAGCGAAGTGCAGTACGACATCAGCCAGAACGCCGACACCAAACAGGGCGCCTACGGTCTCTGGAACGCCAGCGTGGCTCTGGCCGATTACACCAACGGCTGGCGCGTGGCGTTGCTCGGCAAGAACCTCACCGACAAGTCCTATTCGCCGCTGCTCGCCAGCGGAGGCAACTACATCTACCGCGCCGTACCTCGCGACGACGAGCGCTACTTCGGCGTGCAACTGCGCAAGGACTTCTGAGATGAGCAGACAGCTGAAACTCGGCGCGTTCCTCATGGCCACCGGGCACCACGTCGCCGCGTGGCGTCATCCAGACGTACCGGCCAACGCGGGACTGGATTTCGCCCATTACAAACGCCTGGCGCAGATTGCCGAGGCAGCGAAGTTCGACACCCTGTTCGTCGCCGACAGCGTAGCCGCGCCGACCCAGGACATCGCCAGCCGCATGGCCCGCTCCGATCATTTCGAGCCGCTGACCTTGCTCTCGGCATTGAGCGCAGTGACCGAACACATCGGCCTGATCGCCACCGCGACCACCAGTTACAACGAGCCGTACCACGTGGCGCGCAAGTTCGCTTCGCTCGATCACCTGTCCGGCGGGCGAGCGGGGTGGAACCTGGTGACCTCGGACAATGCCGCCGAAGCGCAGAATTTCGGCCGCGACGAACACATCGGCCATGCCGAACGCTACAGCCGCGCACGGGAGTTTCATCAGGTCGTCACCGGGCTTTGGGACAGTTGGCAGGACGATGCCTTCATTCGCGACAAGGCCAGCGGCGCGTATTACGACCCGGAAAAACTGCACGTGCTGAATCACGTTGGCGAGCACTTCCGGGTCCAAGGCCCGCTGAATGTCGCGCGTTCGCCACAGGGTCAGCCCGTGATCGTGCAGGCCGGCTCGTCGGAAACCGGACGTGAACTGGCTGCACAGACCGCCGAAGTGGTGTTCACCGCGCAGACTTCACTGGCCAGCGCCCAGGCGTTTTACGCCGACCTCAAGGGGCGCTTGCCGAAGTACGGACGCAGTGCCGATTCGCTGAAAATCATGCCCGGCGTGTTTGTCGTGGTCGGGCAGACGGAAGCCCAAGCGCAGGAAAAATGTGAAACGTTTCAGCAATTGGTCGAACCCGAGGTTGGTGTCGCCTTGCTTGGGCGTATGCTGGGCAACTTCGATCTGTCGAAGTACCCGCTGGACGGGCCGCTGCCGGAATTACCGCTGACCGACAGCGGTCAGCAGAGCCGACAGAAACTGCTGACCGAACTGGCCGGCCGCGAGCATCTGACTCTGGCCGAACTGGGCCGCAGAATCGCCGGCGGTCGCGGACATTACAGCGTCGTCGGCACTCCGGCGCAGATTGCCGACCGTTTGCAGGAATGGTTCGAGCAGGGCGCGGCGGACGGTTTCAACGTGCTGGTGCCACATCTGCCCGGCGGGCTCGAAGACTTCGCCAATGGCGTGGTCCCGGAACTGCAACGGCGTGGGCTGTTCAGAACCGAATACGAGGGCCGGACCTTGCGCCAGAACCTTGGCCTCGACCGGCCCGGCAACAGATTTGCGTAGCAATCGACACCCGATTCAAGACCGACAAGAGAGGATTCGATGACTTACACCGCTGCCGAAAACCGCTATGACTCCATCCCTTACCGCCGCGTCGGACGCAGCGGTCTGGTGCTGCCGGCGCTGTCCCTGGGCCTGTGGCACAACTTCGGCGACAGCACGCCGATCGACACACAGCGCTCGTTGCTGCGCACGGCGTTCGACCTGGGCATCAACCACTTCGACCTGGCCAACAACTATGGCCCGCCCTACGGCAGCGCCGAGATCAACTTCGGCCGTCTGCTGCGCGAAGACTTCAAGCAGTACCGCGATGAACTGATCATCTCCAGCAAGGCCGGCTGGGACATGTGGCCCGGCCCTTACGGTCAGGGCGGCGGCTCGCGCAAATACGTGCTGGCCAGCCTCGACCAGAGCCTGCAACGCCTGGGCCTGGACTATGTGGATATCTTCTATTCGCACCGCTTCGACCCGGACACCCCGCTGGAAGAAACCGCCAGCGCCCTTGCCACGGCGGTGCAGCAGGGCAAGGCGCTGTACATCGGTATCTCGTCTTACTCCGGGGTGAAAACCCGCGAGATCGCGGCACTGCTCAAAGAGTGGAAAGTACCGCTGTTGATCCATCAGCCGGCGTACAACCTGCTCAACCGCTGGGTGGAAAAGGACCTGCTCGACACCACTGACGAACTTGGCACCGGCGTAATTGCCTTCACCCCGCTGGCGCAAGGCCTGCTGACCGACAAGTACCTCAACGGCGTGCCGGCGGATGCGCGGGTCAATCGTCCGGGTGGTGGTTCGTTGCAGGCTTCGCATTTGTCCGAGGCGAACATCGCTCACGTGCGGGCGTTGAACGAGATCGCCAAACGTCGTGGGCAGAGCCTGGCGCAACTGGCATTGGCATGGACGCTGCGCGATCCGCGAGTGACTTCGGCGCTGATTGGTGCGAGCCGGCCAGAGCAGATTATCGAGAACGTCGGGGCGTTGAAGAATTTGAGTTTCAGTGCTGAGGAACTGGCGGAGATTGACCGGTTTGCTCAGGAGGGCGGGATTAATCTTTGGGAGAAGCCTTCGACGGCGGAGTGATCGAAATTGGGGTGGGTCAGATAGATCCACCCCCTCACCCCAGCCCTCCCGAAACGTCGGACCGCCCGTAGGGAGAGGGAGCCTACCGAGGTGTCTTGCGTCATACATCGACCTGAAAAATCCGGTCGATTATGGATTCAGCAAAGTACGATCAGGTCGGTGCATCTTTAAAGCATCCCCCAATCAGTCCCCTCTCCCTACGGGCGGTCCGACGTTTCGGGAGGGTTAGGGTGAGGGGGGCTCTTGATTTTGCTCTGGCGTTAAAGGCTCAACGAAAAAACGGCACATCCCCCAACACCGTAGCCCGCTGCATCACCCGCCGTGCCGGCCGGTAATCATCCACCGCGTAATGCTGCGTCACGCGGTTGTCCCAGAACGCAATGTCATCTTTCTGCCAGCGCCAGCGAATGGTGAATTCCGGCCGCGTCGCGTGGGCGAACAAGAACTTCAACACCGCTTCGCTTTCGGTTTCCGACAGTTCATTGATCTTCGACGTGAACCCTTCGCTGACGAACAGTGAACGCCGTCCGCTCACCGGGTGCGTGCGAATCACCGGGTGCGACAGCGGCGGATTTTTGCGCCTCGCGCCTTCCCACTGCGCCAGCGCTTCGGGCGTGTTGCCGTAGCGTTCCAGCGGGAACGAGCGGGTGAAATCGTGAGTCGCGGTCAGCCCTTCGAGCAGCGCTTTCATCGGCGCCGACAGCGCCTCATATGCTGCAATCCCGCTGGCCCACAACGTGTCGCCACCGAACTCCGGCAACAGCTTGGCGCTGAGCACCGCGCCCATGGCCGGGGTCGGCAGGAAGGTCACGTCGGTGTGCCAGATCGCGTTGTCGCGCACGTCGGTGACGGCGGTGTCGAGGATCAGCACTTCCGGTTGTTCCGGTACGTTCGGGTAGATCGGGTGAATATGCAGGTCGCCGAAATAGGCGGCGAAGCGCGCCTGCTGCGAAGGCTCGATCGGCTGATTGCGGAAGAACAGCACCTGGTATTTGAGCAGCGCCTGCTCGATGGCGTCGCGCTGTTCCAGGTTCAGCGGTTGGCTGATGTCGACGCCGCTGATCTGTGCGCCGAGGGCCGAGCTTAACGGGGTGATGTTCAGGCTGCTCATGGTTGTTCTCTTCAATTCCGGGGCCCCGAAACTGTCGGGGTAGTCAGTGCTGAAAAATCAGTGGGCCTGGCCGTGCCACGGCACCAGTTTCCTTTGCAGGGCACGCAGGCCCATCTCCATGGCGAAGGCGATCAGGGCGATGACCAGAATCCCCAGCACCACCACATCGGTGACCAGGAACTGCGCGGCCGACTGCACCATGAAGCCCAAGCCGCTGGTGGCCGCGATCAGTTCGGCGGCGACCAGCGTCGACCAGCCCACACCCAAGCCAATGCGCACACCGGTCAGAATGTCCGGCAGGGCGCTTGGCAAAATCACATGGCGGATCAGTTGCGCGCGGGTGGCACCCAGCGACTGCGCGGCGCGCAATTTGGCCGGGTCGACGGTGCGCACGCCGGTCGCGGTGGCAATCGCGATCGGAGCGAAAATCGCCAGGTAGATCAGCAGCACTTTCGACAACTCGCCGATGCCGCACCAGATCACGATCAGCGGCAGATAGGCGAGTGGCGGAATCGGCCGGTAGAACTCGATCAGCGGATCGAGCACGCCACGGGCGATGCGGTTGGCGCCGATGGCAATGCCCACCGGCACCGCGGTCAGAATCGCAAACCCAAGGCCCAGACCAATGCGGCTCAGGCTCGCGCCCAAGTGCTGCCACAACGTCGAATCCATGTACCCCGTGGTTGCCAGCAACCAGCCTTTTTGCAGCACGGCCGAAGGTGGCGGCAGGAACAGCGGTTCGATCAGGCCGGTGGCCGTCACGGCCCACCAGATCACCAGCAAGGCGAACAAGGTCAGCAGGCTGATCCAGCGGGTGCTGAGGCGGCGGCGCACGGGAATCACCACCGATGTGGCGGCAGGTTTCACGGCGGTGGCGGAAACGTCGTAACTGCTCATGCGCGCTCCTGCCGCTGAACGGCGCTGCGTTGCGAGAACACTTTAGCCAGCACGTGTTCGCGGGTTTCGATGAAGCGCGGATCGGACTTGATCGCCCGCGCCGATTCGCCGGCGGCGTAGCGCTGGCCGAAATCCAGGTGCAGACGCTCGACGATCTGCCCCGGATTCGGCGCCAGCAGAATCAGGTCAGTGGCGAGGAACACCGCTTCTTCAATGTCGTGGGTAATCAGGAACACCGGTTTGGCGGTGCGTTGCCAGACTTGCAGCAACAGCTCCTGCATCTGTTCGCGGGTGAAGGCGTCAAGGGCGCCGAAGGGCTCGTCCATCAGCAGCACACGCGGATCGGCTGCGAGGGCGCGAGCGAGGCCAACACGCTGCTTCTGGCCACCCGAAAGTTGCCAGATGCGACGATGTTCAAACCCGGATAGATCGACCAGCGCGAGCATTTCCCGGGCGCGCTGTTCGCGTTTGTCCTTGGCCACACCGGCCAGTTCCAGACCGAAAGCCACGTTGGCCAGCACGTCCTGCCAGGGCAACAGGGCGTCGTCCTGGAACACCACGCCGCGCTCAGCGCTCGGGCCTTTGACCGGCACATTGTCGAGGGTGATACGGCCGGCGCTCGGTTCGACGAAACCGGCAATCAGGTTCAACAGCGAAGTCTTGCCACTGCCGGACGGGCCGAGGGCTACCAGCAATTGCTGAGGGCCGAGGGTCAGGGAAATGTCGGACAGTACCGGTTCCGGGCTGCCGGGATACTGTGCGCTGATGCGCTCCAGCTGTAGCAAGGCCATCGCGATTAACTCCCGATCAGTTGGTGATGTACTTGGCGCTGACGTACGGCGCGTAGTCCGGCAGTACCGCTTCGACCTTGCCTTGCTCCTTGAGGAACGCAGCGGTGTCGGTGATGGCTTTGGTGGTCGGTGCGCCGAGGTCGCTGACCTGATCCGCCGCCAGTGGGTAGACGTTGCCTTGCAGCAGCAATGGGATGTCGCTGGCTTTGGCGCCGGACAGTTTCACCAGCTTGTCGACGTTGCTCTGATTGGCCAGCCAGGCTTTCGGATCCTTGCGGTAATCGGCGTAGGCGTCGAGGGTAACTTTGGCGAAGGCGGTGACGATTTCCGGGTGCTTCTCGGCGAAGTCCTTGCGCACGATCCAGGCGTCGAAGGTCGGCGCGCCGAACTTGGCCAGTTCACCGGAAGTGATCAGCACTTTGCCGTTTTCCTTGGCCACACCCAGCGCCGGATCCCAAACGTAGGTGGCGTCGATGTCACCGCGTTTCCACGCGGCAATGATTGCCGGCGGGGCGAGGTTGAGCACGGTGACTTTCGAAGGATCGATGTTCCAGTGCTTCAGCGCGGCCAGCAGGCTGTAGTGACCGGTGGACACGAATGGCACGGCGATTTTCTTGCCGACCAGATCCTGCGGGGTCTTGATGCCGGAGCCGTCACGGGCGACCAGTGCTTCGGCGGCGCCGATCTGGGTGGCGATGAGGAAGGTTTCCACCGGGACTTTGCGGGTGATCGCAGCGGTCAGCGGGCTGGAACCGAGGTAGCCGATCTGCACGTCACCGGAGGCGATGGCGGCAATGATGTCGGCACCGTTATCGAATTTGCGCCAGTTGATGTCGGCCTTGGTGGCTTTTTCATAGGCGCCGTCGGCCTGGGCGACTTTCGCCGGGTCAACGGTGGTCTGGTAGGCGACGGTGAGGTCGGCGGCCTGAGCCAGAAAACTCGCAGCAGCCAGAGAGGCCACGGCCAGCAGGCGAAGCGGGAAATTCAGTTTCATTCAAGAGCTCCATATCAGGCGACCGAGCGTCGGCGTGAAAGGAGACTAAATGATCTAAGAATCTAAAAATAAATAACTTTTTAGAATGAGCTTATGAGCGGAAAAATCTAAGGCTCGCTGGTGTTGGGGGCGTTTGAGTTTTGGGTATGGCTTGAGATTTTTTCCCCCTCACCCCAACCCTCTCCCCCAGGGGGGCGAGGGGGAAAGGGAGCTGATCGCGGGCTTTTCAGATCCTGAGTTCGACTCGGTATTTCACGTCGACGTAGCTCTGATAAACACTGCGGTCAGTCCCCTCTCCCTCTGGGCGGTCCGACGTTTCGGGAGGGTTAGGGTGAGGGGGCTGCGATCCAACGCCGATCAATCAGTTACTGATCGCCAGAATACTCGCCTGATACGACCCGACAAACACGTCGAAATCGCCCACCTCGTTCTGCTCCAGCTCCGCCTGTTGCGCCAGCGAAGACCGCGCCAGTTCTTCGAACTTCGCTTGCTCGTCAGCCGCCAACGGCTCGCTGCGGAAGAACTCGGCGTGAGCCTGGCTCTGGCGCAGGGAGAATTGCGCGAAGCTTTCCTTGTGCGTGGCCATCGCCGCCAGCACCTGGGCCGAAGGCGTCAGGGATGAATCCTTGACCTTCGCGAGCTGCGCATCGAGCGCCTTGCTATGGGCATCGCCGCCATGGCTTTGATCCAGCAATGCCGCCAGCGGAGCGATTTTTTCCAGCAGTTCGGCAGCCCATTCCTTCAGCTCGACCGGTTGGCCATCGCGCTGCAATTGCAGGCCCGGACGGCGACCTTCCTTGACCACGCTGAGGAAGTTGGAGGTGGCGTTGCCGCAGGAGTTGTTGGTCAGCAGCGGGCTTTCGTTCAGCGCGCAGTACAGCAGGAATGCGTCGAGGAAGCGCGACTCGGTGAGGTCGATGCCCATCGGCAGGAACGGGTTGATGTCCAGGCAGCGCACTTCGACATACTGGATGCCACGGGCCATCAAGGCCTGGATCGGCCGCTCGCCGGTGTAGGTCACGCGTTTCGGGCGGATGTTGGAGTAGTACTCGTTTTCGATCTGCAGGATGTTGGTGTTCAGTTGCACCCACTCGCCATTCTGGTGCGTACCGATTTCAACGTACGGCGCGTACGGCGTGGCCACCGCTTGGCGCAGGCTGTCGGTGTAGCTCGCCAGATCGTTGTAGCACGGGGTCAGGCCCGCCTGGGCGTTGCTCTGGTAACCGAGGTCGCTCATGCGCAGGCTGGTGGCGTAGGGCAGGTACAGGGTGTCCGGATCCAGCTGTTCCAACTGGTGCGAACGACCGCGCAGGAAACCGGCGTCCAGCGCCGGCGAAGCGCCGAACAGGTACATCAGCAGCCAGCTGTAGCGGCGGAAGTTACGGATCAGCGCGATATAGGACGACGACTGGAAATCCCGGTCAGTGCCAACGAAGCCTTCGGCTTCTTTCAGCAACGGCCAGAGCTTTTCCGGCAGGGAGAAGTTGTAGTGAATCCCGGCGATGCACTGCATGGTCTTGCCGTAACGCAGGGCCAGGCCCTTGCGGTAGACGTACTTGAGCTGACCGATGTTGGAGGTGCCGTAATAGGCGATCGGGATGTCTTCCTCGGCCGGCAACGGGCACGGCATCGATGGACTCCACAGGTACTCGTTGCCGAGCTTGCTGTAGGCGAAGCGATGAATCTTGTCCAGGCTGGCCAGGGTATCGGCCGGGTCCGGCAGGGCGGGCGTGATGAACTCCAGCAGCGACTCGGAATAGTCGGTGGTGATCTGTTCGTTGGTCAGCGCGGAACCCAGGGCTTCAGGGTGCGGCGTCTGGGCCAGGCGGCCTTCGCCGGTCACCCGCAGGCATTCACGTTCGATACCGTGAAGGCACTGCTCAAGCAGAGAGAGGTTAGCGCGCTCGCCGAGCAGAGCCAGGCGGCGGTTGAGAAGTTCGCTCAATTTGGATTCCTTCACGCGTCAGTCGCCCCAATATGGGGGTGGGCAGGACGGTCTACAAGGGTGAAGTTGAAACTGGCGTTTTCGCCTGGTTTGTCGGGCTCTGAAGCCCCCGTTGAAACGCCAACTTCACTCCCTGAATCTGGCCGATGCACGCGAAGATTACGCGGTTCCTGTGGGAGCGGGCTTGCCCGCGAAGGCGTCGTGTCAGGCGAACTGATGCTGCCTGACACTCCCTCTTCGCGGGCAAGCCCGCTCCCCCAGAAACGCTCGACGCTGCGATCACAGCGCCGAAATTAACTCAAAATGATGAACAACATCTACAGGACAGCGAACGTGCCTTGCGCTTTTGCGACCAGTTTGTCGCCCTGCATCACGTCGGCTTCGACCACCAGCGTGCGCCGGCCCGGGTGGATCACCCGCGCCGTGCACAGCACCTCGCCATCAGAGACGGCGCGGATGTAGTTGATCTTGCACTCGATGGTCGCGCTCTGCTGGTCGAAGCCGTGGGTGCTGGAGCAGGCCAGCCCCATGGCGATATCGACCAGACTGAACAGCGCGCCGCCGTGCAGCTTGCCGCCGCGATTGCGCAGTTCGGGTTCCAGCGCCAGGGCGACTTGCGCCACCCCGGTTTCCAGGCTGTGCAGGCGGCAGCCCAACAGCTTGAAAAACGCGCTCTCGACGAGCCCGGCCGGAATCTCCATCAGCGTTTCTTCAACTGCTTGGCGTTGGCGAACAGCGACGCCATGGCGTTGTTCGCCGGAGCCGCCGGGGTGGTTTCCTTGCGCGGCGCCGAACCTTGCGACTGGCGTGGCGCCGAGCCCGGACGCGAGCCACGGGCACCGTCGATCTTCTCGCCCGGGGTGTCGCTCATGCGCATCGACAGGCCGACGCGTTTGCGCGGGATGTCGACTTCCATGACCTTCACCTTCACCACGTCACCGGCCTTCACCGCTTCGCGCGGATCCTTGATGAATTTCTCCGACAGCGCCGAAATGTGCACCAGACCGTCCTGATGCACGCCGATGTCGACGAACGCACCGAACGCGGTCACGTTGGTCACCACGCCTTCGAGGATCATCCCCAGTTGCAGGTCCTTCAGGTCCTCGACGCCTTCCTGGAACTCGGCGGTCTTGAACTCCGGACGCGGGTCGCGGCCCGGTTTTTCCAGCTCTTGCAGGATGTCCGTGACGGTTGGCAGACCGAAAGTCTCGTCGGTGAATTTCTTCGGATCCAGACGCTTGAGGAACGCCGCATCGCCGATCAGCGAGCGGATGTCACGGTCGGTTTCAGCGGCGATGCGTTGCACCAGCGGATAGGCTTCCGGGTGAACGGCCGAGGAATCCAGCGGATTGTCGCCGTTCATCACGCGCAGGAAGCCGGCGGCCTGTTCGAAGGTTTTCTCGCCCAGACGCGCGACTTTCTTCAGCGCCGCGCGGGTTTTGAATGCGCCGTGCTCGTCACGGTGGGCCACGATGTTCTGCGCCAGAGTCGCGTTGAGGCCGGAGATCCGCGCCAGCAGTGCCACGGAGGCGGTATTCACGTCCACGCCCACGGCGTTCACGCAGTCCTCGACCACGGCGTCCAGACCGCGCGCCAGTTTCAGCTGCGACACGTCGTGCTGGTACTGACCGACACCGATGGATTTCGGGTCGATCTTCACCAGTTCGGCCAGTGGATCCTGCAGACGACGGGCGATCGAGACCGCGCCACGGATCGACACGTCCAGATCCGGGAATTCCTTGGCCGCCAGTTCCGAGGCCGAGTACACCGATGCGCCGGCTTCGGACACCATGACCTTGGTCATTTTCATTGCTGGATATTTTTTGATCAGTTCGATGGCCAGCTTGTCGGTCTCACGGCTGGCGGTGCCGTTGCCGATGGCGATCAGGTCGACCGAGTGCTTGGCGCACAGGGCGGCCAGGATGGCGATGGTCTGATCCCATTTGTTGTGCGGCACGTGCGGGTAAACCGTGGCGTGATCCAGCAGTTTGCCGGTGGAGTCGACCACCGCGACCTTGCAGCCGGTACGCAGGCCCGGGTCGAGGCCCAGGGTGGCGCGCGGGCCGGCCGGGGCGGCCAGCAGCAGGTCGTGCAGGTTGTGAGCGAACACGTTGATCGCTTCGGTTTCGGCGCCGTCGCGCAGCTCGCCCAGCAGGTCGGTTTCCAGGTGGGTGTAGAGCTTGACCTTCCAGGTCCAGCGCACCACTTCGCTCAGCCATTTGTCGGCCGGACGGTTCTGGTTCTGGATGCCGACGTGCTGGCCGATCATGCCTTCGCACGGGTGCAGGGTGCCCGGCAGCTCTTCGCCGACTTTCAGTGCAGAGCTGAGAATGCCTTCGTTGCGGCCACGGAAAATCGCCAGCGCGCGGTGCGACGGCATGCTTTTCAGCGGTTCGTCGTGTTCGAAGTAATCACGGAACTTCGCGCCTTCCTCTTCCTTGCCGGCGATTACGCGGGCACTGAGGGTGGCTTCCTGCTTCAGGTAGGTGCGCAGTTTTTCCAGCAGGTTGGCGTCTTCGGCGAAGCGCTCCATGAGGATGTACTTGGCGCCTTCCAGTGCTGCCTTGGCGTCGGCCACGCCTTTTTCGGCGTCGACGAAGCGTGCGGCTTCGGCTTCCGGGGCCAGCGACGGGTCGTTGAACAGACCGTCGGCCAGTTCGCCGAGGCCGGCTTCCAGGGCGATCTGGCCCTTGGTGCGGCGCTTCTGCTTGTACGGCAGGTACAAGTCTTCGAGGCGGGTCTTGGTGTCGGCGAGTTTGATTTCGCGCTCCAGCTCAGGGGTGAGTTTGCCCTGCTCCTGGATGCTGGAAAGAATGCTGATGCGCCGTTCGTCGAGTTCTCGCAGGTAGCGCAGACGCTCTTCCAGATGACGCAGTTGGGTGTCATCGAGGCTGCCGGTCACTTCTTTCCGGTAACGGGCGATGAAGGGAACGGT
>Ga0068843_1010422_pt1 | contig 12927 bp, 12 predicted proteins | sample Hof3ISUMetaT_5_FD_73617 | JGI IMG/M metagenome (GOLD analysis project Ga0068843, IMG submission 73617) | Enriched soil aggregate microbial communities from Iowa State university to study microbial drivers of carbon cycling -... | ecosystem: Environmental > Terrestrial > Soil > Agricultural land... | reverse complement strand
GCTATGGCGAGCAGCGCGTGAAAACCCCGGTGTTCAGTTCGTCCGACAGCCGCCTGCTCCCGGAGACCGCCACCGGCGTGTTTCTTGCCAGCAACGAGTTCGAGCCATTGAGGCTGGTAGCGGGACATTTCACCGACAGTGCCGATCGAAATGCCAGCAGTCATGACCAGGGCTTGGTGGTCAACTATTCCAACGCCGTGAAAGGCAACACCTTCGATCTGGCGGGAGTGCTCTTCACACCGACAAGGCAGCTGAGCCTCAGCCTCTATACCTCTCGTTATGAAGACACCTGGAACCAGCACTACCTGGGTGGCACATTCATCCAGCCACTGGGTGAAAGGCGCTCATTGTCATTCAACCTCCACCTGTACCGCACCACCGATGAGGGCCAGTCGTTATCCGGCAAAATCGACAACACAACCTGGAGCCTGATGTCCACTTACACCCAGGGCCCGCATGGCCTGAGCCTCGGTTACCAGCGGGTCGATGGCAACACGCCGTTTGACTACGTCACCCGTGGCGCGATCTACATCAGCAACGCCATGCAGTTGTCGGACTTCAACGCCCCCCATGAACAGTCCTGGCAGGCTCGCTACGACCTGGATGTCACCCCCTGGGGCTTGCCGGGCCTGTCCATGAGCGCCGCCTACGTACGCGGCAGCCAGATCGATGGCCGCCATGTCGACCCGCAAGGCGGCTATGCCTATCTGGGTTACGGCGAGGGCGGCAAACATTGGGAGCGTGACCTGGAGATGCGCTACGTCTTGCAAAGTGGCGCCGCGAAGGGCACGACGTTTTCCCTGCGACACAGTGTGCATCGGGGCAATACGGCCCAGGCGGAACTGGACACGGACCAGGTTCGCCTGGCTGTGGAGTATCCGTTGTCAGGCAGGCTGTGAGCCTGTCCGCAAACCCATTGCCTGGATAGCCAAGACAACTCGCACTCTCTGATCCAGATCAAACCGGCCTTGTGTATTCACGCCTAGATTAAAGTTCGCAACCTCACTACCGCATTCGGCCATACCCATTAGCCGACCACGATCCGACGGCAGCAACCGTGGCGGGCCGAGGCTGTGGGCCGGGATGCCGGCCTCATCGAATCAGGCACTGCGCTGTGCTTTTTCAGGGCGGACTGCTGTACCGGGATGTTTTTCAGCCTGCCCCTTTACCCAAGAGGAGAGATGAAAAATGAGTAATTCCGTGAAAAATATGCCGATCAAAAACGAAGAGAAGACAAGCGAGCAGCCAGCGTCGACGGACTTCTGGCGGCCACTGGAAAAATTACGGCATCAGGTCGACCACCTGTTCGAGGACTTCAATCGCGGCTCCAGCCTGTCGCCGTTCAGCCGCGGACTGTTCGATGTCGAACCGCTCTGGCGCCGGGAGTTCTCCAGCCACCGCCTGCCAGCCGTGGACATCATCGAGAAGGACAAGAGCTTCGAAATCACCGCCGAACTGCCCGGCATGGATCAGAAGAACATCGAGATCAAGCTGTCCAACGGCAGCCTGGTCATCAAGGGGGAAAAGAAAGAGGACAAGGAAGAAACAAGAAAGGGATATCACCTCAGCGAACGCCACTATGGCTCCTTCGAGCGGGTGTTCAACCTGCCCAAAGGCGTGGATGCCGAGAAGATCGAAGCCAGTTTCAGTAAAGGCGTGCTGAATATTTCGCTGCCGAAACAGCCTGAAGCCATGAAAGCGGACAAGGTCGTGCCAATCAAGGCCGACTGATGACCGGCAAAGCTGCCCCCTGCCGGGTGATCGGCCGGGGGCGTTTTTTATGCAGGATCGATGACGGAGGGATCGACGCTGGTGAGTTCGACGCTATCGCGATACTCCGGCACCGACACCGACCAGCCCAACTCCAGGCTGATGCGACGGCGCAGGACATCGGAGGCGTTAGGTTCCCCGTGCACCACAAAGGTGTGTTTGGGAGGCTGCTTGAACCCACGCAGCCATTGCATGATTTCATCGGCATCGGCGTGGGCGGACAAGGTTTGCATCGGCACGACTTCAGCCCGGATCGGCACATCCTTGCCATGGATACGTACCGACGCAGCCCCTGCGATGATCTGTGCGCCGCGCGTACCCCCGGCCTGGAAACCCGGCATCAGCAGCGTATTGATCGGATTGGGAGCCAACGCCTTGAGGTGGTGCACCACCCGTCCTCCGGTCGCCATGCCGCTGGCAGCGATGATCACCGCCGGGGTTCGTTGCTGATCGAGCTCCCTGGAATCCTGGACGCTGCGTACGAACTGCGCCACCTGGCACATCCCTGCGCAGTCCTGGGCAGACAATCTGTGCTCACTTGGAAAACGCTGGTACAGGCCGGTGACGTCGGTGGCCATCGGGCTGTTCAGGTAGATTGGAATATCGGGAATCGCCCGTTTGCGTTTCAACTGATACAGGTGATACATCAACAGCTGAGCACGTCCCACTGCGAATGATGGCACCAGCGTTATTCCCCGGCGCAGCACCGTACGGGTAATGACCTGGGCCAATTGCTCCTGCGGCGAGTCCGCCGGATGCTGTCGATCACCATAGGTCGACTCGACCAATAGGTAGTCCGCCTGTTCGACAGTTTCCGGTGCGAACATCAGGGGATCGTCAGGTCGCCCCAGATCCCCGGAAAACACCAGGGACATGCCGCTGGCACTCACCTGCACCGTTGCCGCACCGAGGATATGCCCGGCGCATCGAAGTTCGATGGTCATGTCCGGGACAATTTCAACCCTGTGGTGCAGCTCTACCGGGCGCAACAGTTTCAGTGCTTGCGCGGCATCCTGTTCAGTGTAGAGCGGCAAGGCCGGGCTGTGCTTCGAGAAACCATGCCGATTGGCGAACTCGGCCTCTTCTTCCTGCAATCGGCCACTGTCCAGCAGCAGGATTTTCACCAGCTCACAGGTCGCAGGCGTGGCGTACACCGGGCCGCGATAACCATTGCGTACCAGTACGGGCAGATAGCCGCTGTGATCAAGATGGGCGTGGGTCAGCACAATGGCATCCAGGTCGCTGACTGGCAGCTGGAACGGATCCCGGTTGTGCAATCGCAATTGCTTGTAGCCTTGGAACAGGCCGCAATCGACCAGCACGTGGCGATTACCCTGCTCCAGCAGGTACTTGCTGCCCGTGACCGTACCCGCGGCACCGAGAAATGTGATTCGCATGTCCGTTTCCTTGAGCATTCAGGGGGAACGTCATTGATCGCTCCTTTTGGCGCATGACCCGTTGATTTTTATCAACTGCCGGCTCGACAGTCGGACGGGAGCAGTGGTTTGACGATCATCAAACTGCACGGCGCCTGGTTCAACACACTTTCGGCAGTACTGCCGATGAACCGATCGAGACCATGGTGATAGACCGTGCCCAACACCAACACGTCAAAAGCATTCTGTTTAGCGAAAAGCCCGATGACTTTCGGGGGGTTACCCGTCAGCGAATGTCGATGTGTATTTTTGATGCAATAGCGCTCGGCAAGCACATCCAGGGCCTCTTGTTGAGCATCCTCGATCGCGCCCCTCAGACTGTCGTCCAGACTGCCGGTCGGCACACTCATCGGTGCATCGCTCATCACCGCCCAACGGCTGACGTTGAGGACGTGCAGCGCCGCACCGCAGCTGGCCGCCAGGGTGGAGGCCAGATCCAGTACCCGGTCGTTCAACCCCTGGGTCATCTCTTCCAGATGGGACAGATCAATCGCCGCGAGAATTTTCAGTGGCCTGGGATTGGCAGCGCTGGTCACCAGGTGCAAGTGGGCGCGACACTTGCGCAGCAGGTGCCAGTCCAGGGGACGGTGAAAGGCCCGGTCGAGCGCCGGTACGTAATGGGTATCCTTGATCACCAGGTCCGGGAGAAAGTCATTCACGTACTCCAGCAGGTGCGCCAGGCTCGAGCGGGCCCAGACCACCTCAGTGGTGACCTGCATGCCGGCGCATCGCTGAAACCGGGCTTGCTGCTCCAGCCAATGCCGGTGCACCTGCAGATAACCTTCCCGGGCCTGGGCCATTGCGTCATGATCAAGCAAACCGGCCACCACGAGCGCCGGGACATGATCGAACGCGACGATGTGCAACAAGGCACCGGTTGCACAAGCCAGGGCATGCGCTCGCTCGAATGCCGGTGTCAGGGTCATTTCACTCGGGGCTATCAATAGAATGCGTTTGAGCTTTAGCATCACCTGCCTCCCCTGCAACCATCCGCGTGCGCCTAAGTGTCGGTTCACCAACGGCCAGCATCTGCTCGTGATGGTTGCCCACTGCGCAACCAACTGTTGCTTGAGTATCCGAAGGTATTGCGCTGTGCACTCTGATTTTTATCAACTGAAGCTATCGCCATCGTTGGCAATACGACTATCTTTCGCTTCATCGACCCGCCGATGATTTACCCTCTGCAATAGCCTGGATTTCTCACCCGACACCACTGGAGATTCGCCATGCTGGCAGTCACGCTGATCAATACACTGGTGGTCGTCATCGTCGTAGTGATCCATTACGAATGCCTGCTGCGCCTGAATGACTGGCTGCCCCGACTCAAGCTGTGGAGCCGCTTCAGAATTGTCGTTGGGGTATTTGGCGCACTGCTGGCCCACGCGATAGAAGTCTGGTGCTTTGCGTTGGTCTATTACCTGATGGTGCACTCGGATAAATGGGGCAGCCTGACGGGCAACTTCGACGGTTCGCTGATGGACTGCGTGTACTTTTCCTTCACCACGTACACCACGATCGGCTTCGGCGATATTTCGCCCATGGGCGACCTCAAGTACCTGACCGGCCTGCAGGCGCTGACCGGGCTGGTGCTCATCACGTGGACGGCATCTTTCCTGTTCCTGGAAATGCAGAAGTACTGGAAAAGCAGATAACTCCCTGGCCCACGTGCATCAGACTCAACATCGTCAGCGCCACGGGCAGCCTGTCGACGGCCTGCCCGACTGACGTTGTTCCGGTTCAATCTAAACTGCCAGGACGCTGCAGGGCACCTGATACAGGATATGTTCGGTCGTGCTGCCCACGAACTTGCCCACCCCATGGGACTGGACCCTGCCCATCACGATCACATCCACGTTGTGTTCATGGGCAAATTCGCTCAGCACCGAGACCGGATGTCCCGGAATGAAATGTCGACGTTCAGTGGGCACGCCGAAGCGGCCGACCAACTTCAGGAAGGATTTTTCCAGGTCCCTGCGCAGGGCCTTGGTGAGGTCGGCGAGCGTCGTGCCGCCCATGTCCGCAAGATAGTCAGCCGCGATGTCGCAGGCGTACACCAGATGCAATTGGGCATCACACTGCATGGCAAGGCTGGAAGCCTGTTTGATGATCCGTTCATTGAGTTCGTTGTCGGCAGATTCGTTGTCTGACACTTCAACGGCCGCCACGACCTTGCGCGGCAATACGAAGCCGCTGCCGCCCACCAGATAGACAGGCACCGGACAATGACGCAGCAGATGCCAGTCCAAAGGCGTGAAAAAGGCGCGTTTGAGCGCCGACTCATGCTCAATCTGCTTGATCAACAGGTCCGGTTGCAGCTCGGCGACGTGATCCAGGATGTCCTGTTTCATATCCTCGGCCCATACCACCTCGCAGGTCACGTCGATATCCCTGCCCCGCAGGTTTTTGGCCTGCGACTTGAGCCAGTCCCGATGCTCCTGCAGGTAGTGCGCCCGGGCTTCTGCCAGATCACCTTCTTCAAGCAGCGACAACCATTTGAACGAGGGGATCAGCGCCGCGATATGTAAACTCGCGCCACTGGCCTTGGCCAGGGCAGCAGCATGATTCAGGGCCGAGGAATGTCGCAGGGCCGGGTTAAGGATAAGTAACAAGCGTTGATACTGGCTCATGATGGCACTCCACTCGTATGATCGCTTCTGGCAAAACCTGCATCGACAACGCCGGGTGCATACGGTGCGTTGCCTGGCCCGCTGCCCACCCCGCCAACCGCTTTCCTCGATTCTGATAGCCTGAAGCACTCCTGACTTGATTTACATCAATTCTCAAGGCCCGCGTTCAAGTTCAATGGCTCAGGAACCCACGGCCACTTTGCCGGGGGCCACCCGTTGACACCTGCCGTCTGGAGAATCTTCATGCGTGCCATGGTCCTGCATCGCCCCGGCCGGCCGTTGCAACTGCAAGAGCGCCCCATTCCCACGCCTGGCTCACAGCAATTGTTGATCAAGGTCCTGGCGTGCGGCGTGTGCCGTACCGATCTGCACCTGGTCGATGGTGAGCTGCCCCAGGCGCGGCTGCCGCGGGTGCCGGGGCATGAAATTGTCGGCACAGTCTCGGCCGTCGGTGCCGACGTCGCGCCCCGGTGGCTGGGCCAACGGGTGGGCGTGCCTTGGTTGGGCTGGACCTGTGGCCACTGCGCGTTCTGCCGTTCGGGCCGGGAGAACCTTTGCGATAAGGCCCGGTTTACCGGGTGCCATCTGGACGGGGGGTATGCCGACTATACCGTGGCCGACGCATGGTTCTGTTTTCCGATTCCCGAGACACTTTCTGACGTCCAGGCCGCCCCACTGTTGTGCGCCGGGCTGATCGGCTTTCGGGCCCTGCAAATGGCCCGGAACGCCCGCTACCTGGGCCTTTATGGTTTTGGCGCGGCGGCACACCTGGCCATCCAGGTGGCCCGCGGGCGCGGACAGAAGGTCTATGCCTTCACCCGTCCAGACGACAGCGAGGGCCAGGCTTATGCCCGGTCACTGGGCGCCGAATGGGTCGGGCCCTCGGATCAACCTCCACCGCACCTGCTCGACGCCAGTCTTATTTTCGCCCCCGTCGGGGCACTGGTGCCACTGGCGCTGGCCGTCACCGTCAAGGGTGGTTGCGTGATCTGTGCCGGCATCCACATGAGCGACATTCCAGCCTTTCCCTATCGACTGTTGTGGGGTGAGCGCAGCGTTCGCTCAGTGGCCAACCTGACCCGGGACGACGGCACGGCGTTTTTCGAGGAGTTGCAGCACACCCCTGTCCATTGCGACGTCACCCGGTTTGCCCTCGAGGATGCCAATCAGGCGCTGGAACGCCTGCGCAGCGGGCAGTTCAACGGCGCCATCGTGCTCATCCCCTGACGCGCTGCCTGACCGCCAGTATGCTTCCGGGCACCGAGTACAAGGCCCGCTCGGTATTGCTGCCGATCAGCCGGTCGATCCCCACCCGGTGCACAGTGCCCATCACCACCACATCGGCCAGATATTCTTCGACGAATCCACTGATCACCGGTACCGGCAGGCCCATGACGAAATGGCGCCGTTCGGGCGGCACACCGTAGCGCTCTGCCAATGCAACGAACGCCTGGTGCAAGGACTGTCGTAACTCCTCGATGAAGTCCACGCCCCAACCACCCCCCGCCAGGGGCGCGTCGCTGTTGAAGGCCGGCGATAGATCATAGGCGTACAGCAGGTGCAACGGCGCGTCGCATTGCAAGGCCAGGACATTGGCGGTCTGGATGATGGTGTCGTTCAAACCGCTGATTTGCGTTGACGGGTCGAATGGGTCAACGGCGGCGACGATCCGGTGCGGCAAGCTGTAGCGGACGTAGTTGACCAGGTGCACGGGGATCGGACATTCACGTAACAAATGGCAATCGAGGGGCGTAATGAACACTCGCTTGAGCACAGGTTCAAGGGCGACATCCTTGATCAGCATGTCGGGCTTCAGATCCTCGACCGTCTTCAAGATGTCCAGCAGCGGATGAGTGGTGAAGATGGCCTTGACCGTCGCATCCAGCCCCAGGTCGTTGAGCCGATCGAGCTCTTCGGCCTCCCAGCGCCGGTAGCGACGCAAATAGCGCTGCTGCTCTGCATCGTCGACCTTTTCCTGCCACAAATGCACCACTGGCACCGGTTCTACGAAGACCCGTACATCCAGCACCGCCCCGGCTTCCTTGGCCAGCGCGACGGCGCGCTGCACGGCGGGTGACTGTTGCAGGCTTTGATCGGCGATCAGCAGCAACCGTTGATATTGACTCATCGCACACCTCCGTTCGACCCCGGCAACGACGTGCCGGCATGTTCCCACACTGCGCCCTGACGCCTGATGCGGGTTGATTTACATCAAACACGCGCGGATTGGCACCCGCGACACCAGTCTCTGATCCAGATCAAGCTCCAGTGCGGCCGGTGGCGTAGAAATCAATACAACGGTTTTTTTGCCGCATGCCAACCTTCATCATCGCACTGGAGAAATGCCCATGCTCACCGTCAGAGACCACAATGATCGGGCAGCGGCCGCCTATGCCGCGGTCGACGGCCAATACTGGATCGAAGCGCTCAGGGATGGCCGTCACGTGTTGATCCGGCCGCTAACCGAAGCCGATCGCGACCGTGAATATGCCTTCATCAAACGCCTGTCTCCCGAATCGCGGCACATGCGCTTCCTGGCGCAGATCAACGAGCCCGGCCCGGCGATGCTCAACCAGTTGATGGACACGGACAATAAACAGCGCCTGGCCTACATCGCCCTGGTCCACGACAACGGTCAACTGGTCGAGATCGGCATCAGTCGTTACGCCGCAACCGGCGATCACCAATGTGAATGCGCGGTCACGGTCGCCGACGAATGGACGCACCTGGGCCTGGGCACATTGCTGATGAACCATTTGATCAAGGCGGCCCGCCACAACGGCTTCAAACAGATGTATTCAGTGGATGCCGCCAGTAATGCGCCAATGCGCGACCTGGCCAAGGCCCTTGGCTTCGAGCGGTCCAGCGACCCGGACGACATCCATCAGGTCATCCACCGTCTTCACCTGTGAAAAGTCGCCCCGCGATGTTCCGGCCAACGGAGCATCGTGGGGCGATCCAGCCTTCAGGATTGCAGCATTCGTCCCGGCTTGATCGCCAGCACGCTGCACGGTGCCCGGTGCAGGAGTTGCTCGGCCGTGGTTCCCAGGCGTTTGCTCAGGCCCTTATGCTGCACCGTGCCCATGACGATGACATCAGTGTCTTGCTCGGCAGCGAATTCACAGATGCTCGCCACGGGTACACCTTCGATGAAGTGACGGCATTGCACAGGCACGCCATGGCGCTCAGCGATGGCCGCAAACGCCGCCTGCTGAGCCGTACCCAATCGTTCATGAATCCCGGTGGCCAGCGGCAAGGCTCCAAAGCCCATGTCCTTAACATAAACGGCCGTCCAGTCATACACATGCAGCAGTTCAAGACGGGCCTCACAGACCGTCGCCAGTTTCGTCGCGGCGTCGATAATCTGGTCGTTGAACACCCGGTCCTGATCCTCATCGCGCAACACATCGATAATGGCCAGTACGTTACGCGGCCGGGGATTCACAGACGTGGTCACCAGATGCACCGGCACCGGGCAATCGCGCAGCAGCTGCCAATCCAGCGGCGTGAAAAACACGCGCTTGAGCGCCGACTCTTCCTGGGCATCCTTGATGATCAACGTCAGCGGCATCTCTTGGATGTAGTGCAGGATTTGCACGTAAGGATCCTGTACCCACAGCACCTCGGCGGTCACCTCGATGCCATGCTTGCTCATCGAGCCGGCCTGTTCCACGAGCCATTGTCGATGGGTTTGCAGGTAGCCATCGCGGGCCTGGCTGAATTGTTTCGGGTCGAACAACCCGGCGATCGCCAGGGCTTGTGAATAGTCGAACGCGACGATGTGCAGGGGCAAATGCATCGCCAGCGCCAACGCTGCGGCCCGGTCGAATGCAGGGGTACGCGTCATGGCTGATGGAGCGATCAAGAGTAAGCGTTGAGTCTGCGACATGGGACACCTCGACACGCGGCCGGTTTAATCCGCCAGGAGAACCACAGCTTGAAGGCTAGCGGGTCTGATCACTTGATTTTTGTCAGTTTCGCCCGTGATATCCGTCAGGACATCACCATGCCCGCCCACATCGCCAGTGTCAGCAATACCTGGCCCGGAACCACGTAACAGGCGAACCGTCGCCCGCCACTGACCCACGCCACCATGCATTTGCTGACGGAATTACTGCTGATCGCAATCAGCACGGGACCGACAATGGCATCGAACGGCAGATGACCGGACGTGGCCAGCGTGGCAATCGAGGCCGTCGACGCGTGCGCATCGGCGAAACCGGTGAGCATTGCGCTGAACATGATCCCCACCTGGCCGAAATGGCTGAGCATCATCGATGAAACAAAGGTGATGCCGGTCATGGCCAACGTAACGATCAAGGCCAGTTTGAGGTTGAACGCACCTCCGACCTTGATCGGCTGGCTGGCACCGGTCGCCGGCGCGGCGAACATCAGGCACAAGCCATATAGCGCTGCAGCGCCAGCACCGCCTGTCAGGGGCGCCCACATGTGCCGCAGCAAACCGGGGTCAACCGTCCCCAGGATCAGTCCCACTTGAGTCATGGTGGCCATGTTGGACAGGATCGCAGCCGCGCTCAGGACCTTCATGTTATCGGGCTGCCGGGCCACCAGGTGGCCCATGGCGGCAATCGTCACTGCGCTGGAAGCAAACCCTGAGGCGATGGCGCTGATGGCGTAGCCGTAACGGGCACCCAGGGTTCGAACAGCAATATGGCCGATGGCCCCCACTGCCATCAGCATCACGGTCAGGGTACAAATGGTGCGCAAGTTGATGGCCGCATAGGGGCCAATGAAGCGGTCCGGCGTCAGGGGCAGCACGACCAGCGCCGCAGTCAGCAGGATCAGCCCATCGCCCCATTCCGCTTCGGTCAATTGGCTGCGGGCGAAGTAATGCAGCTTCTGTCGATAGGCCAGCAGCCCGGCAATCGCCACGCCGATGGCAATGGCAAGCGCAGGGCTCGAGCCACACAACCCGCCCAGCACCAGGACACTGAGCAACGCCACTTCACTGGTCACACCGGGGTCATCGCCCAGGCTGCGCCAGTACGCCACGGTGACCAGCGCCCCCAGGATGATCGCGAAGATGCTGATCAGCAAATTGCCACCGAGCTGCATCGCCGCGTAACCCGACAATGCGGTGATCGCAAACGTCCGCAAACCGGCGCAGGCCCGCGTCTTCTCCTGCCCCTTGTGCCGTTCGCGCTCAAGGCCGATGAGCATGCCGATCCCCAGCGCCGCGGCCGCACCTGTCAGCTCAAAGGTCTCGTTCATCGGCTGGTCACCGGCATGGGGCCCGCACCTTGCAGGCCCGCATCGTTACTCCACCAGATCGGCGCGTGCCGGTTCGTCCTTGGGACAGGCGGTTCGCCGGTCAGGTACCCGTCCGCTAATCGCTGCCCGGGAAGGAGGTATCGGCCATACATGCGGCGCGTCGATGCGTGCCTTGAGCTGGCCAACGAAAGCCTGGGCGTCGTCCAGGCTCGTGAAGTTCACTTCCAGGGCATCCATGCACACGACCCAGCAATGGCCGGCCGGCTTGCGCATGATATCAATGACCATAAACACCTCCGCTCGACTTCGAGAACCACCCCGCGCATTTTCATGACGCATTCGCAACCTTCATCGGTTCGCCAGCACGAAACCAAAGACTGCGCCAGTAAGACGGACGAAAAATTGATCATCGTCAACAATGTCGTCACTGGCCGCCCCATGGGCAACCGCATGTCGGGCAACATCGTCCTTCGCGTCTGCATTTGACAAAGATCAACCCGTGCGTCCCGGGTCGCAGCAAGCTGTGTGCAAGGTTTAAGTGCCCAACAGGGCCAGCACCTGCGCGATTAACTACCGGAGATGCGTCATGTCTGATCAATCACGTTTCATGCTGATCGTCTCGCCCTTGATGGAGAACAGCCCTGCCTTCGACCGGGCGGCAGCACTGGCAAAGGCTGCGGACGCGGCACTCCACATCGTCGCTTTCGATTACCTTGAAGGGTTGGCGACTGCCGGGATGGTCAACGAACAGGCACTGGAGCAGATGCGGCTGGGTTATGTCGAGCGCCATCGCCAGTGGCTTGAAGACCAGGCCAGGCCGTTGCGCAAGATCGGGGTCAAGGTCACCACTGAAGTGGTGTGGGTCGAACGGCCGTTGCAGGAAATACTCATTCATCTGAAAGAGCAGCCGATGGCCGTATTGATCAAGGCGCTCGAACACGAATCGCTGCTGTCACGCCTGATGTTTACGCCACTGGATATCCATCTGCTGCGCGAATGCCCGGTGCCACTGCATTTCGTCAGCCATATGCACCACGCCTTGCCGCGCAAAATCGTCGCCGCGGTCGACCCTTTCCACCGTGATGACAAGTACGAAGGTTTCAACGACCGGATTCTGCGCGAGGCGTCAAAACTGGCCACCACCTGTAACGCCGAACTCGACGTGATCTATGCCCACGACCTTTCATCGATCAGCGCAGACGAATTCGGTTTCGACAACGGCTCGGCATTCTTCTCTTCCAGCAAGGCCAAGACCCTGTTCGACGCTCAAGCGGACGCATTCCGCGAGCTTGCGCAGCGCAACGGCATTGCCCCTGAGCACCAGCACATGATCATGGGTAATCCGGTCAGGGTGCTTACCAGCTATGCCGAGGCGTATGACACCGATGTCATTGTCATGGGGCGCATCGGGCACCGCGCCATGGAGCGGTTGATTGGCAGTACCGTGGAGCATCTGCTGTACAAGATGCCCTGCAGCGTCTGGGTGGTTGCACCGCAGGAAATCTGAATAGGGTCAGTCGCCTCCAGGTACAACCCATTGCGGCAGTGGGAGCGACCATCGCGTCAAGAGTCGCCGGCCAGCAGCCTCACCCTGTGGCAATCAGCCGGTCCCAGTTTCTGCCCGCTGGATGAGCGAACCTCGATCGGCATCAGCGGCTGGCCGCATGCATTGTCCAGCAATACGGAGCGGGTCTCCTGGGGCATGAACAGAAAACGTTCGCCCCATTGCCTCAGGCTGACCACCACCGGAAAAACCTCCCGCCCTTTTTCCGTCAACACGTACTCCTTGTAGGCGCTGCCGTCTGACGCCGGTCGAACCTCGAATATCCCGACTTCGACCAGCGCCTTGAGTCGCGAAGCCA
>Ga0068843_1008846_pt1 | contig 13006 bp, 10 predicted proteins | sample Hof3ISUMetaT_5_FD_73617 | JGI IMG/M metagenome (GOLD analysis project Ga0068843, IMG submission 73617) | Enriched soil aggregate microbial communities from Iowa State university to study microbial drivers of carbon cycling -... | ecosystem: Environmental > Terrestrial > Soil > Agricultural land... | reverse complement strand
TTTAATACTTTGCCGCTGTCCGCCGCCATGCTGGCTAACCTCGACTCCCTCGGTTATGCCCAGATGACGCCGATCCAGGCGCAAAGCTTGCCGGTGATCCTCAAGGGGATGGACCTGATCGCCCAGGCCAAGACCGGCAGCGGCAAGACCGCCGCGTTCGGCATCGGCCTGCTGAACCCGATCAATCCGCGCTACTTCGGTTGCCAGGCGCTGGTGATTTGCCCGACCCGTGAGCTGGCCGACCAGGTCGCCAAGGAAATCCGTCGTCTGGCCCGTGCCGAAGACAACATCAAGGTCCTGACCCTGTGCGGCGGCGTATCCTTCGGCCCGCAGATCGGCTCGCTGGAGCACGGCGCGCACATCATCGTCGGCACCCCGGGCCGCATCCAGCAGCACCTGCGCAAGGGTTCGCTGGTCCTCGACGGCCTCAACACGCTGATCCTCGACGAAGCCGACCGCATGCTCGACATGGGTTTCTACGACGCCATCGAAGACATCATCGAGCAGACCCCGGCCCGCCGTCAGACCCTGCTGTTCTCGGCGACCTACCCGGTGGGCATCAAGCAGCTGGCGTCGAAGTTCATGCGCGACCCGCAAACGGTCAAGGCCGAAGCGTTCCACGACGACACCCAGATCGAACAGCGCTTCTACGAAATCTCCCCGGAAGAGCGCATGAGTGCGGTGACCAAGGTCCTGCACCACTTCCGCCCGGCCTCCACCGTGGCGTTCTGCTTCACCAAGCAGCAAGTGCAGGAAACCGTCGATCACCTGACGTCCAAAGGCATTTCCGCTGTCGGCCTGCACGGCGACCTGGAACAGCGCGACCGCGATCAAGTACTGGCGATGTTCGCCAACCGCAGCACTTCGGTACTGGTCGCCACTGACGTTGCCGCTCGTGGTCTGGACATCGATGCACTGGACATGGTGATCAACGTCGAACTGGCCCGCGACTCGGAAATCCACATTCACCGCGTCGGCCGTACCGGTCGTGCCGGCGAGAAAGGCATCGCGGTCAGCCTGGTGGCGCCGTCCGAAGCGCACCGCGCGCAAGCCATCGAACAACTGCAGAAAACCCCGCTGAACTGGGATCAGGTGGATAACCTCAAGTCCCAGGGCGGTGCCCCGCTGCAACCGCCGATGAGCACGCTGTGCATCGCTGGCGGCCGGAAAGACAAGGTACGTCCGGGCGACATTCTTGGCGCACTGACCGGTGAGGCCGGGATTCCGGGCGCTCAGGTCGGCAAGATCGCGATCTTCGACTTCCAGTCCTATGTAGCCGTTGAACGCACCGTGGTCATGCAGGCGCTGCAGCGTTTGAACAACGGCAAGATCAAGGGTCGTTCGCTGCGCGTTCGGGTTTTGTAAGCGATCTACCATCCAAAGTAGATCCCCTGTGGGAGCGAGCCTGCTCGCGATGGCGGACTGTCAGCCAACAACTATGTTGCATGTGCCGACCTCATCGCGAGCAGGCTCGCTCCCACATTGGTTTCCGGTGAATTTGAATTTTGTGTGAGGACACCGTTTTGCGCTCTACCGAAGTCGTGATCATTGGCGCTGGCGCCGCAGGGTTGATGTGTGCACTGACCGCCGCCGGGCGTGGGCGTCAGGTGATGCTGCTCGACCACGCGAACAAGGCCGGCAAGAAAATCCTGATGTCCGGCGGTGGGCGCTGCAACTTCACCAACATGTACACCGAACCGAGCAATTTCCTCTCGCAGAATGCGCACTTCTGCAAATCCGCGCTGGCCCGCTACACCCAGTGGGATTTCATCGGCATGGTCGCCAAGCACGGCGTGCCGTACCACGAGAAAAAACTCGGCCAACTGTTCTGCGATAACAAATCCAGCGACATCCTCGGCATGCTGCTGGACGAGTGCGATCAGGTCGGCGTCAACCTGCACCTCGACACCTCGATCCAGACCATCGAGAAAATCGAGGGCGGTTACCTGCTCGACACCACCCTCGGCCAGATCCAGTGCCAGTCGCTGGTGATCGCCACCGGCGGGCTGTCGATCCCGACGCTGGGCGCGACCGGTTTCGGTTATCAAGTCGCCAAGCAATTCGGCCACGACCTGCTGCCGACCCGCGCCGGTCTGGTGCCGTTCACCATCACCGATCAGCTCAAGGACTTGTGCACCGAACTGTCCGGCACCTCGGTGGATTGCCTGGTCAGCTGCAACGACCAGAGTTTTCGCGAGAACATCCTGTTCACTCACCGCGGCCTCAGCGGCCCGGCGATTCTGCAGATTTCCTCGTTCTGGGAGCCGGGCGACACGGTCGAAATCAACCTGCTGCCCGATCATGACGCCGCAAGCTGGCTGCAACAGCAGACCGCCGAGCGCCCGAACAGCGAACTGAAAACCCTGCTCGGCGAGATCTTCACCAAGAAGATGGCCAACCTGCTGGCGGACAATTGGTTTGTCTCCAAACCGATGAAGCAGTACACCCACGCCGAACTGGCGGACATCGCCGAGAAACTCGGCAGCTGGAAAGTCGTCCCGGCCGGCACCGAAGGCTACCGCACCGCCGAAGTGACGCTGGGCGGCGTCGACACCCGAGAAGTCTCGTCCAAGACCATGGAATCGCTGAAAAGCCCGGGCCTCTACTTCGTCGGCGAAGTGCTGGATGTCACCGGGCATCTGGGCGGGTTCAACTTCCAGTGGGCGTGGGCCTCTGGCTACGCAGCTGCCCAGTACGTCTGATCCAAAATCAAACGCAAAACCTGTGGGAGCGAGCCTGCTCGCGAATGCGGTGTATCAGTCGACATCAATGTTGAATGACACTCCGCTTTCGTCGGATCGCCGCCCGGAGCAAGCTCGCTCCCACAGTGGTTTGTGGTGTAAGTAAAAGGAACACTTTTTGCTGTCAGATGTGATCGGCGCCATTGCGTCGGCGTCATTACTGGCTCAATTTAGCGGCATCGCCTCGGAAGGCCTTCGCACTTCATGTCCTCGACCTCGTTTCGTCAGTCTTTGCGGCGCCTGTGGGCGCTGGATAAATTCAGCTACAGCGTGCGGGTGTTCATCGCCCTGACCGGCAGCATGGCGCTGTGCTGGTATCAGGATGAAATGGGGCTGCTGATCCCGTTGTTCCTCGGGATCATCGCCAGCGCCCTGGCCGAGACCGACGACAGTTGGCAGGGCCGCCTCAACGCACTGGCGGTAACGCTGGTGTGTTTCAGCGTCGCGGCGCTGTCAGTGGAATTGCTGTTCCCCTACCCCATCGTGTTCGTGATTGCGTTGGCACTGGCCAGTTTCAGCCTGACCATGCTCGGCGCACTCGGCGAACGTTACGGGGCGATTGCTTCGGCGACCCTGATTCTTTCCGTCTACACCATGATCGGCGTGGATCAGCGCGGTGGCGCGGTCACGGATTTCTGGCACGAGCCGATGCTGCTGGTGGCCGGCGCCGCGTGGTACGGCCTGCTGTCGGTGCTGTGGCAGGCGATGTTTTCCAATCAGCCGGTGCAGCAGAGTCTGGCGCGGCTGTTCCGCGAACTCGGCTATTACCTGAAGTTGAAATCCTCGCTGTTCGAGCCGATCCGTCAGATGGACGTCGAAGCACGGCGACTGGAGCTGGCCCAGCAAAACGGCCGGGTCGTCGCAGCCCTGAACAGCGCCAAGGAAATCATCCTGCACCGGGTCGGCAACGGTCGCCCCGGCTCGAAAGTCAGCCGTTACTTGAAGCTGTACTTCCTCGCCCAGGACATTCACGAACGCGCCAGTTCTTCGCACTACCCGTACAACGCCCTGGCCGATGCGTTCTTCCACAGCGACGTGCTGTTCCGCTGCCAGCGCCTGCTGCGCCAGCAAGGCAAGGCCTGTCGGGCGCTGGCCGAATCGATCCAGATGCGCCAACCGTTCATCTACGACGCGAGCTTCGCCGAAGCCCTGAGCGACCTGCACGCGTCCCTCGAACACCTGCGCATCCAGAGCAACCCGGCCTGGCGCGGACTGCTCCGTTCGTTGCGCGCACTGGCGGCCAACCTCGGCACCCTCGACCGTTTGCTCAGCGACGCCAGCAACCCCGATGCCCTGGCAGATGCCACCGACAGCAGTCTGCTTGACCGCTCGCCGCGCAACTTCAAGGACGTGTGGATTCGTCTGCGCACGCAGCTGACGCCGACCTCGCTGCTGTTCCGCCATGCCCTGCGCTTGCCGCTGGCGTTGAGCATCGGCTACGGCATGGTGCACCTGATACACCCGTCGCAGGGCTACTGGATCATCCTCACCACGCTGTTCGTCTGCCAGCCGAACTACGGCGCCACCCGGCGCAAACTCGGCCAGCGGATTTTCGGCACGGCGATCGGCCTGACCATTGCCTGGGCGCTGTTCGATCTGTTCCCAAGCCCGCTGGTGCAGTCGTGCTTCGCCATCGCCGCCGGCGTGGTGTTCTTTACCAACCGCACCACCCGCTACACCGTGGCCACCGCCGCGATCACGATCATGGTGCTGTTCTGCTTCAACCAGGTTGGTGACGGCTACGGGCTGTTCGTGCCGAGACTGTTCGATACCTTGCTCGGCAGCCTGATTGCGGGGCTTGCGGTATTCCTGTTCCTGCCGGACTGGCAAGGTCGGCGCCTGAACAAAGTGCTGGCCAACACCCTCACCTGCAACAGCATCTACCTGCGCCAGATCATGCAGCAATACGCCGCCGGCAAGAGCGACGACCTCGCCTATCGCCTGGCCCGGCGCAACGCGCACAACGCCGACGCCGCACTATCAACAACACTGGCGAACATGCTGATGGAGCCGGGGCATTTCCGGAAGGAAGCCGATGTCGGCTTCCGCTTCCTGGTGCTGTCGCACACCTTGCTCAGCTATCTGTCAGGCCTCGGCGCGCACCGTGAAACCCAGTTGCCGGCCGAGGTGCGCGAACATTTGATCGACGGCGCCGGGGTGAGTCTGGCGTCGAGCATCGATGAGATCGCCCAGGGTCTGGCGAGCAAACAGCCGATTGCCATTCAAAGCGATGAGGAAGAAGCGCTGGCCAATGAGCTGGAGCAGATGCCGGACGAAATCGACGAAGGCCAGCGGCTGGTGCAGACACAACTGGCGCTGATCTGCCGCCAGCTCGGCCCGTTGCGCACGCTGGCGGCGCACCTGATCAAGGACACAGCCGAGGATTGAGCCGCCTCACATGCCGTGCTGCCTGAGCAACTTGTCATAGCTGCCATCGGCCTTCATCGACGCAATCGCCTTGTCGAACCCGGCCACGATCTGTTCGTGCTGCGGGTTCTTCAGGCTGACCAGAATATGCAGGCTGTTCTCGCTCAGCGGCTTGGGCAGAAACTCCACCGCGTTACGTACCTTCTGTGATTCCCGGGCCAGGTAATAGCGGGCCACGTATTCGTCTTCCAGGGTCAGCTTGACCCGGTCCGCCGCGAGCATGCGCACGGCCATGGCGAAGTTATGCACAGGGACTTTCTGCAACGCGGTGTCGGCATCGAACGGCGCCGAATAGGCATAGCCGCGCACTACCGCAACCGGATAGGTATGCAGCTCCTGCAGGTTGTTGTATTCGATGGGCGCGTCTTTGCGCTTGAGGAAGCGCACGCGATTGAGCAGGTACTCGGCGGAAAACTGCCCGATCTTCGTGCGCTCGTCGTTGTACCAGGCGTTGACCAGCACGTCGTAACGTCCTTCGCCAACACCCAGCAACGCCCGCGCCCACGGCACCTGCTCATAACCGCTGGCATAACCGGCACGGGCCAGGGCCGTGCTGACGATGTCGGTCGCCAGCCCACCGTTGACCAGCGTGTCATCGGTAAAGGGCGGCCAGACGTCGAACACCAGACGCAATTTCTCCGCTGCCGCGCTTTGACCCAGCAACAGCAATCCGATCAAAGCAAAGGCTCGATGCAATCGCGGCATGCTTGAAAATCCTTAGCGGGCGGGCCGCCCGGCGTGTTTTCAGTCAAAACCCCAAGGCCCCTTACTGGCGAATCCCAGGCCCTAACCTTAGCTCATTGAAGCCATTGCACAGTGCTTCCCAGCAGATTACACAAAGTACGGCGAGCCGCGATATTGGAATGATGGCATTTTGGCCTTTGTCACAGATTTCTCAGCCATACAGACATATTTCGGCGGGGCGCTTAGTATCGGGCGACGTTGTTCAAGGAATCGGAAGATGACAATCGAGTGGGTCTGCAAACATCACAGCGATCTGGGACTGGAGCAGCTGTACGCCATTTTGAAATTGCGCTCGGAAGTGTTCGTGGTCGAACAGCGCTGCGCGTACCTGGATCCGGACGGTCAGGATCTGGACGGTGACACCTGCCATCTGATGGGCTGGGACGATGATCAACTGGTGGCGTACCTGCGCCTGCTGGACCCGGAATCCCAGGGTGGCGACGTGGTGATCGGCCGCGTGCTGACCGCGCCGGCCGGGCGTGGCAAAGGGTTGGGGCATGAAATGATGGAACAGGCGCTGAAACAGGCCGAGAAGCGTTGGCCTGAAGTGCCGATCTATCTGTCGGCCCAGGCGCATTTGCAGGGGTATTACGGGCGGTATGGGTTTGTGGTGGCGGGTGAGGAATATCTGGAGGATGACATTCCGCACATAGGTATGCGGCGGTCCTGAAAAAGCCCCCTCACCCTAACCCTCTCCCGGAGGGAGAGGGGACTGATTGGGGAATATTCGGGAGATACAACGACCTGAACGAGCGTTGTTGAATCCATAATCGCCACACTTGATCAGGTCGATGTATGACGCAAGACACCTCGGTCAGCCCCCTCTCCCTCCGGGCGGTCCGACGTTTCGGGAGGGCTGGGGTGAGGGCAGCGACCTAAAGGCAAACACCCAACTCAGGGATACTCGAGAACAGCCTTGATCTGCCGCAAATTCCGCTCGATCCACCCCCGATCAATCGCCCCCCAGTCGCGAATCCGGTAGCGCCCCGCATGATTGCGCGCGCCCTCTTCCTGTTCGAACTCACAGACGATATCCAGATCCGCCAGCGCCGCAATCGTGTCCTGCGCCGTACGCCGGGGCATGCCGGTGACCTCGGTCAACGCCGGCACGCTGCTGGCCAGGCCGCTGTCGATCAGGTACGCCACGTACAAGCGCCGGTAGAAACTGCTCTTGGTCTTGCTTACGTCCATGCATGCGCTCCGTTGTTTGATGTCTTATTGCATGTCCCGCCAGGTCAGATACACCCGCAGGTCGAACTCGACCTGGTGGTAGCCCGGCAGCATGTGCTCACATAATTTATAGAACGCCTTGTTGTGATCCGACTCCTTGAAGTGCGCCAACTCGTGGACGACGATCATCTTCAGAAACTCCGGCGCGGCGTCCTTGAACAGCGAGGCGATGCGGATCTCTTTCTTGGCCTTGAGCTTGCTGCCCTGCACCCGCGACACCGTGGTGTGCAGGCCGAGAGCGCGATGAGTCAGATCAAGGCGGTTGTCGAACAGCACCTTGTCGATGGCCGGGGCGTTGCGCAGGTATTCCTGCTTCAGGTCCAGCGCGTAGCCGTACAACGCCTTGTCGCTCTGCACATCGTGGCGGCCCGGGTAGCGTTGGCTCAGGTAATCACCGAGGCGGTTGTCGGCGATCAATTGGCGCACCTGATCCTGCAGATTCGCGGGATAGGCCTGGAGGTATTTCAACGCAGTCATGGGGCGGCACGGGTCATGAAAAGGCCGCCAGTGTAGCGAATTCAACCGGCCAACGCGCTCCAGTCGAACGGCTCGGTAAAGCGTACGGTGTCCTCGGCGACCAACGGCCGCGCCACCAGAAAGCCTTGCACGTACTGACAACCATGGGCTTGCAGCCACTGGTATTGCTCGACGGTTTCCACGCCTTCGGCAATCACCAGCAAGCCGTATTCCTTGCATAAGTCGATGACCGTGCGCACCAGCGAAGCGTCGCGGGACGAGTCCGGCAATCGGGCGATCAGGTGGCGATCGAGCTTGAGAGTGTCCAGTTCCAGATCGCGCAGATGCGCCAGCGAGCAGGCTCCGGAACCGAAATCATCCAGCGCCACCCGCACCCCGAGATTGCGCAGCAGCTTCAGCTGCTTGCGGGTCTCGTCCGGGTTGATCGTCAGCGCCTCTTCGGTGACTTCCACTTCCATCTGGTGCGGCTGCAAACCATGGCGCTCCAGCACCTGGCGCAATTCGGTCACCAGATTCGGCAGGCCGAACTGAGTGTTGCTCAGGCTCACGCCGATCACCAGATCCTTGGAGAACTCGGCCTCCCACGCCTTACGCTGCCCGGCGCTGCGATGATAGATCCAGCTGCCGAGGCGGCTGATCAACGTCGCCTCTTCCAGCAACGGCAGGAACAGCCCCGGCGGCACGTCGCCGACACTCGGATGCTGCCAGCGCAGCAACGCCTCGAAACCACGAACGCGACCATCGCCAATGGCCACCTGCGGCTGATACACCAGATTGAAATCGCGGTTCTCGATGGCATTACGCACGCTTTCTTCCAGCATCAGCCGCGACCGCGCGCGGCCGTTCATTTCATGATCGTAGAAGCGATATTGCTGACGCCCGGCACGCTTGGCCTCGTACATGGCGATGTCCGAAGCACGCAGCAAACCGTCGAGGTTGTTGCCGCAATCCGGGTAAGTGGCGATGCCGATACTCGCACCCAGCGCAATATCCAGCCCTTCAATCTGCTGACAGATCGACACCCGCTCGATGAGCTTCTCGGCGATCTTCGCCGCTTGCTCGGGGAATTCCAGATCCAGCAGCGCGGTGAACTCGTCACCGCCCATCCGCGCCAGAATGTCGAACGGCCGCAGGCAGGCTTTCAATTGTTCGGAGACCCAGCGCAACACCCGGTCCCCGGCATCATGGCCGAGGGAATCGTTGACCCTTTTGAAGCCGTCGAGATCGAGGTACATCAACACCCAACTGCTGTCCGTGCGCTCGCCGCGCAACAGCAGGTTTTCCACAGTCTGGTAAAAACCCCGGCGATTGAGCAGCCCGGTCAGCGGGTCGGTGACCGCCTGAAATTCCAGCTGTTGATGCAGATGACGCACCACCGACATGTCCAGCACCGTCACCACCATCGCGTGCTGTTCACTCGGCAGCGGCGCACAGGACAAGGCCACCGGCACCTGCTGCCCCGGCGCGGTGCGCAGCGACGCGTCGTGTAGACGCAGGGTCTCGCCACGTTTGTAACCGGCGTAAAACTCGGAATCGGCCCACAGCGGAATATGCGGTTTCTGCAGGTAATCGAGAAATTCCTGCCCTTCCAGTTCCTTGACCGGCGCATTGAGCAGCCGGGAAATCGCCGGGTTGGCGAAGCGGATCAAGCCATCCTCGCCCAACACCAGAATCCCTTCGGCGGCGTTATCCAGCACCGAGGCATTGAAGGCCCGCGCCGATTCCAGATCCTGACTCAAGCGCTGCAAGGCCCGGCGATTGCGCTGGTGTTCCAGCAGCGCCTGGACTTTGGGTTTGAGAATCTGCGGATCGAAGGGTTTGAACAGGTAATCCACCGCCCCGCTGGCGTAACCCTTGATCACGGCGTCCTGGGACTGCTCGTTGGCGGTGAGGAAAATGATCGGGGTCAGGCGCGTGCGCTGACTGCCGCGCATCAGCCGCGCGACTTCGAAACCGTCCATGCCCGGCATCTGCACATCCAGCAGCACCAGGTCGATGTCGTGTTCGAGCAACAGGTTGAGCGCTTCGTAACCGGAAGCGGCGGTCAATACCTGCCAGTCCTGGCGCTGCAGCAACGCGCGCATGCTGATCAGGTTTTCAGGGTAATCATCGACGATCAAAAGGACTGAGCTGCCTTCACCTGGCTGGGGTTGCGCGCATTCCATGCTGCTTCTCTTGTCGGGACAACTCGTGTCGGGGCATCTCGGGTCAGTGTTCCGGGCGGCTTCTCGTGAAAACCGTACAGTCACCGAGTCTTCACTCTAGTCCGGGATCTGTAAAAGCAATAGCTGTCATCCAGCCATCATTTAAACAAACCAGCAGGCAGCCGACTAACGGTCACCGCTGAAGCCCCCGAAAACCGGGAAAGGTGGCATTTCGACAGGATGTTGACGCCAATCATCTGCCGGACGGCCATTAACAAAAAATCCCTCTACGCTTATAAAGGCCGCCCCCAAGAGGCGCGGGCTAGAGCTTCTGGCACGCGCGTGCAAGAGAAATAGAGTGGAAGAACCGACATGATCGACCTCGCAACCTGGAACCTCAGCGTTCCCGTTGGCAGCCCGCCCTACACCGTCGAAACCTCCAAACTGGTGAACGGCTTCAAGGATCAGTACTTCCATTCCGACACCGGCACCTTGTTCTTCTGGTCCCCGGTGACCGGCTCGAAAACCGAAAACGCCATCTACCCGCGCACCGAACTGCGCGAAACCTACAGCAACGGAACATTGCGCAACTGGTATTACCCCGACGCCGACAACCTGCTGCGCGCGACCCTGTCGGTCAACAAGGTGCCCAGCTCGGGCAAGATCGTCATCGGCCAGATCCACGCCTACGAAAGCCAGAAGCCGATGCTCAAGCTTGAGTACCAATACAAAGAAAAAACCGAGACCGGCAACCTGGTGATCAAACTGCGCACCCATCCGGATCAGGACGAAAGCCGCGTTATCACCCTCGCCACCGGGATCAAACTCAATCGCGAGTTCAACTACCTCATTCACCTGAGCCCCGGCGGTGCACTGGGCGTGAGTGCGGCCGGGTATCAGTGGGATTCGCAGATCAGCGCGACGTGGCGCAACAAACCGCTGTACTTCAAGGCGGGCGTGTATGTGCAGGACAACACCGGGTACACCAGCGAGGGTGGGCAGGTGACGTTCAGCAAGTTGGATATTGATCACGATAAATAGCGATGCCGCGCACGTTTAAGGCCGCTGTTTAAAGGCTGTGCACGTAACGTCCCGAAGCCTACAACGGCTTGCGTCACTGCCTACCACTACGCCAGAATCCGCCGGCTTGTGCGCCTGGAGGGCCGTCGGTAACTTGATTCGGGTCACTGATTCGCAGTGATCGGGTTTAGTAGCCCGTGGCTTCGAGCTTGTGCACAAGCATCTGTCAGTCAGGAATTTCGATTCCTGCGCCTGATGGCGACTGTGCGCAGGGCACCTTCGGGTGCGCCGGCTTGCTCGAAACCCCGGTCTACTAACCTGCGTACAGTTGCCTCCACTTTGATTAGTAGCCAGAGCGGGGGCACTCCAATCAGGTTTTGAGCAAATGACTATATCGACGCCTCATCCGCCGGTCACAGACCCGGCCTCCCCCTACGATTCCATCGACCCCAAAAAACTCAACGAAGCCGCCGAACGCGCCCTCGACCACTACCTCTGCCCCGGCGCCCGCATCATGGCCACGGTGAACGAACCCGACCGCATGTACTTCGCCAACCCCGCCTACAACACCGAGTCCCTGCTGGCCAACGCCAGCGAAACCCTCGGCTCCGCCAGCGAAATGCTCAACAACTTCGCCGCCTCCCTAACCCCCGCCGACCGCAAAACCGCGATAGGCATCGCACAACTGGTGATGCTGGGAGAACTGGCAGTGAATCAGGCGCTGGATCACGTTGAGCCGAAGTAATCCGCTCTATCTAAATAAACCCGCTTCACGGCGGGTTTCTCGAAGTGAAATGTGATGTTTGCACAACATGAATCTTTAAATGTTGCGGAAGCGGAACATGGACTACGTCCTATTGATCAGCCGTCTAGGTAATCAACTACGCGAAAAACGTATAGCTCTTGGCCTGACGCAAGTACAACTTGCCGAGCTCGCGGGGCTGACGCGATACAAAATCATCGCAGTGGAGAAAGGCGCTCCATCTGTCAGCATGATCGCCTACGCACGCACCCTGGCAGCTCTGGATAGTGAGCTTGTTGTCATTCCAGCTGTAATGCCGACTCTTGAAGAGCTTGCGGAGGTATTCAAATGATCTCTGATTTTTGGATAGTTCTTAATCCACGCAAAAATCACCACCCATAAAAAATCCGCCTCTCGGCGGATTTTTTATTCAGTCAGCTCAACACCCAGTCTCAATTGACCTTGGCGTTCAACTCACCCTTCAGATAACGCTGGTACATGGCTTCCAGCGAGATCGGCTTGATCTTCGAAGCGTTGCCAGCGGTACCGAAAGCTTCGTAACGAGCGATACATACATCGCGCATGGCCTTCACGGTTTCGCCGAAGAATTTACGTGGGTCGAACTCGCTCGGGTTGGTGGCCATCAGGCGACGCATGGCGCCGGTGGATGCCAGACGCAGATCGGTGTCGATGTTGACCTTGCGCACGCCGTGCTTGATGCCTTCGACGATTTCTTCAACCGGTACGCCGTAGGTTTCTTTGATGTCGCCGCCGTACTGGTTGATGATCGCCAGCCATTCTTGTGGAACCGACGAGGAACCGTGCATCACCAGGTGGGTGTTGGGGATGCGTTTGTGGATTTCCTTGATGCGGTCGATGGCCAGCACGTCACCGGTAGGTGGCTTGGTGAACTTGTAGGCGCCGTGGCTGGTGCCGATGGCGATGGCCAGGGCATCAACTTGAGTCTTCTTGACGAAGTCAGCAGCTTCTTCCGGGTCGGTCAGCATCTGGCTGTGATCCAGAACGCCTTCGGCGCCGATGCCGTCCTCTTCACCGGCCATGCCGGTTTCCAGCGAACCCAGGCAGCCCAGCTCGCCTTCAACCGAAACGCCGCAGGCGTGAGCCATGGCCACGGTTTGTTGGGTAACGCGGACGTTGTATTCGTAGTCGGTCGGGGTCTTGCCGTCTTCGCCGAGGGAACCGTCCATCATGACCGAGCTGAAGCCCAGTTGGATCGAGCGCTGGCAGACGTCAGGGCTGGTGCCGTGGTCCTGGTGCATGCACACCGGGATGTGCGGGAATTCTTCGATTGCCGCCAGGATCAGGTGACGCAGGAACGGGGCGCCGGCGTATTTGCGGGCACCGGCCGAAGCCTGGACGATCACCGGGGAGTCAGTCTTGTCAGCGGCTTCCATGATGGCGCGCATCTGCTCAAGGTTGTTGACGTTGAAGGCTGGAACGCCGTAGCCGAACTCGGCTGC